>JAAUXT010110946.1_pt1 | contig 56697 bp, 41 predicted proteins | sample 7278171 | NCBI WGS metagenome assembly JAAUXT01 (sample SAMN14350112, study PRJNA611818) | marine sediment metagenome | isolation source: surface marine sediment (1.8m) | place: French Polynesia: Moorea | collected 2018-08
CAAAATAAACATGTTGTTGGCAGCATAATCTGACTCCTTTTCAGTCGCCGTGGACGACTGACCAGTCGGTCCACGGCCCACAAATAGCGCGCGTGAGGCGACTGCCCGCCATCGGGGTAGACTCTCCTTTCTTAGCCATGGCACGCAAGTTTGTGCGGCCCCTTTTCACGTGAACAAGACACAGCTGGGATACTAAAGCATTTGGGGGGGGGGTGCTTTGCGCAAAACACGACGAAGGGTTCTTCCAGGTTTGGCTTGAACCTGTATTTGGCCCGTGGTGCTGCACGGAAGTGAAGAAAGGGAAAATATGAAGGCCTTCAGGCAAATTTCGCTGCAGGCTCCTGCGCTGACCTCCGAATCTGCATCGACGTCTGCCAAAGCAAACTTAGCTTCCCATACATAGGTGTCCGGTTCGATATTTCATTTCATCCATATCCTTTGTTGGAATCCCGCCTCACGCCAAAGTACCTCACCTCAGCGTGACCTCGCATGCTGGCAATGCGCTTGAAAATGGGTTTCTTCGTCAAAGTTAGGTGACTATTTATGGCTCTCACAAATCTGCTGTCATCGTCATGAACCGCTTGCGAGCGCTGGACAACTTTGCCTGCTTGGCCATTTTTCAGTGGATTTCTTAAAAGAGGAGGACTGACCTACATTTGGAAACATGGGAAATTGTGGTTAACCCGCGGACGAAGTTTCCAAGGACCGAGATGACTGATAAGAGAAAACACGTGATTTATGCTTTCCCATTGATTCTCAAGGCCAGTGTATTGAGCACATAATTTGCGCAGACTGAAGTTTGCGCACGTGTGTGTTCCAACCCAATTTGGATATAAGTCCTGTGAAGTTATGGCAGATAAATGCAGAAGTGGGTGACATTAGGACTGCAATAATTGGATGAGAAGTCATCAGCGCGACGTAAAGGCTGCCCGGTTACATGACGGCACAGCAATTCCCAGACTCGTGCTGCTCATTTGCTTCCCAGCGAACTGCAGAATGACCTTGCAAGCTGGTCCCAACAAAGGAGAAATGTTTTTGGCTTGAAAGGAAGTCTCCCGTGGTCTTGGCATCAACAAATACCATAGTCGCTAAGCCCGTTTTATTATTAATCTCATTTGGGACCGGATGAAGATCCCAAGCCGAGCCTTGCCGCAGACGGCTGTTCGGGCCAGAAATTCCCCTGGAAAAAAACACGAGTCTGAAAGCTGTTAATTGGAAGATGGAAGTGCACATTTTGTGAATGTCCTCAATACATTTTTCATATGCTGCTCAATTAGACTTGATGTATTGATGGACGACTTTGCTTGCAAAGATCGATTGTGAGAGGAAAATCATTTTGTGGATGCTTTAATTGCATGGCACATGTTTCATAATTTCGCAAAACAAGGGATTTCCACAAAGGCTAGAACATAAATAAGAGATAGGCTGTTACCACGAGCAACAGTAACAATATTTGGAGGAAGCACAAATGGTTCAAGGCAGCCGCACCCAAGCACACCTCTCTCTTCCAATCCAGCTGCATTTTGTGTCAGGGAAAATGTTTTGTTTGATAAATTCTGTTTTTTCAATGCATTCGCGGAACGCAGAAAGAGTGTCAGAACGAAATGCGGCCGAAGCTGTTGCTTTATTTTATTTGCTTGTAAAGGACAATGAGTTTCGATCACAGCGGCGGGGCGCAATTGATATTTTCCGCATGTGGAATGAAATGATAAATTTAGTTGTGAGTTTGTGTCAATAAGAAGCTTGAAAATTATAGATTGAGGGTGCTGACGGTGAATGACGGTGTTCTTGTGTTGCGGAGGCTTTTACAGTGATACAGATAGAGCATTGTGTCAATACACCGGGCCTTGTCGAGTGGAGAAGCTGATCAAATATGCCAAAATAATCGCACCGACATTTTTCAAGTTCACAACACCCCTTCGAGCCATGTGCGGAAGCAAAAGGCAAGAGAGCCCATTGTAGTCATGATATGTTGCACTTGTGAGAGCCCGACTTTTTATTGCAGTGGATGAGTGTCTGGGAATGGCACTGAATGCCAGGAAGAAGGCACAAGATTGGCGTCCAGGTCCCCGGCTAAAGCGCGCGATGTGAAGAGTCCTGTCACGGAACTGACACTCGCATTGCTCACCACAGTGCGCCATGCTCAGCCTCTTTCGGTGCAGTGTTTGCTTTGGCTGGAGAAAAGAATGGCCTGTTGTGTGTCTCTAACCAGAAGCTGCGCGTTTTCTCTTTGACTCGATTCTGACTTCACCAGTTGACCACGGACTCTGATTCAGCATGCGCCGCTGCAAACCAGTTTCTGGTGCGGTGCACAGTCCATGAAGACAGCAAAGCAGTGTATCTATATGGTAAACAGCGGGTGCATTAAAGTCCATGTCTCCGCCGTGGTCTCATTCCATGCCGGTCGTTTAGTTAAAACCTCCAGCTTTTGCTGGCTTTGGAGCAAGGAGTCTTTCAAGGTCCCATGTCTCGTTTATTGCCTTCATTCAAGGCTGCATGTTTAACCCAGGGTCCCCCATTCGTACGGTCAGTTAACTGCTTGATGAAGTCATTTTAAGTTTAACAGGCATGCAAGACCACATCAATTTGTACACGTTACAGCTCTTAGCTTTGCACATATTGCTAGATCTCTATTTCCAAGGTCTTTTCCGTGGAGCAAAATGTGGCGTGGCAGCCGGAGTTTTCTTGTCAGAACAAATTGCTTTCCGTAAGAGGCTCACGAAAGTCTTTCCGTGATAACTGCGTTTCGGGTGTCGATCTTAATCCCTCCTTTTCGTGTATCACTTGCAATTAATTTGAAGTCCTTCAGTCTGCCAAAGCCCTGACAAGATTCTTCAAATTGATAATATTGTTTCATTAAAATTCTGAATTCGTCTTGAGACCAGATTTCAGTGGGGACTGTGGCTCTGTTGTTGTTTCTGAGGATTTGTGTCAAGTCTGCTGTGGCATGCCTGTTGGAAAAGCACATCTTGCCTCGGGAAGATTTCCTGAGCGGTTTGTCATAATCTGGCACATGTCAAAGCGTGATCCAGTGATACTAACAAATAGAGTGAGAGATATAAATGGCTTTGTTTTCAAGTGCTTCATCTTTGTAAGAGGCAATTTCCTTTCTCCGCGGAGATTGCTGCGCCAATGTTTTTGACTGGACTGCCCGATGGCGTTGTGGAGTTTCTCATATGATGACCCTGTCTCACGGGTGAGAAGCGCATGAAAACATTGATTCTAGACCTGCAGTTCCGGGAAACACTCCGCTTCAGTGTGTAGAAGAATGGCTTTGCTGGGGAAAAAAGAAAATGCCTCGGCGTAAAGCGATTGTCATCCGTGAAGACTCCTGCTGAGCAGAGGAATCTCGTGGTTCCCTGCAACAATCGATTTTCATTGTCTGCCTTCATGTCACGTGTGATTTTTGCCGTCATTTCTGGCAGACATTGATGCCGGGAGCTGTGAATCCCCGTGTGCAGGTTGCCAGAACCAGACAAGGTGGATCCTGATCCAGCTCGTGCCAAGTGATGTGTGATTTCACACCGACACACACCGCGAACATCCATTCATGCCACAACAGACTCTTGGTTTTGAACAGATGGAGAGATGTGCGAAGCAACCAGTCGTTGCTTTCGCTGCATGTACGCAGAAGAAGCGTTGGGTTTCAGACTTGTCGGTGTGCTGTGAAATGTAAGCGTCGCAGGAACCGCCCGTCGTCAGGAGTGAGGACATTGAGATCTCAAGGAAAAGCCGATACGAACTCCGATAATATTGACACCTGTGACTTATCAATACAGGCAGGCTCTTCCGCAAGGTTGAGCGGGCTTGTGAACCCACGTACACCCAGGAACCAGTCCTGGCAGGAGTGAGAAGCTCACAGACGATGCGAGAATTGAAGGAATTTCCGCAAAGCGCGGATTCTGTCTTCATGGCTGGGTCTGCTGAAGGGCAGGGGGAGAATCCTATGTTGGCGCCGTCTATTTTTGGAGCTGCAGATTTGGCTTGAAAGTTTAAATGAGTACATGTGCAACTGCTGCTTCTGTCATGTTGCACATGCTGTGTGCAGATGCATAATTTACTGATGGAGCGTGGGGAGGGAGATGAGGTGAAGATGGCTGCTCCCTATGGAACATGTAACAGGACCACTTGATTTCCCCGTCTTCCTTCCTGCGGCCTGGCCTCGGCCGTTGTGCTGCTCTCACTGCAACTCATTTCCTATTTCTGTGTCAGCACGTGGGTGCTAAAAAGGTAGTCTGACAGTGCTCCCTTTCCAAAAGCTCTTTGGATGCTGGTGCACCGGTCTGGTCCTCAAGTGCCTTGTTTGAAGTCTTTTTTCCCCCTGTGCTGCTTTCACCCACTGGAAAATATTGTGAAATTGATATTAGCCCCAGCTCGTTGAGATCCATCGCGTGCCATTGTGCGGAGCAGCTTCATGATTTAAATGGGCAGTCTCAGAAAATAAAGGAGACTCATCTGCTCGCTGGGGCCATTAACACATTTTCACCTCGAACCATGGTGAGGGGAAATGTTTGCCCATTGTCAAGTCACATGCCTCCCTCTGTTTGTCTCCCTCAGCTCGGGCTGCAAACTGGCTGCGTCCCACTTGGCCTTCCTCGGCGAATCACATTGTGGAGACATGACGGGGCGAGGTCTCAAGCTGCTCTGCATGTATTCCACTCAGCTGTCTCTCGGCCGTTGCCTCTGGACTGTGTTCTTCACCCTAATTAGTGGCCCGTTGTTGGTCATTGCTCACCCCGCTACTCTGTGTTCCTTCACGGTCCGAGCGAGAGAAGCGCCCGTGCACATTCAGGGGCCGAGGAGCCGCGATGATGCATCTCCGGTTTTCTTGCGACCCGCTTCACCTCGCCACCAGCTGATGTTCTCTTGATGGACTTTTATCCGCCAGTGAAACATTCCCTCAGATCAGTTCCACTTGCCTTTGAATATCATTCCCATTTAAGGAGTGAAATAACAGTTGTGGTCAGGGGAATACGATTTCAATTCCTCATGTCACCAAGACAAATGGCATCGTGTTCCATGCTACACAGCTTCTGGAAAACTGATAAGCCATGCCGCACATCTGTCATTGAAGCTGACTCTGAAACGTGAATGAGACCTTAGTGGATCCCGGCGGAGCAAAACTCAAGTTGCGCTCTCTCATTTTGCCTGGCTGCTTGATAGAGCATGTGTCACAGGCATCATTGAACATGTTCAAGTAGATCGCATGATTTGTGTGAAGGGTTTTCTCATTGAGATCCAGTGCTCTGAAGTGAACATGCAAGCGAAGCATCATGCGTCTGGGCCATTGGTCTTCTTCTGGAGCTCGCTGTTCAGACCAAGGACCCCGTGTCAGCATGGGGTGCACATTATCATCCTGCAGAACAGCAGTTGCGTTCTTTTTTCAGCCCAACAAGCCTTGGGCATCAGCTGGACCGGTGCACAGCGAGTGTTGCGTAGGAAATTACACGGAGAGGAGGGTGTCTCATTCGATTGACCATTGCCGGAGTTTACGAGCGAGGGGAGAGGAAACAATAGCACAGTTCTGGGTGAGGCGTCGGTTTCCGTCCCGCCGCACCTGCCGCTGCGGCGCGCGCTGCCTGGCGGTTCGGCACGGCCGCTCCGGCGCGCGGTGCGTGGGGCCACCCAGGCGCCTTGCCCGGTGTTTATTGCCTGGTCACGATAACTGTTTTGACCCCTCGCGCTCCTGCATGAGTCCGCCATTTTGAGCAGTGCTGGAACCTTGTTTAGAGCTCGTTTACATGCTTCTGAGGTGCAAATGGCACCTTTGCTGAGTTGGTTTTTGGTCTCAACGAGAGACAGTTAACAGATCAAAGTAGGTTTCCTCATCAAATCCAAAGGCGTAGGTGCTGCGCCGAAACTGGCAAGTCCGTCCGAGGGGCTCAACGGAGCCTGAAAGACGGATTCATTTGTTGATAAATGAGAGACTGGCGGCATGTTGCGGGTTCAGTATTTAATAAATGAAGGAGAGCAAAGCTTTCTGACATCGAGTACCGAGGCTTGTGACACGTGACACGAGTGTCGTGGGGAGGACTTCCGACGAGGAAAGCACTGCGTCCAGCCTTTAAATAATTAATCAATACACGGACCGGCGTGAGTACACTCTCAGTACCTTTCAAAGCGAGAGGGGGGAAGGGACAGAGACACTGTTCCAGCTTACATTGCCAGCTACTCAATGAAGCAGCAAAAAGCCATCAAATCTGTGACCTTTAAGGCAGTGTGGAGAGATATTGGCCACTGATATCTGGTCAATTTCAGCTGGAATGGCCCAAATAGAGTGATAGCTCGCGGTTCGGAGTGGTCTTGCACTGCACTCAAGAAGTGGGCTGGGACAAGTTGCCGACACATATTTCATGCGCATGTTTGGGTATTATTAGCAGTGATAGGATCTGGCTCGAGAGCGGCCGTTTTTATCGGGGGTTGGGGGTAGAAGTCCTCCCTCGAAGCATCTCTCGACGGACGCGCTTGAGACTCTCCACAAGAGGCACTCGCTGCCATTATATCGATCCGAAGCCGGCAATCAACCTCACTTAGCCAAAAATGAAGTAATAATATTTATCAAGAAGTCTCCTCTTTTTGATCTACGTTGAGCCCAATTTGACACCGCTGGAAGGCTGTGCGGGCGAATGGGAGTTGTCGGTCGGTGCAGACCCCAGGCTTGGGTGCGCGCTGCGCCGTAGCTTATCATTAGCCAGAGAAAAAACGGGCCACGGAGGGGTGAGTAACTCGGCACAGATACGGACACAAGATTGCGCATCTCCCGTCAGGTTACGAAACGACGACGTAAATCAGGGACGCAAGAACTTACGCGTCGTGTGATGGACGAAGGTTTCATTGGCGTTCCATTGTAGTGGCCGCCACGCGGCGAGTCTCCGGTTCACAAGTCAGAGAGCCGCCCGTACATCCGCTGCCTCAGATCCATTAAGCACCCACAGAGTCACTACCCAGAGTCCTGTTTGCGAAAAGAACAGCGTGAAAGTGCCGAGTGACTGAGAAGTTTCTTTGAAGCTTTATCACCACTGCTTTGATTGCTTGGGTCCAGGTTCAGAGTTGTTCCGAGTTTGGAACCTGCCTGGTTCAGCGAGTCCATGTGTTTTGCTTTGCTTCGGACACGCCTTGTGGAATCCAGTGTGAGCATTTCGTGCGGCGAGCGAACCCCTGGACATGATGGACTCTGGCGGTGGACACATGTCGGAGTTACAAGCCCGAGAAGTGGGGAACAGGCGTGCGGCGGGGCGAGGAACAAACAGGGCGCACGATATACCGCCGCCAGATCTGACATCACAGCCCCGGGGGAACTGCAGGCAGAGATGCAGGCGGTAGTTTATGTCCTTTTGCTTTATGATGTCGGCCGATGTCTTCCCATTCCCGCTGGCCATGCATCAACCCGAATATTTTCATAGAGTTATGACTTTGTTCGAGTTGAGGACTTGGAGCGTCGCACTAATAAAATAATGGCCGAAGCAAATCAAAATATTTGATTTTCCGGGAAACGACTTGCCCAGTTTTTATGCACAATTTATGTTGGACAGGCTGTAACGCGCGGGCAGTAAATATGCATGCGTTGATATTGACCAAGGCTGCGCTTTTGGATGTTTTCATTGTTCCGGTCCTTTGTGGTCCCTGTCTAGACTTGTTTGACAGCTTTTTGTTTGGTCTCAACTATCCAAGTAGTCTGCAAAATTTTCTTTCACATAGTTGCCCTCCAGGCCTGTGACGTCATGATTTTTGGTGCAGCTGTGTCCATCGCTGGTAGTTGCGAGATCCAGGGCACATCTGAAGGAGACTGGCCATGTGAAGCTTCTGCCCTATGTTTTCAGCGCTCGTTTCACATTTTCGTTTCAAGATACATGTTTTTGAACCTGACTTCCTCAGTCTGAAGAGTGCAGGTGAATTTTTTGTTCAAACTGACGTGAAACGCGTCTGCGTGCAAAAGATCAATTTGAAAGGCTTGCGATGCGACGGATCTGGGAAGCGGCTGAAATCGCTTCAGTTATGAAGTCAAATGTGGAGCTTCTCAAGATAATCTGCGCGGAAAGCCCCGAGGACTCCTCCCTCTGTGTCATAATTGGTCGCTGTGATGCTTGATATGTTGGATTTCGCAGACAAAGCGATGTTGAGCACAGCAAGCAAAGCACTCGGTTGAACCTGTTCTTACTTGTAATGCCATTGTGTCCTCCGCGAAACGAAAAACGCCAAGTGCAGGATTTGCCCGCTGAGTCCCCTGCTTGTCCTCTACCGCTTCGAGTTCCACAATTGAGCCTTCTGAGGACAACGAACCGAGAGCCACGTCTGATTATCTGGGACCGTGCAGAGGTGGTACGTGGACGGTGTCGCCCAACACAACAACGCCCGTCGCAAAGTTTCCTTGCTCACAAAGGTGTTTTGTGAAGCGAGATAAACCTTCAGCTGTTGCCGAGTCTCGCCATCGCAGAGAACCAATCTTCACGTGGAAAAATGGATCGCTCACAAATTACAAAGGAAGGAACTGCGTTCCTCTGAGTTCATGGGCGTTATTATTGCAGCGAAAGAATGTAGATTGCTCGGGAGTCGGGCCGGGGTTGTAAGTGGGGGATGAATTAGGAGAGCTCTTCCATTTATAGCGCTGCTTATGTCCTTATAAGCTTTAAGCTGCGTACAAATAAGTTGCGGCTGCGACGGCACACCATCAATAGCTAATGAAGTAATTGGATCTAGGTGATCAAATGGCCCGATGCCCGCAAGCAAAAGCAGCTTCGTTATTTTTGTTGCCGAACCTCGAGAGGAAATGACTAATTGTCTTATGGGAGCGATAGTTTTTGATTACTGTGCATGTGTGATGGAATGATGAAGCAGGAGGCAGGACGCCATTGTCTCGCATATTAACTTATTCCTGCAGCCGAGGCTTTAGCTCTCGTTATTAACTCAGTCGGCTCTTCGTGAAGATGAAAAAAAGTTGTTGTGTGATCGTTATCTCCTGCGGCGACTGAAGCTTGGGATGGTTTGCCGGAAGGATTCAAAGATCCGCTTGTGCTGCGGACATCGCTGACGATCTCGTACGTCGTGTTTCGTGGTTTGTCGTTTGCTCTGACAAGTCGCCGCCTTTTCCAGTGCCTAAATGAAGGAACGTTGCTTCGTGAAACACTGCATGAGACAAGCAATGTTCTTCTGAAGTGTCAATCGTTTGAAGGCTTGCGGCTGTGTGAATTCGTTCGTATTTGCAACACTTGTGGATGCAGCTTGAAGTTGAACGCGCAGGCAGATGCGACGCCATTGACTGAGCTGATACAATCGAAATCAGCCTGTCAAAAAATGTGTCAAGTGCTGGTTGCTCCAGCGTCTTTGCCATGATATCTTCTCCGAGCTAACAGCAAGTACAAACGAGAGAGGCGGTGAGCTAAGTGGATTGTTGAAACGTTTGTTGTGTTTGGTGGCGGTGGTGACGTCGGCGGCGTATTGAGCGCGCGGCGCGGCGCTTGTTTCCCACACGCCAACGCGTGATTAATCCCGGTGTCGGTGCGGGACGAGGCGGCGGATGGGAGCGCTGCCCCGGCCCGCAGTTCTGCTGATAGCCGCTACAAATTATGATTTGGCCCTCGATTGATGTCGGCTGACTCACCCGCGTTCTCCCAGGCGCGCGGACGAATGGCCATTGTCCACACTGTGTGTTGTGATGTCGCCTGCTTTTGTTTGACCAAGTCTGTGCGTATTGCACACACAAAAGAGAGTTTCCTTTCAGTCATTTTGTGGGTGAGAATGGCGCTCACGGCCAAATTGTGAGGAAAGGTAGAGAGAAATGCAGATCAAATTGCAGCTTCAGACACAGCGTGTGCATACAAATGCTGCAAATGTCTCAAATCCAGATGAAACGAACAGCAAGCGAAGAGTTGGAGTGTCTGGAGGAAAAGAGTTGTGTTTGTGAAAAGTAGCGATGTCAAGAACTATGGATTTCTGCTGTGTAGCTTTTTGCGGTGCGATCGATAATTGATCGGTGACGAGATTATCGATGTGTAATGGCACCTATTTGTTGGAATGTTTGCAATTGTTCATTGGCAGCTGCCAATTAACGTGTTCTTCGGGATGTTTGGTTCCGCACAAGAGATATTGAAGTTGAGGTCGATGTGACTGCAGAAAGTCAAAACTGTTCAAGCGTTGGGAATTACAGAGCGCAGTGTTACAGTTTGACAAGTTGGTCGATGCACTGTGTTCATTCAAGCTCACAGTGCGCAGTATCAGTCTTCAGGTATGTCTCTATTGATGTGTTTCCGTGAGTCCCAGGCAACCCGAATGCCGACTGTTTGATTGTGCGGCGGCGGGTGGCGGAGGAAGTGTCTGCAGCAGCTGCGGCGCCGGAACCTCCAAACCGGAAGCAGCTGCAGGTCCCCCGCACCGCTTTTTAATTCGCGCTTCGTTTCGCTGCAAGTGTCGCCGCAATGTTATGATGGAGATTTACTGTCTAGATTTGCCTAAATGTCATTTCTGTAGTGCTTTAATTTCTCGTTCTCACCTAATTTATTCCAAGTGGATGCTTTTTTGTATGTTTTCAATGAGCGATTTCCATTCCGGGCAGAGCATGTCTGTCGCTGTGGACTCTGAAATGCATTTTCGCTTTCAACTCGTGAATTAGAAGGAAGCTGCGACGTCACCCTGACTTGGTGCAGTCACCGCCGATTCTTGACGTCACATAATTGAGATTTACTGGTTGTTTTCAAGTTGTGCACGTTTTTTGTGTAATTCTGCGATTGAAGGCCTGGTGGCGAAGAAGAAGCTATTTGATTGGAAAACTTGACTCTGAAAACAAAGTTTGTTGCCGCACAGTTGCCATAACAACAGCATTCGCCAGCGAAAAGGCAAACCCCATTTTAAGATTGCGCAGCCATTTTACTGCAGGAAAGGCAGAGATTTGGACCCTGAAAAGTGGAAATTTGCCCAGAACTGGGTTAATGCACGTGTTGTGCGGTGTGATGTGTGCTTTGCAATTAAATTCAGGTGGTTCCTGCCTCAATCAGGAGAAAGATTAAGTTTCTCGCATTTTGATGTGGAAGCGCAGTGCCTGGTTTCGCACCGTCAGCTGCGTGTTGGTGCAGCTGGGCCACAGTGTCGCCTCAGATCCATCCCAACATTCGTGCTGTCGTGATTGGGGCGCGTTTTGTCTTCGCCTAGGCTGAACAAGTGCCGTTCCGTGCTTTGTCAACATATTTGCGCAATTGATCAGAAGACGGTTGGAGCTGGCGAGGGTTTGTGTGCTCGTACGTGTGCGGCCAGAAGCGACAACACAATCCAAGTCCGCCTTGGGATCAATACGGCAAACATGACCCTGGTGCTGAACTCATTTACACCGCAAAATACCCGTCTTCCAGCTCTGCAAATCTGCATTGAAAATTTTCCTGACATGAGCCTGTGGAGGTTTCGGGCGGCGGCTGCTCCGTGGTGCAGTGCACACAGTTCACATTGTCAGAACGTTTTGCGTTTGGTGGCAGTCGTCAGAGCTTTCAGTGTCGAAAATAGACACAAGTCATCATCGTTTATTTGTTTCCATTTTGCGTTGCTGGTGGCAAGATTTGTGGCTCTTCATGTCGTTATCTCTCCCGCACCAAAATGGATTTGATGTGTTTCATCCCGTGCAAATTCGCCTGCGAAGGAGCGGAGTGAAAAGCTCTTGTGAAGCTGCTTGTTCTCAGCAACGGCGCTCGCTATTGTTTTCAAAGGACAGTTCACACTGCGCAACCTTGGTCTGAGAAATGCAGCGCCCAGTCTGATCCGCTGCAGTTTTGTGGATGTCACAAGCGAAAGAAATAGGAATTTTAGCTGTGTAAGCTCCGGACACTACAATCCGATAAGCACTTTTCATGTGCCATTTAAGGCCTCTTCGGGAAACTGGTCACATAAATAAAGCTGTGAAATATTAGTGGGCCTCCAGTCAATACTTGCTTGGAATCCATATCAGTGATATTGCAGTGCTGGGCAAACAGTTGCGAGCATCCACTGCAACGTGATACTGCTTCAAAAACTGCATGTTAGATTTTCCCATCATCGGCCTTTCATCTGGGGTCCAAATGTATTTTTCCATTTGAGGGGAATCCACACCAAAGCTATTTGCCCAGTTCATATCTCTTGTTGACTCTATTAAGGTCGCAATATGCGCGCGGCCTTTGTGATTGATGCGGCAGTAATTACGACGCCGATGTTTGTCCTCTGGATCACGTTTAACTCGTAATGCGTCAGGTCTGCGCGCTCACTTATAATTTGCGCCGATGGCAAAGTACCCGTTCATTTTGACAGAAGTGTTTTTAAATACTCTGTGATTATTCAGGGGAGGGCAACACACGCTGGATGCTAAAAGGTTTTCCGCATCAAGAGACAGTTATTGCACGGTTATGTTGCGGCTTACACCTCCGCTATAAAAAGCAGAAGCTTTAGTCTCGTATTCAATTCCTAATTATTTGCCCGCATCCAGATGGATTAACTCCGGTTCACGTGGGCTTACCATAAACAGCGCGGACCAGATGACCCGACGCGGGCTGCAGTGATTGGGCTTTATACGTTACATAAGCCCCGCTATTCTGCTGCGTCCTCTGACCCGACTGCGACCAGAACAGGAAGAGGCGCTGTCCGCGGCGCTCGGCGCGCGCTCACGCCGTCTTCTGCGCAGAGCCCTCTTGGGTCGGGTCTGTCTTTTATCCCACGCCGTGGAACCTGTTGCCATGGGGAGCGTCGCTGTTGGCGTCGCCTTGGTGGAGAGAAGTTGAAACAACCTCACAGTGACTGTTCAAAAAGTTCTTTTTTGCACAGTGCGATTTGGCGCGCCATGTACATAGTCAAGAGGGTGCGCCATAAATCGGGTGGCCCGGTGACCCGGCGGTCAGGCGGCGGGGAGGCGTAATCCCGCGACCCGCGACTCCTCCCCGCCGCTTCTGCGCGCCCCGCGTCGTAAATACCGCTGAATCGCGCAGCCCCTGCATGTATGAATATCCGATAGGAACAACGCCCTGATTTCAACTTCTGTGCCACGGTTCCGGGCTGTGAATGCGATTTGAACGAACGAAGAAAGTTGCTGGTCTGAACAGAATATTTTTCTCCAGTTCAGTTTTGGAACCTGTGAACTTGCTGTGCAGTTTGTCTGACTTTGTTCAATTTCAAAGAGCTGCGCCCGGCTCCAGGGGATCTTTAGGTCTCCGCCTGGAATTGCCAGCGAGACGTCGTTACCGAAGCGAAGAGATTCTGAGACGAGAACCGGCCATTTCCTAGTTTCATATTTCTCTCAATGGGCAGCCACGTTGGATTACACGAAACAATTTGTTGCATCTGGGGAGCGATGGGCAGTGGAGAGTGTCCTATTCGGGCCAGTGATGGAATAGGCAGGATGTGACATATTAAAACGAATCCCAATTCCGACACTTCCATTTAGCAACTATTTACATGCTGTATCATGATCGGCAATAATACGTCAAGGCGACTGTACATTAATTTATATCATATTGAATAAAGTGTCGGGCGCTTGTGTGTAACGAGTGGAGCCGCTCACAATGGCGGTTGCGCCTCGAGCCGCGACACGTCCGGATTACTCAAGCGCCGCCGCGAGACGGACGCGCAGGTTCCGGGCGGCGGCCGCAAGACGTACGAGGTGCCGTCCTCATCAGACCCGAGCCGGGCGCGTTCCCGGGTTCGCGCTCCGACAACGCCAGGCCGCCGCGAGACGGGCAATCAAAAATCCCGTTTCAGGCGTGGCAATATTTGTGGTCTGTGGCGATAATTCGTTGTCAAAGTCGCACCATTTAGGAGTGTCTGGACTTGGAAGAAGGGCGTGAAACGCGGTTTTGTTGTCTTGTGGTTGCTAACAGGCAGAAAGATCAACACCACATTTGGCCAACAGGACGACAAAGGTCATGTTCATCTACAATTCGTTTGTGCGAAGTGAAGAGACGAAATAAATAAAAATAAGTTCCACCAATTCCATAAAAAATTCACTCTTCGCAACGAGATGATGAAAAGGAAGTCAGGTATCGTCCCTTTGGGCTTACTTCACAAGGATGGGGCTGGTTGCAAACTGTTCGATTATCTTTCATGCGATGAGAGAAAGGGGCTTAAATTATTCAAGGAGCATGTGGCGGACACGAGTCAAGAGACGTCCCCGCAGGGCGAGGCAAAGAGCGCGGGTCTGCGCGAGTAAACCACACAGGCGATCAGTGAACTCCGCTTCATAATGCAGCCGCAATCCTCCTCAGATGTGCGCAGAATATCATCATCACCAACAAACTGCCAACTTTCCCAGCGATGATGAAAAAACACAACTGGGAGGGGAGAGATATCCATCGATTTTGTGCCAACGTTCCTTCAGTATTTTATTGGAGGTGTTAAAAATTTATGAATTACTGTCGCAGCGTGTCAAGTGTGTGGCTGTTCTGCGCAGTTTTGAAGTAAAACAAAGCTGCAGAAGACTCGGTCAATGACCGTTTTTGACGTCAGTTGCTTTCAGACATTCAAACTGCTCGAAGATCCTCCCATCCAATGCCTCTGGACATCGAAAGTGATGATCCGGACGTGTATCTCGCAGTTTTTGCGTCCGATTGGGATGGTTCTGTTCGTGTTTGTTGTCGAGTGCCAGGGAAGTCACCAGAGCGAACCTGAGCTGACGCCCCATAAAGTTTCTCAGGGCGAAACTCATCCCAAACCAGTTCAGCTGCAGAAGTAGTGCAAACATTGCAGCGTTCAAGCAGAAAACACCGAATTCGGGTTGACAAAGTTGTGTTTCTCTCCAGCAGAGAAGATCAATGACGCGGCGTCTATTGTGGCGGAGGGAGGTGGCCATAGTTTAAATTGAACTGCTCAGACTTCAAAAGCGGACTCCACCGAGAGGTGATCGGCCCAATTGCGCTTCAATTCGGACTGGCGTCGTTATGCGCCGCCATCGCGCCGCGCCGTCCGACGCAGTCGAGTGTGTATTCGACGCCAGCTCTGGAGAGTTAATTTCCTCCTCAAGCTGTTATTGGCGCTCTCCCTAGAATAACAGGTTGCTTTGTCTTGTTGTGGTCAAGTATTGCGCAGCTTCGTCCACTGTTGATTGGCAATCAGCCGCAAATTCAGGGCCCACAGCAGCGGTGTCGCAGTAATGGCTTTATCGAGGTTCCTACGATCACTGCAGGGTTCTGGTTGCGTTCACATGTTTCGGGGAAAATTTTCTGCCAACACACCACCCTGTCATCTTCAGAGGAACAAAACCGCCACCGATGAATCGGCTTGTTGTTGTTTTTTCTTCTGAAGTCAACAGCACAAAAAGATACTGCAGGAAAGTAAACGGGCAAAGGATTGTGAACTCCTGACTGGACCAAGAGGGAAGTAGTCACAGAGATGAGTGGAATGCGTAAAGAGAAGCTGCTGGCTACAATGAAAGTCAAGCACCCACATTATGATGTTAAGGCCTGTGTAACAAGAGCGGGTTCTGTCCCGCGGAGTACGGTTGATATGTAAGCCTTGCCTTTCATATCAGGCAGCACCGAGCTCATCAAATTCACATCTGACATTGTGCCCAGCTGTTTATTGAATTATCTTCAGCTTGCTTTCACTGTTTTGCATCGCTAAACTAATGAGATGGACTGGCTTTGCGATGTTACCAAATTAGTCGGAGGCCTAGCTTTAAAGGGCGTAAGTAATGTCTGCTGGGAGCTGACTTTATCCGCTGCCATCTGAGTCCTGCAGGTGCCTTTCTGCACTTCCAAGTCAGTGTCAGCATTTGGAAACCGAATCCGATCGTGTGACCAGAGTCCAGGGCTCTTTGATTCAGCATTTATGCGGTACACATTGCTTATGCGCTGCTCAATTTAATTCATATTAGACGGCAATTTTCGTCAGTAAGCCTGGCAGACACGACTGTCTCTTATGAGCCGTTATAAAGTTCCCTGCATGGGCTTGTCATTTCCGCGAGGGGAAAAATCCGAATTGAGCCCCAGTGCTTTGACAGATTGATTAGCTGTGCCAACTGAAAGTGTTTTATGCGCCTCTCTTCTCACTCGATTGTTACAGGGCCTTTTTACCCGCGGGCGCAAAATCATTGATAATATTGTCAACCGTCTTTGACATTGGTTCGTAATCGTATTACTTGAAGCTGGCATTGAAATGCACGCCTTTGGTCATTGCACAGACCGAATTTGACCCGCAGTTGCACGGATACTTTCTGCGGACTGTTCCAATGTGGACAATGTGAGTCTTGATTAAGAGATTGGAGTGATAGCCGGTCAAAGGACGCTGCTTCCTAATGATGTCTGCACGCCCAGTTGAGCAACTTATTACTGGCCGTTGTGCGGAGCCGCGACTTGTGATGCTGGATTGATCAGTTGATCAGGCAGAAAGGTTGTGGTCAAGATGGATCGCCAAGTATTTTTCCATCGCGCGGATTCTGTAATGCTCCGCAGTTGATTGATGTGAGGTGACTTTGAAAGACGCGACACCTTTGAGTCTAGACCGCACTCAGTGGCCTGGCTCGGTGTTTGTGGATGCATTGTGTGCTCTCGCGTCTTTGTGCGCCAGCTTCTTGCGGAATTGTAATCCGCCGAGCCTCATGCTGTGTGTGTCCTCTGTGACCAACCTTTGCGTCGGCTCATTGCGGCGAGTACGCGTCGCAAGCAGCAGCTCGGGGCGGTGAGAGCGGATCAAATTCTGCATCACGAAACAATCGACAGAAACACCGCCAGGGAACAACTCTCAATCCGAATAAATGTTGGGCCATCATGAAAAATGAATGTAACGAGTCATTATTGGGGTAGAAGAATGGCACGTTCTTGATGATTTACTACCTTTTACCGTGTCACCACTGACATGTGAGACAACAATTAATATTGACAATTTTGACGGGTAAAACATCCTGTGGGCCGCAGAAGGAGCATTGAGTGGACCACGGAACAACCAGCAATGGGACTGATTCGCAATCTAGCCGTGAAAGAACCTGCATGCTGCAACATGCACCTCGTCTCCGTGACAAGATTGCTGGAATTACAAACCAGGCGCCGCTGCAGTAGCCTAGTTAGTGCTTGTTCTCCCATTGATTTTTCCCCAGTGCGCATTTATGGTATAATTTGCCCCCCAAAAATATGACGACACTTTTGGCTGAAACCATAAATTCTAATCAGAGCCTTGTACACAGGGGCAGGCTACAAATATGGCTGTGAAAAGTAATATCCTTTGGGAGGCTTTGCGGAAGAGTGGATGCGTTTTCTAGTTAATAAATGGAGGAAAGCCATCTATCTAGATCAGGATAACAGGCTATCAAGCCGCTTGTCAGCACAACAGACAGGTGTTTGATATCAAAGCCTGATGCATCAGTGACGTCGCATTGTTTTAGAGGCTCTGCGCGGAGCTGGATCGGGTTCCGCCATCTGTGATCCCCCTGCTGGTGACGCGCGGCGCTTCTCGGTGACCGCGACGCGTTCATCGGGCTGCACTCCTCGTGAGAAGTGTTCTCAACGTGGGCTTCTCGTCAGTCAGTCGGATTCGCCCCACGCAGACTCCACTTGAAATGAAGTTGCTATTCTTGCTTGGGACAAAGTGAACTTGTCTGCGCTGAACCTGGCGAGAACTCTTGTTGACGAATCTTGACTTGAGAATGAAAGGAAACCTGAAGAAAATTAGTGGCGAGACCCTGCAAGGTTCGGGTCAGCAAATCTCGAGCGCAGTCGTGGCCTCGCAGCGTAATTGACTATTCATTCCAGGTCCCAGTCCACTTTAGCTTCCACTACCGGCCGCAGTAGTTCCGTTTAACCGAGTATTTAGAGATAAGAGCACATTACATCACGGGGAATGATTTCGCCAAATGTGACGTGTTTATCAGTGATAGGGGCTTCGATGTGGTGGTGCGTGAATCACATTGAGTGGATGCAAGGAGAACATGCTTCTGCTCAAAACCTGTGAAGACGTAATGCAGCTTGCGGTGGATTTTCTCCCGCCTTTCATGCTGGTTTGTATGAAGGAGAAAACAAATAGGATCTTGGTAATCAAAAGGTTGGGTGACAAGTGACGCCATTCTCTGTGCCGTTGCCATCAAGGCTGCGCGCTATATTTGTAGTTGTCTTTATGTGATCAAGGGTACCTTTGTTGTTGATTGGAGACATGTAATACCGTATTCAACAGCGTTTTTCGCTTGCAACTGCACTCGCTGTTTCGTGCCGCTTCCCGCGTTTGTCTTTTCTCTTCAAGAAAATGGTCCAATTTGCGCAGTCGATGCAGATTATGCCTTTACCTAGGTAACGCAATTTCATCGCGCCAACTCAATCCTCTGGCAGCAAAAAAGTGTGTCGGCTTTAACTTGATTAAGTTTGGCTGCACGATGCGCAGGGTTCTCATGTTCCCCGGGTGTCTCTCCTCCGTGTTTGCACAGAATTCAGTCAGAAATGTGGCTTTGTTTTGGTCCCAGTGTTTTAATCAACTGCAGCATTGACTGGAAAGAGAAATTGACTCGATTCGTGCAGGTCGTCTGGAAAGGATATTGTCCGTCTTCCTGCAATTGCTGGGAAAACATTGAAATTTATCATTGTCAGTTCGAGCATCAATCTCTTGTGCGTCGGTTCATCCAGCTTCACAAGGCGACAGGCCCCATGTCGTCGTTGTTGTGCCTGAGGAAGAGGCGTTGGTATCCGTAGCCAAGTCGCTAATTGCTATGTCGATTTCTTATCCTTTTGCACTCGGATTGCGATTATTTCCAGCTTTTCATTTGCTCAGTGCAGCATCAAGAGACGGGAATTCTGCTTGACTCACCTGTCGATCAGTGTCATTATGCGAAGGCAGGTTGTCAGCTTTTGTTTCCCTTTGTTAACAAGGCATTGAAAAGCAGCAACTTAACTTCACAGATTGCCTGTCTGCACTGCGTCGTCCGTAATAGATTAGTGCGCTTGACAAATTGTGAAGCTCCTCTTCCGGAATCTGGTCTAAAGCTGGCTTGGCGCGGGCATGATCAACCAGACTGGGCCTGCTGATGAATATTCCGGACAAGATAGCCCACTTGTGGGCAAAGGTGGCCGGGTCCTCTTTGATAAAGTTGTTTGCTGCATGGAAACAGCTTGTGCGACACCAAGCCTGAAGAAGCGAGCAGCATGTGTGGAGCTCTGATGAATTTTCAAGCTTGATGGTGAAGGTAATGTCGAGAATCCTTTTCCCAGCGCTATAATTTTACAGCTTAATGAGGGGGGAAGATCCCTGTCGTCTCTTAAAGCGCTGTTTCAAGTGCATCCTTTCGCTTGTTTTATTTATTAAGTTACTAACTGAAGGCATGTTGACTTGTCAGGAACGCGGGCGGTTGTGGTGGGATCGAGCTGCTGCTACTGCGTGTCTCTGACGGCAAAACAAGCGCAGTGCTCGATTTTGCCCGGGCGATAAAACTTGAAATTCATTGTTGTGAAACAGGCGCGAGATTTCCGTGTTGCGCGAATGAAGGAAACGCAGCTGTCCAACTCAGGTGTCCGGTCCACGGTCGTTCAGTGTTCCACTTCCGTCAGCCTGTCGGAAACAGTTTCGCCCGCCACGTCCTGAACAGTAGCATACTGTGCTTATTGCTCCACAACGCTTCTCAGCTTGAAGCAACGCCCATTTACCGTGTGCAATGTTCTTCCATGTTCATTGCAATATCAAAGTGCGTTGTCGAACTCGGTTGCGGTGCATATCTGACGAGGAAGCTCGGGCGCGCCTTTTGTCGTGCTTGTCTTGGAATAGGAACACGCGACGTGTTTTTTCAGGAAGCTCTCACATCTGAAGCTGTATTCAGATCACACTTACAGGTTGAGGGTTTGATTTTGCCGGCTGAACAGATCTGTCAAAGGCAAGGAAATGCATATTAAGTTTTTTCCTGCTCGCTTCTCGTTTATGATGGGAGCACTTGGCAACCTCTTCTCCGTGAGACGAAGCAGTCATTTCCCTGTCCCCAGATTCATAATTGGAGCAAACAGTGGAGTCAAAACAAACACGGAGTGGGATGGGAGCGAGGCGAGGCACCGGCACAAAGACGGGCAGCGCAAAGAAATGCTCACGAAACATAAAGCTGCAAGAAAAGCAGTTATCATTGATTGCCCGAGGCAAAGCTTCCTACAAAAGAAATGGTTACACCGAAGGTTTTAATCGCAAAACGGATGGATTATTGTTGGGTATGACCTCCAGTGCATGTTGTGCCTCTGAGCGGTGAATGCTGTTGTTGCGCGCGTGTTTTCTTGGTGGTGACGGACAGAATCTTGCAGAAATGACAGAAAGTACGGATAAAGACAGACTCTCCCCGCTCCTGGTGATGAGAATGTTGAATCACAAATTCAATACCGGAAGGTACACACACAATGGAAGGTGCGGATCGGATGATGTGTAAATTGGGTCAGGTGCAATTGGGTCACGTTTGCTCTGCCTGATTTCAAGCCAGAAACGTTTCGTTACTGAGATATCCAGTTCCAGCGGATGGGATGACTTTACCTTTCAAGTGTGACAGCGCATGCAAAAGGTAGAGCGCTAATTTGGTAATTGTGTAACACGAGTGTGGCCCTCTCCAGCTCCAGCTAATGGCATTGCGGCAGCAAGCTGAATGGCCAAATTAATGACGAGGTTAAGACGGGTACATCAGTGACAATGAAGCAAGCATAGGAATGAATCATAAATCCATTTTATAATCAAGCCAACTTATTGAAATATGAAGGCAATGTGATAAGCTTGATTTAGCAGCGCAATATTAATATTGCCGCATGTGACATTAATTCATCGGTCGAGTTGGGAGAAGATGATTTTGGCTGCCGCTTCCCCCGACGCCACCCGAAGCTCCCAAGTCGACTGAGCCATGTCATCTACCATCAGGCTGAAATGTGTAGCAAATGTGTGAGCATGCTTCCCGTGTTTGTCTGCGGCTCCGACTCCGCGCCGAGGACTGCGGGGTGCGACGCAGAAATAAAGCATCCGAATTACTGCTCGCCTATTGATTGATTGCCCGGCGAATATAAATCCGCAGACAAAAATATTGTTCCTATTAGGAGAATGCTAGGAAAAGTCATGAGGACGAAAACGAAGTGGCATCAGATTGACATTAGTTTTTGTAACTCGTCCGCACTCGCGAGTCGCTTCTCTGATAGATTACCTCGAGCGATACAAGTGTCAGGTGATAATGTAGCAGCGATGCAAGCTCGTCGCTAATGGCCAGATTGGACATTTATCTCTGCGCATCGTTGACAAAGAGATGCGATGTAAAGGAAGCTCGGACACTTGGCGGGATCTTCCCAGAAAACCAGACAATCACCGGTTGGTTCTGGAGCACGAAGACCCGACTCTTGTACTCCACTTTAATCTAACTCGACGCTCTTTTCTCATGTCTTGTAAAGGTTACGACTCGTACATGTCGTAAGATAACACAACACGGGCTTGATGGGTTTGGCCGTTTACCAAGCTGACAATGTATGTGCTCGTTGCCAAGGTCGCACGGGTCATTATTTGTGCATCCTTTGGGAAATCACCAGAAAAGCAGGCTGACCTACTTTGGTTGAAGCTGGACGATTAAAACTCTGCCTCTAAAACTGGCAGATTACCTTTTGAATCTTGATTCCTCTGATCACTAACTTTGGTTTTCGGGATTGCTTGACAGATCAGAACGCATCGGATGTTGAACTTGGAAACCTTTGCAGGTGCGTTCCTTCTCACATTGAGATGAGGATTTCTGCATTGTTCGGGTAAAAAAGGGAGCCCCGATGCAATTTCCAAGAAGAAATGTTGATGAATGAGGGACTTGCATCTGTGTATTCTGCACGATAATGGAAGGAATGTCTGCTGATGCAATGAGATAACCATTACCAATTCCGTTTGATGCTTCGCTGCATGCCAGCAGAGGTTAATACCGGCCGCTGCAGCGGAGAAAAGCTTCTCCCTCCGCCAGCCACTTGCGCCGGTGTCGTGGGGCTAATGACAAATTTCAGCCAAGTAAAGTCAGCAAATTGGATGTAAATTACGCAAAACAATGTCGTTTTAGATCTCTTATCTCATTTGTGGGTAATGTCATAACGGAGTGTCGTGGTGTGGAAAGCTTTTTCTACCTGTGGCGAGCTCAAATGGGCAAAACGCTTCTAACGAGTCGTGAATTGAGAAAAAGCCATCAATTTGGGGAACACTTGTGATCAAGCCCGCGTTGTTTTGGATTTGGTGGCTGGTTGTTTTTTGGCTTCTGGGGATTTGTAATGATGCGAAGCAGTGAGGTCGCTGATTGATTCACTTGTTTCATCGTGGACACACGGAGGCGATGATTACAAAGCCTTTTTGATACTTCTCTTGTCGATGCTGCTCAATTTCACTCGGAAACTGTTGTAATCGCTCGGTGGCCCATCAAGATTCTGTAGGAGATCGTGGCATCGGAAAGAGCGAGAGAGGTGTGTGTGTGTGTGTGTGTGTGTGGTGTGTGTGTGCGTGCGTGCGTGCGTTCGTTCGCTTCCACGAAGCCGCACAAAACTTGAGAAATTCTGGGGCCTCTTGTCAGTCTTGTTTGACGTACAAGCTTTGCCTGGACGGAGACTGATCCCCTGACTTCCCTGTTTGGGCGGTGCGGGTCCTGAATGAACGTGGAATGTGTTGTGTCGCGCACGTTGCAGCGAAACCGCGCTGCGGCGTCCGTGTTGCGGCTCCAACTTCACACAACGGTCAGGCTCACTTTATGACTTCGTCGGTCTGTGACTAAACTTTCAGATGAGAGTAGTCTCGCTGCAGTTGCTTCGTTTCCCAAATGTTTTTGGATTTGAGCTGTTTCATAACATTGACGTTGTGTTTTTCTTTCTTCTTTCAGAACACTTTCACATATTCGTGGGAGACTTGAGTCCGGACATTGAAACTCACCAGCTCAGAGATGCCTTTGCCCCTTTTGGTCAAATCTCGTAAGTATATTTTCTGAACTTTCCTTTCACAAAAAAAAAGATTCCACAGATCACATCGGAAAAGAGTAAATGGTGACAAGACCAGGAATAGATGAGAACGGGAAGGACTTAGTGAACGTTAGCGTGTGTAATATTTCAAAATGAGATATTTAATACCCTCCAAGTAGCAGTTGACGCTGATTAATGCCTTTTTGTTTCTCGTAAAAAAAGATCCAACCTTAAGAAGGAAACCCCTGCAAGAAACCTAAAACCAATGCAAATGATGACAAAATGCAGCATTATTTGGCCCGAATGAGCTTCGCAGGGAATGTTGATGAGTGAACGTGAACAAATTTGAAGTTGATGGTGTTCCGAAGTGTCGAAGCAGTTTCAATCGTATTCAGTGATTACTCGGCGGCAGCATTGCTTTGTCTCCCTAGACCCACATGATTTATTTACTTAGCATGGAAGATGGCGGAAAAAGCCATCTATAGTCAATTAGTGTCTACATTTCATGGCATGGCTTTTACAAAAGACATGAGGGAAATGCAACATAATGCATAAAGGATGGAAGCAGCATCAGGAATAGAGCGATGGATTCGGTGAATAACAACCTGCCATGTTCAAGTTTATGTGCCTGAGAGATAATGGACAACCAACAATGCGCAGGTTTTCGATAATGGCAGGCAAGCAAGTTGATGCCACGTTTCATATGGAGGGCCCACTTTCAAAACGGCTTTTCATCGGCCCTGCAGGTTTTGAAGCTGAATATGTAAGTTGAGGTGACAAGCGGTGCCAATGTGGAGAGGCAAACTGCTCTTCACTTCGAGTGAACTGCAGCTGCTCAAAATGGGCTCTATGGCACGAGCGCGTGTTTTTCCATTGAGATCAGGTTGTTGTGCCAAAAGGGAAAGGAAAGAGAGTGATGTGTGGCATTTGAGCAGGTAAAATGGGCACAACTTTTGAAATGGGGATCATTTATTTCGGTTTTGCAGGTGGAAAGATTCAAAGCAGGGGTGCAGTAGAATGGCTTTGTTCTGTTTAACATGCACCGAGTCTTTCTGATGTATTTGGTAATTGTGAAATATAATCCCAGCTGCAGCTGCCTGGAATAGACTGACGAGGCAGATAGAATAGGGGCGGCTTTCACGTCAGATGCATTAGCATCAGCAATGCGCCTAATTTCTCAACGCTCACGAGCAATGGCTTCACTCTTGAAAAAGTCGCAGATGAGGTCGTGTGGTTCAAAGAGGGGATTTATGGAAGCCCGCTTCTCAGATCGCATCCAGGGTTCTGTTTTGTGCAGAGCGCTCCGCAGAAGGCGAGAATAATTGGTGAATGGATGACTGGTGTTGTGCAGGGTGTTGTGCAGGTGAGCATCTGCCGCACAGTCACTCCGGATCCCTTGCGGCAGGAGGCGGTGCAGGAATCTGGCGACGCCACTGCAGGCGAGGAAGAGCACCGCGAGACATGGCAATTGTAATAATATCGTGCTCCCCTGGGACCGCAAAAGTGCTTTAGTTTCAGTTTCTCCATCCATCCCCAGCCACATGCTTTGTCGAATAAAGGACACATGTTCTTATCAATTATACGGCGCGATTCCTAATGCTGCGCCCCACTATCGGCTTGTAGACTTCACTGCGTGGGATGCTTTTGAGTAAAATGATTTCTGCAGTGGAAGCATCGAGACAAGCGAGGCCTAAATGTGATCAACCCTGCTTTAATGGTGACTGGGGATGGGATTGAACAGCATGCAACACAAGACAGCCGACGGGCGCGGGATGAGTTAATTATGCTGCCATTAACGAGAATCGCAAGCGTCGCTTTTACCTACATGATCTTCTCAATTTTCTTAAGCTGCGCTTGATTGGAAGATTCCGGCCGTGTTAAAAGCTCACGGCAACACCTCCCTCCTGGAAATAGGCCGTGGGTGCTGGGCGTGTGAGAGACAAGGACGTGTGGACTGACTGCTGTTGTTTGTTGGGATGAGTTCTCGAGGAAATCTCCAGGCAGGAGGAGTTTACTATTGATTTTCTGTATGACATGATCTGTCTGGTTGTGTACTGAGTGAAAGACGGCAAAATGAGACGGACATTGTGAGAGATTACAATGTTTTATGCCGACAGGGATTCAGCCTCTTGGTTTACTCTGCCAGCTTTGGCTTGATTTGATAGCAGGGAATTAAAGACAAGAAGAGCATGAGAAAAATGTAGAAAGCGTTCTTGGTCGGACTGCCCATTCATTTGCTTTTGCCCATGATTATCTGTAGCGGAATTTGCTTCATTGGACTCTTACCTCGTTAGTTTCTGGGATTCCCTCTGTACGTCTAAACGAAGCCCACAACCTTCAGCGTTGCGCAATGATTCGGTTGAATACATTGACCCGAGAGATCGACAACGACCTTGACTGGATTCGATGATGACGACTGCGAGTCGAGACTGCAGTCGTCGCACGAGCCAGATGACGTTAATTAAAAGTCTGAACTGAACAGACGGAGACGATTGAAGGTCGTTATTGCGGAGGAGCGGAATCCAGTTTGTTGGGGCCTCTCGCTCTCATTGCGTATTCCCTCCCCAGCCCGACGCTCAAGTGCAGCAAGCCACCGGATGCTGCTACATGATTCCAGAGCCACTCCGGACGATGATGGATACAAATTTAAATACAGGAAGCATGACAGATGCGATTCAGTTGAAAGGAATTTCTGCGAGCCTTGTTGATAAAACGGTTGCTGTCCTCCCCCCGTCGAGATTGATAAAGTAGCAAACACTTGAGGCTCTGCTTGTTCATTCTGCGTGAGTATACAACTGTGATTGGCAGAAAATTAAACGAAAACTACAGCCACCCATGAAAGTAGCTGAGCAGAACAGAAGAGACCTTGCATCAGCGCTGATTGCTGCCGTGTCCGATCAACCCTCGTTCTGTTGTCTTGACGTGGCGTCGTTGGGCTTTTCTCTCGGGTCCCTGAAACTTGGATGTTCGCTTGTATTTCTCTTTTTGTGCTGGGAGTGGAAGATCAGTGGAACAACAGAACCTTTGAAATTGCAGAGTTCACATCTGAAGCTCAATGTGGAGCTGCACATCAAACAAACAGGTTTGTTTGGATCCCTGTTCCCCATGTCATTTGTCGCAGACAGCGTGGTTCCGTTTCACGAGGTTCTGTGGCCCTTGCTCACAACAACGTGGCCCGGCTGGATGGAATCTGGGTTAATTCATGCCCGTTGATTTCTTTCCATGGTAATCGCTCCTCTTTGATCCCATTAACAAATTGTTAATCAGGAGAGGCTCATCATTGCCGACATGAAGGAGTCTTGACTGACTCGAAAATATTGGCAGATATTTATTCACTCCCCGATTCTAGTGAATATGTGATCTGAGCCTGAAAGCCACCCGATGTGCTTGAAATTATACAGCGTGTTAGGACCAAACTGAAGCTCAATAGGAATAAGTGGTCTTGATGTGCGTGGAATGGGCAAATTGAATCCGCGGATGGACGGGCCACCCCGGGTGGGTGCAGTGATGACTGTGCGACCGCCCGCGTCCCTCCACCTTAAACAGCCATTTGCCTGCAGTTCTCATTCGCACGTTTACATTTCAACTCGCTGCTGCCGGCACTGCTCACTTACTTTCTATGAGGAGAATTCCGTCCAATTTTGTCTGGAAGCAATTTACGCTAACAGATCCAGGACATAGATGACCATTAAGCCACAGTTGGAGTGTTCATTCGCCTCCTTCTTCCCGCCACTAATAAGACGGAGAGGATGTTAGAACTGCAGACAAAAAACGCTGTGTACAGAACAAGGTTTCCTTTCTTGGGTGTCATTTCAATTGACCGGGTTGTTTCTTTTCCACGAGGGTTTCTTATTTTGAAACAGTTGTCGAAATCTGCTTTTAGAAGACACCAGAACATCATGGCTTTTGTGAAAAGCGTCGGTCACATTGAATGAAAGCTTGAGTAACTTGGTTTGGGCATCAAGAAGTTCCCAGACTTGGGAACCTGTGAAAGTTGCTGTCGGGGAAGAGTCAATTACGGCTCCACTTGACGCGTTCACCTTCAGGCCTGTCTCTTTGTTTTGCGTCGTGCCCAGCAGAAAACAAGGCAAGTTCACTTTGAGTGGATTGACCAGAATTGACTTTGTCAAGGTCAAACTTGGGTCACAAAGTGGATGGAGGCGTCAATACTCGACCCATCGGGAGAATTGAGTGCGGCGTTAAAGCGATAGCGAAGTTAAGTGGAGGGAGCGTCCAGAGTGATATGTGCGGTCCGTGCAGGGCAGAGTGGAGGCTTCAAATTAAAGTGGACCTTGTTGGCACTACCTGAGCCCCGCTTTATTGTCGCCCTTTTTGCGCTGAGACAATAGTTATTGGACGCAGGTCGCGAGCGGTCATGTATTCATTAGCTTCCATCAAGTACATCTCCCAAGTGAAGGTTTCAGAGCTGCATCCCGGCGATTTGTGGCACAGTAAAGAAGACTTAGCTTGAGGAATTGCAGCAAAGCGAGACGAATTCTGGTTGACAAACTTGCAGTTCGGACAAACTTTTCAAATTGTGTCATGTTGGGAAAGAGATAAAAAGACAAGGTGCTGAATGATGCCTCTTGTTTTGCCTGAAGACAGCGTCTTTTGTTTTTGGGCGTGTTTCATGGCGACCGGGTGAACTGTAACCTGGAGGGAATTCTGCATCAGAAGAGCCGCCATAATTCATGGGTTATTCTGGTATTGACGCAGTCATTAACTGCAGTGTACGTGTCTTGTGTCAATTCAACTAATCGACTTTTATTTGTTGACCATGCGAAAGCCATTTCACGTTTTTTTCGGTGCGTGCTGACACACGCACGCACATACGTCATTCCTGTGGAATTTATGAGGGTTTCTATTTTCCGAAATGGGACTTTGTTATGTAATCGGGTTGGAATTGATCACAAATTGATCGGGAATGGAGAACCTGCCTCCCCAGTTGCAGTGCATTACGGAATTCGTGATGTATTGCAATGTAGTGCAACGATATCTCGTAAAACATGTGAAAATTGCAGTGATGTGGTACAAAACACAGAGTCCGTTGGGACCCAGCTTTCAGTGCTGGGCGCAGCACGACTAAACATTCTACAATCTTCAAATTTTGGCCATGCGACGTGTTTTACGGACTGCTGCACAACTGGTGGAACTCGCTTGTGTGTGTGCGTGTGTGTGTGTGTGTGTGGACATGACCCTTTTCCCAAGGCCACAGTTGAAGACTCTTTTTATGAGTGCTGCTTTTCGGGTGACGAGTTTCAGCACAAAAGAACATTTGGGGATTTCTCTTGTGACCGTGTCTGTCTCCAAATCATGTCTCTGTGATGAGAACTGAACGGGTTGGTGCGACAGTCTGACCAGCTGTAGGAAGAAACAGGCTTCATTCATATTTCGAGATCGAGCTGACCCGAGGGTGGCACTGGTACGTACTTGAGACCACGTCGGCGGTCTGGACTGCCTTTTATTCAGCCTGTCCCTGTAACAGTGTAGGACTTGTTGAAATTACGGAGCGCTGCCTCATTTCTGCTGCTGGAGAGTGATAGCACAAACTGCCTCATATCGCCGGAGGCAGCGAGAAAACATTGAATCAAATCCACATTGAATCATATCCATTGAAAAAATTCCGTGAGCTGGCTACACAGCTATTGGTATTTCCTGGGCTTTGATCTGGGGGAAAGTAAACAGAGGCAGAAATGAAGAAACTTGTCGCTCCCATGTTCGTGAAATTTGCTGTGTGCGAAACCCTCATCAAGATAGTGCGTTGCAATCATGAAGTGATTTCTTCCTTGGTTCTGCTGTGGTGTTTTATTCCCCGAAAAGGTTCAGCTTGGGAGATACGCGACCGCGCTTTATTCAAACACAGATTCTTTCAAATCGTGAATGTCCAAATTTTGCATTCGAAAATCAGTACAACACAGTTGGTACCAGGAGATCGAAGTTAACTTGGCAGGAAATTGATTTGAATTCGTTGGCGTTTCTATCTTGTTGGAAGGTTTGTCCGAGCCTTGCAAGGTTTGGGGAGGGTGGCATTTGTTCTCGAAAGGTTGGGTCACGCAAACGGGAAATTTTCGGTGTTTTGTTGTGAGTATCGTCAGTACCATACAAAGTGAACTCATGAATCTATTGTTTTGTTTTTACCAGGAGAACTTCCCCTGTGGCTTATAGATGACCACTTGAACTTTTGCCATCATGAGGCAATGTATGACTTTAAATTAATCATTCTTTTCCATTATTTTTCATCGCATATATATTTTCGACATATGATCCATTTTATAGAACAATGTCGATTATGATTTCATCGTCTCTTCAACCTTTTTGACATTCAAATCGTTTCTTGAAGTCATTAAGGCCTTAATCACTTCAAGACATGAGCATTTTCAGAGACTTCTGTTTTTGAAACTGATCATGTTTTCCTCAACATTTAATGATTTTGCTTTGTGACAAAACATCCGTATCGTTTCTACCTGCTGTAACTGTACATTTTCGAAAAGAGACGTATCTTTATCGTACTTATTGTCAATTTCCTGCAAATACAATCGGTGTGTAGACATTCATACGTGTAATTCCCTTTTCACAATGTTGTAACAGAAGTTTTTTTTGAGCAAGTCTTTCGCACAGTTGTTACTAACCATATTCTATCTGTTCATCTTCGTCTTCCACTAACAATTTAAATTTTGAGGTGCTGTGCCATGAAGTCGAGAAAGTCCTTTTGAGGAATCACGTTTTCAATGAAAACTGAAGGGTACAGCTGGGGTTCTTGCTTGAGGAGAAACGTAGAGCGACGGTTAACTCATATTCAGCAAAGCATGTCTTTTTGTGTCAATTTATGGCGGGTTGAGAGGCATTACCCACAGAATAACAACGGCGCGCATCAGAGCTGCGACTCGGCAAATTCCCTGCCTTGTAACGACCGACTTGGGTGTCTTTGGCTGGGGCCATTTCAGACGAGTAATTAAGAAAGAGGTTATGTTCTGAATGGAAATCCTAATGCAACCCGGTCATTCTGTGTGTCTCATCACTGTTTTAAGTGCACATTAGACATGCTAGCTGAAACTTTCATGCCCGGCCTTGTCGAGTCTCGGCGGGACACAGATGCAGATGTTCGTTTCTGCGACTCGCCGTCCAATCTTGATGCAGGAAAGAAGGCAGAAGGTGGTCGTGGGTGATCCTCAGTTACACTGCTCTTTGAATACCTCGCTTTTGAAGTGAAAGAAGTGAAAAAGCCTGATTTATCACCGCAAGACAAATCGTCCTTCATTGTTGTTAGAGCCAAAGATTCATTGCAATCTTGATTTAGATATTGGTGCTGATCATTGAAACGAGGACCACGCTGATAGACAATAAAACCGAGGAGCCATTGATGTTTATTGTACTTTATTCAGTTTAATGGGTGACAGTTAACAGATACCAGATACGGTTAAATCTCAACGGTACGCTACAAAGCCTTCGCCTTTCTCTCTCTGCTTTATTTGGATTGTCACCAGCTTAGCGCAGCTGTGGGAATGGACCAGCGGAGCTGTGTGTGGAAGATCTGAGGCTGCCTGTAATCTCTGCGTAAGCACCACTGCAAAATGTAGACTTGGCGAGATAAGAGATCAGTGATTTTGGCCAGAACACACCGCCTTGATTTCTGTTTGATTCTCGACCCTCAGCAGAAAACCTGGGCCCTCTGCCCGATGACACATGTGTCTGAATGTGACGCAATGCATTGGTTGACCAGAACTCTTGATTCACTGTTTTTATGGCTTTGCTTTCTATTCTGGCCCAGTGCCTGCGGTCGTCATTCTCTGCAGTTGGCTTTCTGGCTCTTCTGCTCAGTCGCGGCTTTTTCACGTTCCAGCATTTCTCATCTTTTATTGAACGCCAGAACCACTTTTTATGAGCTTTTCTGGTTTTCTGTGTTGTTCTCACATGCCAGTTGCCTCTAGCTCACCTGAGCCAAGACTTTCACATCTGAACAGCTGTATCAGTGTTCCACGAGCTATTGGAGTACACGTTGAAATGTCGAAAACCAGGCTGTTGTGAACCTGCGAATAGGAGCCCACCGAATACAGTTCTGCGACGGACTTCTTTGCACCAACGCTGTCTCAATAGGGCTTTGTAAATCCAAAACAGTTACTGTTTCTCTTCCTTGGTCCCTCAAGTTGTCCTTTCATCTGTTTGATTTTCTTGTCTCTTTCAATTTTGGCACAAACTGGGGCTGCTTTGTAAAAGCACATAGACCTACCATGGTGAGTCAGCTGTGAAACATCGGTCGAATGCTTCTCAGATACACCAGAACTGGGACCTGAGAAGTTATGATTAAATTGAACAAATTTCAACAACCAAAGATGTGCTCCTTTACCAGCCCAATCCCGTGACCCTCAGGGCCTTTGGAAACAAGAGAGAAGAGTGAGAGACCATTCCCGGTAGAAAAGCAAGGGACATGGTGCTTGGTGTAGACGGTGTATAAGCCCAGATTCTGGGGTGGACAGTTCCTCTCTTGGCTGTGTTGGCTGCTTTTTCATGTGCGAAGCACAAAGACGAGCCAAACTTCAAACCGTGTTTTGTCTGCAGTCGTACGGTTTGTGCCAAGGGAAAAGTGTGAAAACTTGAAAGTGAAATTTTGAAAGTCAAGTTGAAAACTGGCGGAATCCAGCTTCGGTAAAGCGAGAAGACTCTTCTTGCCTTTCACACGTAGATGTCTCAGCATGCCTTCGGATGATTTCTATTGCATACAGACGTCAGATTTCAAAGCTCGAGGCAAGATATTATGTTGTGCAAACAAGCGGCTTTCAGTTTGTCGCTTTTTTATTCAGGCGCTTTTTGAACTCTGAACATCTTTCATCTTTTCCTCCTTTTGAATTTCCTGATGTGTTGTAGTTTTTAAAACAATTCCAGACTCATTTCTGGCTTCACTCTGGAATCAGCAACACTGCAGCTCGCTTGTGGCTCTCTGTTTCACATTCAGCTCGTGCAGAATCACGGGTAAATCTCCCAATTTTTCTCAAAGGAGGCGATGGTCAAGCTGAAAAATGGATGAGTATCCAGGGAGTTCGACTCAAAATGTTTAATGGAGTCAAATATCTTTGTTCACCGCCCAGTGAAGTGTCTTGTTTGGCGGCCACGTCTTTGATTTTGTTGTACAGACAACTTGCAGGTTCATTTTAATTTTCAACAGAAACCAGTTGTCTTCTGTGATCAACGCAATTTGATTATAAAGATCATGAAAGCCTTGGGTTTGGCTTTCAGTGAGAGTTTTGAGGCCTGTGTACGGCAAGCTGCATCCACTGCAGAAGATAGCCAGGGCTAAAGAAAACAATGACGAGGGAAGGAGGAGGCTGCGTGATCCCTTATTTGTGGCGCATCTTTTCAAAGACATCGGGCAATCGATAAGTGGAGTAAAAATGTGGCGTAAGAGGGACGGAGTTGACTGCCTCCATGCCAAGTCAATGTTAACCTCTCCGCACAGAAGCAATGATTGGACGATTGATCTTTTCCTCGCCCGGGCTGCATTGTGTTTGTGTAATTACTGTAATTGCGCGTTTTGCCGCTCAGCCCTGTGTATATTTGTGCGCCGTAATGTGGCTCTGATAACTTTTCTGTTTGTTCACGAGTGCGGCCCCGTTTTGAGGGGTTTTCTTCCTGCAAAGAGGAAAAGCGCTTGAACGTCCCAGAAGGTGAATTGCCTTCAGTTGCAGCAAGATTCAGGATGTCGTCTTCTCGGGCGGGACGTTAATTTTCATCTCCACGTTTTATTCTGGTCGCATTGCAGAACACACGAAGCAGTTCTTTATGTCCGAGGGGTCAACAAGAAGAATCATTGCATCAAATTGATTTGACTCGGGCCTGCAATCGCGTGGACAACATTTATTGACTCGAATGACCTTTTGTTAGCATCAAGTCCGGGCTTTATTTGATCATTTACAAGGACGGGGCCTCGATTGCAGTTGAAAATGAAGCGATGTTCGGGCTGGTTGACTTGGGGAGACTCTGCAAATTGCCTGTTGGAAGTTTTAGAGGCAAGTAATGGCGGCATTGGAAATTGAGTCATAGATCTTGTATCTAGGTAAAGCTAACGATACCTCGCGGAACGAAGCCTCGTTCAAATTGTTTCATTCAGGTCGGGCTCGGGTGATGGATGGTTATAATGGGCTTACTCCACACAATAGCTTAGTCGGGCATCCAGCTTGAAATGGGCCGCGTAATGTCGAGAATAGACACCGGAGCACAAGGGTTCGAGGTGCACAAGTGCAAGATGGATGAGATTGTGAATTTTCAGCGCAGCGACTAAAGGTCGTCACTGATACAATGGCCGGGGCGGTGGGAGAGATTAGACGGCCGGCCGGCTGTGAGGCGGGGGCAGCTCGAGACCCCGCGCTCTGTTGTCAGCGCGTCCGTAATGGACGATCCGGGGCTGTGAGCAATCTCCCGATGACCGCCGCGCACAACTCGCCTCGCTGCAACTTGTGCGAGTTCCAGCCCGCCCTTCCTCTGCGGGTGTTCAAGATCTCTTCTCAGGACTTTACTTTGAGAGCATCGATGTTGTTTGGGTCCTTTTTCCGCTCGGGTCGTTGTTTTTGGAACCTGGTTTGTTTTCCGCCCAGTTCGAAGTGATCGAGAACGTTTCTCTTTACCAGTGCAAACCGTGTTTGGGCAGATTTGAAGCGATTGAGATGCAAAATTGATTGGCTGAGACAGGACTGTGCAGAAAACAAGCTGTTGGGACCTGGTTCCGAGCCTCAGTGGTCAGGTTCCTCTGCTTCCTCAGTGAAACACACGCAGTGTTGTTTCCGCCCAAACTTGGTAATGCAGCGGCAGCACTTTGTAATTTATATCGCTGCAATATCTTTGCTGCACTAAAAGGTCACTCCACTTTCGATAATGGACTTTAGATGATGAACATATTTTTGTTCTTGGGTTGAGTTATGCAGTTCCGAGCTATAAGTGAGTTTGTTCTGAATACATCGTCGGGACGCGTACTTTTCTCTTTGGTCGTGCACTTTTTGCACCGGACGAGTGACGGAAGTTGTTTTGGGACCTCGGTCGGCTCGACTTCGCAAAAGACTGGCCACATTTCGTGCTGGATGTTTCTTGGGTGGAACACTTATTTCACTTGGAGTGAAAATGGCAATTGAACACGCTGGGAATCGTTCACTCGCAGACTGCCGGGCCTGGTGCCAAGGTGAAGCCAAAAGTTTAGAGTTCGTCTTGGGGTGGATACGTTGAGAAGGGTGTGATGAGGGGGCGACGGATTGTGCGGGTGACAGGGAGCGGCGATAACAATTGTCTTGCTTCATTTCACTTCGTGATCTTCATTTGTTTAAAATATGCGTCGCGGCGTAGAAACAAAATTGGATTTTTGTGACCGCCTTTCTCCTGCAACTTCACGTCCAAATGCCGTTGTTGCATTTAAAGGACCCTGTTACCGACATACCCAGCCTGGCCCCACAAAGCTCATCCCGGCTGGTCGGGCCTCGCAGAACGGCGCTGCAAGGCAAACATTTGCTCAGATATCATAATTAAAAAGTTTTTGCGACCATGAAAATTCGATTGGGTTATTGCATATTGTGGAAGGCATTATGACAAGTCAACTGTGCGTTCAATATTCGTGCCGCAAAGAAAGCAAAGGGGATATTCATGTCCGCACATAACCGGATTTCCACGATGCCGTCAAGAAATCAAACTTGTGCGATAATTGTCAGTCTCGTTGATGTTTCTGTGACAACATTGCTGCAAATTGAACGATGTACTAACCTACGTTGTTTTGTCTTTTTCTGTTGCAGAGACTGCAAGATAATCAGAGACCCACAAACGCTCAAGTCCAAAGGCTACGGTTTTGTATCATTTGTTAAGAAGGAGGTAAATGCACTTTTTCTTACTTCACTTTACTCTGTTGGGAAATGAAATGTTGTAATTAATCATAAATTTTGCTCAGTGTTGCCGCATTGATGGCAAAATTCGATCGTGTAAGCTTCAGACGGAAAATGGTGGATTTTCCTGAGGGCACGGGACCCATCTAAATACCTGTAGACTTGGGAAGGGTCTTGAAGGAAACATCCATCAACAACTTTATCCTCTATTAACTGACAATATTCTTTGCCTTCCCGAGAGAGGTGGGCTGCAGAGAAGGCCAATGCTCGGGCGAGCTTCAGCCTCTCCAACTGCGTCGTCAGCTTTCATGCGATGAGTGTCTCGGAGCATATCTCACGTCCATTGATCCGACTTCCGCCTGTTCAATTCGTGCCGATTTCCGGCAGAAAAGCGCTCTGCGCATGAAATCGATGGCGATTTAACCCGTCACGCCTTGTTGCGACAATTGCGCGTTTTTCGGTTGCGGCCCCGGCGCGGCCCGGGGCGACTCGCATCGATCAGGCCGAGTCTGATCCTGATGCTGCGCGACTGACGAACACAATGAGCAATCGGTCAAGTGTGATTGGAGCTGAGATGTACAGAGCGGAACCTGCTACGCTACAGATAGAAAATTAATTGCGTCGATTTACCGACGAGTCTCTTCGTTCTGTGGAGCTGTTCAGAAGTTTTTCAGTCTAAAGTAAAGTTAAACTGAGAGAACAGACGTCAGCACAATAGGAGTGTTTCGTGGACCCAGCTTTGGTTTGCAAGCTCAGTCTGTGTAAAGAACCTCATGCGACCAGCTTGCGTGATTTTCTCTCGCACTGTGTCAGCTCACAGATCGAAGCTCCAGGACAAGATAATCTTGCGAAACGTGGGTTCGTTTGAGAATTGGTATTCAATGAAACTATCAATTTGGACCGCCTTGTGTATCTGCGAGGCTTGCCTTGGACGGACACGCGGTCAACAGATATTTTGCAGAGAAACGGCGTGTAGCTGGAAGGCATTCACAGACTCGCAGGAAGAGGCCTCATCTATGAATTAGTCTGGCCCGCTCTGCCCTTGCCTCTGGCCCGTATCTTTGCATTCGCCTGTGTGACAGGGTAAGGAGGTCAAATGTGGATATTACCAAGTAACACCAGTGTCGCTGACTTTCCATTGCTCAATTTTGGGTCTTCATGTAGAAAGGTGGAGTGTGCGGGCATTTATTTGCGGAAAGTGAAAGCTTTCGTTTCTGACGACAGTCCTGTTGAAAGATTCCCCGTGGTTCGGACTGTGGTATTGGCGAGCTGTCACGAGTGAAAGTGTATTGCTCAGCAGAGACAATGCAGATTTCCATCTCCTGACCAGACCAAGGCATAAAAAAGAGTCCCCCTCATCCAGATAAGGAGTTACATAGACTGAAAGCAAAGCGTAAAAGAACAGCATCCCCTCCAACAAATAACAGTTACAGAAATCCAATTTCATTTATTCATGGGTCATTTAGGTAGCTGTCATGACAGTGCGATACAGAGGTTGGGCGCTCCACCGACCAGAAGAGTCCATTGAGGCCTGGCACAAGCCGACGATGCTAATCCCCAGGATTGGCCCACTAAAACTTTATGGACATGCAAGCCAAAGGTTCGGCTTTCTTTGCCCACAATAAAAGCCAAGCAATACACATTGCTTTTCGAATTCACAGGCCGCGGCGCTTTTGGCGAAGTGAAAAAGGCCAAATGAAGGCAGACTGTCAATGGGCGCTGATGTAATTTTGCCGCCAATTTATGGTGGATATTTGATCCTTACATCATTTTCCGCTGCGGCTGATTAGGATAAGTTATAAAGCCGGATGTACCGCGGGCCACTGCCGCCTTCATACGTTTCTTTGCGGCATATTACAATTGTATTTATGACCTTTATGCATGAAGTTCAGTGCCGCTCCTCACGAGTAATTTGCATAAAAACCACGATAAACCCAAGTAGCAGTCGCAGAGACGTACTTCATATTTGGCGAGTATTCAAACACTGTGACGAGTTATTGCCTGCGCAGCGAGATTAAACTCGTAAAAATAACATCAAGGGCTCGAAGAGAGAGCTACTGTGGCATTTGCGCAGGGTGGCATAAAGTCCTGAACGTAAAATGTTCCTTATGGCAGGTATTCATTGTGTAGGCCGCGATTGGGGCAAATCCAGAGTGAATGTCTTGCCTGAGCCCCGCCACCTCTGCCCCGTGATGGCTGGAAACGGGTTCCCTCGCTGTGTGTTGCAGAGGAGGCATCACGTCCCGCACCCAGCCACGTCCGAGCAGCAGAGCCAAGCACAAATCTCATAAGCACAGAAATTGATAATCATTATGCTGGAGACCAGCTATAATAGATTGCCAATACCAAGCCCAATACACTCTCCATTTTTTTCGTCTGACTATTTGACCCCAGAGCACCTGACATGATGTTCCTTATTGGTTTACTTGGTGCATACTCGCGATGTCAAATCTGCCGAGCAACAGAAAGGCCAATGTAAATGGAATCGCAAAATGAGTTCTCTTTTATATGGATGGGGCAATATTTCTTCCCAAAATAGAGCAATACATGTTATAGGTCATATGTGCAGCCATCAGTAAATGAAAGCGCGAGGTAAATTCAATCATCTGGTGAAAGAAGAACCTGCTCGCTTTGATAGTTGTTCATTGGACTTCAATTTGTCTTGATCAGAAGACCTGTGGGCTCCATTATCATGTTGTTACAGTCAGATTCGCGTTGCAATGAGGTCAAAAACCACTTAAAATCCAGTTTTGAAGGGGCTTCCGAGACCTGAGGCACGACACGGAACGACGGAAGATCGGCGAGTGAAGTCATGTCAGCGTTGCGCGTCTTGTCGTGATCGGGCGAGTCCGGATCGGTGCCATTGACCCGCCTGATCAGCTGACCACAAGGTTCACGTCTCTCGGGAAATTGGCCCTGAATGGCAAAGTGGGGGCGATGCGCTCTGCGCTGCCTGCATGTTGTAATATTCAATTTCTGACAACATGTAGCAAGGGCGATGAAGTGCGAGCTGTTGTCCGTGGCCAGCGGGCAGTATCATGTCATATGGACATCTTTCATCATGGCACCTTGGGTCTCGGGGGAGTCATGCGCAGCCTTCATTTTTCAGCGCTTGACACAGAAAGTGGCCAGCTTCCTTTGAACGTAATGAACGGCGTGATGAAATATGTGTGCAGCTCTCATTCATATGCTCGGATTGTTATGCAACTGCTTCAATGACGAGGGATGGAAATTCACGGCATGTAAAAGGAAAAGAGCCCTCGTAAATAAAGCACGCGTAATTCATTTTGACCCAGACGCCGCAGGAAATGCATTCGAGTGACGTGGACGATTTTCAGCGGTAATCTGGGCAGGTGGTGCGGTCAACAATCTGCCATCGCTTCAAAAAAAGCAATTTTGCTTCAACGCCCACGTTGCAACTGAATCGAATCTGGAATTGCTTTTTCACTTTGGCCTTGTTCCCCAAACGATTTTCCTGAAAGCTGACGACACAAGGAAACGCGTGAAAAGAGGGGGCCCGTGAGTGCGGAGTGGTTGAGGCGAAATCTCGGGGTCAAGCTGGGCCTTCTTCCTCTCGGGTTGAGCTCTGATCATATGTCACGTGATTTTACAAAATGTTTACAAAACCAGTGTGAGTACCCCACTGTTTTACGTGTTGGAAGACTCGCGATCGCTGAGTGCAAAACAGGTGTGTCAGTGTAAGTTCCATTGTATGTGCAATCCAGATTGCAAGGGTCTTCGGCGATCGTGGGTCTTCAACACGTTGTGTTGTTTCGACAATGAAACGGGAGAGCGTTCGTCAGCAGGCCACCAACAGATTGCATTGCAGCGGACGTCTCAATCCACCGGGAGAAAGGGGCGAGTCAATGCCGAGGCGCTGAAGCGAACGGCGCGTTGGCAGCGCCTTTCAGAGGCGCATTTGTATCGGTTAACTGTTGTTGCGCCCACAGGACGCGGAGAATGCGATCATCTCTATGAATGGCCAGTGGATCGGCAGTAAGGCCATTCGCACCAACTGGGCTTCTCAGAAGCCCCCGGCCCCTCGTGAGACGAAAAAGAGTACGTCAATGATTGTTTTCTATCTCTGCACCACCTGCAGCGATTGGCGATCGTTTCAATGCAGACCCCGCGCTCCGGCGTTATCAGTCCGGTTGTCTTGGGACATGTATTGAAAAGATGCGCCGAGCTGCTGCAGCACGGTGGAGCTGTTAATGATGCGACTTGAACTGGTAATTAACCAATGGCATCGCTATTTCCATTCCAGGATGCAGAAACTGCTATCTCTTCTATGAATGGCCAATGGATAGGCAGTCGAGCAATTAGAACAAATTGGGCGTCACGGAAACCACCCGCCCCCAACAGTAAAGAATGTATGTCCGCTACACACACACACCCGTCTTATTCGTGTCTTTGCTTTCTTTTTTATACATCGTTCGATGGTTAGCTGCTCTGAGTTTATTCCATATTTATGTGTGGCCAATATTCTGAGGATCTTACTTTGACACCAGTTTGTCTCACTTTTGTTTGGAATATTTTTTGTGAACTCTCTTTTGATCTTTGTCACCAAGGGGAATTTGTTAGGTGTTTTGATACGGGAACTTCGTCACCTTGTCTGCATCAGCCATTTACTGTGGTACTTTCATGCATATTTATGTTGTACCAGCGAGGTTTGGTAGTTGTCGTTCATCATATTCTGCATGTCAATATCAGTACACTTTTGATATTTCCCTCATTTTAGTTTCATAAATGTCAGTGACAGTGATGAGCGTCATTTATTCGTCACTTTTTGACGCTTTTTATCTGAGAAAAATGATACCCGTTTTCCCTTGCTCTCTTCATCAAAACATGTTTAAAGATTCAGAGCTCTGCATGCATCATTGGGCTCTCCCAGGGCAGGGAGCCAGGCAAGAGTGACATTTCAAAGTTAAAACTCTGCTCATTAATGAAACTATGGAAAGATTAGGCTGAGAGTTATGGGAGGATAAATAGCTTTGAAATATGCACCGGGTATTGTTGTTGGACTCAAATTCCCGTTGCAGCACTTAACCTTGCATAAAAACGAAGCAATGGTATTTTATGGAGGCCTGAAAAAGATATGCATGGAGGGTGGAAATTGGCTATATTTCAAAGTTGTCAGCGGCTGAATTGGCTCAATTCGGATCATTATTCCTTGGATACCTCGCCGCTACGATACCCAGGGTCTGAAAAGGTACAGTTCACCGGCGCAAATTGAATCTGCCCCATATAACTCATAAAACTTGCGCTATTTCTGTGGTTGTCCGCCCTCCCTCTGCATAGCGGTCGAACATGGAAACGGTGCATTACCGCACTGGGATGAATATGACTTTAGAAAGTTTCCGTGATCATGTCAGTCAGTTGGGTTGCTCGGAACTCTCCACGGCGCATGTTTATTGGCTGCAGGTCGTTACAGCTTCCGCGTCTACGTCTGTCGAGACAAAAAAGAAAGCAAAGCACTTGCCTTTTGGGATGACACCTGCAGAAAGACTGCTGCACTCCAGACCAAGCACAACATTGAAGACGTTGCTTTGGCGCGTCGTATTTTGGTGAAATTTGATGACAACAATTTGGCGTGAACATTTTGAATGCCACGTGTTGTTTGTTTGGTGCCGGTTTCAAGCAGTTGGGTGTTTCGTTCAAAATTGATTGGACGGACTCAGCGCACCTACCAAAGTGAACGTGTATGACTTTCTCCAAATTTTCCATTTGGGTTGTGTGTTGTACAACATTTATGTGTTCAGCAGCATTGCAAACACATCCTTTTATCTTCGCAAAGTCATTTTTATATTCTTAGCGGATTTTAGATACATGTGGTTTCCGTGATTTTTGCTCATTTTTCGAAGCTCAGTACAATTTTCGTGATATGACTGCTAGATATTGTCTTTTCGTACAATGGATCGCATATCACTTGATGTGCGATTTCCAACAAATTTATTGCACATTCATAGAATAATTGTGTTTCATTCGTAAGTCTTTTTGTCTTTCAAGTCACTTTGTTGACTTTTTGTACGTAATTCAGTGCAAAGTCTCTATTATTACAAAATTCAATTGTCAATGAATACGTGCATTCTGCAAACGTTTTTGCAGTTGGAAGAATTTCACGAAACGAGCGTACGCTAGAACAACATTTTATGTGAAATGAGAGTTGCAATTGCCATTGGTCAGATTACGAGTACATTTGGCGTGAAGATACAAGCAAAAAGATTCAAGACGTGCCAACCTAAACGAACGAGATTCGAGATTTCGATGAGTTAAAAGTGGCCAGAACTCAGTGAAGATACTTTGTCATTTCAACATGTTCGCTAATTTCTGAGAACTTTTATTTTATGCAGCCAAACCATTGAACTTCGAAGAAGTGTACAACCAGTCCAGTGCTACCAATTGTACAGTATATTGTGGTGGTATTCTCAACGGTCTTACAGGTAAGTTCACTCAAACTTTTCAGTCTCACACTCTTCCTTGAATCAATTAATTCCCAATTTCATGGAAAATGGCAAAAGTTTTGTATTGAATGCATGCGAAGAGATCAAAATGCAGTGCCTTCTCCACACTTTGCTGTCGGAGAAAAGTAGGTCGCGTGAGTGCCGTCGTTGCTTCGGCAGCGTCGGCTCCTGAATGCTTCAAAAGAAGCATTAAAATCTTCACAGGCGACAATGAACATGCCGCAGCAGAAATTTAATTTCCCTCAAAGTGTTGCAAATCAAACCATTGATTCAGTCGGATTGCAAAGATTTAATTTTCCGCCACGTTATCGTCTTTTAAATGAATTCCAAATTCTCGTGGGTTCTGGAGAAATCCCGATGGAATAATTGAGCTCTTTTGAAGATCAAGACACCTCTTCTTTGTCGATCATCGATAAAAGCTTCCGCAAAAATTAAAATGTGTCGTGGTAAGCTGAAATTTGCACTCAATTGAAGCTGTGAACATTCCTCAAGTTCATTGGAATCCGTCCTTCTTCTGCGGGCCCTTTTTGAGGAATTGCCTTTTCTTTGTACTCGCGCCTCCTTTGTTTTGGAGAAGTGAAGTTATTCCGCCGCGCTCTGATTTTACGCTTCACCAAGCGATACTTTGCCAACAGGCGGAAGAGAAGTGGCCCTTTTTCGACTTTGCTGCGCAGGATAAACCCGAGTCTTGAGAAAGCGCAGTCGTGCTTTTGCTCAGATCATCAGATCCGTATTAGGGCGACCGATTGCGACGGTTTGTACTGGAAATGAGCTCCATAAAATCGAGTCATTCACTGCGTTTCCACATAAAGCCTACCGGAGGAATACAAGCACAGGCATCAACAGGCCTTTGGGCTGAAATTTAGCAGTCCCTACTGTGGTCCCTATTCTCATCCAAAGATTGGACTTGTGTGGCTGTATGGAAATAAAGAATGCCAGTTGTCATTTAGACGGGCGAGCTTTTCCCGTCAGTATTCTGCTGAGCTGATGGACGCTCCTCGGCGCTGCTGGGCTCGGCGTGCGTCCGTGCTGCGCATCTGTGGACTCGGGAGTGCAATTGTCGTGGTGGTGACACTCGCAATGCTAATGTCGACGTCACCGATTCCGCGAAAGGATACGGCTGGAAGACTCGTGAAAGCCTGAGTGTCGAATTTCAGTCGACGGTGACTTTGCTTTTGCTGCAAACAACATTTGCGTGCAGTGCGCTGCTTGAAAGATAAACTCAGGTTGTGTTGCGACGTTCCTTTGTCTGGACCAACATCCAGCAGAGCACTGAAGTGACTTGAAAAGGAGTGCGACAGAGATTGCCTTTCAAGGAGCTCAGAGGGATCGTGGTTGGGTTGTTACGTAGCATGAGTTGATGCAGCAGGTACGGCCACGTTTGCCGCGCTGCACCTGTGGGTGTAGAGTTATGTGGAACACAGGGAGGTTTGAAGCTGCGTGTTCATCTGGGAGAGAATCGCCTGGCGGGGTGAATCGAGTGCGGCACCGCGCGCCACTCCTTTCCCGTGCTTCACTCTCCGATCTCGAGCGCTCGCGCTGCGCCGCCTTCAACTTTGAATTGTCACTTCCTTCCCTGGGAGACGCGTTGAAAAGCAGGCGTCTCGGGCGGCGCGAATCTGAGAGTGCGAACATGCTTTTCCAATACAAACCCGAGCAGTCTGCCTCACAGCTTGCGTCATCAACACCCGTTTTGATGTGTTGTTTAATGAGTACCGAACACTTTTCTTCTAAGGTGTTCATTCAGCGGTAAAATAATATGATTTCCATTTGCAATCGCTTTGTGTTGCCACAAAGCAACGCTTTCAAGTTTCGAAGCCAATTTATTGGAGGGAAATCCATGTTTGAGCGATGTTTATCTGTTAATTCCAGTTTTTTGCTGCCTCTGCGTTTTACATTCCGCTGGGATTGTGCTGCCTCTACTTTCAAAATTTACCCATTTGGGCTTTTGCGACCTTGCTGCCTCCACGTCAGCGATTGTTTCCTGAAATGTTTGTCAAGCAGACCACCGCAGAGGGACTGCAGGTTCCCTTGTCCAGGGCCATGAAGGGAGGATGCGATGGCGCTCACTCACGCGTGGCTTTATCATCGCATAGGCTCGTTCACGGGCAACTAGGCAATATCTGAAGATTCTCCAGATACTTTTTTGTGCGGTCGATCAACTTAACAGATTGCATTTGTGATCCTGCCCACCGGACTGTGCTCTTTGAAGCAGACATCGGGCGCTTTTTGCTGCAGCCTCGAACCTGCAGGACGTCGCTATTGTTGGCGTGGTGCGTGTCTCCTCGGGGCCCCGCGGGTAATAAAAGTTGTATGGCTAATTTGCACAAGGTGTTTCTGCGTGTCCTCAAACGGGTCTGCGTTTGACAAGACAAGGTAAGGGACGAGGAATGAAGGGAGAATCGGAAAACGAAGGAGATGGGCAGCGGCTGACGGATCATGCGAAACTTGTCATGTCAATGGAACATCAGCGCGACAAAGCTGAGAAGGGCGCCTGTTGGATGAGGCCGCTCTCCCAGCGCTGTATTGACAAGCTTGGGAGCGGAGAGTCCCTCTCCACAAACCTCGGGGCCACACTGCGCCTTTGATTGTGACATGAAGTTGATTTAGGCATCAATTGTCTCAAGGATGTGAAGGCGCAGGCAAGTCAAGAACTGGGCATTAGGCTGCGATGGTGTCAAATGAAGTTACCGTCAGTCAGTGCAGCGACGGTGAGGGGCAGTCGGGGTGCTGCTCGGTGCTGTCCTTGGTGACATCAGGATTTGATTGAAATTTTGAACTTTCATCACACTGATCACCGTAGCTGCTTGGAAACCAAGGTGTTCAGATTAGATGTGGTGAGCAGATGCACTCTGAGAGGGCACAAACAGTCGTCCTTTGTCTTTGTCCCTGCAGTCCCAACCATTGTCCAAACCTGTGCTTGGTGCACTTTTTCTTCGCTCTCCTCCGCACCTGTTCCCACACAGGTCATCGTCCCTTTTCCCGACACTCTTCCTCTCGCGCGCCGTTGTTGATGATATATGCTGGCGGCAGCGCGCCACAGCGACCTCAACGTAATCAAATTAGCGTCGGTGCTTCCTCGCAGATCCTCAACCCAACGCGAAGCAATCGCATCGCGCTCCGCCTCCACAGCGCTGCGCTCCGTTTCCAGGCGCAGCGCCTCCTTGTTTATTCGCGACGAAGCCTGACTCCGATAGGTAAATTTCGCTCTTGAGACTCGAGGGTCAAAGCAGCGCGCCCACAGAACCGAATGAAAAGGTGTACTCGTTCTGCATGTAATATCGACCCCTCTTTCCTTTCTAGTCATCGCTGTGGTGAAGATTTAGTGGAGCGGTCATGTCGAGGTGGTTGCACTGAGCCGCTGTGTCCACTGTGCAGGGGGATGTGTCGCACTGTTCGTTGACGTTGTCGTGCCATATTTCACTGCCCCCGAGCCCGGCGTCCGCCCGCTCTGCTCTTCACCTCCACAACCCCCGCCTGACGTCAAACCTGCACGTGCCGCTGACACGAAATCCGTCTTGTCGCCGTTGAAAGGTGCAGAAGCAATTTGTATTCGTTGAATATGCCAAGCCGCCATTTAATTTCGGCAACTTTTGGAATTGGCCTGTTCAATGGGTTGATCTCTCTTTTGTTGCTCGAAGTCTGCAATGTGCTGCTATTGTTTGGCATAGAAATGACTTGAAAGCAGAACATATGGCTGTTAGAAATGTTGTAAATTACCATGTGAATGGCAGTGAAGCTGGATGCCATTGTGTTGGCCTGTATTTTTAGGTGAATTCTCGAGGGTTCTGAAAGCCTTTGTGGGGCGGTGTGCGTTGCAGCATTGAATCAGGAGGTTTTGGAACTGTGGCCGAGGGCCTCGCGCCGGCGGAGTCCACCTGTCTCGGGGAGGCCACACATTGGGGAAGAAAGGCAGAGCGGTTCCTCTCGTGGCCAGCGGAGCAGTGCCGAGATAGAGCCGCAAATACGGCCTGAAAAGCCTCCATAGAAGTTCTCTGTGGTTTCGCTGGCGGCCGATGAGGCTCTGGCATGCCATTCTCTAATTCACTTCCCCAGTCTCACTTTTTGTTGGATAGGCAAACATGCTATCATGTGTTACAAAGGCAAATTATCTATTGCCACGGCTAAAATGCGCTTTGTGCGCCGATGACAGCTTCTCTTTCATACTTCAGCCCTTCTTCCCCTGATTTCATTTAGCACTCCAAGAAATTTACTCGTCAATTGATTTGGATGGATGGGGAGAATCGCCCGACCGTACGCGTTCCCAAATACGCCGCCGCACCGCCGTGAAAAGTTGCCATTTCTGTCAAATCCAGCGTCATATTTCCAGTGTGCGCCTCAGACGGACGCCGGAAAGGGGAGATGACGACATTGAAAGGGAACCAGATCGGAATGCTGAGCTCGACGTGGGTTTTGACAAGTACCAAAGGCTTTTGTGAATCGGAAGTGAAATTGAGTAATGGCAAAGCGATCGCAGTGCGGAACTGACAACGGCGTTGGGACACGAGACGGGAAGCGGCGGGTGAGCAAGTTACGGCTGCGTGTCCGGCGCGTCTATTTCATGACATTGTTCAGGAAGGATGATTATCCATCGGAAGTTTGACACTACAAGGTGTTTGACATGCAATGCGACGATACCGCCTCAGTGTATATCCCTTCTTCCCTTCCCGTATTGAACAGCGGCTTCGCTGTCTGCGCATTTCCTTTCATCTCCGTCGCGCCGCTGCAAACACCGTCAAGGTGGAGTCTTTTTCAGCGGTTTTTTTTTTATTTTGAAGAAAACGCCAGCCAGGTTGGCGGGATTGCGATGCATCTGGGTGCAAAGAGCGTGGCGGCGGCGGCGGCGGCGGCGGCGGTCAATACGTCATTATTGGGGGAGATCGATGCACGTTCGCCATCACGTCTGCAATATTTATGTTCCGCTGCATTGGGCCGCAGCACGCGAAGCAAATTGCAGTCCGAATCCCACGACACATGTGCATCGAGTCGCCATTTCATTAGCGTTGTTTGATTAGAACGTCAATGGGTTGATAACACGCTGTAGAACAGTGTGTAGTTCGGGCCATAAACGTCCGCGATTGTGATCAGCGGTCGTAATTAAAATGAATTATTGAGTATCTGTGGCAGATCACGCTTGAGGGAATCAAGACTGAGGGAGGAGCGTGGATCGCGCTGTGCGAGCACGAGAGCGCGTCGAGCCCGACCCGCTCGCGCTGTCACAAGCAAAGATACATTTTGCCTTTTGTGCAGGATAAGGTGATTACTCAGAATCCGGAGCTTTGTCTGCAGCATCGTCTCCTTTTCCTGTTGACATTGACGGAATGTCTGCTGCCGACGCCGGCAACCAAGAAAAACAAAGGTGACGCATGGCACTCCGGGGAACCAAAGCAAATTGGCTGCAACTAAAAGAAAGAATTGTTATCTATTGCGAAGGAAGTTAAGCATTGTCTGTGGTACAATAGAGGCTGGATCAAGGCAAGGCAGCTAAATAGATTAGTGTGTGTTAATCAGTCGTGACTGCACAAAAGGATGAGGGATTCTTCCTGCGGCTCCTGAAACAAAAGCAGCTCCGGCTTGTCAGGGAAGTGGCAAAGGCGAAAAGATTTGCCTGCGTGTTTTTGAGTTTGAACACAAAGAAGTGGAACAAGCTTGGTCCTGTCCCTTCCCGAGTCCTTTCCGCATTTTGCGTTGTCATGATGTTGGTGGAACGTTAGGAAGCGACGCCTCTGGATGAAATATTCTCGTTTGACACGAGTGAGAACGCGCTTGTGTTTGCTCACTGTGCCTGTTCAGACAGACAGCCCTTTTTGCCGGGCCTGTTTGGAGTAAATTGTGTGGAGAGATGTTTGATGCAGGTGCTCAGGCTCTTGTGTTTCCTCAGCTGCACCTTGTCGTTGCCTCGAGTGACAAGCGCCGCGCATTGCGAAAACGAGTCTGTTGGGCGCGACGCATTTGGACGCGTGTTGTGGTGGCGCGGCAGAAGCGGCGTCGCGGGCGCGGGCGCAGGATGTCCCGCGTCTCACACGGCGACGGCTGCAGGCAGCTCCGGCTCGTGTCCCTCCAGCCATCATTTCCATTTCGATTACTCACTCCATCCATGAAACGTTTTCATTCATTCAGCACTAATCTTGGAGCATCGTCAGGACGAGACTTGTTCGTCGTCGCGACGGAAGGACTGCACGTGGTCTGGAGTAGGTGCAGCAGGACTCGTTGCCTGGTCACTGAAGTGAGGCTCGCAGTTTCACAGCATCGCGACTCGTCTCCTGATTAACTTGATGGAATGTTTGCGTCAGTGATGCGAATGCTTGAGAAGTTATTGGCACTCGGCGCAGATTATTTCAAAGCAGATTAACTAAGCAGTGCGCTTCATTCATGAGGCTTTTAATGAAAGGATAAGCGCTCTTTCCTGCTTGTTGGGTGTCTTTTCCTCTTGGCCTAACCTCTTGACTCGAAAGCGGCAAATTATACGAGAGTTTTTGAAGCGCCGTCGCGGTTGCGACTAATCATTGGCGCGCCGCTTTATCTGCGTCGGCGCAATGTGTGCCTGGAATGTGCTCAGCCCGCGTTCAATCCAGAAGGGGTCCATACATACACGTACTGCAGGTCCACATCGACACATCTCGATTGGCAGGGTTTTTTTCTCCCTTCCCTCCCCTTGAAAGAGAAACTGGACTGTTGTATTCACACCGGCGTCCTTGCCGCAGCAATCACACGTGAATTTATTTGGCTTGCCTGTCGCCTAATGCGTCTGCTTACTTTCAACGATTCTGCCTTATGAAAGGAGCGACACCCAGAGAAATCATTATCGTCATTTGGACTGTACAGCTGTTCTTTGACGCCAGCTCTACCTATTGAATATTGCTCTTTTGAGGGTGCAGTCAGTGAATATATATTAATTTGCTCACAAGCTCGAAGAAGGAAGCAGGAAATGGTGGTTATTTGGTGCAGAAATGTTTCGCAGTTTCGTGGATCGCACTTGTGAAGTCTTTCAGCACTTTGCTGTCTGCGTTGGTCATCTTTCATGGCGCGTTTGTGATTCACACAGCTGCGGTCCGTTTCCGTGCTGCTGAAAACGCACCTGCGCGCAGTGTCCGGAGATGCTCACCGAGTCGTCTCCATTCTCACGACCATTATGAGGAAAACTATCAATCTGCAGGGTGCGGAACCTGCACGTGTCGAGTTCTGCAGTGCGATCGTCAGTCTCATCCAGAACAAGAATCCTCTTCTTCCAGCTCAAGACGCACAGATCCGACAAAAACAAAGGCAACCGTTCTGCATGTGCCTTTTGGGTCACCTCCCGAGGGACTGTCCGACCAAAGTGCAGAAGACTCGAAAGGGCCTTCCCTGAGTGCATTCTTCAATTCGAGGGATGAATATTTTATGGCGGGTGCGAGATGAGACTGCGGGCTGCGGGGCTGATGTATGAGCGCCCGTGGTGCTGCACCTGCATCGCGCCGTGTCCACTGCCGTGTGGAAAAGCACGTCGTAACCGGCGTCACTTCCCAGCGTTGCCCGGGATGCGCCAGTCACCCCGCTGCTTTATGACGCGAAGCAATTGCTGAAAGCAGAGTGCTCTTAACGCAGTGTCCTACTGCAGTGCGAAGTGACGCTTCGAGAGGCATCGCTGTAAAGACTCCGAAAACCGAGTTGCTCTTGCAAATTTTGTTTTTGCTGCAAACAGTCCAAGATGAAAACGGGCAAAATATGTTCACGACATGGTGGCTGAATTTGTTTTCATTCGCAGAAAAGGAAAAGTTGCTTTTCCACGAGCTCACTGCTGCAACTTTTTGTGTTTGTCACATCACGCAGCATGTGACAGTCCCCGTGGACTCGGGCACCTGTCACACGTGGCAGGTTTATTGCATTTGTTGAAGGCGGAGAGTTGGCGGCGCCGCGCCGCGCCCTTCTCTTCAAACGCCGTCGCTGCAGCAGTGCGCCCGCCTCGCGTCCGGACGGCCCGCTGCGGGCGTCGCGGGAGCTGCTACTGACCGGGCGGAGGGACGGGCGCTGAGAGAAAAACTCACTCGCACAGCCTCTGCCTCCGTGAACACGTCGCCTTCACGTGGCCGCGCCTGAGCAAGTCGCACTGGGGAACGAGGCCTTGAAGTTCATTCTCATTTGGCATTTCAGCTCTGCAGGATCCCGCGGTGTCTGCGGAGATTAGGGTCTGGTTAGTGGGTGGTTTATGCCCAAAGCTCCCAGGACCCAGTGAGTTTTAATTACTGGCCGCATGCATAATGAAGAAAACAGGAAGTGGACAACCCGCCTCAGATCGTGGTCTGAAACGACAGAGGCTGCTGCTGCAGCAGCTCCAGACTCGTTATGACCGTGGAATATCAGATGCAGTGGGGAAAGTTCTCTAAATGCCAGCTTCAATAAAACACGACACTTGTCGCGGGCTGAACATAAAACTGATTCAATATTGTCCCCCTCGAAGTGGGTAAAAACTTGGGAGTCGCATGCTCAACTGCTCTGAAAGATAGAAGTGGGTCGTCGCTGTTACATATGATTAAATCATCGCATCTCGAGATGACAAGTCTTGATGCATTAAGACAATACGTGCGCAGCGGATGTTATGTAATTGAATTAGCCGCACTGCGGCTTGTGGAGTGGCATTCGTCAGCCGTCTCCAGCGCGCCTTCATTTGTCTCGCTCCTCCACATTTGTCGGATGAGGTGACTCGAGTCTCGGATTAGTCGCGCACGGCTCTTCCGTCCCACCGGGCTAAGTCCCGCTGGTCAAGCCTGGGGCACGTCCACAATTGGTCATTTCGGACGCGAGTCGCAATCTCACAACAGACGCTGCGCAGCTGCTCGCGATAAGAGACTCAGCGTCAGGGAAGCGGACGCAAGAAATATTTTCCAGCTCGTAAAAGTCGGAACTGCTTGGCTTTTCCTTCTGTATTTGACGGCATCCAGTGGATTGAATTGTTTCCTTCCCAAGAAACGAGGCAAAGCACAGAATTGAGATAATGCGTTGTGTCCTGTTTGATTCTCTTCAAAGTCACTTCCCGTTCATTGCTCTTCGTGTTTGTTTTTTATTCCATCAACTGCTGCATGTTCTTGTCCGAAGGCACTGTCTCAGCCTCAATTTATCCTCGCAGTCGGAACGCGACGTTTGAACCGACAAAATCAATTCCTTGTGCGATGTTGACTGAGGTGTGGTTTGTTTTTGTGTCTTTGCAGAGGAACTTATGCAGAAGACATTTTCTACTTTTGGTAACATTCAGGAAATAAGAGTCTTCAAGGACAAAGGCTACGCCTTTGTGAGGTAAGTTTGTGTCTCCTTCAGGCGGTTCCCGTGGAAAAAAAGACAATTCTGACAGCGCTGTGTTCGAAACAAAGGCTGCGTCAAGCTTTCCGGTGCGGTGAAAAGACACGTCCTCGGAAGTCAAACTTGCCACATTTCAAGTTCTTAATTCAGCTGCTCGACATTTGCAGGTCTGAATGTTTCAACAGACGCAAAGTTGTGTTGCGGACTCGACCCGATGTAAGATGTGATTGCTCGTTTTCCAGGTTCGCGAACAAGGAGTCGGCGACGACGGCAATCGTGGCGGTGCACGGCACGGAGGTGGGAGGCCACACCGTCAAGTGCTCGTGGGGAAAAGAGTCGAGCGACCCGCAGAACTCTTCCTCCACCACCACCACCACGCCCGGCGCGCCTCCTGTACGTGTCAACACAAGTTTTACCACTCAAATGTTTCTTGATGTTATCGGAAGCGAAGACACGATGTGACGGAATGAGTCGCTTCCACTCTCTCCAGTTCCGAACAACACAGCGAACTTCACGCCTATTTTGGCTCTTATGTTTGCAGCAGATGCAGCCCTATGGCCAGCAACCGTACCCGTACGGCCAGATGGGCGGGATGTGGTACGGCTACCCCCAGGGCTACCCGCAAGGCATGACTCCCCAGATGGGCTACTCGCAACAATACGTGGCACAGCAGGGATATGGATATCAGGGGTGAGTCTCTGTTTTGCGAGCAATCGTTCCTGCAACCACGAGCACGACGATGTACGTAGAAGGGGCGAATGTGCGTCACGTTGCACATGTCGTGTGGGTCTTCAGGGGAACAGGAAAACTCGGCCACTTCCTTGTTGCTGGGGAAATGAAGTGGCCGCCTTGTTTCAGAAGTTCATTGTCTTCAGTTACCGCCACGTCCCCGCGGCTCGAATAGGCAGATGAGGGCGGCGCGTCCCTTTCCGCAAATTACTTGCACGTAGCAGCGTCAGTCGTGATGACATTACGCGTCGCCCGCGTTTCATTGAACGCCACTCCCTGTTGCACAAGTGCCCACTTTGCCTCGACTGAGAAACAGATTTCAGTCGCCAAGTTCCTTTTGATAGATCCAGGAATACCGGGTCAATTTACTGAATGCTGTGGCGTGGCTTTCTCTTTCTGTGTCTCTGTTGAAGGAGAAAGAGGTTGGCATGACAGATTGTGAAACAGGGTTCGATGTTGTTCACTTGTCTTTTATGTTTGGATTCCGTTACTTTGTGTTTGTTGATCGCAAAAGGCGTGGGTCCCTTTGATGTTGGAAGAGACACGGCAGGAGACGAGTTCGCTTTTGTGGCGTCGGATCCAATTTCGCTTTGATGAAACTTTCCGCCAAATTGACAAGAGAAAACGGCGAGTCTCTGTCGGTTCAGTTTGTGGTCCACGGCATTGTGTCTGGTGAGGATTCCGTGCGTGCTGTCGCTCGCGCTTTGAAAAATAAAACGATCTGCACTTTCTCTTTTGGTGAACAACGCCTGTTTTGTGTGCGGTCCACCCTGATTTCCACTTCGATTGTCCATTGACGGCGGTGTTGTGTTTGCAGGGGAATGCCGATGCAGTGGACGGGCATGCAGATGCAGGGCCAGCAGGGAGCGGCGGGGCAGCAGTACAACGGACAAGGTGCGTCGTACCAGCCGCGCGACTGTGCCACCCAGGAAGTGAAGTGGGGGGAGCTGGTCGACTGCTGATGTTTCCTTTCCGGGTTATTTTGTTGAAAAAGTCTTTGAAAGATCTCCGTTGAAAGGTTTTCTGACAGCTGCTGCACACGAGAACATCTTCTGCTCACGGACTGACAGACTCGTTTCGAATTCGACAGAATCAGTTTCGCGCTGACAAATTTTTGACTGGGAACAAGATGCAAGCGCTTGGGAGTGTGCACATCAAAATTTCATTTCAAATGAAACATCAGTGAAAGAGAATGAGCAAAAGAATTCAAGCTTTCATCCAGCCGCAAGAACAGACTTCATTGAGAATGACAGGATTTTACGGGAAGAAAGCACATTGAACTCGGGTCGGGCTGCGCGTGCAGCAGCTTGTGCGGCAATGAAAACGTCAGCGAACGTTGCAGTCATAAACTGTTTTAATTCTTTTTTGGTCTGAGCATCAAACTTGCACTGGTCTACCGCTGCAGCTTTTTGAGAAGAGGTCCAGGCGAAAATATTTTTTTGTACTGGTTACTCGTTTTCATCTCGTGAATCCAGAACTTGAGGACGCTTTGTGTTTTCGCTGGACCAAGAGCTGTGTTCCCGTTGTTTACGGCTTCAGGATGTGGAACGCTGCTTTCAAAGACTCGAAACATTTGTTTGGATGGTTTTGAACATTTGTTCTTCTCTGTATTGCAGGTTTTCAGCAAGCTCAATAACCCTGACGCAGGTTTAGGTGTACAGCTTCTTGGGATCGAGACAGAAACGGACACTCAACAGACCTGAGCAATTCATTACCTTCTTTTCGTGTAGATAGTGGTTCCCCTGTATCCGTGAGAAGGATCAGTTTATCGCAGTGCGTTTTAGCCAAATTATCCTTCAGAAACAGAACCAACAGACAGCAATATCGGCCTCACAGAGCGTGCCGAATGGGAAACACGCTGTAAAGTTGAGTGCGGTATTGAACTAAAATTCTTCATTTGCTGAGTTAAGTTGTAGTTCGTAAGTTTTTCAAAGGTGGAACATGTACACGATTAGTTTGGGCCGTACTTTGTGTCAGCTATGCAAAATGTGGAGCATACAGTCGGTGTGAAAGCAAAAGGTCTGGAGAAATGCACGTGTGACACGTGGACGGTCATGTGACAGACCAGTCCGAGTTCGCAGCTTCTGTGCAGCTGCAAGGACAAGGTGGTCGTCGTCAGGACATTTCTTGCGTGGATCAAACTGAAGTTGTTCACAGATGTACATACATACACGGTGACTTAGGCTGTACCATTGTAATGCCCTTGTGTAGTTCGTGGACAATACGTGTAGTGAAGGTGGGCAGTGTGTGGTCGACAAACAAAAACAGGTGATAAATCCATTGTCTTTGTAAACCCATCTACAACCAGCTCCAATGGGGTTCAGATACTCGGAACTGAAGAGACATTTGCGCTCGCACAGGTATCATTTGCGAGATTTCTTCCTGCGAGAAGCATTGGCCTGGGAATTGCCTACTTCCAACAAGTTCTTCTTTTGTTCAGATTTTCTCAACGCAACAATGCTGATTAGTTTGCACTTCTTGATGTTGGCTTTGGTCGTTGGGCTCGCTCGTGTGTCGCAGTCTGTGCACCCGCTTCAGTAGGATAGTCGCGTGTAGCTTCAGTGTGCACATAGTTCATAGACATGTAAGGGTTAGAGATGGTTAGGCGTTAAGAGTGAGAGTTTCAACAGTAAAACAGTTCCTACATGTTCTTGTACTTGGTAGAAATAGTGCGTAAGCCTTTATCTTTAGTGTGGCAGTTGCTTTGGCTGTTTGCATGCAGCGTTTGTGTTTGCAGTGACTTCCCTCCAATTCTCTTCTTTGCCCTAAATTGCGTTGGGGAAATAGTTTTGCCCTTGTGATCTTTGTGTCAAATATACATTTGATTCTGTAAAACTGCTCAAGCGAAATACCTCAATATCACAACCTTGTTATCAGCAGACATTTTGAAGGCGGGAGGTCAGTTTTTAGATCGATTTAAAACAGAAACAATAGAGAGAAAGGTAGCATTGCATTTTTCATACATTTGCAGTTTTATACAGAGGATATTGTATAATTTTTACAATTGTAAAATTTAGAGACATTTAAATTTTTTGCTGAAGATTGGGTGGGTCCTGCGAACCTTGACCGAAGGAGAGGCTTGTCCCGTTGTGCTCAAAAACAAAAGAATTTTCTCCAATAGCACACGAATTACACTTGTGATAAAGTATTTCTTTATTTCCAACGTCTACGTTTCTTTTTCAACCGTGCTACGTTGAATTCAACCTCCCACCAAATGCTACGTTAATTTTACATTTGCCAACTCTGGCTTTCACATAGCGAATTCCCAGGCCATGCTTCGACAGTGAAAGGTTTCTCTGTATTTTGAAGAATACTCGCAGCAAGTGCGAGGACTGTTGAAAATTGTTTTATTGCGAAGAATCCCTGCAGATCCGTTTCTTGTTGACTTGGGATTGCAACCTTTTTGAAGTTTTTGTACCAACATTGTGTTGACGAACAAAACTTTCCAACAGCGTCAAGTGTTAAAAACCATGCAGACCTTATCAATGCATTTGGTGTCACATCGCTACGCAACGCAAACGCTCCCCGGCGAAACTTTTTGTACGATGGGCGCACAGTTACTTCATGTAACGAACTGAACAGTCTGCTGCCTTAAGTTATTTCAACAGTGTGTACTCGTCAACAGTAGCCAATCAGCAAGCAAGACGTCAAGGCTTCATCCTCCTAGACAACCTGACAACCAGAAAGTTGTACAGAACGATATCTGTAGCATAGCAGTCACATACAACCAGTGCTGTAAAATTGTGGATTCATGTGTGTAAAAATTGATGAAGACACTGAACATAACAAATAAAAGGTGATATAATGAACCAATTTTCTTGTGTTGACGTATTGCGTATGCGAACTGTGCAAGCATCAATGTTTTGTAGATAGGAATTGGTGATAAAACGAACAATATTTTAGCAACAGAGAAACACACATGTAAGGGCATAATTGTTAAAACCTGTTGTAGCTTTAGGTTTGTTGAAGGGAGAAGTGCGTGAAGTGTCGGCTGTTTGTCTTTCCTTTGCGTCGGTCGTCTTCGTTGTGAAAAGAACTCAGACGGGGATTTTGCAATGATAACAATTAAGCCTCATGTTGATCTCGACACCCGAGTCTTCAGTCCTGAAACTGTGACCAACATCTCGTTGTCTGAAAGGCACTGTTAACGTGTACAGCTTGACGCTCGGTTGTGTGTGGTCCACAGGTGGAGCGGACTTCCTGGCTGAGGTCGGTTTCAGTCTGTAGAGCACTGGCATCGAACGCACAATTACCAGCATTTCGTTTTCTGAAATGATCCCTTTCCCAACCACTGAAGAAGACAGGCCCGAAATTGAAACTGTCTGCAAACGGCATGTGGGTCTTGATAGCTGACACTTTGCAAAGCCTACAGTGGCGGGTCTGTAAGCATATTGTACACTGCAACCGATTTTGTATAGTTTTGTAAAACAAAATGATGGAAGTGTGTGTACATGCAAACACACCAACGTGTGTTGGAAAATATAACTGTAATATAGGAACTGTTTGTACAACATTGTAAAGTGAGTCAATCACTTGGTCGCATAACTTAGTCGCTTGTGTGTTTGTCACGAAAATTTGTAGTGAAATATCAGAAAAACCTGGAACAGATGGTGCAATGAAGCAACGTACTGTACACGTAGGTGGAAAGATTATTTTTTGTTGAGAATTGCGTTTTAGGCCGTAAAAAGCTTGTGTGTCATCAGACTAAGGCATGAAGTGACAAGGTCCTGTAGCATAGCTGTGTTTGTCGGTGAAGGGAAAATAATAAACGTTGAAACGTGTCCGTAGGGTAGGGACTTGGTGGCACAATGTCTGTAAAAAAGCTGTACTGCAAGAATAGTACAACTCGAGAAAGTGAAGAAAACGGTTCATTCCTGGAAACGATTCCAAATTGTACACGCAAGTGAAAACGCCTGACGTGACTTTGAAGAATACTCACGGTAACGAGTGTAGTTCTGATAGAGTATTTTTTGAAGGTAATGCAAAAACACCTTGGTTGAGTTGGTGACAAGTCATTTCAAACAGTGGGGAGAACATCGAAACAAGTTGCCATGGCAACTTTTCAAACTTGTGCTATATGTATCTATAGTACAGGTGTAACACTATGATTTGTAGACAACCTGATTTGAAAGACAAATAAAAAGCAAGTATGATTTTTAAAATGTTCTTTTGGTTTGGTGCCACTTTGTCTTGACACCACTGCTCGAATAGCTTGCGCAAATCAGACCAGAAAACAAGTAGACTCTCGTAGCAGCCGATCTGCAACCAGATAATTAATGACCATGCACCTTCCGTGTTTTCTGATGGAACTTGGAAACCGCAAAAAGAAAAAATAATCAGGAATCACGAACCAAAAAATCAACACCGCGACGACCAACCCAACGCTTGGCAAACATGCTGCCCAGTTGCAAAAAAATAGATCTAGAGATCTCGCGGTGATTCAAATGCGGTGAGCGATAATAGAGTGACATTGGTTAGTTGGTTGTGGCTTGTTGTCAACACCAGGTGCTGCAACTACCAAATTAGTCCCTGCAACTTTTTCTCAAATTTGCA
>JAAUXT010035072.1_pt1 | contig 56617 bp, 60 predicted proteins | sample 7278171 | NCBI WGS metagenome assembly JAAUXT01 (sample SAMN14350112, study PRJNA611818) | marine sediment metagenome | isolation source: surface marine sediment (1.8m) | place: French Polynesia: Moorea | collected 2018-08
AAGTATGAACCTGATATTTTCAAAATAGAAGGTCATGAGCGGCCTCCAATCATTGAAATTCCTGAGTACCGTGAAAAATTCGAAGTTGACCCCCAACAGATGAAAGAATTCCAGGAGGCCTAATTGCAATCCGAATTCGACATAATGGCATCAAAACCATCCAAGCTAATCGACAGCTGCAACCGCCATTTGAATTACCTGCGAATATCCATAACCGACCGTTGCAACCTGCAGTGCCGTTATTGCGTGCCACAAGAATTAATTCCCAAACTGTCTCACGCTGATATATTGACCTACGAAGAGATCTTAAGGGTCGTTCGCGTGGCCACCCGTCTGGGTATATCTAAAGTACGCATTACCGGGGGTGAGCCGCTGGTCAGAAAAGGTGTTTATAATTTTTTGCATAAATTGGTTGCCACTGAAGGTCTCAAAGATGTGTCATTGACCACCAATGGCGTTTATTTAAATGAGAACATCGAAAAAATCCAGGCCGCCGGTATATCCAGAATCAATATCAGCCTTGATACACTCAGTCGATCGAAATATCACGATATTACCGGTTTTGATAGATTTGAACGGGTCTGGCAAGGAATCGAAACGGCCCATCGAGCGGGGTTTTACCCGATAAAGCTAAATATAGTCGCCTTGCGGGGCGTCAACGACGATGAGCTTGTTGATATGGCGCGCCTCTCTTTTCAATCTCCGTTTCATGTCCGCTTTATTGAATACATGCCCATCGGCCAGGCCGATTTTAGTCCGGATCCACCGCTACTGGTTCCGGAAATAAAAGATCGTATCAGCGTGCTCGGCAATCTGGAGCCGATACGGGAAATCACCCATGACGGGCCGGCCCAGCGTTATCAATATACAGATGCCAAGGGTGAGGTCGGTTTTATTCCGGCAATTAGCCAGCATTTTTGCGACAGATGCAATCGACTCAGACTGACTGCCAGTGGTCAACTCAGACCTTGCCTGCTGAGTGATCGTCAAGAAAATTTGAAAAAAGTGATCAGAGAAAATGGTTCGGACAATGATTTGGCGCAAATCTTTCTGAATACCGTCATACATAAGCCTTCAAATCATAACTTGGCGCCTCAAAAGTCGGCACATGTCTGTGGGCAAATGCGCGCCATCGGGGGATAACAAAAAAAGCCCGGATCGCAGCAGTGGGAGGCTACATTTACTCACGCACGTGTCATTGGATGCAATCCGGGCTTAAAGCGGTAAGCCTGGAGGAGTTTGTGGTGCTCAGTTAAGATGCCACAACGTATCACAGGCTTATAAAAATGAGCAATTATCAGACCCACGCACGCAGGTCAAGATTTATTTTTACACGCCGGCAATTTTTTGTTTTATGAAAAAAGGACAACATTTTCACGCTGGAGGGTTTTATGGAAATCACTACCGTTAAAATCGAAAATCCGGCAGGACTCAATTTTATCCTGGGCCAGTCTCATTTTATCAAGACCGTTGAAGACATCTATGAAACCATGGTGACCACAGTCCCCATGGCAAAATTTGCTGTGGCCTTCTGCGAAGCATCAGATGTATGCCTGATCCGGCATGCTGCCACAGATGATGCCCTTTTGGAACTGGCACAGCAAAACGCCCTTAATCTGTCTGCCGGGCACAGCTTTATTATTTTTATGAAGGATCTTTTCCCCATTAACGTCTTGAATGCGATTAAAAATGTGCCCGAAGTCTGTCGAATCTTTTGCGCCACTGCAAATCCGGTTGAGGTCATTATCGCTGAAACCGAGCTGGGACGCGGAATTTTGGGTGTCATTGATGGATATAAATCTAAAGGCCTTGAAAATGAGGCGGATATCGAGGTTCGCAAGGAATTTCTGAGAAAAATCGGCTATAAACAATAACATAAGCCCTTATAAAAATAACCTATTAATATTACTCTATATTTATTTTCAAAACCGATTGCTTTTTTCTTTGACTTCTTTGGGCTTTGGGTTTATTTGTCAGTTGGTCACCATCTCTAAAATGGTGTCGGCCAACACCATTTTACGAAGCGATTGCAAAACGATTGGGATGTCGCATCCAGGTGGAAGGGGGCATGAATGATAGATTCAGAGCAACGCGGCGCGGCGCGTGTAAAGCACACCGCCAATATCCTGCTTGAAAATTTACCGGCAGGAACCCATTATAAAGCTAAAATGTATAACTACAGCCGCGGTGGTATGTATTTCGAGTCCGATTATGCGCCGCTGCCCGGATCTGAAATTTATATTGGCATCGAGCGTTCACCTTATGATGCCAGCCCTGATATCTATCGGGTGCAGGTTCGATGGCGCAGAGAGCTGGCCGCCAAAAATTCCGATTATACATTCGGTGTGGGCGTCAAATATCACTATCCCATCGAGCCCTAGTACCAGGAAAGCCGACACCCGCCGCCCTCATCAAGCAGCACCGGCCATTCATAGTCCATTGGCCGCTTCCCGGCTCCAATCGAATGGATGCTACGCCTCAGATATTAAACCTTGACGCTTTTCTGCCAAATTGAAATCTAGATCTTGATCTCACGCAGCAAAATAGCGAGTTCGATGGCTGCAATTCAGCACGATCACAGCCCTAAAGAGGGTTGTCTTAAGGCAGATAAATTAAATTTATTGTGATATCAATATAATACAATAGATTTTCCTTGTCTTGCTTGACTGCCTGCAATAAAGTGTTACCGTAATTTTACCCGTATACCTTTTAGCTACCGTAAATATCGATAACGTAAGGCATTGGAGACGAAGGGAGCGATCATGGAGGTAAAAGACTACTGCAAAGCAATGTTGGCTGAAGCGTCTGGGTGGAAAGAAAAGCTCGAAGCGATGAAAAAGGTCGCAGACAGTTATGGAACGGAGCAAAGGGAAAAAATACTTCCCCTGATCGGACAGATAGAGCAAGAGGTTACTAATGCACAGTTGCGTGTGCAAAAGCTTGAAACAGAGTGCCCTTCTGACTGGTCACCACTGAAAAATGAACTCGACGATCTTTTCGGCACCATCGGAAGTAGTGTAGACCGCGCCTGGCGCGACCTGGCTCCTGGTGAGGTCGGCGGATAGAAAATTTCAGGAGGAGAGGCATCGACCTCTCCTTCGAAAACATGCAACCCATCTGGTCGCTTTACCTCTAATGTGGCGGCCACATCAATATCGCAAATGGGTCAATTCATAAGTTGATAGCATTTTTGCTAAGATGCTTTCAGATAATCGATCAGGCCTTCCGCAATTGTGGCCGTTGACCGCACGATACCACGCGCCATACTCGCATCAATAATCTGACCTCTTGTCATGGCACCAACAGCGTAAACGGTTTTCGATTGATCGAGCTTATCGCCAGAAACCCGTCGAATGATAAAATGGGAATGGGGATCGATCCAAATGCTACCGGTTTGGTAAACCTGTGGTTTCGATTTCTGTTGATTGGCTGAGGCACCTCGTTTGTCAACAAGTGGGACGTCTTGGATTTCTTCAATTTGAACAATACCCCGACCCAGCAAATTTTTCATGAATGTCGAAGGATCGGTCTGGACGGATTTCGCCTGCCCGCGGGCGTCGACAACATACGTATATGTGTCTCTTTGTTGAATCCCGGCATTATTTGGGTAAAGAAAGTCGTAAACGCCCTTGGTGTCATTTTTTGCAAACTGGTAATCTTTTCCCAGCTTGATGACGTCAACAAGTCCGCACCGCATGAGGGCCAAAATTTTTTCAGCATTTATGGCAGGCTGAGTAGCAGCATGGGTAAAGAAAACCGAGGTATATTCACGATCAAAATGCGCTCTGTCTTCTAAAGATAATCTCAGATAAATTTCTCTGACCATATCAAATGACTGGTAAAGCACCGTTTGCCAGATGAGCTCACCATTCGGCCCATCTCCTTTTCTCGCGTCTTCCAAATATTGCTGTAAGAGATCAGTCGGTGTACGGGTCGGATTTAGAACTGCTTGCCAATCGATACTGTGGCCGTATGCCGCTTTCAGTTCACGGCTTAACAACTCAAAAACGGCCTCGAGCTTGACATATCCCTGGTTTTCAGCAATCAAGCTATCCAGATTCTCGCGCGTCAGAAACGTGTTGCGGTAGGTTCCCATCTTGCCCCTGACCTTTGGCAACAATCCTCTTCTGGAATAAAGCACGAACCGTCTCGGATTAGCTGGCGGCACAAAAACCAGCTGATTAAAATCATCACGAATAAAATGTCCATCAGAGGTGAGCGTTAATACAACCTCGATGGCACTTAAGCTGGTTCCAATAACAGCGATCTTTTCACCGACCGGTATCTTTTGGAGCAAGTTTTCCGCTGGCCAAGGTGAGGGAAAGTATGTCGCTCCTTCCATCTTTTCAAACCAGTGGCCCGTGGCAATTAAGACACGATCAGCGACACATGAGAAAGTTGATCCAGATCCAAGATGCTTAACGGTCAGGTGAATTTTATCGCGTTTCTCCTCAATATCGATCACTTCAGACTGGGAATGAAGCGCAACCGTCAAACCGAGTTTTTGAGCTTTATGATAGGACTCCTTAAATTTAGCTTTCAGATATGCGCCCATTATGGCACGGGGGTAATGGTTGCAAGGGGCTGGGTTGTTGGCTGCATTAGCTAACCACATGGGAAATTTTTTGAATCGATGGTGATGATGGACCACCCATCTCTGAAAATCAGCTGGTTGGTCCAATACAATACCCATGTCTTCGGCACACATGTTCGTAATGTGAAAGGGCATGACGTTGCGATCACAATGCGGAAAGCCGGGTCCAAAGGTATCTTGTTTTTCAAAAATCTGAATTTGAACTTGTGGGAGCTTTGCCAGGATTTGATTATTTTCTTGCCGCACTTTTTCGACAAGTTGAAACAGCATCGTGGTTGCCGTTAACCCACCGCCGATTATGGCAAAATTGAAGCCCATTTAAGCCTTAATCCTGACCTGATATTCTTATATTTAAAAAAGAGTTGCCTGCATAACGGTTACCGCCTGCCCAATGAGGTAGACCCGATCACCGCCAACCCTCACCTTGACAACACCTCCCCGCGCTGAGGCCTGATAGCCGGTGAGCTCATTTAAATTCAGCTTATCGGCCCAATAAGGCCCTAAACAGCAATGCGCCGACCCAGTGACCGGATCTTCGTTAATACCGGCTGCCGGCGCAAAAAACCGCGAAATAAAATCACACGTTTCCTTATCCGAGCGGCTGGTAACGATAAATCCTCGTCCGGAAATCTCATTGAGCATGGAAAAATTCGGCGCCATATTCCGTACGGTATCAGCCGAAGCAAATTCTAGAAGATAATCAAATCGATTTTTACCAACATACAGCGCATCAGCCCCAAAGGCTTTGAAGACCTCTTGCGGGAAATCAGCAGGCTTCTCGGGCTCAGCCGGAAAGTCCATTTCGATCCAGGAATCTTTGCGTACGGCGCTCAGAAGACCGCTTTGGGTATAAAATCGTGCCGGGCTGTCTGCCGGCAAAAAACCTTGCTCCCACAAAATATGGGCGCTGGCCAAAGTGGCATGCCCGCACAATTCAACCTCGACCGCTGGGGTAAACCAGCGAAGGTGATAACCGTCATCCTGTTCTACCAAAAAAGCGGTTTCTGACAAATTCATTTCATTGGCCACCTGCTGCATCCAGGTCTCATCGACGGCTTGCGACAGCACACAAACACCTGCCGGATTGCCAGCAAATGGCGTGTCTGTAAAGGCATCGACTTGAAATATGTCCTGCTTCATTCACCCCTCCTTTTTGCATAAAAATTAATGAGAAATCTAAAATATATTCAATGATAGCATGGTCATTAAACAAGTTCTGACATATAAATTGCCGATCAAGTATAAAGGATAAATATCATTTTATCTCATAAATTTTCATGCAAAATATGGTAAAAGGTTACATGCGATTTCTAAAACCTTGAACGATTGAACCTTTGAACCCTGAACCTTTTCTTACGAGCGCAGCGTGGCAATCAGCCTCAATGGATGTTGTAACAACTGCAGCGCGGAAACAATATCAGAGCAAACAATATCGGCGGCAGCGACCGTACCAGCCGCGGCCCCCTCCTGCAATATGACGGTAATACCCAGGGCCGCCTCCTTTAGCATGAGGCGATCGTTACGCCCGTTGCCCACACAAACAACATGATCAATTCCCAGCGCCTTGATGTAGTTTAGCTTGCCCATATCCTGGGCATCCGGGGCAAGAATCGAAAGCCGGCAGTCAAGACCTTCTAAATTGTCATGAACGTTGCCGAAAGTATCAGCCGTTAGAACATGCACCTGCAGCGTATCCGCCAGGGACGTCAGGTTTTCGCTGACACCCGCGATTAGCGCCCCATCACAGGCAATCGTCCCGTTATAGTCCAAAACGATATGCTTCAGTTGTAATGTTTTGTGTCCGGGGATATTGATTTCGAGCATCTTTCATTTCCTGATGATGTGATCTTTACAAAAGCGTTTATGGAGATGGCGATACGTTCAGGCGATATGTTTGTCCATGGCTTGTTTCATTCGAGCCAGCGCCTCTTCCAACTGTTGCCGCTGACAGCCAAAATTAAGACGCACAAATCCGGGGCCGCCAAATTCGATGCCGTCCTGAAGACCCACAGCGGCATTTTCAAAAAACCGTGCGGGTGTCGGCAAGTCAGCGTTGCGCACATCGATCCAGGCCAAATAGGTGGCTTCAACCGGCGCCATGGAAAGCGTTGGCATGGCGGCCATAGCCTGCGCTACCGTGTCCCGGTTGCCGCGAAGGTAATCCAGTAGTTGTGTATGCCAGTCAGCGCAGCCCCGATAGGCGGCTTCAGCAGCCGTATAGCCCATAACGTTAACATGCGGGACAATGCCTGCCGTGGCCTTGATAAAGCGTTTACGCAGATCTTTATCAGAGATGACGGCGAAAGCACACCCCAGACCCGGCAAATTATAGGTTTTGCTGGGCGACATCAAAGTAATGGTCCGCCGGGCGATGGCCGCATCGAGGGTTGCCGTCGGGATGTGGTTCTTATCGTCGTCCAGAATTAATTCGCAATGAATCTCATCGGAACAGATAATGATATCGTGTTTTTCACAGATAGCCGCCAGAGTGGTGAGTTCGTCGCGACTGAATACCCGTCCGACCGGATTATGCGGATTGCAGAGTATAAACAGTCGTGTGTTGGGGGTTATCGCTTTTTCCAGACGATCGAAATCAAATGACCATTGATTGTCTTTTTCCCGCAGGGGCACTTTTATCAAGTTGCGCCGGGAGTTTTGGGGGGCAGTCAGAAAGTGGGGATAAACCGGTATGGCTGTCATGACATCATCATTGTCCTGACCGACGGCACGGCAGGCCACATTAAAGCCGGTTACCAGCCCGGGCAACCACACCTGCCATTCGGGTTGTGTGGTCCAGCCATAATCGGCTTCAAGCTTTTCAACCACGAGGGCCTTTAAACTTTCCGGTGCAATCGTATATCCGAAAACACCATGGTCAATGCGCTGGCGCAGGGCTTCAATAACGGCCGGCGGTGAACAAAAATCCATGTCGGCCACCCACAGCGGGATGATGTTGCGATCCTTGTATTTGTCCCATTTCATACTGGCGGTATTTCGCCGCTCTACCGGTAGGCTAAAATCGAAACACGCGTCTTTTTTCACAGTCTGATTTTCCTTAATTTCATATTTGCTACCTGATCAGCAACTTATTGTGACGGGGGCCAATTCGATACCATCTTACAAACCTCAAATAGCTGAATCCGTATCCATAAGTCAACGGGCAATCGATCAGCTAAGTTTGTAAGTTCAATTTAGGTTGAATTCGAAGTGCTCATCAAAAAGGTAGGGATCGTCGAAATGTGCCCGTCCGACGAATTTGATGGCATGATGACCGCGCTGTCGCATACGACCAACTTGAGGAACACCCATGGGGATAAAGATATCCGATTCCACCCGTTCCGTATATTTTGCGATGCCCCTTGAGTTAAATATACTTTCATGCCGGGCATCTGCTTTCGGCAGCATCTCTAAGCGATCGTAGGGCTCGAATTGATAGGGCCTGTAATCGGATGGCATGCTGCGAGACCCTATATGCTCCACCTGGTGCCATCCTGACATAACGCGAATGGCCAATCTTTGTCGGGGGTAATCATCCGGCAGCCAGGCTGGCACGAAGGCATCGATTGCCATTGGTGAAGGTAAAATCCGTTCAACCCTCTCATGGCGCGGAACATAAAAATGATAACAGCCGCAGTTGTTCATGACATCGACCATGAAAGGGCTGCCGTTTTCATCCAAACTGACGCGTATGGTTAATCCGTCCAGATTGCCGCGTTCGATGCGTGGCGAATTGGGCCCGCTGCGTTCCGAATACCAGATCACATAATTGATCTGTAATATTGGCGTGTTGTTTAAATAAGCATGTGAAAAATAAAAATACATCAGAGGCCTGTCGGCGTCCACGCTTACCTGCCGGACCGTCCATACAACCGCACCAAGTTTATCATAATCGGCGGCCTCATCCTGAATAATAAGCGGCGCAAACATCGCCAGCAATTTGTTTTGATCGTCCACCGAAGGCAAAGGAATGCCCAGTGGGTTTTTCCTGGACCGTTCCATCATCTTGCGAATTTCCGGCCCGGAGAATGCCATCCAATCTGCTGGTCCATAAGTGGTTAAGGTGCCCAGAATCGGCCGCTCATCTTCAGGCAATTGATGCCATTCAGCAATCTCGTTATTGACGCGCAGGGTGACAATGGCAACCGGAATGGCAGCCAGGGGGTACAAACCAAAAACCCGCATCAGGGTGGAATACTCACTTGAGTCTTGAACAGCCACGTTCAAAACTTCAAAGAAATCAGGCTGACGTTGATCATGGGTTAGCAGTTGATCGGAAGCAACCACAACTTTGGCCATTAAATTTTCACGACCCGGCCCCAAACCGAAATCGGTGACCAATCGTTGCACCTGGGCTGCCGGCAAATTCTGGATTTCCGCTTTGCGGGCAGCTAAATTCAATTGCTGCAGCAAAAAAACCCATTGACGTCTTTGAGCATCATTTTCCAGCCGCTGTTTTAGGGAAACAAGAAACCGATTGGCCCGTAAATAGGGAAAACCTTCGATTCGAAAATCAGCGCCGTGTCCCACCCCGGTCTTGTAAACGGCAGCATCCAGCTCTGCGAAAAAACGGACTGTTTCCGGCGGCCTTTGCGAATCGCTTTCAAATCGATATGCAACCCGGCTCGCACAACCTATGGCAGCAACGATGACCACTATGACCATCAGAACACTGTTACGATGCCTAAACCGCATAGATACCCACCCCTTTGGTCCGCATAAAAGCTTCGGTTCAAAAACCCTTGCCATAATTAATCTTAAGTTTAGCCTGCCCCGGATTTTATTCCCCCACACTGGCTGTCTTTTTGGGGAATCGCTCAAAACCGAAAGTTAACACACTTTAGGATCGCATGACGGTGCCTATAATGCTGCGCTAATCTTTTTTGGTTCGCAAAAGAGCATCGTAGGCCCGAGTTAATTCAACAAACTTTTCCTGATCACCGCCCTGATCCGGGTGAAGAGCCCGTGCTCTGCGCCGGAAAAGACGACTCAGCTCCTGTCGGTTCAATTTTTGGAGAGTGTCTTCGGTCTCATTGAAAATCGAGCTGGCGTCTTTCATACTAACCGTATTGTCACGTGACGGTGATTGATGAAAACGTCGGCTGTTAATAAAGTTGCGAATGTAGTCTTCCACCCAGGAACGCGGCGCAAAATCGAAATCAAAGAACATGAACAGATAGCGCACTAAGTATTCATGCAGCCAACCATCAAACGCCATACCAGCCCAAAAATCCGGGTCACCATTTAATTTGCAGATTTCCGCAATGAAGTAATCGTCGATATCCTTTTGCTTTAAAAACTGTGGCTTTTTGGCAGCAAACGATTCGGCAAAGAAACGGTTGATATCAAAAATGACATAGCTGTAAGCTTTATATTCTCGGGGGTTTAATTGTCGCTCCATGTGGATAAATTGCTGCTCAATTTCGTCTCTGGATTTGTGGCGCAATACATTGAAAACTTTATGTGGCACAAGCCACAAATAGCCCTGCTCCATACGGCCAAATTTAAGATAATGCAACCGGCGTTTATCGAAAATATGCACCTGCAGCTTGGTTTTGGCCGGCGCACCACTGGGTACCCTTACCTGTGGTGAACGTTTGCCTCGATTGCGAAAATGCTCCAATGCGTGTTGAATCCGCGGATTTAAAAACGGCCAAAAAATATCTTCAAGGTCATCTGCCGGCGTGGATACGCCCAGTCCTTCTAAATGATCTTCGATGTCCGGGTCGACATAAAATGCGTTTCCTCCCGGATAGATAATGTGCTCACCCGGATTGGTGCCCAGGTCAAATAAATCCCGGCTTACGTAATGTTGGCCGTCCCAGTAGGATTCCCGGATATAATAATGCAGCACACCTTCGATGGTTTTACGCGCTAGATACATTCCTGGTTGTTTCCCCTCAAAAGCATTATTCAGTTTTTTCCAGTCTATCGGTTTCTAAAGCGTTAGGTTTCAGTGTTTAGGTGAAGGCTGAGATACCCGTAATCTCCTGCCCCAACACCAGCGTATGCATACTGCTCGTCCCCTCCAAAGCACTGATCGCCTCCAGATCGCATAAATGCCGGATGACATGGTGATCCGCCAGGATACCCCGCGCCCCGAGGATATCCCTCGCAATGCGTGCGATCTTAATAGCTTCCTGCACGTTGTTCATTTTTGCCAGCGATATTTGTGCCGGCCGGGCTTGGTGAGCATCTAGTAATCGCCCCAGATGAAAATTAATTAACTGCGCTTTGGTGATTTCAATCAGCATGCGAGCCAACCGATCTTGAACCAGCTGATAGCCGGCAATGGCACGATCGAATACCTGCCGCTCAAGGGCAAACTGTCTGGCTGTCTGATAACAGGCAATGGCTGATCCAACTGCACCGCAGGCAACGCCATATCTGGCAATGTTAAGGCATTCAAATATGGATTTGAGACCGTTGGCATTCGGCAAGATGCTATCCGCATCAACTCTACAGTCCTTTAGATCAATAAGCGCCGTCGGGGAGGTCCGATAGGAAAATTTACGCTGAATTGCCGTGGCGCGAAACCCGGGTCTGTCGGATTCCACCAGAAAACCCCTAATTTCTCCTTCGTATTTTGCCCAGATAATGGCCACTTTTGCCATTGTACCATTGGTAATCCACATTTTCTTACCATTCAGAACATATCCATTTTTCGTCTTTTGCGCCCACGTCTCCATACCGCTGGGATTTGAGCCATATCCCGGTTCAGATAAACCAAAACAGCCAATAATGTTGCCGCGGGCCATTTTAGGCAGCCATTTTTTGCGCTGTTTCTCTGAACCAAACTGATAAATGGGGAACATGACCAGGGAATTTTGAACCGAAAACATGGCCCGCAGGCCGCTGTCACAACGACTCAATTCCTGACAGATGAGACCATAAACGGCGTGGCTGCGCGGTTTGCATCGGTGGCCATCGACATGCACCCCCAAAAGGCCCAGCTCAGCCATCCTTGGAATCAGCTGCACGGGAAAAGTTGCCTTGTCAAAATGTTCAGCGATGACCGGCATACATTCCTGGTCTACAAATGCGCGAACGATACCTCTAATGGTCTTTTCTTCTTTGCTGAGCAAGGTGTCAATCTGGTAAAAATCAACATTTTCGCCTGTTGCCATTAGCGATCTCCTGCTGTGGTAGGATTTACATATGAGTTATCATAAGACCCCATGAGAAAAAGAGCAACCAATGACGGTGCACATCGTCGGCGATTCTTGTTTTTTGGACTCAAATGGTTAGAATGTCGTATGATAGATGCAAATACATCTCTGACATCACAGGAATGGAGGAAATCATGCAATATCGCCAGCTGGGACTATCGGGCATTCAAATTTCGTCGATTATCATGGGCCTCTGGCAGGCCGGCAAAGAGATGTGGGTCGGCATAGATGACCAAGAAACCATCCGAGCGATTCGTGCGGCCTATGAAGCCGGTATGACCACATTCGACACAGCCGAAGCCTATGGTAAAGGACATTCGGAGAAAATACTGGCATCGGCAATATCCGATCACCGCGATCAGGTTATTTATGCCACTAAGGTATTTGCTAACCATCTCAAACACGATCAGGTGCTGGCAGCCTGCGAGCGTTCACTCAAAAACCTGCAGACGGATTATATTGACCTCTATCAAATCCACTGGCCCTCGGATTCATTTGGCTTTAAACCGGTGCCCATTTCAGAGACAATGAAGGCGATGAATTTACTAAAAGAGCAGGGAAAAATCCGCTCGATCGGCGTTTCCAACTTTTCGCGCTCTCAGCTTCAGGAAGCACTTCAATACGGCCGCATCGACAGCCTGCAACCACCGTATTCCCTTTTCTGGCGACATATAGAAAAAGATCTGATGCCCTTCTGTGCTGACAACCATATCACTGTTTTGGCTTACTCATCCATGGCTCAGGGGTTTTTAACGGGCAGATTTGGGCCGGGTCACAATTTTGAAAAAGGGGATGTGCGGGCAAAAAATAGATTGTTTCAGCCGGATATGTATGCCCGCGTTCAGGAAGCCCTCTCCCGCCTGGAACCGCTTGCAAAGCAACATAATGTTACGCTAGGTCAATTGGCCTTGGGCTGGGTCATATCGCATGCGGGCACCTGTGCCATTGCCGGTGCTCGAAATGCCCATCAAGCAATCGACAACGCGGCGGCAGGCGCCTTGATCCTATCGCAACAAGATCTGGCCAAAATCGATGAAATTGGGCGCGGTGTTACCGATTATCTGGATGATAATCCGGTGATGTGGGATTTCTAGCATTTGAAAGGGTAGAAGTGATGATAGCAATATCCCTGCGGGTCTCCCCATTTCATTTCTGTATCAATTAGGCATTGCCCGATCATCTGTTTGGATATCTCTTCATAATCAGGGCGTTGCTCCTCTTGTCGTTTACACTCCATACATATGGCTTGATGATCATATACCGATAAAATCCGATGATCATCGCTGCCAATTTGTTTGTCGCAACGATTGCATTGTATGGCGCAGGTTAGCTGCTCTACCCACTGGTCAGCCATCAGATATCCTCCTTATCTAAATTGAGCGCTTCGAATAATTTCATCACCAGAATGTTTATTTCTTTATATCATTCACCAAATCCTTGATTATGGCAACAACATTTCGTCCCCTTTCGCGTGCAATGCGATGCGCATCCGCGACAATTTGAGATGCCTGAATGTTGAGCTCCGCCTGATTGGGCACTGTTTTGCCCAGCTTTTGGTAGCGCCAGGTGATAAATCGTATGGCCAGGCGCTCCTCCTGCTGTTTGAAAAAACCCATTTCTCCAGTTCCTGTTTTCCCAGGGCACTATGCATCAACGACTAGATGATACTGTAATGGTGATGTTTATGGCTATTGGCTTATGATCAGTTGCAGCCAACTGCCAGGAACCAGCAGCCAGTGGCCTGCTCAGGCTGACCCCTTTTGCCGATAGCATACACTTAAAACCAGCCGCTCTAAAATTAGTTTGGGATCCTGGCCGCTGGTTTTAAGCTCACGGTCAGTTGCGTTCAAATGGTCAACGGCGGCCATCAGTTCTGTTTTCGTAAACCGAGCCGATTTCTTTAACAGCTGATAAACGGGATAGCTATTTTTAGGATTTCTGGCAAGCACTAAATCGGTTTGAATCTTCTTTTTTTTCGTATCTTTACCGCCTTTAGCAAGACCATCAACATCTTCAACCATATATTCAGGCTGCTCCCATTGTTCAAGGGTTCGGCGCAAGGATTGGTCATAATCCACAATCGATGGCATCATATTTTGTTGAAAAGCGTTGTATGAGACCCCAGCATGCCATCCTCTTCCTGCCTCGCTGGCGGTAAAATCCTTGGCCAGCAGCAACCGTCTGATCTGATTAACAATTGCCGAAAGGATCTGTAAGGGATGAAATCCACCAGCGATGAGAGAATTGATATAAAATAGGGCTTTTGACACCTGTCGGTCTGCTATGGCATTGGTCAGCTCATAGATCGGATCCTGTTTAGTGCGTTTCAAAACAGAGGTCACATCTTTTTCGGTAATCGTATCCCGATCGCCAACATAGTCCACTAATTTCTCAAGATTGCCGCAGAATGTTCTCAGGTCAAAGCCGGTCATATCCAGCAGTGCCGCATAGGCAACTTTGTCCATTTTTTTGTTTGCCGGCTGAAGGATTTCGACCACTTTTTTTTGCAAGATAGCGTCTTGCGCTATCCGGTCTGCGCGACGCTCCCCTTTGGGAACCCGACAGTCAATGATAACACCCTGTTCCTTTACCAGCTTGTACAACCCCAGTCGCTTGTCAACCACGTCAGTGGTAATTACCAGGTGATTGTTGGCTGGAAATCCCTTTTTGATCGCTTTTTGCAGCGCCCCGGGCAAATCCGCCGGCGGGGGGATGTTGAGATCACTTTGTTGGCAGTATTCGATAAGGTCATCCAACCATTCATCGCTTTTGATTAAATCTTGCGCAAACGATAGTGTGGATTGACGGTTCGACGGCGCAACATCATCAAACGACAGGCTTAAGTTACCCATCAAGCTTAATAAATATTTGGCGGCTTTGCTTTTATTGTCATCATCATAGGCTTTTTTGGAATTTTCCATCAAGCGGGTCTTATCCTGGGTGGCATGAAAGATTCTTGATTCCAACAAAGCAACCACTTTGGTCCCGGGTATCAAAGAAAAGGTGTTAACCCGTTCAATCACATCATAGATATTTTCAACAACGCCTTCCATAGGATCATAGTTTGCATGCCGTTTTTTTTCCGGCAGCAACACATCCAGCAGCTTTGAATAGGCTGTTTTGACCAGCAGTTCTTCACCGAACAACAAATAGACGGGCGCAAATGGCTTTTCGGAATCACCACCCAGATCCTTTAAGTACTTTGGCAGCAATTGATGGTTGAGTTCAGGCATTTTGCTGTGGCTGTCAATTGATGGTTGTCCGTCATCTGTTGCAGACAAACAGAGAAAAAAGGGTATGGTGTTGAACTCCTGGATACCGGCAAACACCACAAAGCACAACGTAAAGCACCATTATATCCGGCAGCGAAAGTTTGACATCTATAACGCGCCGCAAGCGGTCACCCGAGCCGAAGCCGACATCGAGCGGCCAGATTCTATTCGGGCATTTTTTTAAAAATGATATGGTAAAGAAATATCCCAATTCCAACAGAAATGGCGCTGTCGGCAATATTAAATGCGGGCCAGTGCCAGTTTCCCACATAGAAATCCAGAAAATCGATTACCATTCCAAATCGAATCCGGTCGATGAGGTTTCCGATGGCGCCGCCAAAAATCAAGGCAAATGCGGCTGCCAGCGCGACGTATTGCCTGGGTGTTTTTTTGTAGAAATAAAAAATTAATCCGACTGCCAAAGACGAGATAAATAAAAAAATAATGCTTCGCAGGGTCGGGCTCAGATTCGCCATAAGCCCAAAGGCACCGCCCGGATTGTATATATGGGTCAGATTAAAAAAACCGTCGATCACCGGGATCGTCGTGTGTTGTGGGACGGCGCGCAGAACGATTTCTTTGGAAATCTGATCCAGCGCAATGACCCCTCCGGCGATCACCGCCAGCTTGATATATTTGTTGTTGAGCATGTCTTCTTTACAAAGGTTCCAAGGTTCAGGGTTCTGCGTTCAGGGTTAAACCATAAAAGTCAACAGCTGTCTGGTCTCACGAATGTCGCCATTAACCGGCTAATCATTCAATATCAGTGGACAGAGCCAGAACACCTCCAACCTTTGAACCCTGAACCTTGAACGCTGAACCTTCTAAGATATTTCGGATAACGCATTCTGGCAACGTTCGCAAATCGTCGGTTGAGAGCTATCCGTTCCGACAGTGGTTTCATAGACCCAGCAGCGTTCACATTTTTTGCCTGCTGCGGTTTCAATTTTAATGGCCAGGCCTTCAAGATTTTCACTCACAAAACTGCCGTCCAGTTTTTCGTCCTTGAGCAACGATACGTTTGAAACGATAAAAATAAATCTTAGATCATCCGCATACGGTTCAAGCAGACTGTATAAATTATCATCTACAGAAAGGATAACAGAGGCGTCCAGAGGGTGCCCGATTTGTTTTTTTGCTCGGGCCTCTTCCAGAGCTTTGGTCGTCTCGGCCCGAACTTTCAGAATCGTATCCCATTTTTGAGCCAGCTGATCATCTTTCCAGTTTGGATTGTCCTCGGGCAGGAGGACCAGGTGAACACTTGGAACTTTATCGCTGTGTTCCGGCATGTGGGTCCAGATTTCTTCAGCTGTGAACGGCAGTAGCGGTGCCATCAATCGCACCAATGAATCCAGTAGATAATACATCACCGTCTGCGCGCTTTTGCGAGCTTTAGATTTCGGCGGTGATGTATACAGCCGATCTTTGAGGATATCCAAATAAAATGCCGACAAGTCTAATGTGCAATAATTATGGAGCGCATGATAGATAATATGATATTCATAGCGATCATAGGCCTTAAGCGTTTTTTCAATTATCGCCTGTAGTTTATGCAAGGCAAAACGATCCAACTCCGGCATGTCTTCATAGGGCACCAAATCTGCAGCCGGATCGAAATCAAACAAGTTACCTAGCATGAACCGGCTGGTGTTGCGGATACGCCGATAAGCGTCGCTGAGTTGTTTTAAAATATTCTCAGAGATACGGATATCTTCTCTGTAGTCGGTTGCCGACACCCACAATCGCAGGATTTCAGCACCGTATTTATCAATAACCTCGCTGGGCGCAACAACATTTCCCAGCGACTTGGACATTTTGCGACCTTCGGCATCCACCACAAAACCATGGGTTAATACGGCTTTGTAAGGGGCCTGTTTTCGAGTACCCACAGCCGTCAGCAACGAACTGTGAAACCAGCCTCGGTGCTGATCGCTTCCCTCTAAGTATAGATCCGCCGGCCATTGCAAATCTGCTCTGGGTTCGAGCACTGCTGCGTGACTGACGCCTGAATCAAACCATACGTCAAGAATGTCATTTTCTTTGACAAAAGACTTGCCGCCGCATCCGGCACAGGCCACATCACCGGGAAGAAAATCGGAAATATCTTTTTCAAACCAGATATCGGCACCGTGCTGCTCGAATTGAGAATAGACTTCGCGCATAACGTCTTCATCCAATAGAATCGTTTCACAATCTTGACAGTAAAAGACCGTGATCGGAACCCCCCAGGCGCGTTGTCGTGAAACACACCAATCCGGTCGATTTTCAATCATGCCGTAAATGCGTTCGCGACCCCAGTGCGGAATCCATGTGACGGTATCAATAGCGGCCAGGGAATTTTGCCTCAGGCCAATCTTGTCCATTGAGATAAACCACTGCGGTGTGGCGCGGAAAATCACCGGCTCCTTGCAGCGCCAGCAATGCGGGTAGTTATGCTCGATATGACCCTCAGCGACCAGCGCGCCCAGATCATTTAGCTTCTTATTGATATTTTTATTGGCATCAAAAACAAATTGCCCTTTGAAAAAGGCAACATCATCGGTAAAACACCCCTGGTCATCTACCGGGGAATAGACATCTAAGCCGTACTTGAGACCGACCTCATGGTCTTCGCGACCGTGACCGGGGGCCGTATGAACGCAACCGGTGCCGGCTTCCAGAGTGACATGATCTCCCAGAATGATAAGCGAATCCCGATCGACCATCGGATGGCGACAGCGCTTGTTCTCCAACGCTTGCGAGTCAATCTCGGCAATGACCTCATAATCTGAGATTCCAAAGGTTTGCATACAATAATCCATCAACTCACGCGCCAGAATAAAGACCGAATCGTTTCCGACATCAACGGCCACGTACTCAAACTCTGGGTGCAGCGCAATGGCTAAGTTGGCCGGAAGCGTCCAGGGCGTTGTCGTCCAAATAACGACGTAAACAGATTTGCCGGCCAATGTTGGAAACGCTTTGCCAAGATCATCTTGCAGAATAAATTTTACGAAAATCGATGGAGCGGATTCGTCCTGGTACTCAATTTCCGCCTCAGCAAGTGCGGTCTGACAGGTGAAACACCAATAGATCGGTTTTTTGCTGCGAAACAGGCTTCCATCGCGGGCAAATTTGCCACATTCCCGGGCGATGATTGCCTCATACTGATAGTTCATGGTCAGGTAAGGATTTTCCCAGTCCCCCATTACGCCTAGTCGTTTAAACTCATCGCGCTGGATATCAATGAATTTTTCAGCATATGCCCGGCAAAGCCTGCGAACATCCGCCAAAGAGAGTGTTTTTTTCTTCTCCCCGATCTCCAAATCGACATTATGCTCGATCGGCAACCCATGACAGTCCCAGCCCGGAACATAAACCGCATCATAGCCTGCCATCTGCTTGGACCGCACGATGATGTCTTTCAGAATTTTGTTCAAGGCGGTGCCAATATGGATGTTGCCATTGGCATATGGCGGCCCGTCGTGCAAAATAAACGGCTCCCGACCTTTGGATGAATTTCGGACGTGTTGGTGCAGATCCACCTTGTCCCACTGCTTAAGTTGTTCCGGCTCTCGCTTCGAAAGATTGGCTTTCATCGGAAAACGGGTCTTCGGAAGGTTAAGCGTCTTTTTATAATCCATGCATTCCTCCGATTTTTATTTTCGGATTAACCTATATCGAGCGTGTACAATATTAAGAAGAGATCAATTATATCTAATTTTGTACAAATTTTGCGTGTTATAATTCTACGATTGATGGCCGCAGGATCAGGGCAACGGTTTGAACAATCCATTTCGTTTTTTTAATTAGAAACCCTTTGGTTTTCGCTTTCAGCTTTCGACTTCCCATCCACTGATGCAGGCTGCTGCGGAGGACGGGCGCTCTTTGAGCTTGGGGCTTCAGTAAATAGCTTCCGTTTTCGCTCTGCCGAGCTTGGGGCTTCCGTCTTCGCATTGGCATGCTATGCCGGGACAAGTCGACCCCACAAGTCGCCGCGACACGACGCCGGGGCAAGTCGCCCCGGCACGGTGGCAATCCGCCGTAGGCGGATCAATCCTGCCAATCACTCCAGTTAGGATTAAACTAAGTTTTTTACTTGGATTGCCAAATCCTGTCAAGCAAATACCATTAGCGGTGCTATTCGCAGATGCGGATTGAACCATTCGGGCCGCGCTGTCCATCTGCGGTTATTCAGAAAAATGCCGGAAACAGTTTCAGCAGGATTTGATCGGCAAGGTGGGGGTGTCGACTGTGGCGTTTGATGCCGCAGCAGACGATCATGATCCATACAGACAGTTAGATCGAGATCTCAACATCATTGGCGATATCCAGCAAATAGCGCCCATAATCATTCTGGACCAATCGCTGAGCAAGGTTTTCAAGTTGCTTTTTGCTGATATATCCCAAGCGAAAAGCCAGCTCCTCAACACAGGCAATTTTAAGTCCCTGGCGTTCCTGGATGGCCTGAACGTAACTTGCCGCCTGTTGCAATGCCTCATGGGTTCCGGTGTCCAACCAGGCATATCCGCGTCCTAAAAGCTCTACTCTGAGTCTACCCTGTTGCAAATACGCCATATTGACATCGGTGATCTCAAGCTCGCCGCGTTTGGACGGCTTAAGGTGATGGGCAATGTCAATGACATCGTTATCATAAAAATACAATCCGGGAACGGCATAATTGGACTTCGGTTGTTGGGGTTTTTCTTCGATTCCGATAACGTTGCCACTAGCATCGAAATCGACAACGCCATAGCGCTGGGGATCTTTTACCGGATATCCAAAAATTAAGCCGCCGCGCTTTAACTGAACTGCCTTGCTCAAGATCATTGATAAATTGGGACCATAAAATATATTGTCTCCCAGAATGAGCGCCACGGGATCACTTCCGATAAATTCCTTTCCAATAATGAACGCCTGTGCCAGTCCTTCGGGGCGCGGTTGTTCTTTGAAAGTAAAAGACAAGCCCAACTGGGACCCATCGCCCAAAATTCTTTTGAAAATCGGCAGGTCATCCGGAGTCGAGATCAACAAAATTTCTTTGATACCGGACAGCATCAACACAGACAGAGGATAATAAATCATCGGTTTATCATAAACCGGTAATAGTTGTTTACTGACCCCCAGAGTAATGGGAAACAGTCTGGAACCGGATCCACCCGCTAAAATGATGCCTTTCATCATAGTGACGTCCTGCTTAGAATATTTTTTGGCGTTGAGTGCAGCAATATCAGCGTTGCCATCAGGACGGCTGCATTACCACAGAGCCTACTGCCAAATAAGTGTAGTCTTTAGACACGAGTTCATCATAATCCGGAATCATGCGGCGGCCGTCCATAATCAGGTAGGGAGGGGTCACGGTATCTTCAATGGTTCGTGAAAATCCACGAAATTCCTCACAATCTGAAGATATAAAGAGCGCCTGGGTGTCCTTAATGGCATCTTTGGCCGAATCAAAATATTTAATTTTATCAAATAATACGTTTTGGGAAGGATCAAACTCCTGCCGGGCTGATTCATTGGCCAATGGATCATAGGCATTGATTTGGGATACGCCTTTTCCGAGTAATGCTTCGACAACTTTGATAGATGATGCATCGCGCATATCGTTGGTGTGTTTTTTGAAAGCCAGTCCCAACACTGCCACGCTTTTATTGTTAAATTTGAAACCGGCCTCATTGATGGCACGATCAACCAGATACACTTTCTGGAATTCGTTGACCTCAAAAGAAGCCTCCAGCATTTTGGTGCTGACATTCATTCGTCGCAACTGAAAAATTAAGGAGGCAATATCTTTTCCGAAACAGCTGCCGCCGGCGCCATTGCTGACAAATGAGCCCCAGGTGCTGATGCGGTCGTCAGCCGTGACACCCATTCGAAGGTCATCAATATTCACATTTGCGATTTTTTCACCGATCTTGGCGCCCACACCGTTCCAAAATGAGATGTAAGTCAACAACATGGTGTTGGCGACGTATTTTATCGCCTCGGCAGTTTCAGGCGTGGTCTCAATGTATTTGATGCGAACGTGATGTACAAATTGCGAATAGACACGGCGTAGAATTTTAAAATCTTCTTCATGGTCGCAGCCCACAACCACGCGATCTGGCCTGCGGGCCTGATTCACAGCGGTTCCTTCGGCTAAAAATTCAGGATTGGAAGCCACGCCAAAATTCTCTACACCGCAGTTTTTCATAATTCCTTCCAAGCGTCTGGCGGTCTCAATGGGTACCGTGCTCTTGCTGACCAACACGATGCGACGGTTATCTTTCCGAGTCGCTAAAATCCCAGCAATTTGCTCGGCGGCAGCATCAAAATAGGTCAAATTGGTAGAGCCGTCCAGATTAGAAGGTGTCGGCAGACATAAAAATATGGCATCAGTACCTTCGATGATCGACTTCAAGTCACTGGAAAAAAATAGGGATTTACCGTGGGTTTCACGAATAATATTGGACAAACCGGGCTCCATCACAAATTTTTCGATTTCATCAGCCTGACCGGTGGAAAATGCATCGATCTTGGCTTGATCGACATCATAGGCGTATACCTCGTGACCGTATTCCGAGCACACAGCAGCCTGAACAAGTCCGACATACCCGGTTCCCGCAACAATAAGTTTCATATTCACCTCTTATCTTATTTTTTTAAACCTGTCCGAAACAAGTCCAGCACTAAAACCAAACGGGTCAATATTCTGGGGGGGAAATTTTATATGAGTGCTGCCCAAATTCGCTGATTTCCTTGTGCTTAGTAAACACCCAGATCTCTTAATAGATCATTGATGCCGAGTTTTTGAAGTTTGAGCCTTAAAAATTCTGAAATCGTCGGCTGGACAGGCCTCACTTTGAGGAACATATTGGCTTCTCTAGGCGTCTGATGGCCTTTCTTGATATTGCAGGGTTTGCAGGCCGCCACACAATTTTCAAAAGTGGATTTACCGCCTCTGGATTTAGGAATAATATGATCTATGGTAAGACGAATTCGTTGGGCTCCACAATAAGCGCATTTAAATCCATCTCGGATAAAAACGTTCTTTTTGCAAAAGGCAACCCCTGTTCGATATATGGTGCGGATCAGTTTGATTAAACGCATAACCGCCGGGATTTTAAAAATAGCGCCACTGGAACTTCTTACCGTTTTGGTAGAATCCTTTAAAACCTCAACCTTGCCTTTCGCCTGCAAGCAAATGGCGCGTTTCCAGTGAACAACATTCAGATACGTATAATCTGCATTTAGTAAAATGCAATGTGTCATCCCGTGCTCCATGTTCTAGTACTTGGCTAACATTTCCAGGCAGTTACCTCCATTTGGCAGTTGCCAAACGCTAAGGATCGCCCACAACTCTCATGTTAAAAATTTTAATATAGCCAACGTCAAAAATCAATCCCATATTGCGGTTTGCAGAATATTGTCATAATTACAGCTTAATGCTGGACGTTAAAATGCAGATGTCTCGTCTGAAGCCGGCAAAGGTAATCAGGTTAAGCCCGTTACCCGCTTGTCCGCCTCCGGTGGGTTAGCCGGTTAACTCGATCAGATGTTAGTCTGATTTTAACAGGCCTGATCCCGTATCACCAGGACCTGCAGCCCGCCCAGCGGGCTAACCGGACAACCCAAATAAATTGCGATCATGAAACATTTTGATTTGCTCGCCCCCATTTACGATTCCCTGGCCGGCAAACCCGATACAACCCGATTCAAACGGCTGTTGGCCCTGCCCTGCAAGGGTCTTTTGCTGGATGCCGGTGGGGGGACTGCCAGGGTATCATCTCGCTTAAGCAGTCTGATCGAACATATAGTCGTCAGTGATCTGTCTTATCGTATGTTGAGGCTGGCCAGCCACAAGCCAGTTCTTCTTGTTGGATCGCGGGTCGAACAACTGCCGTTTGCAGATGAATCTTTTGATCGTATTCTTGTTGTCGATGCACTGCATCATTTTAGCGATCAGCAGGGGGCCATTCGTGATCTATTACGCGTTTTAAAATGCGGCGGCCGCCTGGTGATAGAGGAGTATGACTTGACGCACACCGGTGTTAAGCTGCTGGCTCTGGCTGAAAAAATCCTGGGGATGGGCAGCCGGTTTTTAAAATCCGCTGACATGGAAAAAATGATCAGCCTAGATGGCGTATCTGTAACCATTGAGCGCCCCAACTGCTTTACCACCTGGATCATCGCCGATAAAAAATGAAAACATCCAATAATCGTTTGATCCTGCCCGCAGGTGCTAGCGGCACCGGCTGGTGATGGTTGAACCCATCTTAGGGGTATTAGTTGGTTTCACAATCGACCACCAAAGAGCATTCTTCGTCTTTATCAGTATAAACCGTAATCTCTTGGTCGCTTGAGATCGGTGATTCTTCAAGGTACAACACTTCGTCATGCGTAAAACAGGCCCTGCGAATAAAGTTTATAATCGTGTTTTCGCCTTTGATGAACCTGTAGCTTTCAGCGTCCTTTACCACCAAAACCGGCACGCTTTTGATCTCCAGCACGTTAAGAATCAATCGGTTAATTTCAGGGGCAAAGTGCGGATTGAGTTCAAGCCCTGTGAGTTCCAATGATGTGATGGTATCAATAGGATTCAAATATAAATCACAGCTATTACAATTGTTGAGTGTTTCAATCACGTTTTGACAATGCGGGCAATCAGACGAAAATATCAGAAAGATCTGTTTGCTTGGCGATGAGCAGGATTTAACGCCGTAAGATGCGTTTTTCAGTGAATAGGTTTTTGATTTTGCGCTGATGGGAAAAAACGTTAGGATTGAAAATGACAGCGCCACGGCAGATAAAACAGCAAAACCGATAGCCAGCTGTCGCAAGCCGTAGAGCATATTCAACAAAATCATAAACGCAAATATCATCAAACAATAGGCGCAGATCGTATGGGCAATCAATATTTGATATGCCATCAGGGCTGAATCAAAAACCAAACCCGAGACCAGTACCAGCCCAATGACATCAATATCAAATAGCATTTTGGGCTTTAAATTGAACGACAGCCAAAAGACCAATTGAAAAAATATCAAGCCTGCGATGTTCAAATAAAGCGATGATATCGAGGCTAAGCCTTTAACCACCTCGCACCCGTCGTTTAAACAAATCCCAGCACCGCTGATAATGGTTATCAGGATTTGGAGCGCAATGATCACACTGGCGCCGAATGCAACCCCTCGAATGATTTTGTATTTTGTTTTTGATTCCGTCATAAAGTAATTTCGGTACCGGCCTCTCTGTTTACAGCCGACCCAATCGCTTCGATCGATGTGATCACTGCGCGTTTGCCCCCGTTGTGCACAAACTGAACCGCCGCTTCAACTTTAGGCCGCATCGATCCAGCAGCAAAATGTCCTTCAGCAATCAATTGGGCAGCTGATTGTACGTTTAAATCGCGTAAAAATACTTCCTCAGCAGTTCCATAGTTCAAGGCAACGCCATCCACATCGGTTGCAATCACGAAGATGTCAACGCCGACCTCTTCGGCCAGCTTGGCGCTGGCCAGATCTTTATCGATGACAGCATCAACGCCTTGAAACGCCCTGCCCTCCCGTACCACAGGAATACCGCCTCCTCCGCAGCAAATGACGATAAAATCGGAATTGATGAGCTTCTTTATTTCGCGTTTTTCAATGATGGTCACCGGCTTGGGCGAGACCACCACGCGCCGGAGGCCTTTGGCGGTTTTAACGATCGGATAGCCGGATGGCACATCTTTTTCCGATTTGTAAACCGGTCCGATTGGTTTGGTTGGATGAGAAAAGGCTGGATCATCTTCATGAACCACCACGTAAGTAATCAGACTGATCAACGGCTTGATGTGGACCCCCAAATCCATCAGTTGGCTGTCCAGAGTCGACTCAATCATGTATCCGATCTGGCCCTGGGTTTGGGCAACTAAAATTTCAAGCGGCAGTTTCGGTACTTCAGCGCAGCTTTCCTGCTGAAGTAAAAGGTTGCCAACCTGTGGGCCGTTGCCGTGGGTAATAATAACTCGGTAGTCCTGTGAAAGCCTGGCGATTTGCCGAATGGGCAGCACCAGATTCTTAAATTGTTGCGCGACAGAGCCTTTTTCACCCTTACGGATGAGTGCATTGCCACCCAAGGCAATCAGAAGTACCGGTCTAAGTAAATCTTTCATTTTGCTCTTGCCTTGTCCCTAAAAATAATATCATTGGCCAGCCTCTGGCTGCTGGCTTCTTGCTCCTGGCGACTTGATTCTGGCAACTGGCTACTGGCGCTCCTGATAACATAATGCACAATCGGAGCACAACCGAGAACGAGTACGATAAGGGCACCTAAGATCTTCGTCCTCGTCGTCGTCCTCGTGCTCGTCCTCGAGAACTCTAACTCACAGCAACCCGCTAAAATGTTAAATCATTCCAACCGCGCTGTTATCAGCGCCTCAAGTGTGAGCTCACCATGATCCTGATACTCATATCTTACCCGCACAGTGGGCTTTTCTATATTCAGCACCAGCGGCAAATGAATCGGAGTGGCAAACAAAACCAGGTCGCAATCAGCTGTATTAATTGTGTTTTCAAGATCGCTGATCTGGTCAGGCGTATACCCCATGGCCGGTATCACATTTCCGATATGCGGATAGACCGTGTAAGTTTCATTGAGAGAGCCGACGGCGTATGGGCGTGGATCAATTATTTCAGCTGCGCCAAATGTTTCGGCAGCAACAATCCCGGCACCGAAAGGCATTTCACCATGGGTGAGGGTCGGCCCGTCCTCAATGACCAAGACGCGTTTACCCCGGATCATTTCCGGCTGCTTAACCACTAAAGACGACTCCGCCAGGACAATTTGCGCCCCAGGAGCATATTCTTCGATGTTTTTTCTGACCTGCCAGACTTTTTGCGCCGGTGCGGAATCGACTTTGTTAATCACGGCAATGTCAGCCATGATCATATTGGTCTCTCCAGGGAAATACAGCAATTCATGGCCAGCCCGGTGTGGATCAAAAAGAACAATATGCAAATCCGGTTTATAAAAAGGGGTGTCATTGTTCCCGCCATCCCAGATAATAACATCGGCTTCTTTTTCGGCTTCGGTTAAAATCTTGCCATAGTCGATCCCGGCATAGACCACGATGCCCTGCTCAACTAAGGGCTCAAATTCTTCTCTTTCTTCAATCGTGCATTGGTGTTTTTCAAAATCTTCATAAGTTGAATATCGCTGCACGATCTGGTTTCTAAGGTCACCATATGGCATTGGGTGACGCACGACCACTACCTGTTTGCCGTTTTTCTTTAGGACCTCACAAACCTTGCGCGTGGTCTGGGATTTCCCGCATCCCGTTCGAACCGCACATACGGCCACAACGGTTTTCGAGGATTTAAGCATGGTATAGGGCGCACCAATCAGAATAAAATCGGCTCCCTCTGCCATAGCCAAAGAGGCTTTGTGCATGACTTCCACATGCGGGACGTCGCTGTATGAAAAAGCCACCAGATCCACCTGGTGCTGTCGAATCAGCTCGGCAAGACTGTCTTCCGGATAAATGGGAATGCCTTTGGGATATAGTTCGCCGGCAAGCTCAGGCGGATACAGACGACCAGCAATATCAGGAATCTGTGCGGCAGTAAAAGCGACCACATCATAACGTGAATTGTCTTTAAAGTAGACGTTATAATTATGAAAATCTCGACCGGCTGCCCCCATAATGATGACTTTTTCAATCATAGCCACGCCTTTCAGTTTATTTGATGGATTGGTTTTATTTTTTAGTTTAGTATATACCAATAAATGCGTGGTCTGCAAATATCTTTCATCGGTAAGGGTTCTGGGTTCAAAGGTTCAGGGTTCAGAGGTTATATGTTCAAGGTTTTGAAATTAATAGGTTCCGATTTCACACCGCGCGTTCATTCTTTCGAAATATGATCTGATTGCTTTCTGATATTGCTCCAACCTTTGAACCCTAAACCTTGAACCCCGGAACCTTGTTTATAAAATTTATAATTTGATTCAAAATTCAATTTATACTAAAAATCAAGACAGTCGTTTTTATTCAGGAAATCAGATATGACCCAACCTCTTTTTCTGCAGAATATCATCGCCTGCATCTGGGACTTTGACAAAACGTTGAGTCCTGGCTACATGCAGGCACCGATATTTGAACGGTATGGAATTGACCCCAAAACTTTCTGGAAAGAAGTAGAACAATTGCCCAGCCAATACAAAAAAAATGGGCTAGATCTGATCTCTACAGACACGCTGTATTTAAATCATATATTAACCTATACCCGCGAAGGAAAGTTTAAAGGACTCAACAATGCCAGGCTAAGACAGCTTGGCCATAAAATTGAACTCTATCAGGGGCTGCCGCAATTTTTTGAGGAAATTAAAAAATTTGTGGCAACAAACGCCGAATATCGGCAACACGATATTCAAGTGGAACATTACATCGTCTCAACAGGTTTAAGACAAATGATCTTGGGCAGCAAAATAGCGCCGTATGTCGATGGTGTTTGGGGTTGCGAATTTGTGGAAGACGCACCGCCGCCCGGATATTTGGATAGCACCTCAAAGACCGCTTCGCAGGATCCCAGGACGCTCTCACAAATTGCGTATGCACTGGACAATACAACCAAGACCAGAGCCGTTTTTGAAATCAACAAAGGCAGCAATAAAATTCCAGATATTGATGTAAATGCCATGATCCCCGACGCGGATCGCCGCGTGCCGTTTCAAAACATGGTCTATATTGCCGACGGCCCCAGCGATATTCCTGTTTTCTCATTAATCAACCGCTACGGTGGTAGAACTTTTGCGGTCTATCAGCCTGAATCCAGCAAAGAATTTGCCCAAGTCAACAATTTGCAGAAGCAAAACCGTGTCCAGTCATTTGGAGAAGCCAATTACAACCGAGGTTCTCAGACCGCTATGTGGATCCTAAATGCCATAACTGAAATATCTGCTCAGATCGCTAAAAATAGAGAACGCGCGCTGGGAGATAAAATTGGGAAACCGCCTAAGCATTTGGAATAGGATTTATGTCATAGATCGGTGCCGTTTAATGCTTATAACAGTTTTTTAAGCAGCCGGAAATTTCTCCAGGAGTTCCGCCGCAGGCGGATTCAGGTGTCAGGTTTCAGGTGTCAACAAACAGCAAACAGAGGAAATATATCTGCTTCTTTTTCTATTTTTTTATCTGTCTTCTGTCTTCTGACATTTGTCTTCTGAGCACTGACACCTGAAACCTGACACCCAAAACCTTAAAAATATCCTCGCTGTTGAATAAAGGATGATAAAAATGAACAAAATCGAAAACCTACAAAAAGTGACACTAAAGATGGAAGCCGGCACCACCACCGAACGAATGGACCTTACCCCGACCGCGTTGCAATATGAGTTTATCTTCGGTATCGGTCCATCCGGTATGTGCCCCTTTGAATATGAATTAATCCATAAAAAAGAGGGCGACATCGTTAAGTTGCGCCTCAACAGAGAAGAACACCATCAGTATACAGGGCATCTTTTTCTGCCGATTCATGATTTGTTTGAAGAAAATGCAAGTTTCTTTCTGAAAGTAAAAATTGCAAAAGTGCAACCAGCCGATAGCAAAGAGGTTGTCAAGGCTCTGGCAGAAACCACTGCACATACTGGCGGTTGCGGCTGCGGATGTGGTTGCTAATGATTCCTTCACATGACGAAAGACATATCAAAATTTTAATAGAAGAACGACAGGTGGGTGCAGCAAATGTCTGACCAGCGGTTATCCTAAAAGACATATGGGCTTGACGCCATATCTTCAGGCCTTTATTCAATCGGATATCCGGGTCATTATGAAAGGAGGGGGAAGATGTTTAAAGAATTTAAAGAATTTGCCATGCGGGGCAATGTGGTCGACATGGCCGTCGGCATTATCATTGGAGCTGCCTTTGGAACGATTGTCAAGTCACTGGTTGCTGACGTTCTCATGCCGCCGATCGGCATGCTGCTGGGCAATGTGGATTTTTCCAATCTCTTTGCCGTCATCAAACAGGGATCTGTTGCCGGCCCGTTTGCCACAGTGGCAGAAGCGCAGAAAGCAGGTGCAGTCACCGTTAATTATGGTGTGTTCATTAATACGATCATCAGTTTTTTGATTGTCGCTTTTGCTATTTTTATCGTTATTAAAGGCCTCAATAAATTGAAACGAGAAGAAGAAGCGCCGCCAGAGGAGCCTACCACCAAGGATTGCCCGCATTGTTTTTCAGAAATACCCATCAAGGCGACCCGCTGTGGCTTTTGCACATCAGAGCTTGGATAAACTTAGACGCTGCTGCTGTTTGCGAATGTATTTGTAGTTATTAGACCGTTCTCAACTCCAAATCCTCTGATCGCAACATACCGGGGATGGTCACTGAGTGATATGCTCAGACGACCATCCCCGGTTTGCTTCCAAACGAATGCCTGAATGTTGCACGATTCAGCGGCTTGTATGTGCAGTCATTCTTTAGGGATACTTTTCACCTCGAACCTTTTCACAAGGCGATTCAGTCTTATTCAACAAACTTCCATTACCCCAAAAGGGTCCCCCATGTCGCTTTAAGATTTAATTTGCCTTTGGGTGACGGTTGTGTGTAAGATTTGAGTATCACAGGCTGCCAAACACCCCATAAGGGTGTCTCAAAAACACCGCACATCGGTTTTCAAAACTTGATATGAAGATTCGTTTACCAACCATTTCTTTGACCATTTTGATTCTATTCGCTGCGGCGGCAGTGATCACTCAAGCCGGCGAAAACAGCCAAGCCATTGGCTGGCAGAAGCTTGATAAAGGCATAGAATTGGGCACCTTTCTATCCCCCTTGCGGGCTGAAGTCGGGGATTCACTGGTAAGGGTGTTGCGAATTGATCCGACCTATTATCAGTTGCGGTTGCTCAACACCTCGGCTATCCAAAATGGCTCTCCAATTACGCCTAAACAATGGTGCCGCCAAAACGGTCTGACGGCTGTGATCAATGCCAGTATGTATCAGACCGATTACAAAACCAGTGTATCCTTAATGCGCAGAAAAGGGCATGTCAATAACCCTAGATTGTCCAAGGACATGACGATCCTCGCCTTTGACCGGCTGGATAACGGCGTTTCGGAAGTAAAAATTATTGATCGCCAATGTGAGGATTACAATTTCTGGAAAAAAAAATATGCCACCCTGATTCAAAGTATCCGCATGATATCATGCACTGGTAAAAATGTCTGGAAACAGCAGCCCCGGCGCTGGAGCACGTCAGCTATTGGTGTCGATACGCAGAACAATGTTTTATTCATTCATGTGCGATCGTTATATAGCACCCATGACCTGATAAATATCCTTAAAGCACTTCCCCTTAACATATCACGTGCCATGTATACCGAAGGCGGACCCCAGGCTCAGTTATACATCAAAGTCGCCGATAGAGAATTTGAATTCGTTGGTAGTTATGAAGTCGGCTCAAGTGATGCCAACAAGGGATCGTTACCATGGCCCCTGCCAAATGTGATCGGCATCGTAAAGCGAAACCCCAAGCCCAAGCCATTAAGCGCTGCAGCAAACAGATAGATTCTTGACCTGTCTGCTGGTTCGCAGGATGCACCCCTGTTCGTAAAACCATTAAAACAGGTCAGGATTTTAATCGCGCCACATTCATTTTTGACCGCCGGTGCTGAGTATTCATCGCATTGTGACTTTTTTTTCTAAATAAAGAGGTTGATATTTGATCAGCCTTCCTCTATGAATTATAGTACTTAAGAAAAGTGAAAAATTTAAGTGCTGGGATTCAATTATCTATATAACCAATTGAAATAAATACTTAAATTAAATTAACATGCCAAAAGCAACTGAACAGTATAATCTAGCCGTCATCAATCCGGGCCTTGCCAAGGAATGGCATCCGACTCGCAACGGGGAATTAAATCCCCGAAACGTGACTCCCGGCTCAGGTCGAAAAATATGGTGGATATGCAGCAGGGGCCATGAATGGCAGGCAACCGTATACAGCCGAAACCGCGGCAGTAACTGCCCATCGTGCCACAAATCCACAACGGCGGATAACAGCGAAATGCTGCTTGCCAACACCGATCTCATCAAAGAATGGCATCTAACGAAAAATAGCGGTTTAAATCTGCGGAATTTACCACCGGGCTTTAATAAAAAAGTATGGTGGATTTGTGAAGAAGGACATGAATGGGAGCAAACAGTCAAAGCACGAATAAAAGGACGCGGTTGCCCGCAGTGCAACAAAGGCAGCGTTCAGAAAAAATCACCAAAAGATTCGCCATCAACTCAGCCGTCTGAGAAGATGTTGACACCTGATAAATTCGGTGTGCGCCGACCATCATTTGCTGAAACCAGTGCGGCAACCGGTTTTAGAAGAAATAAGCGCTTTATGCATCGGGCAACTGTCATCATAGAAGATGTCAATTCTGGTTCGTTGAGCTACGCCCAAACAAAAGATTTCAGCAATGATGGTATGCTATTGGAATCAGCAGTTGCTTTCAAACCCGGCACGAAAATAAAAATTAAATTTGACGCCCAACCCTTTAAATCTGCTCCAAAAACTTACAGCTCTATTGTCAGGTGGTGCAAAGAAGCTGCCGATGAAGACGCCATGCACAACTACGGAATTGGCGTAAAATTTATTTGATAAAATTTGAACCCGGAATTACCTTTCACCTATTTAATTAAACAATTCGTATAAATTTATAATATAACTATATTAAATTAAATAAAAATCAAACTTAATAGCCTGGCGGATCAACCGACTTCATGCTAAAGTTTCGCCAAATTTAACCGATATTATGTTATACTTGTATTTTGCAAGATTCGGGTTTTAATTACAGGAGATCGTAATGAAGGACCTTATCTCTCAGGGTTTATTGCTGCTTTCAGAAATCGGCGTGATTGTCGTCATGTTAATTATTATCGTAAAAGAACGAAAAAAAAGAAAAGAACACGCAAAGAAAACAAAACGGCCAGCGCGAAGCAACGCGGTGCCCGAAACACAAACACTTTATCTGGATTGATCATCGATCCAGCTAAACCAACACCCAGTGACCCAAAATCTTACAAAGGCAGCGACCCAATACCGGGCGCTGCCTTTCTTACTAGAATAAATCAAATCAGCATGTTTTGGTCTTTAGCCGTTCAATAGGATAAACGCTCATGAATTGCCCTAAATGCGGTTTTGAACAGACCCTTGATGGCATTGAATGCCAAAAATGCTGTGTTATTTTTGCTAAATATCTCAACGTTAAAAAACATCCGGCACAGAAAACTGCCCATACGCCCCTCGCGGTTCCAAAAAACAAAGCTGGCTGGGAATTTGCAAAAAATCTATTTTTGTATGTGAAGCCTGAGACCAATTCGCTTATTTTGATAGGCCGCAGCCTTGTATTTGCCATCATTTTTATGTGGAGTATCAAATTTATTCTGACCCCCATGAAAAACCATTATGCTATGGCGTCTTTCTGGCATCTGGTCAATCTGCCTTTTCACGAAGCCGGCCACCTTATATTTCGACCCTTTGGCGAATTTATGACCTCTTTGGGCGGCAGCCTCGGCCAATTGCTGATACCGCTCGTTTGCCTGGTGGTTTTTTTAATCAAGACCCGTGATACTTTTGCTGCTGCCTTTGCTTTGTGGTGGTTTGGCGAAAATTTTCTAGATCTGGCTCCGTATATCAACGATGCACGATCGTTGAGTTTGCCATTGTTAGGCGGTAACACCGGGCGTACCTCGCCATACGGATTCCATGATTGGGAATTTATTCTTAAAAAATTGGGCTGGATTCAATACGATCATACGCTGGCATATTGGGCACATCTTTTGGGTTGTGTTTTGATGATATTCGCACTTGTATGGGGCGGATATATCCTTTATAAGCAATATCAATACAAAAAATCCGCCGATTCAGCCTGAAGCCCATTACACCTCACTCAAATCCACTGTCGCACCCGAAGGTGTCAATTGGGAGATGAATCCGGTATTGTACCCTTCCCCACCTAATAAGGAAAGGATAGCAAAATGAAAAGGCAGTTAGGTTTCATTCTTATAACTGCATTGGTTATCGCCGCGGCATCTTGTTCCGGAACGATGAAAGGTATCGATCGCTATTCGGGCAAGCGCGTTTTTTTTGAATATGAAGACGAAAAATTCGGATCCGCCAAAATTCATATTGTCATGCCCGGCGGAGAGAAATTTTCGGGCAAGCTTCTTAGCGAACCTATGGTAGGGGCATCGGGCAAAGAATACCCGGCCATAAATGAATTTCCCGGCAATGCACAAGCACTTTTGTTCGGCGATCGCGGTACAGAAATGCGGTGTAAATTCAGGCTGTCGGATAAAGTGATGGGATTCAAAAGTGGCGGCTACGGCCTGTGCGAAACTTCCGAAGGCCATGTGATTGATATCTTTACGCGCTAACGAATAAATGAGGAGCCGGGGCATGAGGGTCACGGTCTGTGAAATGCACAACCAGCCAGACCGCTTTGAGCAAGATTGGAACGCATTGGTCGACCACGTCAAATCTGCTGCCAGCGAATTGGTTTTGCTCCCTGAAATGCCCTTCTATCCCTGGCTGGCGTCTGCTAAAAAAGTTGACGCTAAACGCTGGCAAGCTTCCATAGAGGCGACCGATAAATGGATAACTTGCCTTAAAGATCTGGCACCGGCCGCCGTTCTGGGCACCCGGCCGGTGGTAAAAGACAACCGTCGGTTAAATGAAGGCTTCTGCTGGGAGGCTGCCGCAGGTTATCGCCCCATCCATTGCAAAACCTACCTTCCCGATGAGCGTGGTTTCTGGGAAGCATCATGGTATCAGCGGGGTGACGACGATTTCAGCGTGATGCAGTGCGGACAGGCCACAGTGGGCTTCCTCATCTGCACCGAACTGTGGTTTAACAAACATGCCAGGAATTACGCGCAACAGGGCGCTCATCTGATCGTCTGCCCCCGGGCCACTCCCAAGGCTTCAGTCGATAAATGGCTCGCGGGCGGACGAGCTGCAGCGATAGTATCCGGCGCATACTGCCTGTCCTCAAATCATACTGGATCCCGCACAGATGGACCTGATTGGGGCGGTGCCGGCTGGATTATCGAGCCTGAAGAAGGTGAAATCATAGGGCTTACATCAAAAATGACGCCATTTTTAACCATGAGCATTGACCTGAAAGCAGCAGAAAATGCCAAGCGCACCTACCCCCGATATGTAAAGTCCTAAAAGCGCTTGCATCTAATCACAGAAACACCTAAATTTATCTAATTTAGCACCCATCATACAGCAGCCCATCTTTTCAAAGGCTGACTTGATAATCCAGAAAACAGGCTGCCCCCTATGCAGATCAATATCTCTGAATTTTCAATCGCAGATTATAATCAGGTCTTGATGCTTTGGAAGCGCTGCAAAGGCATCGGCCTGAGTGACGCAGACTCAAAAGAAAATCTAAATGCCTATCTGAATCGCAATCCTGCTTTAAGCTTTGTGGCCAAAAACGCGAATGCGGTCATCGGAGCGGTGCTGTGCGGGCACGATGGTCGCCGGGGTTATCTTCACCACCTTGCCGTGCGCCACGATTGCAGGAATCAGGGCATCGGCCGATCACTTATTGAAAAATGTTTGTCGGGGCTTAAATCAATCGGAATTCAAAAATGCCACCTGTTTATATTCAACACCAACGACAGCGGTATTCGATTCTGGAAAAAAATGGGCTGGGATTATCGCAATGATTTGAGTGTGATCTCTAAAGAAATCGAATAGCCTGTGCAGATCTTTTTATCAGCACCATATCGCATGGCAGAAACGCGAGGTAAAATGGCCACAAAAAATCAAGATGTAAAGGCGGCTGTCGTACAGGCAGCGCCCATACTGTTTAATCGCGAAGCTACTGTGGACAAAGCCTGTGCGTTGATCGAACAGGCAGCTGCACAGGGTGCCCAACTTATTTTGTTTCCTGAAGCATATATCCCGGCTTACCCAAGGGGTTTGGCGTTTGGCACGGTAGTGGGTAGCCGCAGCCCGGTGGGACGTAGGATCTGGCAACGCTACTGGGAAAACACAGTGGAAGTCCCTGGCCCCACAACGCAAAAATTGGCAGAAGCGGCCAAAAAGGCCAACGTCTATCTGGCGATGGGTATTATCGAGCGAGACATGCAGCGCAGCAGCGGCACCCTGTATTGCACACTTTTGTATTTCGGACCCGATGGCCGGTTGCTGGGCAAACATCAAAAACTGAAACCCACCGCCGGAGAGCGACTGATTTGGGGTGAAGGCGATGGCAGCACGCTCACCGTTATTCAGACTGATATCGGCAACATTGGCGGGTTGATCTGCTGGGAAAATTATATGCCGCTGGCCCGTATGGCCATGTATAACAAGGGCGTGGATATTTACCTAGCGCCCACAGCCGATGCCAGAGATACCTGGCAGGCCACACTACGTCACATTGCATGTGAAGGACGCTGTTTCGTATTGGGATGCAACCAGTATATGACCAAGGATATGTATCCGGATGATTTGAAAGACTTAAAGGAATTGGACGAGCAGCCTGAGATCATGTGCCGCGGCGGCAGCGTCATAATTTCGCCTCTGGGAAAAGTTTTGGCTGGCCCGATGTATGATCAAGAAGGCTTCCTGTATGCCAATCTGGATTTAGGCGCCATTGCCCGCAGCAAATTTGATTTCGACGTGGTAGGACATTACGCCCGCCCGGATGTCTTTCAGTTGCTTGTCAACGAAAACCCGAGTGTGTCAGTGGTGGAAGTCGATAAAAAATGATGGAATGGGGCTTATTTATCAAGGGCATGATTATCGGTTTTTCAATTGCCGCACCGGTGGGGCCCATTGGGATCCTGTGCATCCAGCGCACATTATCAAACGGCAATTTCCAAGGACTGGTCACCGGGTTGGGGGCCGCCACCGCTGACGCAGTTTATGGTTTCATTGCCGCGTTTGGTTTAACTTTTATTTCTGATTTTTTGGTGGATCAATCTATTTGGTTTCGAATCATCGGTGGCCTTTTTCTTTGCTATCTGGGAATACGTGCTTTTGCAAGCAAACCGTCTTCGCAGAGCCTTTTAGTAAAAGATAGCAATGCGCTTTCATCCTATGGCACCACTTTTTTCTTAACCCTTACCAATCCAATGACCATCCTTTTTTTCGCGGGCGTATTTGCCGGGATGGGGGTTGTCAGCGAATCCATCCACTATGCCGCAGCGGGTCTGATGGTCATCGGCGTCTTTATCGGCTCAGCGACCTGGTGGTTGCTGTTGAGCGGTGCAACCGCCATTTTTCGCCATAAAATCAGCGAGGGCAAGCTGGCGTTGGTCAACAGGATTTCCGGGGTCATTATTCTGGCCTTTGGTGTGGCGGCGCTTGTGAGTGTTGTGGTTTAAATCTAGGGTTTCAGTGTTCAGGTGTCAGGTGTCAGGACTACGAATTTGATGAAAATCATCTTTGCATGGCATCTTTTTTCTGACACATGAAACCTGACACCTGAACCGCATCTGGCGGAACTTTTGAACATTGACACCTGAAAGCTTGTAAATTTTGAGGTCATAAATTGAATTGACTTAAAAAATGGAAGGCATGCAAATGGAAACAATAGAGGTGGCACCAATCAAACCGACCATTACCTTTAAGGAATTTGAGAAGATTGACATTCGCATCGGGACCGTCGAAAAGGTGGAACCGGTTGAACAAGCCGACAAATTGGTCAAATTGCGTGTAAATTTTGGCGACCATCACCGTCATATCCTGGCCGGTATTAAGACAGAGCGAGCGGATCCAGCAGAAATTGTCGGTCTGCAGGCATTATTTGTAGTAAATCTTGAACCGCGCGAAATGATGGGCGAAGTGTCAGAGGGTATGTTGTTTGATCTGGGTTATGCCGACGACATTACGCCGGTCATGGCAGTTCCGGAGAGACCGGTTCCGAATGGTGTCAGAGCTGGATAATGATTGCCTATTGGGATGACCCTTGCCATCAAATGGAGGCGAACAATGCCATCGCCATCTTTCCTCGAAGATTTTTTGATATTTCCGATTAGCACAATTTGAACAAAATAGAGAAGCTATTCAATTCCGATGCAGAGCTTTACTTTCCCAAAAAACATTTGACACTCATCATTTTAGTCTTTGATTCTCAAAGCGCATAACAAGGACGATAATGGATATTCACATCAGACAGGCCCGGGCTGAAGACGCTGATTTTCTGGCCTGGCTCATGATCATCGCGGGAAGGGCCCACGTCACCAGGGGAATCTGGGAGGTCATATTAGGCGGCACAGAACAAGAGTGCCTAATATTTCTTAAACACCTGGCGGTAACCACTACACCGCATCTCTTTCATCATTCATGCTACCTGATAGCGGAATCCGATGGCAAACCAGCAGCAGGGTTAGGTGGATACGATCCGAGTCGATTAGGATACATAGCACTTCAAAAGGCTATGCCGGAAGTTTTTAGAAAACTCGGGTATCTTGGTCCAAGCCCAGAAGCCAACAACCGTGCAGAGCGGGTACTTTGTTGTATACCTGATAACGTCAAAGGGGCCTGGATCATTGATAGTGTGGCCACGTTGCCTGCGTATCGCCGCAAGGGATTGGTTGACCGTTTGCTGACGGTAATTCTTGAAAAAGGTCGTCAGAAGGGTTTTCAGAGGGCCCAAATCAACTTATACATCGGAAATCGTCCTGCTCAGCGCGCCTACGAAAAGCATGGATTTAAAATTGTGGCGCACAAATGTCATCCGGACTTTGAGGATGAAATCGGCTCACCTGGAATGATATGCATGTTGAGAAATCTTTGATAATACAAACAATTAAGAAATGACAATCCTCGTGAAGGGTTGATTTTACAGGGTTGGGCTTCCAAAAATGACTAGATTATGACTTGACACGCCCAGATCAATATGATTCAGATACGGCTGCTGTTCTTTTTTTATCAACCACCAGAGGGTAACATGGCCACTTGGATCTGGATATTCATCATTTTGGTCGGAAGCCTGTTTGCCCTGAAAATCATTTACACCTTTAGCATCGCCTTGGTTTTACCCATCACCCAGGGCGCGCTTTACGTCTCAACATCTCGGGCAAAAATCAAAGCCTTTATTGATGCCGTTCCCATGAAAGCTGATCAAATGCTGGTCGATCTGGGGTGCGGTGACGGACGCGTGTTGAGGGAAGTTCAAAAGCGATATGGGGTTCGTACAGTCGGATATGAAATCAATCCGCTGGCCTGCCTGAAGGCTCGAATATATTCTTTCGGGTCTCATAAAATTAACATCAGGCGTCAAAATTTCTGGGAAGCCGATTTGTCTGAAGCAGATGTGGTTTTTTGCTATCTTTATCCGGATGTAATGAAAAAGTTGGCTGCCAAGCTCGTTGCCGGTCTGAAACCGGGCGCTGTGGTTGTATCGAGCAATTTTGCCCTACCAGGAATCGTCCCCAGCCAGGTCATAAAATTAAAGCACATATTATATAATGACCCCATCTACATATATAAAATGAAACCATAAGTGCTCAGTATAGCGCGGCGTATTCAATTTCAAAATCAATACTTGTTTCAATGGAATTTGCCTTTGCAACCGCCAAAGATGAAGAACGAATCAAACAGGTCTTGGCGGCCTGCGGCCTTGAGCACCGGGATATAAAACCGACACAGCTGCAGCATTTTTTGATGGTGCAAGATAACACAGAGCTGACGTTAAACGGTGTCGTGGGCCTTGAAATTAAAGGCCATGTCGGACTGCTGCGATCCCTGGCCGTTATGCATGCCCATCGTCAGCAGGGGCTGGCAACCCAATTGGTCAGCAAAATAGAGGCGTATGCCCGGCTGCAAAAAATTAATACGCTCTACTTGCTGACATTAACAGCTGAGGCTTTTTTCACTGCAAAGGGGTATCACCAGATCGATCGAGTTTCTGCTCCTGCTGCCTTGCAGTCGACAGCTGAATTCAAGGACTTGTGCCCGCAAACTGCCGTATGCATGAAAAAGCATCTTTGAAAAGTAGATTGATGCCAGCATCCAACATGGTAGCGCTCAATAACCTGAGAGGAGAATGATGAAGCAAGAGATTTTGGTCAAAATGCAAAAGGGGGTTTACTATCCGGGAAATCACCTGGGCAACAGAAAAGATCTGGATAATCTGGTTACCGAAGGTTTATTGGAGCCGATGGATGGATCCTTTGTTTGCGGCCCGGACAACCAACCCTCTTATTGCTTGACCGATAAAGGCTGTCGTGAAAAGCGAAAAAATAACCGCTGAGCAACCATCGCCACGTTAATGAATGTCGAAAACCTCAAAGTGTTTGACGAACACTTCAAATCGACCTACCTTATGATCAAAATCCCATTAGCCAATCAGATGTTGAAAAGCTGGTCCTATGAACCATGATGTGAATCACCTTGAAACCATTGCCACCGACTTGGTCAAAGCGCTGCGTCCTTTAAAGTTCGGGCCACCGATAAGTCATGTGTACAATCCACTTGAATATGCCCGGGATTCCTTAAAGCAATACCACAAAAAATTTGCTTCTGCTCCGAAAGAGGTATTGTTCCTGGGGATGAACCCGGGGCCGTGGGGCATGGCTCAAACCGGTATTCCGTTTGGTGAAATTCAGGCGGTTAGGAACTGGATGAAAATTCAAGCGCAGGTGGGAGCCCCTGCAAAAACGCATCCGAAGCGGCCTGTTTTAGGATTTGCCTGCAAAAAAAGAGAGGTCAGCGGGCAACGGCTGTGGGGATGGGCCCAAAAAAAATTTCGCACACCAGATCGATTTTTCAAGCGCTTTTTCGTAGCCAATTACTGTCCTCTGATTTTCATTGAAAACAGTGGGCGGAACCGAACACCGGACCAAATTCGTGTCGCCGAACGCAAGCCGCTGCTGGATATTTGCGACCAAGCACTGCGCCGCACCATCGACTTTTTTAAGCCGCGTTATGTCATCGGCGTCGGTAAATTCGCAGAAAAACGCGCCAGAACTGTGCTGGATCAACATGATATCAAAATCGGCATGATTGCCCATCCGAGCCCCGCTAATCCCCAAGCAAATCGCGGATGGGAACCGTTGATGGAAAAACAGCTCTCGGCAATGGGAATAAAGATCGGTTTAAAAAAATAGATGGAGTGTTGGCGTATTGATATTTTTGAGCACCACTCCAGTACTCCATTGCTCCAGAATTAAGATAAATCTTATGAATTGCAGTCTTAAATATATCGCCGCAGTTTGTTTGCTTACCGGCTTGCTGGGTTGTGCCACAGCTAATGTGTATTATCCGGGTAAAATGTCAGCAGATCCCACTTCAGTGGAAGCGCAATCTAAAGCGCAGACATACTGGCAAAATGTAAGACGGCTTGAATGGGAATTGAATGCGCTGGGTCCTGAGGTTGACCCGTTGGAGTCAAGACGGGTGGCCGAAACGGCGATTCGTGAATCCGCTATACTGGCTGAAGAATACCAGCTGGTTCGTCCGGCGGTGGCCCATAATTTGCTGGTCGTAATGGGCATTAAAGAACGTGGGTTGTGCTATCAGTGGACGGAGGATCTGATGAAACGCCTCCAAGCGCTGGAATTAAAAAGCTTTCAACTCCACTGGGCAGTCGCCTATCGCGGCAGTAACCTGCGTGAGCATAACTGCGTTGTCATCAGCGTTGCGGGGCAACCTTTTACCAGAGGGATCTTGTTGGACCCTTGGCGTCATTCAGGAAATTTATACTGGACCCCGGTTGTCAAAGACAGCTATCCCTGGGAGACAATCCCCCCCACCCAATGGTGAAGCAAAACCGGGCCGAATGCGGTTGGGGCTTAGAATATTCCCATAAAACGTTGCCTTCAGCTTAAACTCAGACCAGGAAAAACGTAATGCCCAACCCACCAGACAATGTATTTGATCGCATTCAGGATGCAAAAAAGCGGCTGGACGGACAAGCCCATATGACCCCAATAATGACCTCACAAACGCTCGATCGAAAAGTGGGCGCTAAGGTTTACCTTAAATGCGAAAATTATCAACGTGTCGGGGCATTCAAATTTAGAGGCGCTTATAACGCCATGTCACGCCTTTCCGAAGAAGAGCGCCGGCGAGGTGTTATTACGCATTCATCTGGTAATCACGCCCAGGCGATTGCGCTGGTTGGCAACCTTTTGGGTGTCAAAACCACCATTGTCATGCCGCAGGATGCACCGGCCACCAAACGGGCTGCCACCGAAGCATACGGGGCAGACATTGTTGAATACGATCCCGCTAAAACCACCCGCGAAGAGATCTCGCTGGGTCTCAAAAAACAGCACGGTTATATTTTGATACCGCCCTATGACCATATTGATATCGTTGCCGGCCAGGGAACTGCGGCGCTCGAATTTTTCGATCAGGTCGAGTCGCTGGATATGCTGCTGGTGCCGTGCGGCGGTGGCGGTTTGCTGAGTGGCTCAGCCATCGCGGCGAAAGGAATGAATCCCGCTTGCAGGGTCATCGGTATCGAACCGCAATTGGCTGATGACGCCACCCGCTCCTTTCAGACCGGAAAACTTCACCGTGTTAAAAATCCGCCCACCATCGCGGATGGGACCCGCACGCCTTCGCTGGGAGAAAATGTCACCTTTCCGCTGATACTCAAATATGTGGATGATATGAAAACCGTCTCGGAAGCGGCAATTATCGAAGCGGTACAGTTTTTATTTTACCGCATGAAGCTGGTTGTTGAGCCCTCGGGCGCTTTAGGTGTCGCAGCGCTGTTAAGCGCCAGCGTGGTGCCGCAAGGCCGCTTGGGTGTCATCATCAGCGGCGGCAACATCGATGGTCCTACGATGAAAACCATTTTGGATGCTGAGACAGCGCTTTAGGCGTTTGGGTTTGAGATTTAATTGATTGACATCGGCCTGTGACAGTACCTTGACTTTGGACAAAGTTTGAATCTGGTAAACCTTAACATATCGAAGCCAACCGGAGTTTGCAGATCCATCTATTCTGTGCTTAAATGAAATGAACGGATACAAAATGGAGTTTGCGCAATGAAAAAAATGTTAGCCATAGCCGCCATCCTGGCATCGCTGATTCTGACGGCAAACAATTCCCATGGATTTGACATCATGAACCTGCGGGATCAGTCGACACTCAGATGCCCGGGAGGTATCGTTGCGCGTGGCGATTCAGATACTGATGTGCAGCGCCGATGCGGAGAGCCAATAAAGGTAGCTTATCGACAGGATTTTGGCCCCATTTGGATCTATCATTTCGGCCAGGGCAGATTCATGTACTACCTGGCTTTCTTGCATGGAAATTTACAGCGAATTGCAAGCGCTAGATGCAACCCCAATAAAGCCGAATGTTTGGATATCAGATGATCCTTCGCATGTTGGAAATACGATTAAGGATTGAGATATCTTTGCCGTATCCATATTTTTGCACCCTCAACAAATTGGTAACTTTCATATTCAATCACATGCCATTGCTTAGTTTGCGTGCTGGTCATTGATCGCCTACCGCGGAGTGGCCTCTATACCCCCTACCCTTTGATCTTTTTTTCGATCCTCTGCCTTCAGTTCTCTGTTTTCTGGCATTTGACGGCCGCACACCGCAGCGTTTACGGTATCTGCGATTGCAGAGATCCTACATTTCCGCAACGCGAAGCTATTGACTTAAGATGGGTCGTGCATAGTTTTTTGGACAGTCTATTTTAAGGAAAGCGACTACATTTTCAGATAAAAGGGAGATCTCAGATGAGCCTACAAGCAAAGCTTGATGAATATAAAGTCAATTTCAAGAAAACAGCGCCGGCCGATGTGCAAAAGACCATGCAGCAGGCGGCTGAAGAGCTAAGAAACTCCAAGATCCTGGAACACACCTTAAAATCAGGCAATAAAGCACCTCATTTTGAACTGGAAAACGCTGAAGGCCAAATGGTACGATCAGAGGATATCCTGTCGCAACGGTTAATGGTGCTGACTTTTTACCGTGGCCGCTGGTGACCGTACTGCAATATTGAGCTGGAGGCTCTGCAAAGCCACTTGGAAAAGTTCAATGCCCTGGAGGCTGAACTGATTGCCATTTCTCCCCAGATCATCAAATTCAGCCGCACCTTGAAAAAATCTAAAAAGCTGACATTTGAGATTCTCGGCGATCCGGGCAATCAGGTTGCCGGTCAATTCGGGCTGGTGCATAGCGTGCCCGAATATTTGAGAAGTATTTATTTGCAGTTCGGCATCGACCTGCCGCGATACAACGCAGACGAATCCTGGACACTGCCCCTGGCGGCTCGATTCATTATTGACCGACAAGCGGTTATACGATACGCAGAAACAGATACGGACTACCGGGTAAGGCCCGAACCGGAACATACCCTCAATGCATTAGAAGCTTTAATTTAAATCATGACGAAGATTTACACCGGAACCGGCGACAAAGGCAAAACCAGTTTATTCAGCGGCGAACGCATATCAAAAGCTGATGACCAAATCGACGCTTACGGTGATCTGGATGAGCTCAACTCAATCCTGGGTGCCCTGGCAGCCCACCTTTCCGCAGAAGAAAAACTGGTTGTTGAACTGCAGCAAATCCAATCAGACCTTCTTCAGGCTGGGTCCTGGCTTGCCACCCGCCCGGGCTCTGCCGCGATTGATTCCCTTGAAGAAATAACGGCGGAGCAAATTGTTTTTTTAGAAGAAGCCATTGACCGCTACCAAAAAGAACTGCCGGAGCTAAAGGCATTTATACTGCCGGGCGGCCATATCACTGCTGCCTGGTCCCATGTCGCACGGACGGTTTGCCGCCGCTGTGAACGCAAAGCAATAGCGCTTATGGGCCAGCACGCAAAGGCAAAAACTGACGCGCCCTATCAACGCGTCTTGGTTTTTTTAAATCGCCTGTCGGATTATTTGTTTGTGTTGGCCCGTCATTGCAATCACCTTCATGGTGTTGCAGATAAACCCTGGAAACCCTGAGGTCATTTCCAATTTGAAAACCCATGTAGCAACCCATTCTGCTGTCCTGCTGAAACGTCATTGGATTTCGGCGAAAACATTTGAAATCATAATCAGCAAGCCGCCCGGGTTTGAATTTGAGCCGGGCCAGCGCATCAGTTTGAGCTTGGGTGGGCATGCAAGAGATTACTCCATCGCATCGGCAGCAAATGAGCCTGAGCTGATCTTTTGTATCCGCAGCGTAGCCGGCGGTAAATTATCCACGCTTCTCAGCGTCGCTGATATCGGGACTCCTCTTTCTGTTAATGGCCCCCACGGTTATTTTAGTTTCAAATCCTCTTCTCGACCGGCGGTGTTTGTGGCAACCGGCACCGGCATTGCACCATTTTGCTCAATGTCTCGTTCAGGTATATCAGACTTTACGCTTCTGCATGGTGTCCATTTAACGGAAGATCTCTATTATGCGAATCAGTTTCAACAAAATGCCCGCACCTATGTTCCCTGCCTGACGGAAACCGCTCAACTACCGCAAAATGCGTTTAAAGGAAAGGTCACTGAATATCTTGAACAGCATTTGGCTTCCGGTGCCTATGATTTTTACCTTTGCGGTCGGCATGAAATGATCAGAGATGCCACCCTGATCATCGATGAGCGCTTCCCCGATTCTCTGGTATACACTGAGATGTTCTACTGAAGCTAAAGCTTCAGGGTTCCGGGTTCTGGGTTCAGGGGTTCAGAGGTTAGCGCCCGGCCGGCAGTTAGCGACTGCCACCGTATAATTTTTGTAACATGTCGTTTTCCGGCCTGGTGTGCAGTTTGGAGGTTCTGACGTGCTGCTTTACGGCCTGACCTGCTTGGCCGGCAAAGCTCGATGGAGCGACGCCGGATCGTTTTGCGGCTTAATGTGTCCAATATGGGTCAGAGGTTAGTAATACGTACCACCTGATTGCACCTTATAGTTCACTGGCTACCTGTTAATGTTAACTGGCACTGGCATTTGGCTGCTGGCAAGAAGCCGCTGAGTGGTAGATATTTGGCAGCAGCCAGAGACCGGTAGCCAGATGCCAAAAATGCGAAACCCAGAACCTTGAATCTCTTAATTTTGAACCTTTGAACCCTGAACCTATGAACCCGATAGAAAAAGTAGGTATTGATCTTGGCGTTTTTTCTGGCTAACCTACCCCCAGGACACACATAACACAAGGAGGCAGTATGAAGTTTGAAGCTATTGAACGCGAAACTGTTATACTCGATCCGAATAACAACATGCAGCGCCGCACGATTCCCAGTGAAATCCGCAAAGACCCGCTGACTGGCAGGACCTCGCGTATCTGTCACTTCATGCCCCTAAAATGGGAAAAACCGGATTTCGATCAACTGGTGGCCGGCACCCAGGAATTCTGCCCCTTTTGCCCGGATAAGGTCATGAAGGTCACCCCCTGTTTCCCGGAGGATATCATACCCGAAGGTCGTATGGTGTTAGACGACAAAGTTCTGTTTCCCAACATTGCTCCCTATGACAGCCTGGGCGCCTGCGCCACCTTCAGCGGCCAGCACTTTATTCCCATGACCGACATCACCTCCGGTCACATTGTGGATGCCTTTCGCCTGGCAATACAGTTTTTTCAGCGGGTAGATGAAATCAACCATCCCGAATCCGTATACCACCTAATTAACTGGAATTATATGCCCGCTTCCGGCAGTTCGCTCATTCACCCGCACCTGCAGGTCTTTGCCTCTGCCTACGCGCCCCATCTGTTGCACGAGGAGCTGGCCTGCGCCAGAACGTATTTCCAGCAGCAGGGAACCAATTACTGGGATGATCTGGTAAAAACGGAGGAAACAGATGGCCAACGCTTTCTGGGACAAATTGGCCGCAGCAGCTGGCTGACCGTATTTGCACCATTGGGGGTCGCCGGAGATGTCATCGCGGTTGTCGACTCGGCCAACTGTACCCTGGATTTGACCGCTGAAGATATTGAAAACCTGGCACACGGGCTGACAAAGCTGATGATCGCCTACGATCAAATGGGTGTTTACAATTTTAATATGAATTTTTTCCCCGGCGCCCAGGGGAATGAACATGCCCGTTTTCATTTGGTGTTTTCACCACGCACCTTTTTCAACCAAGCCTTGGGAACCCCCGATGTCGGCGCATTGCGTAATCTATACAACGAAGGCATCTGTATGGCTTTTCCGGAAGAGATCAATGAAAAGCTAAAACTTGAATTTTAAAGGAGGAAAACCACAATGGAATTTATGGAAGTGATTAAATCCCGCAGAAGTTGCCGTGCATTTGAACCGGATCCGGTCCCCCAGGAACAACTGGCCGCCATCATGGAAGCCGGTCAATGGGCGCCAAGCCCTCTGCACGCCCTGCCCTGGGAATATATTGTCGTCACCGATCCCGGTGTTAAAGCAAAAATCAAAGAGGTTTCCGAAGCAGCCAAACAGGCTGTTCTAGATGGTGGCGGACCGGGGTTTGCGGCCAAATACCCAATGGATTTTTTGGAACAGGCGCCCGTGCTAATTGTTGTGGTTTTTGATCCGACGAAAAAGGGATTAGGAGACTTTTTTAATCAGAAATACGGCGCCATACAGGCAGTTTCAGCCTGCGTTCAAAACATGATGCTGGCCGCTGCGGAATATGGATTGGGGTCGTTATTTTTTACCTGGTTTGATCCTGATAAAATGCAACCGGTTTTAAACATCCCGCAAAATCTCGAAATTGCAGCGATCATTCCGATTGGAAAACCCAAAGGAGAGGTAAAGGCGCCGCCCCGCCCTGAGCCAAAGGTTCATTACGAGGGATTTAGCGCCTCTGAATAATGCAGTTTTAGGGTACAGGGCTGCCGGCATGGGGCCCGGTCATAAGGCGGCACCGACTTTAGGACGCGGTTTTGTCCTTGGATATCCGACGGCGTTCTTCGTCCCGGATTTCGCGCCGCAGCAGCTTGCCCACTTTGGATTTGGGTAGCATATCGCGAAATTCAATGTATCCGGGGACTTTATACGGCGCTAGACGGTCGCGGCACCATTGCTGCAGTTCCGCACCCCCAACGCCGCGGGCATCTTCTTTCATCACGACGATGGCCTTGACCCGCTCACCAACTTTCTCATCGGGAACACCGACCACGCAGGCACCAATGACCGTGGGATGGTCCTGCAGCACCGCTTCAACCTCCGAGGCCGATATGCGGAAAGCCTTGTGTTTGATAATATCGGCTGAACGCTCCACATATATGATTTCGCCATCCTCATCCTGGCGCACATAATCGCCCATGCGGTAGTAGATTTTGTTGTTGAGTTCGATATAGGCCTGCCGGGTTTCTTCCGGTTTGTTCCAGTATTCCTTGAGGGTATAGGGGGATGTGACCAGCAGCTCGCCGATTTCTCCGATTGCAACCGGATCAAGTGTATCGGGATCAACCACAATGCATTCCCTGCTTTTCAGTGGAAGCCCCAGTGTCGTGGGCTTGGGGTCTTCATTAATCCGGCTGTAAGTTACGTGGCCGGCTTCGGTGGAGCCATAAACCTGATAAATGGGAATGCCCAAATGCTCCTGCCAGCGGTTAAACACTTCAATCGGCAACACATCGCCACCGCAATAACAGTAACGCAAAGTGCTGAGGTCATATTTTTCCAGACGATCGTTTTCTAGGATCATGCGGTACAGGGCTGGTACCCCCAGGAACCAGCGTACCCGGTTGCGCTGGATGGTTTCAAGAATGGCATCAACCTGGGGCATCGGCATCAATACAGCGGTATTGCCCTTGTTAAGCCCCACCGCTATAAATAAACCCAAGGCCATAATGTGAAACAGCGGGTTAATGGCGATATACACATCTTCGCCTTCTTTGAGATGGCCGGCAGCCACGTCATCGGTGATATCATTCACATAGGAGACCATACCAATGTGATTGCCGGGAACCCCCTTTGGAAAGCCGGTCGTACCACCGGTATATAATATATATGCCAGGTCCTTCCAGGGATCGATCTCAATTTGTGATGACTTTGGTGAGTGAGTGAGCAATTTCTTAAATTCGAATACGCCCTCTGTCCGCTCGACTTTGCCATTGGGTATTTTGTCAAAAAGAAAGCCCAGATACCGTTTCCAAAAAGGCAAAAGGTCCACCAGGTTGGTGACAATAATGCGTTTGAGCCCGGATTCAGCAAAAACATCGCTGGCATAACAAAAATTAGTGTCCTGGCAGATGATGGTTTCGGCCCCGGAGTCCTTAATCATATAATCAAGTTCATGAGATGTATAAATGGGGGACACGGGCACAAGCACAGCCCCCATTTTTTGAATCCCTAAAAAGGCGATGACCCATTGAATGCAATTGGGAATGTAGATCATCACCCGGTCGCCTTTTTTAACGCCTAAATCCTGCAAAGCGCCGGCAAAGCGTTCACTGAGGTCCCTAATTCTGGAAAATGAAAACTGCTGTCCCAGATAAATAACAGCAGTGTTATCTGGATAGCGCTCACTCATCTGATCAAAGCGTGTAAAGGTTAATTCTTTCTCTAAATTTGTTGTCGTCTGACTCATTCTATTAGAGCACTCCAAATTAATTTATGTTAAAGTTAGCTCAAAAATAGTAGGTAACGTCCATGGGTCCGCCTCCGGCGGATTAGATGCATTTTTGAGCTAACTTTTTTAGATGCCAAAATAGGCAGACCTAACATCCGGGTTATTCATCAACTCCTCGCGGGTGCCTTCCAGAACCGCGGCGCCGTTTTCCAGTATAAAGGCGTAATCCACGATCGGCAAAACAGGTCGCGCATACTGTTCGGTCACAATAATCGAAATGCCCATTTCATCGCGGATTTCTTTGGTGGCCCGCACCAGGACCGCCTGAATCAAGGGACTCAGTCCCAAAAGCGGTTCATCGAGCAGCAGCAGTTTTGGCTGCGCCATCAACGCTCTGCCGATGGCCAGCATTTGTTGTTCGCCCCCGCTTAAAAAACCGCCAATTCGTTTTTGTAATTTTTCAAGTGCCGGAAAGACTCTAAACACATATTCCAACGTCTCTTTGGCTTGAGCGGGTGTTGCCAGATAGCCTCCAATCCGCAAATTATCCAGGACCGTGCACTCCTTGAAAATTCGGCGTCTTTCCGGGCAAAGTACGATACCTTTTTTCGCTCTCTTGCTGGGTTTCAGATCCGTGATATCTTCGCCCAAATAGGTAATGTCGCCCAGAACACTGATGCGCTCACCACCGGCCATTTCCTCCTTTTTGCGGATATCTTCCATGATACCCGACAGGGTGTACATCAGGGTTGATTTACCGGCGCTGTTGGCGCCAAAAACACCCACGATTTGATTGTCGCCACACCGAATGCTGACATTGTTGAGGGCCAGCATGTTTTCGTAAAACACCATCAGCCGATTCGCCTCAAGCATGCGCCATGACCTCCTCAACCTCCTCGGATCCAAAATAAGCCTCTTTTACTTTTTCGTCTGCCATGACTTCCTCAGCTGTGCCTTCGATGAGCTTTTCACCAAAATTGAGCACCATAATCCGATTGGCCACCTGAAACAGCTCTCTGAGCCGGTGTTCGATCATAATCAGGGTGATGCCTTCCATCTGCAAACGCTCCACCAATGGCACCATGCTGGCAATCTCACTCATACTCAGCCCTGAGAAAACCTCATCGCAGATGATCACTTCCGGATTCAAGGCTAGGCAGCGGGCCAGCTCCAGACGCTTAAGATAGCCGGTCGGTAAATTGGAGGCCTTTTTGTAAGGCACAAAAGATTCGCGCTCAAAGCCCAATTCTTCCAGAATGTCGATGCTGACCGTGTTTCGGTCCCCGAGCTTGCCGCCGCCCCTCCAACCACCGGTGCGTTTAGCCCGCGGAGAAAATAGCGGAATCACCAAGTTCTTATAGGCCGGCAGGCTGTAATACGGGCGCATGATCTGAAATGTGCGGGTGATGCCCATATCAGCTATTTTATGGGGTGGTTTGCCGGATATTTTTTTTCCCCGGTAAAGAACTTCACCGGCAGTCAGTTCAATAAAACCGGTAATGCAATTCACCAGGGTGGTCTTGCCGGATCCATTGGGGCCGATAATCCCTAAAATTTCGCCTTCGTGCAGATCGAAACTGACCTCATTGAGCGCAAAAATACCGCCGAAGGATTTGGTCACCTCACCGATCTGCAGCAATGGTGTTGTTGATGGGTTCATACTTTAATCCACTTTTCGAATTGATGATATTTGCGCTGGCCATACACCATAATGCCTTCGCTGCGAAAAATAATGAAGGCCAGCAGAATCAGGGCATAAAATACGATACGCAGGGTCCCAAACGCTCGCAATAGCTCTGAAATCGGCACCAGAATGAAGGCGCCCAGAACCGGGCCCACCAGGGTCCCGGAGCCACCGATGACCGTGGCGGCAATCGGCAAAATGGAAAAATCCAGCGCTAGCGTCGACAGGCCGGCCCACATATACAGATGAACCAGATAAGCGCCCGCCAGACATCCGATCCCGGAGGCAATAAATACCGCTATGGTCTTGTAGCGGGTGACACTCATTCCCGACGCCCGAACCGACTGATCATTGTCTTTAACCGCCCTGAACACTAAGCCGATATCCTGGTTGACCAATCTTCGGGTGCCGAACAGCAATACCAGCACCATCACGATAATAAAATATTGCTCCATCCAACGGTTCGTAAAACTTTCGATGCCCACAATCCCATCGGTTCCACCCAGGATATCCAGCGCTTCGATAACCCGCGCTAACAGCAACGGATACATCAGGGTGACAATGGCAAAATAAACCCCCCGCAGAGGAAGACATGGTAGCAAAAGAACGGTGCAGATAACTGCCCCCAGCAGAGTGGCAATCGGAATGGTGAAAATGGGCGGCAATCCAAAAGACGTGTTGAGAATGGCGGCAATATAGCTGCCCGTTCCGATAAAAAACGCGCCACCGAGTGAGACCAGACCCACGTAATGTGCCAGAAAATCAAAACTCAACGCCAGCAAGGCATAGATGCAGACGATGGATATGACCCGTTGCCAATACATGGAGGGCATCACCAGCGGCAAAATCAACAGGCCGCCAATCAGCGCGACCCGGGGTAGAAACAGATATGACAGCTCCCGCCAGGACATCAAAGCATAGATGCCTTCGGATCGAACCTTGATTCCCCTGTCCAAGCGTTCCTTACGGCGCTGCTCCTTTGATGCATTCATACGCGCTCTTCCAGCTCTTTCTGAAGTCCAAACAACCCGGAGGGTCTTAAAATCAGGGTGATGATGATCGCCAGCAAGGCAACCACCATCTGATAATGGGCCCCCAGGTAAACAACCGTTAAAATTTGGGCAAAACCGATGATAAAAGCCGCCAGCACCGCTCCAATCCAGCTGCCTAAGCCGCCGACAATGCAAACTGCAATAGCTAAAATAAGAACGTTATAGCCCGCTTCGACAACAATATTTCCCAGCGGAAGCAGCACAACCGCCCCCAGGGCAGCCAGCATGGAGCCGAATCCCATGGCGGCCAGCGCCATCACATCAGAGTCGATACCCAACATCATGGCCGCCCGCTCGTCCTGGGCCATTCCGCGCAGGGCCAGACCGACGCGAGTATAATGGGTAAACAACCACAGTACCGCAACCACCGCTGCGCCGATGCCCACAACCAGCAACCGTTGGTAATCCACCGATACGCCAAAAATTTCGGTGCTGCCTTCGATAAAGGCCGGCAGGGTGTAAGTCAGGCCCCTAAATCCGCCCCAGCGCAGTCCCTCTAAAATGGCCAGCCCAATGGCATAGGTCGCCATAATTTCCGATATTTCCATCCCCCGGATCCGGATCAGCACGAACTGGTAGATCAGGGCACCGATAATACCCGTGCTCAGCATGGTCAGCAGGATACTGACCAGATAATTCAACTTGAGCGTGTTGATAAACGTCCAGGTAATGAAACCGCTGGTCACGTACAGGGCGCCGTGGGCAAAATTGGGTAAGCGGCTGACGCCGTACACCATTGCAAATCCCAGGGCAAATAGCGCCAGCGAGACGCTGTTTATCGTTCCGTAAATTACAATTTCCATGATTTTAACAGGAAAAAACCAGGCGTGAATTGGATTTAAGGCGCCACACAAGCAGCGCCTTAAATCCGCAAAACAGATATATTATTGCATCTTTAAATAGTGATTAATGTGCAATCGTTGATTTTATTCTTAACCTTGCAATATTTTTTCAGGCAACATTTTTAGGTTTTATTTTTTCATCCAGGGCGGCAGTTGAATGGAACCCTTGGCAATACTTTTGGGATACACTACAACCCGTTTGCCGTCCTGCCATTGCAGAATACTGCCCACCGCACCGGTTTCAGGATCTTTGGCCGGAATGACCTGGTGACTTTTGGGATCGAATTTCAAGCGCCCGTAAACGCCCATCACATCGGTTTTTTCCAGCTCGGTCACAATCTTGTCCGAATCGAGACTGCCGGCGCGCTCGATGGCATCCCGCAATACATAGATGGCCATATAGCTGCTGGAACCGCCTAATCCCTCGGGCGCAACGCCCCATCGTTTTTCGTAGGCGTTGTAGAACTTCATGGTCCAGGGCGTAGCATCGGAAGGCGCGTTGCCGGCATTGACGACGTTACAGAGGGTATATTCGCCTTTGCCATCAGTGGCTTTCCAGAAACCGGGCTGCTCGGCAGCTGCCAGGGTCGAGCCGAACGGCAGGGCCGGAATTTTCATTTCATACCATTGCTTGAGCAAAATGGCGCTTTCGGGCATATCCATCCAGATATTGATGATTTCCGTTTTGCTGTTTTTGGCCTTGAGCAATCCCATGGAAAAGTCAGTTGCACCGGTGGGGTAAATTTCCACCCCGGTGACATTCCAGCCTTTTTTAGTGGCAACGGCATTCATGACTTTGGCCGCACCGCGCGCATGGGAGACATCCTGCGCGATGATAAAAAGGTTGTTGAAGCCGTGTTTTTCCTTCAGCTCGGTAAAGTTGGCAAACATCTCGCCCACCAAATTCTTGGCCTCACCGTGGATTCGGAAACAATACTTGTATTTGTCATAGTTTTCGGCCACCATTGCGTGGTATTTGGGCGTTAAAACACCGGTGGTCAGGATCGACACCTTTTTATATTTGCTTAAAAGCGGCATCGCGGCCAGCGCGGCTTCGGAACGAACCGGTCCGCCGACTATAAAATCAGCTTTTTTATCCAGGATCAGCTTTTCAACCGCCAGCAGGGCCTCGCTGACCGGCACACCCGGTTCCAAATCGCGGGTATCAATCACCTCCAGTTTGAGCGGTCGTTTCTTGCCGCCCACATTGACACCGCCGGCGGCGTTGATTTCCTCAATCGCCAGGGTAAAGGCTCTCTCAGGACCCCATCCATATAGGAAGGCCGTTGAAAGCGGCGCACCAACAATAATGGGCTTTTCGGCCGCCAGGGCCGCGCTTCCCGGCAGGATTAGAAAAATTCCCAATAATAAGATCATGAGCATTTTCATATTCTTAACGATCATGGTAAACCCTCCTTTTCCAGAATGAAAACGGGTTATGGGTTGGCAGATCACAGCAACCTGAAGCAATTGCGACCGCGATCCTTGATTTTATTGAACTGCGGGCTCGATCACGCAGCTTAGATCATGCTGCGCGGTAAAATTGATCGATGGTTGATGTTCTATCGGGTGGGTTTTTGAATGTCAAGCCATTAATATAATGAATGAAATTCATTGTGTTTAAAAACACCACCCTTCTATCTTGGAAATGAATAACAGTGATTTTGGTATCAAAGTTGACTGCTGACCAAAAGCAGTGCTAATGGCTTGACATGTAGTGATGTCAATTGAGAAGGCCATACTGTTTTAGGATAAAATTAGCTTAATGGGTTGTTAAAAAAATTGACCTAGGTCAAAATGAAACGATACAGGTTCTGTAGATCTGGTGTTATCGCCAAACCCAATTCATCTATATCAATAGAGGAACGCATCAATGGGGCAACTGAGAGAATTTCCGTTAAGATATCGACTGTTTCTAAAAACCTACCCCTGGCGGTGCAATGACCCGGTACCCTGGGCACCTTTGCAAAAACCGCTCAAGGATTGTCGCCTGGCTGTGGTATCCAGTTCGGGCTTTATCACGAATGGCCAAGCGCCTTTTGACGAATCGATTCGAGGGGGAGATTACAGTTTTCGTAAAATTCCTTCGGATATGAACGCCAACGAGTTAATCGACACCCATCGCAGCAAAATCTTTGACCATTCTGGATTACGGCAAGACCCAAACCTGGCCTTTCCCATTCGGCGCATGCAGGAATTGGTAATTAAGGGTCGTATCGGTTCATTGACGAGCCGATATTTATCGTTTATGGGTTCTATTACCGCGCCTGGACGGCTGATCAAAAAAACCCTTCCGGCAGTCGTCAAACTGTTCAAAGACGATGGCGTGGATGTCGCGCTGTTGATTCCGGTCTGACCTATTTGCAACCAGACCGTGGGTCTGGTGGCCGGGGCACTGGAGCGTCAGGGTATCTCTACGGTGACCATTCAATTGTTGCGCCATGTGGCTGAAAAAGTGCTTCCACCGCGTGCTCTGTGTGTCCCCTTTCGTCATGGTTACCCGCTGGATGCGCCTGATGAACCGGCAAAGCAGCATGCAGTTATCGAAGCCGCCTTAAAAATGCTCGAAGACCCGCACCTGAAGCCGCCGGCCATCCAGGACTATGTGCCGCAATTAGACTAAAAGGAAAATACAAAACTCAAGGCAATTTATTGGAAATTATACAAGAAGGTTTCAGGTTTCGGGTGTCAGGTGTCAGCCCTTCTGTTCGTCCCTGAAACCTGACACCTGACACCAGAACCGCCAGAGGCGGAACTTTAGAGCCTTAAACCTTAATTCGACAAAGAAGAGGCGCATATGAAATTCAAAAAGATTGAGTTTGAAAACAACGATGGCCTGATTCTCTCAGCGAGGATCGATTTGCCGGTTGCCGGCAAACCAGCGGCATATGCTTTGTTTGCGCATTGCTTTACCTGTTCAAAAAATATCAAGGCCATTGCCCACATTACCCGGGCGCTGACGCGTGAAGGCATCGCGGTAATGCGATTTGATTTCACAGGTCTTGGTGAAAGCGAAGGTGACTTTGCGGACACCAATTTCTCCTCCAATGTTGGTGATTTGATTGTGGCCGCTGATTTTTTGGAATCCAACTATGAAGCGCCGAAAATATTGATCGGGCATTCATTTGGCGGAGCAGCGGTACTGCAAGCGGCTGCGCACATTTCTTCTGCAACTGCCGTGGTGACCATTGCCGCTCCGTCCGATCCCGGGCATGTGACCCACTCTCTTGGCAGCGCAACTCAAATCATTCAAAGCCGCGGTAAAGCGGAAGTCAGCTTAGCCGGCAGAACGTTTACGCTTAAAAAGCAGTTTTTGGAAGATCTGCAATTTGTCAATATGAAAGAAACGATCAAAAAGCTGGACAGGGCGCTGCTGGTGTTGCATTCTCCGGTGGATGATACCGTAGGGATCGACAATGCGGCCCAGATTTTTCAGACCGCCCGGCACCCTAAAAGTTTTGTTTCCCTCGATAAAGCCGACCACCTGCTAACCAGCCAGGCCGATTCTCTGTATGCCGGTGCGGTCATCGCGGCCTGGGCAAGTAAATACGTCAGCGATACGCACCCAGATCAACCCGCCGTTGATGACGCCCAGCATCAGGTAACCACCCGAATCGGCAAGACGGCTTATGTCACCGACATTATGGCAGCCGGTCACAGCCTGGTCGCCGATGAGCCCCAATCGATGGGCGGAAGCGATTTGGGCCCGGCGCCTTACGATCTTTTAATGGCGGCCCTGGGCACCTGCAAAGCCATGACGTTGCGCATGTATGCCGACCGCAAGCAATGGCCGTTGGCAGATGCGACCTTTCAATTAAACCATAAAAAAATTGATGCCGCTGATTGCGAGACCTGCCAGACAAAAGAAGGTCAGGTGGACCAATTTGATTGTGAAATCGAGCTATCCGGAGAACTAGATGATCAGCAAAAACAGCGGCTACTTCAAATAGCCGATCGCTGCCCGGTTCACCGTACGTTGCATTCGGAGCTCATCGTTCGGTCGACGCTCAAAGAGGAATAAGGCTGCCACCTTATAAGGTTTCAGTGTTCAGGTGTCAGGACTACGAATTTGATGAGAACCATCAGATTCTGCATGGCGTCTTTTTTCTGACATCCGAAACCTGAAACCTGAACCGCCTCCGGCGGAACTTTTGAACGCTGACACCTGACACCTGACACCTTAAAATTATTGAGTGGTCGCATCAGGCATGTTGGATAAGGGAACTTATTATGTCCCCAAAAGATTTACCCATCATTCCACCAGAGCGTGCGGATGACCTGCATCATTTGGAGATTGCTTCACAGGCTGACTTGGTGCTTTATATGGCGGGCAACCAATTCATGGTCATGCCGGACATCATCACAGCATTCAAGGAACAGCATCCGGAAATAAAGAATATATTTTACGAAACCCTGCCACCGGGTCTGGAACTTAAGCAGATATTGGCCAGGGGCGCTCTTTGGCAGGGCAAGCCGTTTAACATCTACCCGGACGTCTACAGCTCTGTAAATCAAAAGGCCATGCAAATTCTGGCTGAACAGGGGCATATCCGGCCAGGGGACGAACTTCTGTATTTGCACAACCGCCTGACATTGATGGTGCCA
>JAAUXT010132047.1_pt1 | contig 56388 bp, 56 predicted proteins | sample 7278171 | NCBI WGS metagenome assembly JAAUXT01 (sample SAMN14350112, study PRJNA611818) | marine sediment metagenome | isolation source: surface marine sediment (1.8m) | place: French Polynesia: Moorea | collected 2018-08
AAGTATGGGGGGTGGGATTTTGGCAAAATTCCACACATTCCATACATTCCAAAGTGTGGACATTTAAGCTGAGAGCGGCACCTAGATGGCCGCTACGCGACCATCAACAAGGATCCCTCACCATATTTGGAAACGAGTTGAGCAAAATTCGTATTTGGCGCCCATTATTTGGATCAACCGGGACACCGTACAAGATTTCTCTCATCAGATCAGCGATCAGGGTTTTGCTGTCTTAGCTCGAGTGAATCCAACTTTTCCAAACACTCACCTTGCAATTTTCCGCTTCTCTGCGACCTCGCTTACATGTTAGATGCAGTGAAAGTGACACGGAGCTCCAAAATGGCGTAAATTTAGATAATTTTGGGTTGAATGTGAGGCTGTCATGACAGCTCTACGCTGCTGCTTACTGCTCCTGCTTCTTCAGCAGGCTCTTCTGATGGCCGCCTCCACCCAGCGTCCCCACGCGTAATCACCGACGACAAACACTGCAGACTGTCCCCGTATCCTTTAACGCATCGAGGTGCGCTCAGAAATGTGTGCTATGCAAGGAAATTAAGACTGTTTTTCTGTGATAGCAGCCAGGGCTGCACACATGAGGAGTTTTTGGAGCGCTGAAAGTGTCGCATTGCGGCTTCCTGTGGCGGGAGGGAGATCGATTCAAGGCATCACCAAATACAAGCCATACAAGCCAGCGCTCGAGTCATGCCTGTAGCAGTCGCTAGTGACACTCTGCACGACACTCTGTACAACTGAACGATAAAATACCAGGCTGTGTTTTTCCACTTTTAAAATTGGAATATTCTCGATGTGTAAAAGGATATTTGTCACCCATGCTTCGTGAATGATACCTGGTGGTTTGTGAGGAGTTGTTAGCGTGAGAAAGCCATGCGGGGACGGACGGTCGGGGGCCGGGGCTGCTCGCTGCTGCCCGCGATCCTCCTGCTGGCCGTCGCCTTCCTGCTCACGGCCACCGCGACTTCGGCCCCAAATTTTCAATGCCAGAAGTACACAACACCAACAGAGAGACTGGAAATTGACAGAAAAGCAGGAAATTTGGTTGAAATTCATGTTCGTCAAAATGTCGAGGTAAGGTGCATGGAATTGCTCTCTGAAGTAGATCTTGAACTTCTGCAAACTTTGTGCGTGTGTTTTCATCACGACAACCAAAATTTATCCATCCACAAACCCACAGAAAGAATCCAAAACTGTTTTGCACGCGTCCGCGCTGTCCCTTTCAATTGATGTGCATGCACAAACAGCTGTGATCACAGCACAAAAGTTCCGTGCATTTCATGTTGACTTGAGTCAAGAATTGTGATCTCACCAAAGATCTGTTTTGCAATGACTTTTCAATGACTTTCACAGCACTTTGATTCAAACTTTGTCAACACACCTGAATGTCTGTTGTGCGAATGGGGCTGCGTAGGAATTCAGCAGGATCCAAGATTCCGGACTCGCAGGGTGGGTGTATCTTTCACTGATACAGCACCGGAAAAGGAACAATGTTTGACTTGCTGATGCAGCATTTTCTTTTCTATTTTTGGGGGTCAGGAGGTTTTCCGTGGCCATCCCCCGAGATCAGAGTGTTCGTCCTGTCCCTGCTTTTTGAATGCCTTTGTTGGGTGATCTACGAGAACATGTAAGCGTTGTTGTCGATGTCCTTTTGTGTCTAAACCCGTACTGAGGACAGAAAGCTGAGACAGATTCACCAGAAGCTTTTTGCGTGCAAGGAAGCAGGCTAACCAGTGCAATTTCTGTGTGTGATTCTTCTCTTTGAGGTTGCACAAAGAGAAATTATGGATTTTTATTCATAAAATATTTGATTAGCTTTTAAAATTTAATTACAGAACTTCAGATACAATCTGCTCCAGCTAGATCAACGGAACAGGAAATTAACATGTAACCGCTGGCGAACCATGACTGTATGTTGGTCTGGGAGCGAGCGACGAAAACAAGCCTTTGACATGAATTTAGGGGGCTTCAATGTTGGCGTGGTTTCATCAAGCCGTCTTTGGAAATGTAATGGTGACATTAATATGTTGGTGATTAATTGCCTTTCCATGGGAAACAAAGTTAATCCAAGGAACCGATCAGTTGACTTATTGATAAGGGACGAAATCAAAGCAGCATGTCAGTACAGCCATGGATCAATTGATTTGTGGGCGATTGAATGGCTTTCTTTGCCCAAGAGTTAAGCGGTATAGATCTCGTTCCAGCATGCATCTCTACGCATCACATACCAACATGCCAGGCAGAATGTGCTGTGCTCCTTTCTTCCCTGCAGCTGACTGAGCCATCATCAGTTTTCATCCTGGATTTGACGTGGTGTTCCAACGAATGGGAAGTTTTGGCAAAGCAACACTTTTTGACCGACTCGTGTCTGGTGGGTCGCGTGTTCCACTCCAGCATTCAGCGCAGGCGGAACGACTTTCACAACGATGCGGCGACATCGGAGTTTGAACTTTAGTTTGGTTGTGTTCGGGGTGGATGCAAGATTGTCAGACAATTCTTGTGTGTCTGAAAACGCACGTACGTAAACGTACACGTTTTACTGTTGAGCAATCAAAAGGTACAACTTATCACTGGATATAACTTTTACCTGCATCTGTCTGCACAGATGTTATTTTTGGAGACTTCTGAGCGTAACAATGCTGCAAGAAAGCCAAAAATTGAAACAGTGCTTGTTTTGATTGACGTCTCATTGAGACTTTCTAATGAAGCAGTAGAGCACGCTCCAAATGAGTTATTGATTGATCAGCAACTCGAGGCGAATTTGTGTCACTTTGGTTTTGGAAATCTTCAGCGGGATCTACTTCCCAGTGCGCTGAATCCCTCTTCATTTCGTGTAATCCGGAGCATAATGTACGTCTGGAAATTAATGGGTCTCTGAACGTTTGCAATGAGCCAAAGATGTGAGTTCGATTTGGAAGCTGCGTGGAGAAAATCCTGGTTGCGGTGCTTTGTGGATGGGATGACCTGCTGGTAATTAAGGAGGCATAATTTTGAACAGAGCCAATTGCATGTTGATCATTCATTGACAAGTTTCTATGGATTTGCGCAGGCAGTTTGTGTTGCTCCGGCGAACAGCTGCATGATGTGAATAATGGGTCTGTGGAAAAGCTATTGACCACAAGGGGATACATTTCTGATGAGGCTTGTTATGCAAACTTCCATAAATTACCATTTCTGTGGGAAACCATCATGAGCACATCCAAACCTGGGATTTATGCAAAGAGATTCCACGTTCGGGCAAAAGTCGTCAAAAGAAAACGGAGACAGGTGGCAGCCTGTGACCAGTTGTTGCTCGGTGCACGAAATACAAAACGTCAGACACAATAACCATTTTATGACAACAAACCTTTGTGCACGAGCTCCCATAAACAAAAAAGCCAGCTTCAAGCCACATGCGTGCACACTTGCGGCCAGGTGAATTGGAACATTGTTGAACAAAGTAAGTTCAAAGCAGGATACATGTCCCTTGATGCACACGTGTTCCAAACAAGGGCCAGTCTTGGAAAGTCCTGTAGACATATTTCCTCATCCAAGGAGGACACAGTGATAAAATCTCCACAGTTGCCCTGTAATCTAATTTAGCGTGGCTATCTGGGTGACCTAATGTCGTTTTATTTCCGGTCCTTGCCAAACATGGTCATTCATAGAGTTGTACAGTGGATCTAAAGTCCAGTTTGGGCTGTGACACGGCTATTTATGAACAGAAGCTGTCAAACTCGTCTCCCAAAAGATATAGGGATCTCCTGGGTCAAGGACGAACTCAATTTTGCCGCAGCATGTGCACACGCACAAAGTCACACTTTGGGCAAACGTTTTCTTCCCCTTTTCCTGTCATTGTGGACTCGCATTCAGTGCGGTTTGCACACATGTCGTGTTCTCGATTGCATAATTTACGTGGTGGTTGATAGATGGCCGAGGTGAGCACAATTTTCCGTGTTGATCTATTTGTGTCTGTAGATTTCTGTTGCAGGAACACTCGAAACTGTACTGGAATCTTCAAGCGCGGTGTACCGATTGAGAGCGGTGCCTTTTTGGCAGCGACCATTTCACGCCTTGCAGACGGGTATCAAGTTCAAATTCAGTTGTGTGCAATGTACTGCAAGAACAAGTCATCATGGGCAAAATAGCACTGTGTCACGCAAATTACAAATGATGTGCGTTTCAAGTCTGTGTCAAGTCAAGTTTATCCGAGCACATTTCAAACACAAAGGCCTGTGTATATACGACATCTGGCTTCATGGTATCTGAAACCAACAAACGCAATGTTGCTCAGGTAGTACGAAAACCTGCGTCAGTCATGTGAACGGATGTTCTGCGTGTGCCAGCTGTAACTGGCTTATTTCGTGCAGCTCCAAATTGTCACTAGCTGCTGGCTGACTCGGTGAAACTTTGACGTGACTGACATTTGGATGTTCGGCTTGTTTTCCGAGACAAAATCTGCGTGTCACTGCAATAACATTTGAACGTGGTGTCACTTTCGGCCTTCACTTCCCAGGTTCCTGTCTTTTCTTCTGTGTGCGGCGGTGTGGCACCCTGATCTATCAGGGTGCGTGTGTCACCTCAACATGCTCCTCATTGTCATTCTCAGTTCAGTCTTGAGTGCCTGGCTCAACACAGGATTTTTCATTTGTAGAAAGGGGTTTCCTTTTCATTGTCTTTGTTTCAATTAGTTTTCAACAAGAAATTTTCAAGGAATAATTTTGAAGTACAAGGGTACTTTTGGTGTGGAAATCATGGAAAACCAATTGGCAAAGAAGAAAAGATGCCCAGGGTTTGAAGAGCCAGGGTCACACCCAAAGAACCAGAGGGTGCCACCTCAAGATCCAGGGTCACACCGAAGAGCCAGGACTCTCGACTGAACTGAGACTGACATTGAAACAGGTCGAGGCCCCTTTCAACCGATGTGTTCGTCTGCTTCTCTCGTTGTGGACAGCAATCAATTGTCTGACTTTTCCCGCGGCATAAAATGGAGCCAACCGGATGAAGCATTGGTTTTGAAAACACTAGTTGAAGCTGATCAGCAAAAATTGCTTTGTCAGATGTGCAATCGTCTGTTCCGCCCTTGGGGTCTCTTCGTCGAGTGTCCAAGAAAGGTCCTGAAGAGTAGCGGACACAAATGGTTTTGATGGCCACACGGTTCAAGGTTTCTGGCCAAAATGAAGGTCTTGGAGGTCAATTGTCAACATGGTGATGAACTGGCAGTGTACGAGTAGTGAGCCATTTGGGCATTGATGCCAAAGCAAAAGCCGTGCTGTTGTGTACACACATTGGCAGAAAAATTCAATGTTTGTCGTCTGGAACTTTCTTGTGTTTATCACCAGCCCAAACGGCTGGTTTGCAGGCGGCCGAGGAGGGGGTGTCGACGCCCGGTCGGGTTTGGAGGCTGGACAGATTTCTTGTCACTAGGCATCCAAACCTTCCGGGGACAAGTACGGCCCCTCCATTGGGAGGCTTCAAAAGTTCCTTTGGCGCACATTTTCAGAAGCTGTACTGTTCAGACCACAATCAAGACACTGTTGACACGCAAGCCATGCAGTGGTTGTGCCAGATTGTGCTTGACCAGATTATTCTTTCTGTTCTGTTGTCTGTTGTCTTTGTGTGCAAAAGAGGCCAACACAGTAAACTCATCGACCCACCCCTACACCTTGAAGTCGCTTCGCTGGGGAAACGTTTCTCAAAGGAATACAAAATCCCTGTCCTCAGTCACAAACCAACAAGGAGACAGCCTCTCAATCAGACAGTCAGACAAGAAATCTATCTTGACATGGATGGATGGGTTTGGATGGATTTGGTTTGAAACCCACCAAGGGTAAGTTTGATACCTCCTTTGCAGGACCGCCACACATTCAATCTGGGACACCACACCCTTCTGCAAAGGTAAAGGTGATGGGTGATGGTGACCAGCCATTTCTTACTGTCACCCATCACCATCACCCACCCAGCACCATTACCCACCGTCACTCACCCACAAGAAGGACGGGTATCAATTGAAGTGCTTTTCATGGATCCTGATGTTTGTCTCTTCCGGGACAATACAGCTGTAACGCAAATGTTCGCAGACAAAGACTAGTCAAATCATCAAAAGCAAGACGTTTTCTGATTCTTCTTCAGGTCCGTTTCGGAGAAATATTTTGGAGAGCTGATTGTCCAGTCTGACCAATTGTTCTAACTCCAGTGCTTATCCCCGGACAGGACATGACGAAGCAATGGAAGCCTTCTTGATTGATCTGAATCTGCTTCTGGAGGATTCTTTAGCAAATTTGAATCTGCGCATTGCACTGGACTTTGGTTCTGGCTTTTTCTTTTTTCACCAACGGTTTTCTGACAACAAACAACATCCAGACATGTGTGATGTACCGAAACAAGTTTTCAAAGAAGTTACGAACACGTGAACGTTGTGTCCCTTGATCAACATTTGGGTTCGAAAATTGTTGCACTCTGCAAGAGCGACAAAGAGAAATCTAAATTTTCACTTTTGCTTTGTATTTGTTACCTCTGCTGTACATGTAAGGTCTTCCTTTTCTGTGAGTTTCACAGAGCCTGGAATTTTTGACCGGTGCGTGAGCTTTGCGATACTCTGGTCTGTGGAGCTGTTTCTGGGCAAGATCGATTGCAACGAACAAAAAAGACAAATTGCTTCCAAACATTTCATTACACACTCGAGCTACCCAAGGCAATTTGCAGATTTAAATGTGAGAGCAACGTACAACTGGTAAGTTAATTAATCAAGCTTTATGACAAGCTTGAACACAATTAAGCTTTGCTGCCTAACCAGACAAATTGAACCAGTAAGGCAAGACATGGAGTTGAAATGGGATTCGGTGTAAAATTCTTTTCAGCAAAGGCAGAAACTGTCATCTGTGAACAAGTATCTGCAGAAGAGATCCTCAGAGTAAAGACAAAAGATTGAGTGAGCTCAGGACTGTGCTTTCCATCCTGACCAAGAGATTAGTTGTGAAATGCATCTGGTCATTTCTGCACCATTTTCCTGTAATGGAAGCTTTCTTCCCGGTTGTTGCAATTACTTCTGAGCACCTTCACCAAACGTTGATTTTCCAGCATGAGAAATTCAACGTCGCACGCGTTGAATAAAATATGAAGTGGGCAAAGTGGCGATGAAGCTGTTTTTGGTGGTTCCAGTGGAGCCTCCAAATTACATGCACCGAACTCCATTCTTCTCACACTTCGCAGTGAGTTCACTCGAACCTCACTCAGCTGACAGAGGCAGCCCGAAAACATGAGACATCTCCCACGCAAAACTTGCCAGGAGAAAACCCAAGAGTCACGGCACTCCAAATTGTTTGGAAAAGACATAGCTGTGCCGTCTGTGTCGATGCGCAGTTCATGGATGCTTGCCCTGACATTAAAGAAGACACTGGGAATGGCGGCGACGATGACTTCAGTGAAACAGATAGGGCAGATTGAATGTCACCACATTGAGCGCTCCACTTCTGCCGGAGCCTTCTAACCTTTTACCCTTTCTTCTTCAACACAAAATAGCTTTTTGTTTTGTTCCTTCAGAGTTGGAGGAAAAGTTTTCAACGCACCGACAAAGCGTGGCTGTCTAACTGAAGCTTCTTGTGGGTGTCACACGTCGAGGCAAATTTTATTTCAATTAGGAAAAAGTGCCCCTCTAGGATTTGCCTTGTCCCATTCACTTGAGTCAATTTGTTCAGAATTCATGATCCTTCCTTTTTGTGGGGCTTCAAAAATTACTTGCTCTGCAAACTGCACAGCTCGTCGTCGGCAGCGGAGCACTGATTAAATGTCGACTGCGTGACAAAGATTGTGATGCTGTTTCATCCGACAACTTTTAGAGAAAGTCTTCTGAAATTTGAAATCTTGTAAATTGAGATTCCGTATGGATGGAGGAAAACTGTCGAAGTTCAACACTTTTTTGGAAAGTTTGCATGGTTTCAGTGGTTCGGACCCTGGACACGCCAGGAAGTTTTATCCCCCCACCGATGTTACGGTGGGCAGAAAACTACTCCTGGTGTGACGTCTTTCGCTTCATGAAACAGAAAAAATTAGGGCTGCACGAGCCAGCCTGACAACACCTCACTTCGGACTCTGCAGTATTTCCTGAGTGACAACAACGCAGTGCTGAACTCTGTGTGCCTTTCGTCGCAGCAATCGTCATGCTAAATCCGATATCCTGACAAGAAATTATTATACGAGGCTCTTTGACACCGTCGTGATCACTCATAATATTCCACACACGAGGGCTTCTCGAACCTCTCACGCCGCGGGGGACACTTCAATGCGCAAAACACTTGAGTTTCCACCGGTTACAGGGGTCAGCGGCTCAACAACGCTGTTTCACAATCTGCTGGTTCTATCTAATCTGACACATGCGTTTGTTTGGATCTGCGCATCTTGACAAGATGATCGATGAAATCGATCCTTTGATTCGTTGCAACATATTGACACCAGCGGAGAGTCATTAATATTACAGTTTGACCAGTTATGTGATGACATCAAGCGAAATGGTTTGCACTTCAACCACGAGAAGGTAATCAGTTGCGTAAGAGGCCAATGACTGACATTAGAAGACAAGAGTCGTATTGCTTTCTGGGTGTGGTCTTACAAATCCAGAGATGCGACGAAAAGAGCTGTTTTTCTGGCAACATTGACTTTTCAAACGGCATTCTTGCGCTTCTTTCTTTCTCGCTTTGCCAGAGTTTCCAGAGGTGATTGAAAGGAAAATGTGATCAGAAAATGTCGAGAATGGGAGGAGTAGTCTACCGTCCGTCAGATTTTGAATACGTTCATACGTTCTCCTGGTATACAAGTCGCACATGAGAAAGACGCACCCCGTTGTTGGCCTCTGTTTTCTGGAATAAGGGTTCACAGAAGCAACTGCAGCACAATCGAGAACACTCTGTTGTACGAGTTTCTTTGTCACCGCGTTGACTTGGGAGATTCGAAGACGTAGCACGTTGGCTCCACAGGGCGTTCTCGACCTTAAGTTCAATTCAAGGGCTTGTTTTTTTTGCCTTGCGGTGTGCAGCAGAGCTCTGCAGCAATTGTATTCAGCAACTTTGGATTTGTCAGGCCAACACGCTGTTGAGGTCATGCAGGCACAAACGCGAAGGTACCAATCCCACAACTCAGAAAAAAACATGTTTGTTATTTTTGCTTTTACTCACAAACAATTGCACAAATATTTTGGACCAAGCTCATCTTCAGGAAGGCGCACTCCTTTGAATGCTAAAGGCGACTGAAAGGCATCGTCGTGGACGGGTGAAGACGGCGTCCAAAATGTCTCTGTGCCTCAGTGCGCATCTTTCTTTTCGCGTGAAGCACCAAACGCACACGATGTTTCCCCGACGAAACATTCCAGCTTTGTTGCGATCTTGTCCATTTACAGATGATTCTTTGCCGTTCATCACTTTTTTCAGGACCCTTTTCTCAGCACGCTCCAGGAAACCGAGTTTTATACCTGAATGGTAATTGAGAGTCATTGTGAAAGAACCGTTTGTTGTGATAGTCTTGGAGTGCGCTTAGAAAATGGAAACTAGAGTGTTTATCAATTTCCCCACATGTGCCCTTATGAGGCTGTGCATCAGTGAGTTTAATTACAATACAGAAGCAGTTGCATAGAATCCGGCCTGCGGTGCGCGCGACGTCTGTGTCAGTGATGAATGGTGAGGCGCACCAGGAAAACGGATTCGTCGTGTTGGACTCGAACCTGTCCCGCTCGTGAAAGATCGCCTCAGTGTGATCGAAAAGGACATTTGAAATCACACGCAGCCATCCTTCGAAGTTGAAGGAAATTGACCATGCTAGATTTTCGAGTCAACGAAGTCTGCTTCTGAAGTGTTTTGCAGCAACACAAATGTCAGCTCCAAACTCCGCGGTGCGCTGTGCGAGCTGCTTTCCAAGACGTGCTGTGTGAATCTTTGGTTTCTTTGATGCCGCACTTTCTTCAAGCAATATTTATCTGATTACTTCCCAGAGCTTGTGTAGATTCTGAAAGTAATGCATCGTCATGAATTATTTCTGGATAATGTTGCACAGATACACTTTCTCCCTGAATGTCTCAGCGGCGCACCGAAATGCACTCTGGCGAATCCAGAATTGGGCTGGGAAGGCCTGACTTCTCGGCTGGCGTCCGAACCTACGAGCTTTCAAAATTTATATACCGGCAAATTTATATTTTGGGTCGAGGTGGGGTAACGTGACCTTTTAAAAGGCGAAGTAACACGCCCACAGTGCTTTTTGAGAGTGTAAGTGCCAAAAACCCAAAGGTCTCCTGGAACCTGAGTTTAAGGCAGATTTTCCAGAGAAATTCAGTGCATTCTGTTTCCCAGCACCAAGGTGACAATTTCATCACCCACAGCACTCAGAACTCCTCAGTCTGTGCTGGTCTGGTGTGGTTCGCTTCGTATGAAAAGCAAGAAAGACGCATTTTTTGCTGGGTGTGCTTTTTGATTTGAGAGAGATTTTTTTCTTGTGCAGACAAGCACAGTATGTTGGGAAGTTGATAATTGTTTCAAACCAAAGCACTTATCCTCATAGCGATGTGCCCACAACCTCACACAGTTTTCCCTGGCACTTCTGTCGCAACAGGAAACATTTCAGTTCCTTCCTGACGATTATTTTGTCCTCGACCAGACGAGAACGAAACAGGCAAAAGGTTTTCACCAAGAACAGTCCAAGCTAACGTTTGAGCTTCAAACCTGAGTTTGGCAATAATAATATTTTTGGAAATGTCACGAATGGCTGAATGACCATTTCTGTTGCATTGCCACTTGGTGCTGGAGAACCTGCACCGAGAGCCGTGGTGACAAATGAAGGAGGCAGCTTGTTGTGACAGAAATATATCGTGTTCTGGCTGAAAAGCAATAGCTTTTGAACACAGGAGGTCGATGTCTGGAGAGATAAGAGTTGTGAGGAAAAAATGGAGGAAATTTTGAAATGGACTTTACTTTGATGTTGAACTGACCTAACGCGCCACTTTTAGCTCGAGGTGAAATCTTTGACTCCATTCAGAAAGTAATTGATTTTGTGAAGTGACCAATGCAAACCAACTGAAATCCCGGCCACTCCTAAGAGTGTTGACTTGTGTTCGTTTTCAAAACCATGTCAGGAAGACTCCCAATCTGTTCACGTCTGGCTCAGAACGAAGCGTTTTTGGATCTCCTCGGGCTCCTCATCTCATAAAAGCCTGGGGCTGGGGATTTTTCAGCCGCACACTCTTTGTCTTTCCAAAAAGGCATTGAATTGGCCGATAAAGCAAAATTAAAGTGTCATTTCTCTCAATTCGGTTGCTCTGAAATTAGTTTAGGGCTCGATTGATTGAACTTTGCAACGACAGTTTACAGGTTTTTGTTCCTCCTGAAATTAGCACCAAACGACCCACGTAAAACGTGCCTCGGTCCAAAAATTTTCATTCTCCAATCGTGGAGTTTGGCTGGAAGCATGCAGCGCGTGTCGAGCTAAACGGAGCGTCGCGTCGAATGCTGAAAAGTGACCGGTCCATCACCGACCTGTGTGTTACCATGTGGGTCCCCACACACACGCAGTTACATTGAAGCAGTCAAACATCATCAAGAAATCATGACATCAAAATACTCGAAGATGCACAAGTTTTCAACCTTTTTAAATTGAGTAGAACTTTGCAACTCAGTTCAGTTTGACCAGATCCTTCTGTGAAGACAAGGCCGAGAAGTACTGAGCAATAGTTGGTTCAGTTTGAACAGAACTTTCCACTTAGCTCTGGCTCAGCATTTTTTGGGGAACACCTGGAAGTGAAGGAGATTCCTTCCTTTGGTTCCACTTGATGTTGTGTGATATGCTGACATTGGCTCTGGAAGCCATCACTATCGGAAGAGTGTTTCTGACACAATATTTGTGATGCTGTGTGTGTGTGTGCCTTTCAACGCAAAGTTAGTGAGAACCAGTCAGTGTACGATGCACACTCACTCACACGCTCGCCACGGAAAGTCTTGCCTGCAGTGAGCTGGTTCACCCAAGCTGCCTGACAAAGAAATAACCTGCATGCTGAGGAATGAGTTTTGTCAAGCAACTCCGTGGACACACACGCCAGCGGTTGACAGAGTCCGACGAACCATCGTGCATTTGCGATCACAACTTTCAGCGCGGCAAGGAAAATCTGGTTTGGGAAATGTCTGTCCACGTTCCTGTTGTGTCTGGCACACTTCATGCAGTTTGGTTTTGCGGTTGTCTCTTTAGCGTTGTTTTCTGTTGAATCTGTTTTTGGCCGAAAAGTATTTGGCGCAACGTGTGGTGCACTTTTATGGTGTTGATTAAGGGAATAAAACGCAGACATCAAAGACTTCTCAATTGCACAATTGCATTCTGTCATGGAATATCACTTGGACTCTGCTGTTGTCATGTTGGAGGCGAAATCGAAATTGTTCGAAACATCCAACGCAACAGCTGCCCGATACCCACGGATGTTCGTTGCGAGGAGGATTCACAATGAAGACAAGTCGTTGTGAAGAATCACACAACGTTTTGAAAGTTCAAACGGATTTCTGGCCAAGATGGTGACGGTGGACTGATTTCTTTTGTTCTTTATTCACGTGAATCATTTGTGACGCGCATCTCAGCTGGCTTCGCACGAGTGCAGTCGCCTCAGAAATGGCAGTTGGGCCTGGACAACCAAGCCGTTCCTGCCAGGTTCACAAAGCAATGCTCTTGCACAGGTCGAAGGGGGAATGAAAATGCCGCGGAAGAGAATGTCCTGAATAGTGGTGAAAATAGCCAAGGGAAAACGATCATGGCAGTAAGCTTGGGGCCGTGACATTGAATACCTCGCCTAATCTGCTTACCACCAACACCATCAGTAAATGTGCCAACGGATGATAGTGTATTAATATTGACAATGACATAGCAATTGCCTGGCGTGTCAGACGGGGCTTCACATTGTCACCTTGTCTTTGCCTCACGTCAGCTTTTAGGCAGCTGGAGCAGAGTAAGGACAGACACTGCCGCTCAGAGCGCTGGGGGATAGACGATGGGGGACAAGAGGTCAGACTGACACTGCAGCGTTGAGTCTGATTGAGGGGAGAAATTCGCCCCAAAATTGCAGGCGTGAAACCAGGAGCAGCTTGAATCTGACATGCCTGCCGTGAAGGCTTGCTTCAACTTGGGAGGCCGACAAGGTTTTGTTCCAGAAGTTCCCGCTGCTTCTGTGAGACCACAACGTGTCGGCAAAGCTTGCTGGTGGTGACGGATCAGTCCCAGGCTGTCGTTTGTCGTGGCAGAAGAGACACTCTGTGTTCCTTTCACTACGAACCCTCAGACAAATTTGAGCTGCGGAGGACGTGAGCCATCAGAAGTCGAAAGTCACTTCGAACATCGCCTCGAACTAACAGGACAATTGTTTGAGGTCCAACATTCTTCAACATATTTGGTAAACATCTGGTATTTTATTGTGGCACGTAAAACACGTGCATTTGTATTGAAGGATGGCGTGCTCATGTTGCACTGCTGCATGCCAGCTCCACAGTTTGATAAAAAGCAACAAATCATGCCAAAAGTTGAATCGAATCCGAATCCTATTTCAAACGATTACTTCAAAGGATTTGCCTGGGGACAAAAACTTTCATGACTGCCGCCCTTAAATATAATTTTCGACTTGTACCTGGGAGGCATCATTAACCCCTTCTTGGAGAACATGCCTTTTGCAGGTAGATCTGACAGACGCACCCGACCGCACGATGCAAGCAGCGAAGAGTAGCTGATCCCTTTTCTTTGAACAATGCAATGCAATACAGAAGATGAATGATCCTTGGAAAACACACTTTCCTCTCACTCCTGTAGATTCTTTCAGTGCAGCTTATTTCTGTGAAGGTTATTGACACTGGGTGTTAACGTACTGAAGGGGAAAATGAAAACATTATTGTGGGAGGAACCAACGCATCCACATACCACATCTCGTTGCGAAATCCTCCTGGGAATAGACAGTCAAATTCCCATCTTACCATGTGATCGTAATGCAATTGCAAGCCACTGAAGCAGCGACGGAGATGGTTAAAACTAGGGCAGTACATTAGGAACTGCAGGATCCATGTCGATTTGCTTGTCTTCAGATCTCACGCAGTCAGCTGTATTGACATTGGTCTCATAGCCGGAACCTTTGTCCAGATTTGTACCGTAGTTAATGGTATGCCAGCGCAATGCAATCCAGCACCTGCCATTGTCCCTTCTTCCTCGTAAAATACTCGCTCAATCAAATTTATTCTCCGGTGCATCAGAAGAAGGAATCCTCTACAGATAATGAATCTGCCAAGACGAGGAATTCTATACCAACCAAAACACGTTTGTTTCCAGCTGCCGGGAACATTGGAACATTGTGAAACCCTGCAGCAAAGAGGGATCTAGTCAGATAGAATGTTGTGCTCGTTGAATGAATGTTGTTCCCAAAGGCGGGAAGCTTGTACTTGGTTGTTGAGAATCAAAGTAGTGAAGTCACGTTCGACTTCTCCAAAGCCGTAACCTTGGTTGTCCTGCAAGAAAGGAAGTGCTTCGATTTGGATCTGTATCGAATCCCAATGTCTTCACCGCATTTACGAGTCTTCGATCTTCTTGTCTTGTGTCGTGGTGTGACCATTTGCACGTTCCTGTTCACACAAGCAGCTGGAAGTATGGATGGCAATGATACGATAAGCGGAATAGATGTCTTCTCGAAGACGATTACCGCAAAAGCGGTGAAAGAGAAGCTGCTGATAGTAATATCTGCAGGCAGAAATGTTGATTGCGCAGCTAAAGAGAAAGTGAAACGGAAATATCTGCAGATGGCCATTGATTGATGCCAAATAGATAGCTCACATCCAATGTCTGTGAAATTGCAGTCCAATCTTACTTCAGCTCGAGATGTATTATGACAGGCTGCGGCCTATGGCTCGTCGTGTCTCATTGTACAGAGGCACATATTTGTACACATCAGATGTATGGGTCTTATTGCGGCTATTCTCAGTCGCTTCTCCTCTTTGACCTGCAGCCGACATCTGGAAAAGAAGTGGGTGACACGAAGGAGACGCTCCCATCTGACATGCCACCTCCAGGCCCCGTCATTGTCGGTGTGAAGGCGCCTTGATTGGCTGACGCGCTTTTGGTGAAGGTGATAAGCACAGATGAGATTACCAACTCCTGAGGAAATGGCGTCCCTTCCTGAGTCGTGCGTTCATGACCTTTCAGGAACTCAACAGAATAAAAGGACAGACATTTTGACAGCTCTTATGACAGTGCTTTGTCTGTAAAGATCTACAAGAAGACAAGTTGTCTCCCCTATTTTTTTATCGCCAGGAGCACTTTGTGCGGGTTTGGTTATGGTTGACGGTTCTTCGAGAGTGGGTGGTATGAAGACACCTGTTGACAGTTTGACAGTTTGGACCGGACTTGCGGTTCTAACTCAGAAACACGACCAGAAAGTTTCAACTCACGTGACGCTCAACCGACATTTTGACGTTGCGCTTGTGCCTGTTTTCTGCCACGATGCTGTTGGCAGGAATTTCAGCAGATTGTTTTCCAGACTGACGTATTTAATCAGGCCAAATGGGACTCGAGGCTGGTCTCAAGAAGGACGGTTGTGTGTGCCAAGGCGACACAACGGCAGACATTGGGACAGCGAGAGTCGGCTTTTACAGCTTTACTCCTGGATTAGCTTCCCGTCTTGACTGACTGTTCTATTTCCGTTCTGTCACAAAAGTCTCCAAAGCAACATAAAATACGATTCAGTGTGCTCACAAAGGCCGCTATGACTTTCATTTGATTCAATAAGAGTGGCTATTTTGTTGTAAACGACACATCATAGGCAAGCTTCCGTTTGAAGACAATCCAAACGTGGCAGCAGGATATCAGATTTTCCTGCACATTGAAAACAACCGACGAGTTCGTCTTGTTTCCTGTTTCACAGGACAAAGACTTCAGAGAGACACAGAGAGGATTGGACACACTAGGTTCGCGTTTCACCTCAAAGAGAGGAACATGTTCAGGAGACCAACAGTTGGTTCGCAAAAGAAGGTTAAATTGTCTGCATTTTAGTGCACGGAGCACTTTGGCAAGAGTTCACTCTTCCCGGACGCAGCATTGCCTGTGGCCCTGGCCAAGCTACTTGAACGATTCGATTGCGCCAGGGTGACTCGGAACTAAATTGCCCACGTGCTCTTGTATTTGCAGGGAACCATCGTGGTTCGGGACGGAGATCTGGGAAGCGACCGCGTGAAGATCGAGATTGACCGCAGCGGGCCTTCAGACGAGGTTGTCAAGGATGTGACCGTCAACGAAACCATCTTTGACATAGGATATGGAAGGGTGTTCGTCTTGCAGCTGGTGAGTGGACTGTTATTGTGTTCGTTTTGTATCACCGTGCATCCCAGCAGCAATGTTCTTCCTTGGCACCACAAAGAGGCAAACTGCGGGCGCACGCTTGATTTTCAATGTACCAAATGTAGCTTCCCCAGATGAATCAGGAGATAACCAGGATTGAGTGAAGGTACATGTGTCTGCGACACAAACGGATTCCTGTTGTTTTTGGTTTTGTTATTGCTTCGTGTTTGGTTTTTGTTTCACCGGCACGGGTTTCAGAATGCGGTCCCTGGATCTGCCCTGGAAATTTCGCGGAAGGTGCCGTGGCTGCTTCCTCCTCTTTCGTGATCAGCTGTGACCTGCACGAGGACACTTGGCGCTTTCATGGATGCAAGTCAGAAAACGAACAAGATACGCACCTGTTGATGTGCCAGCGATCTTCAACTCGTGCACATCAGAGCCTCGTCCCTTCAACGAAGTCGGTTAAAAGATTCAGCAGTTTGACCAACTCAATTATCCAGTCTGGCAACGGACTGTAAAACTCCGGGCCTCAACAGCTGTGGGCCATGAATATTTGAGAGGGTACTGCAGACCAAATCTGGGACAAGGGACCAAAAATACACCTTCGTGATCTTGTGTCCTGTTGTCACACATCAGACCTGTTGAGATCGTGGTCCCTACGACGGTTGGTTTTGTTGATTTGAACAGATGTGCATTTTCGAGCGATCATTACATTTCGCTCACGGGTTGGTTGTTGTTTTCTATCACCTGCTGGATTTTGTGTTCCATACCCAGGACATAAAAGTTGCAGAGAATCTCCGGGTTTCTGCAATGAAACTTCGGGCCCCATTCCCAGAATACCAGCAGCCTCAGGTCATACACAATAGCAGCACCAAAGCAAAATCACACCCATACACGGCGCGCTGTCCACCTGTGTTCCGAAGTCTCTTTGTCATTTGAAGCCTGCGACAAAAAACAGATTCCAGCGGTCGCGGGCTCGAAACACTATCAGATGAAGGGCCCGCTGCAGATGCTTCTTTGTCGTCTGTGTGGAATTGGATCTGTGTGTCTAAGTGACCTACGATGGCCATTTGAAGGATCAACTGCAACAGCTGTTTGGGATAAGCGTTGGGTAACGATGGAGGCTAAATGGTTTCCGGGCGACTGGTGATTGGTCCTGATTGTGTATTCCGCACCACATATTTGTGTAGGTCTCGCAAGAAGCTCGTCTCAATGCCGAGGTCACCGTTCATCAACAAGACACACAACATGGAGAGTCAAGGCCTCAATTCTCCAACGAAAAAAAGACGGCGAACGACATGCGTAACCTGCAGCTGTCTTCTGACTGACTGGCGTCGTTGCAATGCATGCTGAAGTTGGTGCAATAAAACGGAATGTCACCCCCAGAAGCACATCTGTTGGGGCAGTGGGCAATTAAACTTTGGACACAGGGGCAGTCAATGTGTGATCTGCATCAGAACAGCGTTCTCGTACATCTCTATTTTTGATTTTGTTGACACAAACCAATGCAACCAACGGGAGACACTGAACCAAACTCGCTTGTGTGTGGAGCCAAGTTGCTTCCTTTTTTTGTCAGAGCTTGTGCTCTTTGCTCATTTGGCTGAGGCGATCGGACGTGGTTGGCACGTCCTCCTGGCTGTGAGCCACAATCCGCCGTTCTCCACATCCGTCACCGCGAAGCTGGTGATGCGTCAAACTGCAAGAAACGAACATAGAACTTCACTATCGAGTTCCGCGCTTCTCAACGTTTGTTCTTGACTGCCGTCTCTGATGCTGTCAGACAGCAAACTTGTCTCGCGCAGATGTCTTGGAGGCAACACAAAGATGCTCACATTTTCAGTCTGATTTGATGTTGGTGCATCTATCAGGCGCGACAAAGCGCAGCGGAAGCGAGTGTCACAAGCTGCACGACAAATCTCCGGGATGCTCGATGTGAGCGTGTCGTTTCCTGCCTTGTCCTTTCTTCTTTCCTGACTCTTCTGTTCAGTGTGCAATTTGCAACTCTGTTTTCCTGTTCGGTCCCAAACAGACCTTGGCGTGCACTTTGTGGAGCAAAGCTGTATGTAGGTTTCTCTGGTGGCTGGCGGCAGCAACCCTTTTTTGAGGGGTCATTTTGACAAGTGAAGAGCAAAGAGACATTTCCACCTGCACCACAAAATTGAAGAGAAAGGCGGAGAGGGCTTGATCACTTCGGGACTTAGGGAGGTTGGGTTCAGTGGACGCGAATTCAGCAATGTTATTCTGGATATGTGTGGGCGAGGACCCTGCTCCACTTGTTGTTTCTACCGCTCCTGGGTCTGTCGCGACAACTGCACAGGTCTCCACAAAACACTATGAATACAACCCCTTCTGTGTACGGAGAGTAAGAGCACATCAAAGACTTCCCCTTGCATGTTTCTGTCTCCGGACATATTCATATTGCAAAGGTCGTCTTTCAAAATAGAGTGCTCATCAAAAGGGAACATTTGCTGGGATTATTGAACACTTGTTTTGCTGCACATGCATGCGGACCGAGGACACCGGGCCGTCTGCAACTCGGCCTCGTCATTACCTCGCTGCAGAAAAAAATGAAGGCTGGATGGTATTAGTCGAGCCGTTGCGTTGACATGTTCTCAATTACTCTGTCGAAATCGGCTTTCTGACAAATGCGTGATGAGCCGCCAAGCTATCCGTGCGAAGGTTTTTTTCTTCAAATCCAGCACAAGCCACAGCAAGAAAATCCGAGCCTTAGAAGATCCTGATTTTCTTTCTGACCAGCCGAAGACGAAGGTTTTGTCCTTCGAAGAACTATTGCCTTTTCCACCGCAAAAGAACCATGGTTTCGAGGCGAGAGAACCTGTAGTGAGGCATCGGGAAGAACGACCAATTATCTGACTGCTCAGGCAACAATTAATCTTCAGTGGCAGACAGACATTCTCGGCCCTTTCGGGTGAGATTTCAAAGTCCTCGCAGCCGTTGCTAACAAAGGCAATTACACAGAATAAAATGCTGAAGTTGAGTTGGCATTAAGCAGAGGCATGACTTGTTGGCTTTTTGGAAGTTAATACGAGCTGATTGACATTCATTGAGAAGCGCATTGAAAATTGAGCTTCTGAAATCAAAAGGTTTGGTTCTGCTCTCGAAGCCCACTAGAATGCGTACAGCTCCCAGTTTCTTTCTGCAAGTTGCTGGTGATACAGGGGTGCGATGATGAATATGTTGGAGAAGGGGGCCGCGTGTAGGGCGCCTACTGTTGTCTCTGCCTCCATTAATTAGCAAGGAACGCCAAGGCGTTCCACACAAAGTTCTCCTTGTTGGGGCATGGCGTTCAAACTCTCGCTGTCGTCGTGTAGGAGGGCAGGAACGCACAAAGAAAGGAAATTGCAGCATTACGGGGTTTTTTGTATGATCTCATGGACAATCTACATTCGCTAACACAACCGTTTTGTTCTTGTTTTTCAGTGTAGTGAACCTTGAGAGAGTGGTGTTCTGTGCTTGTACGCTCGTAGACAAAGAGCGCTGCTTTCTCCGCTCCTTGTTCTGCGGCATATCTCAGCCTAAAGCAGGATCGTGGAAACATACGCTCTGTTGTTTCCAATGAATTTTTGTTTGTGGTTGAAAGGGGGAAGGCAGCAGTTAGCCAGCCTTCCCTCGAGATTGCAGTGTACGTATTGTCCAATTTATTGACGGGCATTCATCCAATTAAGCGGCCAATCCCCCCTAGCTTGCGTAGACACCAAATCAAGGTCGGCAACAATCTCGGCTGTCTGTTTCCGACATGTTTGAGATGTCTCTTTCTTGGTTCTATTGACCAGCGGGGCAGTTTCAATGTGGCGCTCGGAGGCTGGTTCAACTCATCTGTCTCTCAATGGATTTTAAGTGTGGCTGCAAACTCTGGTTTGGCACATTCTTCCAGGAGTCTGGATGGGCATCAACATGGTACATTTATTCGTGACCTACTTTGCGTTGTTCCCCTCATTTCATGGCGACACATGTCGCAGTTTGTTTTCAAATCCGGCTGTACGAGGGCCACCTGAAGGCAGAGAGGCTGAGACCTGAAGGTCAAACAGGTAATCAAAAGTAATTGCACAGAGATGCAAAAGCTCTTCGACAAGTTTGAGGGATGCAATTATCTTGATTACCCCACAAAGCGAAGTCTCGATCAGTCAGAGATTTTTCTTTAGTTGTGTGCAGATTCAGCTGGGTCGCGACCGTGCATCAAAGGAGAAATGTTGGACGCTCGTGGGCATGTCACTGATACGCTCAGCAAGATTCTCTGCAGCAAGAGCAAATGCTTCGCTGGTTGTACAAGCCTCACGCTCTGCCTTCTCTTCTGTACGCTGGCTTACCTCTCCCTTGGATCTTAATTGAGGTCCACTTTATAATTACGCCTCAGTGTCAATTATGCACTCCGCTCATTATCAACAACAAGAGTCTGTTGTGTGAGAACTGCTCTCGCAGCAGCAGAGAAGCAGCAGGTTTTGTCTGGGAATCACTAATTGGTTGGTTTTCTGCAGAGAAAGACCAAAAATCTCTCAACATCTCAAGAAGAAAGCATTTCTTGAATTCTTCCTCTTTCAGGCAACCTCAAAGCTGAATCCTTTTGCAATACCATTTGTACCTTTCTTTGCTTCGCTGTTCACAAAGAAGCCAGATTTCTGCAAACCCACTGGATGGCAGGAATTGTCCGATCTATTGACCAGTAGTCATTCAATTAAACACGGACTCCCCATGCTCCTGCAGAAATCACATCAAACAGCCCAGCAATGTTGGCCCTTGGTCTGCAGATACCGGTCTGCAGACTTGTGCTTTTTTCTGCAGGGATCGAGGCAGGAGTGTACTTCTGGCTCTGCAGGCTCAGGAATCTGTGTCATTGTACACTATCGGTTTGCCCTTCTTTATCATTGATTGCGAGGTTGGAATCAAGAAGAAGCACTGGATGCACCGAGTTAGCCCCACATTGTGTAATCTGAAGGATAAGGAAGCCGTCCACATTTCTTGCTTCCGTGATGTACGACGTGTATCGGGGTGATTTCCGCTGTTCGTACGGACTCCGATCTTTGCAGACTGAAGTTCAAGAATTTTGCAAGATCTTGCTTGGCATTTGTGTGCTGTTGTATCGTGTTGGACCTCGTGCACAATGCAGCTGTGTGAGGCCCGCTTGTGCCAAATGCGTTGGCAGTTCATTCGAAATGTTGGTTTGGTTCCAGGGATCCTCGACTTGAGATTGGAATGTTGCGTCTGACCTGTTCACTCAATGAGCTTCATCATGCTGCAACTACAATCCTGCCTGGATGGCCAAATTTGCTGATACACAAATCAATAGAAAGCGAATTAACTTTCATGTTGTGTCTCCGAAGGGTCAAGAAAAATGATGTCTTGATAGATAGTGTCACAGATGGATGAGGGAGTGATGCATCCAGTGTCTCCCTGGTCTGCATTAGCGTTTGTAATGGCAACAATCTTGTTTGACAATCACACAACTTGTGCGCAAACGCTACAGCCTCCAGTTCTCCCATTGATTGTGTGTTCTGATCCACTCTTCGACTTGGGGGGTTGAGATGTTACATCGCAAGGCGTGGCCCTTGACGACTGGTGTCAAGTGGTGATCGTGTTCCCTCGAAACGCCGCGCGTGTTTAGAATGAGATCAGTTAGCTTGTGAAAGAATTGCTGCGGCTTCTTTCTGCAGATGTTGGAAGTTTCAATCAAACTTGACTTGGTTGGTGTCCAAATGGAAACAGTGGCGTTGCCAAAATACCACTTTTGCCGGTACTAGGTTCTTTCTTTTTCACAAGACCCTAACAGGCGTCCTCGGAACGCTTGTTGTTCTGTGTGCGAGCCGTTGTGGTTGGAAACAATCTATGCAAGAGAACTATCATGTAATTTCCCTCTTGTACGCACAAACCTTTCATTGCACTGCACCCAGACATGCAGTGACCAGGGCCTGTCGAATTCGGTCCAAAAATCACTTTCATGAGCAAACCTGGAATCACAGTGCTCACCTGTGGTGTGATGTGGGCATCAGGCTGCTTGGACTATTGTGCAGAAAATTTTGAGCTCAACGACACAACTTACCTGAGTGCCAAGACATAGTCAACACTAAATCCCTTGCATTTTCAGAGAACCATTGAACAACTTGAAACCATTTTGTCTTGCACCTGAAGGTAATCGCATTGATTTTGTGTTGGAACTTCTCTCATCACACACAAGTGTAATGTTTCGGAATGTTTGAAGTCTCGTGCTCAAAAGCTCTGCTGAGGAAAGATTCATTGTGCCACCCTAACACGAGTACAATGACACGTTACGCAGGAGACGCTGTGGAAAGTGAACCTTCCTTGCTTTGAGTCAGGCCACTGACAAAATTTTGGTACTTTTTGCTCAAAAACATCCAAAGTCCTCACAAAAATTACCACAGCTCGATAAAGCATCAACCCATAAATGAAATCTAAACACTAATGTTTGATACTTATGTCCACATGAGCTTCATTGCATGAAAAACAAAGAGAACAAGCCACAAAAAAATTCTATACAAGTGCAAAAAAATGTCACATTGCAAATTCCAGCGTTTTCAACCATTTTGCACTTCAACCCTCCACCTTACCCCAAACAAGTAATGGAAAAATTGTCAATGCCTTGGGCAATTTACAACAAATTCCACATGAATTTGTTTTTGATAAACCAAACACCCAGTTCTCCTGAAAGCCACTCTGATGCGACGAAAATCATCAACAGGAAAAATCCGTGACCAAATATGTTGCTTTCTTTCAAGGCACAACACAAAGCAGACACCATGTCCGACAATTTTGAATCTGCCATTTTGACCCTTGGCATCAAACATTTGAAAATGTTTCAGTTTGTTCATTCAATACCTCATTTACGACCTGAAACACAATAAACATAAACTGAACCCCCAAAAAATGAAACAGCGCAAGAAATTGCAAAAGGGTGCCTTTTGGTGATATAACTGTTCGGCTCACTTGTTTCCGTCACTCTATTCCACACAGCAACCTGAACAGGCACCCCGTTAAACTTATTTTATAAAATTCCTTGATTTTCATCAAATCTGTCGGACATCTCGCCCCTGGCCTTCAAACAAAATATTCAAAACCAACACCTTTTGGTGGAGAAATTCAAGACCGTCACCTCCAAAGTTGCGTGTTTGCGCTGACAAGTCTTCTTGTTTCAAATGGCAGATTGAGACATGCATTTCGGACGGCACGCACGCCACGCATGGTGTCAAGTTCAGCTTTGTATTTGCAAAAATTATCATCAAAGCACGCACAAACCTGATTGAAATCGATGCCATATACGCAAAAACAACCACCTGAGGTCTTTGAAACGCACAACACCATTTGCAGCAGATATCCTTTCCCAACACACACGTTGGACGCTGCACAAGCCGTGTGTGTCCGGCGCTTTGGACCGAGCCCTTTCTTGAGTCACGGTGGAGATTGTGAACATCTTGCTGAGTTTACCATGAGAGCAAATTTTTTGCTAATGAACCCTCAAAAGAAAGAGGTTTTAAGTCACTGAAATGCCTTCCACTCAGTCAGAGACCTCGTTTTGTCTCAGATTATTTGGCACACGGAAGGTGCTTATTGCTCTGATGAAATCCAAGGGCTCAAAGAACCTCACGACTCAAGTGTAGAAAAATGATTTGCGTCTTCTCGTAATGAGTAAAAATCGATGCTTTTGGAGTCACCATTGTTTGAAGACATCTGAAGAAGTCAAAGACGACTTGCAAAACTCTCAAAATCCCTGAACGACCAAGTCAAAGACCAGCGAAGTAAGAGGCCTGGAATTTTACTGAAGGTATCGTGTTCTCCTGTTTGAAAATGCACTTTTCGGTCACGCAAGAAAGCACCATTTGTTGTGGGTGTTTTGCCGTTGTTTCAACAGGACCTTGATTCAAGAAAATCAAGGTAAAGTTGGACTCAGTCACACACTTGGGTGAAACTTATTCACGGGGGGTTCCGGTATCTGACTTCGTCATGTCAGACACCGGTGCGTCAGATCTCATGCTCAAACGCCACACACAGAATGGACACTCACACAAATGTCCCCTACTTGTCGCCCCGCTCAACTTCAGGTTGCCAGATTGGGAAGTTTTCAACAAAGGACCACAACAACCTGCACAAAGTCTTGATCGCGATTGAGAAAGGACCTGAAAAAAACACGTGTGTTTGATTTGATTTTTATTTCTGGTATGCATTTCCAAAGTTAGCATTTATTGCAAAATACCCATGATAATTTTGCTTACTCCGGAATCATGCAGAGACATATATCAGTTACTTGAGCACACGAGACCTACAAATTAAATGTTTGATCCACGTAACTCAAACCACTGCGTTGCGTGATGTGGGGAAAATGGCGTTGCTTGAAACAGAAAGGCACCGAACTGCTCACATACTGCGGCCGGCATGGACACAGCATTCTGATTGGATCCCATCACAAGAAGTTATCCATCATAAAATGATTAAGGCAAAATAGCTAGGAGACTGTAATGGAGATCATTTGACTGTTGCGTGTGTTCTGCACTCAGAGGAATGCTCAATTTTGTTTTGTAATGAAAACAGTATGAATAAAATATTTCTTTCTCTGACGAGGAACGGTTACCTGGAAAGTTCTTTGGGTGATATTTTGCTGCAAGTTTATCACCGGATCGTGTGGAAATCATCAGCAAAACAAATAAAGTGCTTTCTTCCCACAATTGAGAAAAAAAAAACACATCAGAAAAAGGATTCCAACGGAAGCTTCGTCACGTGTGAATGTGTTCGTATGAGCGTGTGTGTGTATGTATGTGGGTATGTGTGTGCAGGCACATTTCCGACACTGTGCTATTTGCATTTCTTCAACGATCGACGGGGGTGTGAGGAAAAGTGACTGCAATGACCTTCTGCCGCTTCTGCGCAGTTACGCTCGCTGCACCACTTGAACCAGGTTGGGGAACACCTTGTTTGATAGCATTCTTCAGTCAAACGAGCGGTTCGTGTTTGTGGCAAGCGGCGCACTCTGTGTCCTCGCAATTGTTCCACACAGAAGTTGATTTGTTGAATAACTACCAGCATGACATGGGATACCATCACCTCTCGAAAAGTTACAGTGGAGCAAAAAAACCTCCACAAGGCCCAACACGGATTACGCTTGAGGATTCTCAGAAGCGCGCCCCTTCCCGACACCCCCTCCCAAAATCCGAGGGGCACGACGCTTGTTTTGTAGCGATCACGCGATTCGTCCGAAGAGGTGAATCCAGCAACCAAATGTCGTACCAGCTGCAGCCTGTTCAATCAGATTGTCAAGAAAGTTTGATTTTTCTGTTTTGGTTGAAACTCTTGTCAAAACATCAACTTCAATGTAACGTGAATGAAATCAGACCAAACGAATTATCAACTTTTCGTCCCCAGAATGTGTTCATGTTGCGAGTTATTTTTTCACCCATTGGATTTGAAAGCCGAAAAAAAACATTGCATGTACAACAACGCGTGTCTCTCAGGTGCCACCGTCCAACACAGCTTGTGCTGTCTGCGATTCTTTGTTGGTCAGATCAACAAATTTATGAGACTTGTCCGACTTTGAGGAACAGAACTGGAAGATTTACAGACGACTGAAACGGGTTTGAGATGTTTTCCTCCCAAATCACTGGTACAACTGGGAACGAAGGGACTTCCGTCAGGACAGCTCGGATGGATCTACTAAGCTTCTATAATTGAATGAACTGGGGTTAATTTAGTCAGTGGTCGAATCATGTTGGTTCATCCCTCATTCCATCGAATACAGACACAATTAAACCTCTACATGGCTGTACATCATCGAGACAAGGATGCTTTGACAAGACAAAATGACTCCGATCCGTTGTCCGGCGTCATCACAAAACACAGCTGGAGGTGTTGGAATAAATGGATGTCTCTTCCAGGCTCAGGAATCCAGCCTATTATTCCTTCTGCAACACATTGCTGAGCGTTTGCCAATAAGTTCCTGCGTCGATTGATGCGAAGGTTTCAATAGTGTTGTCCCTGTCCAAACCAAATTTATCTGCAAGCCTAATCTCAGAATGGACACAAACAAAGGCTTCGTACCGAGCAATGGACAATTTTTTTCTTCCGGAAGGCACACTGATCCAGGACTGAGCTGGAGCCCGACCAGAGCCGACCAGGACCCATCTCCGCTTTTGTGGTGCTGTTTGATCTTTGATCAAAACGTCGGATGGTCAGAATTCTCCTTTTCGGCTTGAGTGCTGGTAGCATTTCAACCAGTTGAAGCCAGACCCAGCAAAACCTGGCTCTTCTGCCTTTGGTGTACGTGATCCTGAAACCTCTGTGGAACACACACATTTCTGACGACCTACGTGGCGGAATGGGGACACAATGTTGCTGTTCTCGTCGGTGACCTTTCTGGGAGCTGTGTGATCGCCGAGCTGTGATGTGTCAATGATGTATGCAGATTAATTTTTGTATCAACACAAATTATGCGCAGTCGCCCCGCTATCGCGGGCGTGCTGAGCGACGAGGTATTCTTTATGGTCGCAGAAGTTAATTGACGGCTTCGGCAGGAAACTTTTGATTTGCATCCAGGGATAAGGGTTGTTGCTGTTTGCTTCACACAACCAGCTCAATCCAACTGGTGGATAAAACGTGCAGGAGGAACCGAACATGTTTCTCTCGCACATTTGGGTGGATTCCAGGGACTCGTCAGGAACCAAGTTTGCACGACCACGCGAAGTTAAAATTTTGGGTGGAAACAATTAATTGTGCCAACACGATACAAAAGGGAAGCAAGGAAGCCTGTGCAGGAAAGGAATCAGTATTCTAGTGCCTAAGGCTGTGGGGACAGAAATGGGGTTAACCTCGTCCCGAAGTGTTTGTGTGTCACGTGTGGTGTGAAAGAGAAATAAGAAGTGCGAATAGAGGGGAACACGGAGGAGTGATAAGTCACCCGGATCTCTTATTCAGTGACAACCACGGAGACTCACGTGACACTCACAGCTCCTTAAAAACTCATATTATTGCAATTTTATTGGACAGCTCAGAGATCAGTGCCGAGGCTCTGCAGGGGCAGTGTCTTCTAGTTGATAGGTTTGGCTGATGACTTCCATTCATGATGTTATTCTTCCTGCTGCTCGCCACATTAGGCTCTGTTGACACTGTAACTATCCCACAGCACGCGGATAATAGAATGTCGATGCATGTGCTGTAAATGGAGAAACACATAACTTCTTATTACGTCCCAAGAATTGGATTATTTTTCTCCAGCGAAGAATGTCATCGCGACAGTCATACCAATGCGCTTTTAATTGTCCATCCGTTTAAATCTCTGCCATGCAACGTGAATTAGAGAAGAACATTAGGCTCCAAATGTTTGCTGGGGGCCTCCCTTGAAATACATTCGGCACGTGAGGTTCCGTTGAGAACGAGAGGTTCCGTGGGAAAGAAATTGCTCAGACAAGCTCTGTGAAGCACAGTGGAAAGAACCGACCAACATTCTTTGTATTGATCAGTCAAATATCATAAGTGCTGCAAGGCATATCAAATCACGGAAATTGGGGAAAGTCATGCTGTATTTACAGAAAAAAGGTAATTACACCCTTAAAAGGAGGTCATCCAGTGCTCTCTTGGTTTTCATGTTCGGAGGTCACCGAGCCCTGCACACGCGGAATCAATGAGTCTTGAAGAATGAGTGGAGTCGAGTGGAGACTGAATTGAGCAAGGCCGACAGCATCATCAGCTAATTACTCGTCACTCGCAAACTTTGGAATTAACCTCGCCGGCCTTGGTTTGATGGACTTTTTTGTGCTATGGGGGCTCTGCGCTCCACACCCTGGATCTGTCCCGGCCGCATGCACAGCAGGAAGCCGCGTTTTCAATGCATGTCGCCTTTTTGCTGCTTCCATTTCGATGGAAGCCCTGCAGTGATCATTGAAACCAACAGTCAATTTTTGCTGCTGTTGTGCAGGCAAGAAATACGTAAAATGCAATCTCAGAAAGGTTGAAACCGTGTGGAAACACTCGTGATGTGGAGATGCCGAAGCCACGATCTCTTTCCTCTGTGTCCCACTGGCAGATCTATGTTTTGCGTGTTCTTCTCGAATTTCCGTCGTGAGCCTTTGTAATGTGTCGTCGCAGGTATTTTTGTAGCAAAACTTTCACCGGCAAAAACTTGGTCAATGTGATTTTTGCTTTGCTTTGCACAACTCCAATGGTCTTAAAGCTCAGTCGTCGGTCTTGCATGTCGACTTCAACGAAACAAATGTGACGGTTGCAAGTCCAATCGTGCAGGCCCAAACAGACCTTGGGGCCATGAAGGCTTCAGCTGACCAGTTTTCTTGACTGCAAAGTGAACATCACAAAAATGAACGTTTTTGTGATGTTTCAGAAATTAATCAGGATATTAAATCTCCCTCTCTTTGTTGCTGTCAATGGACAAACTTTGGCTTGAAATTTGCTATTCTTGAAGGAAATGTCACCAACAAAGCATCCTGGACAAAGCAACCTGATACTGTTTTGTACTTCAAAATTATCTGCTTCAACTTCTCCAAAGAACGCGATGCTGTTTGCCACAAGAAATTAATCAATCGGGATCAGATTCTGTCTGGTGAGTGAACAGAAGTTCACAACCAAAGAGAAATATTCGAGTAAAACTGCGAGTTCCGTGAGTTGTCAGGTGAGGTCCAAGATGGAGCATGTTTGCATGTCTACATAGAGCTGCGTTGTCTTCACAATTTTTGTTCCGTCCGGTTTGATGGCATTCCCCCAGATTCCTTCAAATGAAACAGCAGGAACGATGACCCCCCCCCCCCCCCCCTTTGAACAGTCACACCGCAATCAAAAGGGACACTGGGCACAAAGTGGAACAGTGCAGAAAAACGATGCCGACACAGAATTCTCGCCTTTGTGAGTGCTGATCAAAGACACTCGAGGCAGAGAACTCCATTAACTCTCAAGAGATGAGAACACTTAATACCCAAGCAAAGATCACGTATGATGTTAGGCAGGGTAATGACCACGAAGAGAACGCAGAACAGCTGTGCATCTTTTATATCTTGTCGGCATTTGGGGACACAAACGGGGATGCAAAATGAATGAATAAAATGTCTGGAAAACGACGCTGTGCTGTGTCGTCTCTGCATCTTCTCGAATGGCTCGAGAGTGACTGAGCGCAAATTGAGGCGCACATCTCAGTGTTGCACTTTTCTGAACTTCCAGGATTTTTTTCCAACAGAACCTCCTTGTCTTGTCCGCCACAAGTTTGGAGATGGATTCACTTGTGTTTTTCGTTTTTCGTGTTGAAATGGTGCAATGTTCAAAATTGGATGGAATCGAGACCCTATGATCAGTTCAAAGGCCCAACTTGATGTTGTGAATGTCACCCACGACCGATGGTTCGCTTCACGCCACACACTCACCTCTTGCAGAACAGAATCTCATCAGCTGTGCCTCACAAGCAACTGTCCGTCTCCCTGCCCTGACTCACCGAGGGCACTCACTGCATTTTTCCTGACCTCCAGTGTGAGATCCCCACCTCCCTCGTGGCCAAACCTTTGAAGAACACTGCCAAACTTGTGTCGAAATACAAGCAGGATAGCCCCTTGCTGTGTCCTGCCCGTGAACTTGTGCTTCAGGTCCATAGCAACACAAAAACAAAATTTCTACCACCTGCAACAGATTCTGTTTTCAAGACAGACAAGATGAGCCTTATCCGATAACTTTCCACCAACGCAGAAATTTTTTTTACTTTCTTCTGACAAAACATGCCTTTTTTTTGTCTGAGAAGAGGAATTTCCATTTCAATCGATATCTGCTCCGAAGTGTGAACAGACAGCGGGATTCTACGCATCCCAGCATCATATTTTCGGAAGGTGACATGGTGATCAATGGTTTTCAAAAGATCAATACCAGACAAAAAATTGAGCACGCAACGAGGATGGCCAGGCACCCGGCTGTTGGGTGTCAGGTGGATCGTGAAGGTGCCAAAGGCACGTCCCGCTTGAAGGTCTTGAGTTACATGCTGGAATGGGCTCACGTACAAGAAACAACACTGAGGGCAATGAAAGCTTTTGCTGTGGAATTCGGTCACCACAGCCTCAGAAAAGTTCAACATGCTCGGGTGTCATTTTTTTAGTTCTACCTGCGAATAAACGACAAAGAGAACCTCCACAGGCGCTTGAGCAGTGCATTCATCGACGCTGAATGTGAAAATGCGAAGAGTGAAGACTGTTGTTCCATCAGCTTCCACAGGAAAGCTGCTGTTCTGAGCAAACAACCTGAGGTGTGCCAAGGGAATAGAGTGCGGAAAACAGTCAAAGAGATTCAGTGCGAAGCTGGCAAGGGTGATACGTCACCAGCCCTTCACAACTTGGTGACAGGCAGAGGGACCTGAATCTCCTTAAAAACTCATTTCATTGCAATTTTATTTGACAGGCCACAGATCAAGTGTATAGGGTTCTATCTTTTCCAGATTTAATGGTTTTGCTTAATGGTGTCTGCTCATGATGCATTGTTTCAAACAACGTGGAGATGCCAAAGAAAGAATGATGACGGTGAATGGAAATGTTCGAAGGAATTGCCTCTGCTTGGAAGGTCGGACGAAACAAGACGGCGCTTTTAGTATTGAATTTGTCAACGGCTTGTTCGACACGCGCCGAGTTTGGTGTGTATGTGTGTGTGTGTGTGTGGTTTTTCTTCTAAATGGTCTGATTCATTAGCTCTTGATGTCTGATCAAAGCACACACAGAGAGCTTTGAAACGTTGAACATGCCTTTACCTCAGAGCACCCGTGTAAAAAGTCTATGATGCAATGTTCTGATACAGACCTCTCAGCGACGTGGCCTTTGAGTCAATGGCTCAGGTCCGGATGGCTACTCCATACTGGGTCAGATCAGTTGCCTGGAAGGGCTGCAGCATCCTTGCTATCGATTCGTACTCATTCCAAACATGGAAATGAACTCGCTTCTTCCATCCTGTCAAGAACGACGTTCCCCTCTTGCTGGAATCCGTCTGATATTTGTGCTTGTGACCCAGAACCGAAAAACACACAGAACCAAAGTGAGATGAGGCCTTGATTTGCGTTTCTTGAGCAACCATGTGATGTTGACGATTTCTCGATCTTGAAACAGTGAAAGGTTTCATTTCTGTCTGTTGTCTTGTTTTGGTATAAGTCGGACTTTGAGTACACTGATCAAAAGAGGTTTCATTTCTTATTTTGAGTCACCTTGCGTAAGAACGCGAAACGAGCATTTCGTGTCGGTTCGTGCTTCTGGATACATGTTCGCATTTCCCATTTTCCAGAGGTATACTGCTGGTGAGAGGCAACTTGGTCAAATTTTGAAGTTACGGAGAAAGACGTCAGTGACGCAGACTAAGTCTGTCCGTCGGATCCGGAGCCTGATTCCCAAAACCTCGCCAAATCAACGGACCCGCACCCCAATTTTTGTGCCGCCAGGTGCAAGAAGTTTCAGTTGCTCCGAACGTCCCTTTCCCCCTTGGATCTGCACGTTCTGTATGAGCACGGAAGTGCTTCTATCAAAGTACGGGTGCATCGAAGTGAAACTCAAAAGGCACTTGAACGACTGAGATTTGGCATTGTCGTGTCAGTCAATGTTTCAAAGTGAAAGACAGCGCTACGTTCACAGGAGATGCAGATGATTCCAACAAAAGCAGCAATAACAAACGACAGGAAAAAATGGCAAGCTCGATTTGTGAGACTGAATTCAGACAGTACGATAGACTGAAGCGATGTCAACACGTCGCTGTCAGACGCGACGATAGCACGAGTGTCGAGTGCCAATTTGGCTCAAAGGCAGCTCCGGAAAACAGCTGCTCTCCACACACGATGTTATTGCTCAGAGACATCGCTGTCCCCTGCTTGTTGGCATCCCACTGAAAGACATGCGCGTTTATATGCTATTATCAATAAGTAAAATTGCTAAACGCTGTCAGCGGTTTCCGTCTTGAATATCAGAGAGTGAACAGCAAATGAAGAACAGATCTGTGTCACCTGCTGCCTCTGGCGCACCAACCCAAACGACTGCCAAGTTGTACTTGTTCACACTGCAAACTCGGTTGTGTGAAATTGAAATTGAGTTGGTGAAAGCAATTAGATCGAATGGCTGTTGTCACCCCTCTGATGGTTGGTTCTTGCAGTTGAACATTGCTGTTTCGTTGCTGTTCGACTGGCTAAAGCAATTTCACAAGGTACGGTGTTGAAGGCTTTCAGGAGCTTTCCTTGACAACGCAAGCCTGGTTGATAGCCAAACAGGCACACGCGTGTGTGTGTGGTGGGCCAACGTTGGCGTCCTGAATCATATTTCCGTCCTGGGGGTTGTCCTTCCTCGCATTGTTGATACTGCAGTTTTCTATTAGGCGGCCGGCACTCGGTGAGCTTTCCCTGGAGAACTGGCGCACATTGTCCAACATATTGATTCTTGCTCATCCAATTAGACGAACGTCCCTCGGATAAGTTCGACACTGGATCAGGTTCAATGGCAGTGTCCATAAAATGTGACTTGTCAGCAAAGCTCGGTGCCACAAACTGTGGTGAGTTTTGGTGAAGGAGAATGGGTTGGAGTCGCTCGTCTGTCTGTGCTTCGATCGATCGAATATCTTTCAACCTGCTCAAAACGTTTGCAACGTTTTACGTTGGCTGTTTTGCTGCAGTACGATTTGTGTGCGTCGTGAATTGTTGCGCTGAACCCGTAACCGGAGCCGGAAGCGAGAACAAAGACTCCAAAGCCCTCACGTGACTCTTGCGGAAACCACAAATCAACGTTCTCTGTCTCAAAGACAGAAATCAAGAATTGGCTTGATGAATCTTGGAGAGTTTTTTGTGTGTCAAGTCAGCAATAAGCTTCGTTCTGAACAAAGGTCTCTTCCACCCACCTGATTCCTCGTGCTTGAGGTTTCCTGGTGCTTTTCAGAGAGCAACAGGTGAAATTAATTTGATATCCGGAGACAAATGAAGTCGTTCACACCAATTTGGATACAGGTATGTCGCGGCTCTTCTTTGATCAAAGAGACTCAGAATCATGCACCAACCGACCAAGGAGGTGAGTACCCGAGACCCTAGACCAGCCTCCCGCCCCGAAAAAAAACGCCGTGAAAGTCTGCACCTTCAGGTGCAAAACGTGTCATTTCCTCGTGAAATTTTTCAAAGAAGGGTTCAAAGATGCGGCCCCTGAATCAAATCCTGGGTACACCCGCAGCACAAGCGAACCACATTCATGACGCAAAGACACTGAGACCCAACCTGTTGATATCTTTCTTTCTTCTTGATCTTCTGGAGTCCACAGACAACGTGACAAATGGGAAGTCAACGCTTTTCATTTTCAAGAAGGCCGAATTCACATAAGTGCTAAGAAAGCAGCTCCAGGCGGTGACACAGATCAGGCACAGAGGTTGATTCTGGAAACTCTGCATGGTGGGTCAAGCAACACCAAGTTTGGGCTCTTCTTATCTCGTCCCATCATACGAACATCAAACTTGGCATTTGGATGTTTCTTGTGCTGTGTAAATTCCTGGGGCGTGACCTCTTTTGAAACGTGAGTGACACGTGGGAAATGACACTCTGTTCGGAAAGTGCGAATTCAGGACGGGGTGGGAAGGACCGTCAGCGTCTGAGTACTGAGTCCAGTAGACTCACTTCAATCAGGAACAAGTGGGTAAGATAAACAATATCATTTGACCTGATGACACACAATGAGGGGCAACTTTTTGAGGGGCAGATTGGGTAACTCGAGCCCCTGGTGCAAGTGGCAAGGTTGTCAGAAAACACATTTTGCTGACCTCAGTACGCTGGTCTGTACTTTAGCTTCACAAACAGTCCCTGCATGGTCCCTGTGGTCACAAGTTCTCAGAATTTGTTACAAACATGCACTTCCCAACACAACTACCACGGAACTGTCTGATGGTCCCTGAGGGTGTCTGTCAATTGTTAATTGTGATTTTTCCCATTGATTTATGCAGATTGATTCTTGTAGAGATTACAAATGATACCCTGGAGTATATTCCCACTCCTTTCCCCTGTATCTCGCTTGCTTTACGACCCAAGGCTTTGCTGACGCTATTCTCGATAATATCCTGGGCTATGTGTTCAGCTTCATCAGTCTGTACACGGAAAGAAACATAAAAAACTTTCAGAGCTCGAGCTGTCGTCGCCCTGACCAAACAGACAGTCTCCCGGGATTGTACCTCGGCTATTCATTTGTCTTACAGGCTTCCACAGCCAGATAAACTTGTGACAGAACACTGCATGTTTGGAAAATTAGGTGCCTTTCTTTCGAATGCAACCTCCAGAGTACACGTGTGCGCTGCAGCTCTGACTGCATGCAACGAGATGCATGGCAATAAGAATGTCGCTCGTGTTCTCGTAGAAACACACTGCGGTACAACAAGACAACATTTCAGCACTTCGGTCTGTCGAAAACTTTGCACGCTGGAGTTCTGTGTTGTTCTCCTGGTCTGTGTGTGTGATTGGCAATGGTCGTGAGTTGAGTCCACCAAAAAGGAATCTGTGCACTGTGGTGCACTCTTGATTTCTCGAGATCATATTGCTGGAAGCCTCATGGAGCCAGTGCCAGGAGAAGGTTTCTACCCATTATTTGGGTTCAAACATTTTTGTGAAATGAATATAGCTCCATCTACTCCGATCAGCACATGATTCTTGTTGTTCTTTGGCGGTTTGTGCTCATGCGCCTTGTGTCAACGTGCAGCCGGTGAAAGGTGGTCGGTCTGGACACAGTGGACAACTGGACAAGTGTGTGGTTAGCACCACACCACGCAACCAATGAACCAACGCCCCTGTCTGAGCTCACCGTGTCTGCCTCCTGACCGTTTCCGTTGCCATCTTGAAAAGATGAACTTGCTTGGACGAAGCGTCACAAACACAAACAACGCAATTCTGGTGCGCAAGTGAAACACTTGGTGGAAAAGCAATCACTCGTCAGGTTGCCAACAGACAGCCTCAAATTTAAAATCTCCAAAGAGCAGAAAGTTATCGATTTCAGGAAGGAAATTCTGTAGAAAATTGTTTGGTTGCGTTGAAACAAGCCTGCAAGGAACCTTGTTTACTCCGAAGAAGGAACCAATTCGTGAGACAGGTTCCTGAACAGAAGTGTCTCACATCTCACCACGAACCGGGGGACATGCCGCAGACACCCTCATCTCGAGTCATGAAACATGTACACATGTGCCGAGGGAAGGTGTCTTCCCGCATGACACGCAAAAGTTCAGAGAGACTCGTGTACCCCTCATTCGTTGGAGTACCCGTAACAAGATCGCGCTCGGGAGGCCCAAAGTCTGGGACTACGGTACAACCATTCTCTGACCATGATGCTCCAAAGCCGGGAAACTTCAGTGCACACAAATACTAAACAATTTCCACCACACAAACAAAGGAAATTACTTCAGAAGAACTGCACACGACAAAAGCACGATCGCTTGTCAATGTGGTGCGATTGTAAATCTTTTTAAGTGAATACAAATGGCTTCGGCAATGGAGAAATGGAAGCTCTGACAGTTATGAGACAGAAAGGAACATGAATTGTTTTTGCGCCGGGTATCGTATTCATGTGAAAATAACTCAAAGCAAGTGGGAAATGGTGTGACCAGCTTTTGATTTGGCCATTTATCCCACAGGCCTGGCAGCAGTTTTTTCTCCGAGTGGAGCAGGCAGAACATCACCATCCATTTCCCGTCAACCAGACCTATCAAGTGTTTCCATATCTGAGCCAGTCGTGCCTTTTTTCTAGTTCACATTTTTGGTTTCGTTTGATTGGCACTTCCGATCAAGTGTGATCGCCCTGCGAATGCACGACACTGGCTCATTCTGACGGCGACAACGATGACGCTATGCCCGAAGTCCCAGTTTCCTGTGCCGCTTCAAAAGATGGGTCAGGTTTCTGAATTGCATTTTCTCTCGTTTGTGCGAAGACCGAACGCAATCACGGTGCGTTTCCTCGACCGCACATTGTTGCCGTGCAGCTGCACCGATGTATTTGTAACCGCGCACGTATGTCTGAGCAACACGCTCACACCTCGCTCGACACTTGTACTTTCAGAGCTACCAGGTCCCGGAGGGGCGGATGACGACCATCATGGCGGGCGCGGGCGCCGCTGGCGTCGTGCTCATCGTGCTGCTGACGGCGCTCGTCTGGTGGTACTTCCGGTCCCAGCAGCGCCAACACTTCGCGCCCGTCTACCACACGTCCACCGCAGGTCAGTCGGAACACATCGCGTTCTGCAAAAACAGGCGGACTTGTAGATTGTTGTTTTTCAAAAGTTGTTGATTTCAACATGAGAAATGAATTTTGTAGGGTTTATTTTCATTGATTTGACATGACAGAAGACAGGAAAACAAATTTGTTGTTGAAGTATGATGAAGTGAAGGCAGACTGTGAGTCTGAAAAATTTATTGCCTTGAGTTTGAATGAGGTGAAAATTACATCGATTCTCGAGCTGGATATGTTTAATGATTTCGGCCTGAGGAATGAAAGTCAGCGGATGAAAGCGGCACAAACAGGTGGTGCTGCACTTGTAATCATATTTCCAAACGCTGTTCTCAAGGGCACAACGTTGACTGTTGCGATCTGTGCGAGCGATGTCGTTTGATTGGCCATTAGGGGTTCAATTTCCCCAATAGCGTCGGATTACATTGCAAAAAACTCCTGTGTGATGAATGCGCAAATTATCGTCGTATTGATTTTATGCAATGAATCTTAAAACATTCAGCCTAAGTGCCTTCCATTACGTGGCAATTTGTAGCCGAGTAATTGTGAAATTAATTGGAAATAGAGGGTGCAAATAGGCTTATTATTCGCAGCCCAGACCTCGTCGTCATTCGATCAAGACCAAACATTTGCAGAGAGGAAATTAAAAAGGAAAGCATCTTTATGACCCGTGTCCCCAAAGCCGCCAAAGGCCCTGTAGCATGTCAGCGCAGAACATCAAGCACCGCAGCTGCTTTTGGATATTGCTCGTCCCCGTCTTGTTTGCTTTACCCAAGGCCGATGTTCTGTTTGCCTTTTGTGTATTGACTCCGGTGCATTAGTTGACCCCATTCAATCAATGTTAATTAACATTCCACGCAAGTCGTGTTCATTTGCTAAGAAGCTTTTGTCTTTTTGAACAATTTGGCTGAATGTGTTGTCGATTGGGAAGGACACTGCAGAGAGAGCAAAGAGACTGCAGACGGAATGCGTCGGTGCCTTTTCTGTTTTCTTCTGCACCACACATTGAGATACGATTCTGTTTGTAACGAAAGAGTCCAGACCAGCATCCTGTCAACAAAACTCCCCAATTCGACTTTTGTGGATAGACTTGGTGGAAAATGAATAGAAAGCTTGCTTACAAATTTGATCTGGATCTCCCATAGTTGGGCGTAATGCAATCTTCTTGTGCTGAGTCTCCTTTGCGTTTCATTGCACGACAGTGGGCATTACCGTTCTTGCACAGCCTCCTTTTTCTTTCCCATGCAAGAAATATCCATCTTGGTGAAGAAACGGGTCACGAAGGAAATGTTGAAAACGTAAAGGCGTCAACAACCCAAACTGGCTTCTCGCTCAGAATGCTTGAGGTCTTGATTCAGTGTTCCATCGCAGATTGATGCGTCGGTGCTCTGAGGTTTCCGAGGATTTGCACACCTTCTTGAAGTAAATCGTGTCCAACGACGGCGATTGCAGGATCATCCACCTTCAGCTGGACCCACCTTGGCCCGTGGGAGGCCGGCACAAATCAGCCTCGGTTCATTCATCGTCGGTGCGAGAAAGTAATGCATAGAGTGACCACATGTCACGGGGAGGAACAAAGGAGCACAATCTATCACCGGAGGCACCCTATTTTATCGATCCGTAAACACTGAAGTGATCAGCTGTGCTTAATATGATGTTTTGATCTCCGCAAGCTGCTGAATCATATCAAGATCGATAGCCTTTGTTCCTCTCAGACACGATGTTGTGTTGCTCAACTACCGGTTTGGTGTTGCTGAAGGAGATTTGAGTGCCCATTGAAGATCGCTGCAAAAGCTAGATTTTTTCAATGTCAGCTTGAACGCAGCTTCTTGTTTCAAAATAGCGGTGGCCAGACAGACAGTCAGTTTGGGCTGGGTCAGAAAAAGGTTCTGAGGTTCGGTGGCCCCGGTTGAAGATCTTGCAGGTTTCACTGGCCGTGTTCCATTTACGCAAGGCGCCGTTGGCCAAAATGGCTGACTTCGCCCACTTCGCCTAGTGTCCAACCAATGGGCGAAATCGCGCGACGACGCCGACGGTTCGCCGCACTGCGAAAATAGAACGCGCCCATTTTCCCAGTCTGAAGTCCCAATCATGTTGGCGTGACAGCAATGTGATGACGGGAACTTGCAGAACGGGACCTCAGAATTTCTGTTCTCGCGGTGATGATGACAGCAAGAAAGAAATGATCCTTTGAAACGGCTTCAGGCGATCCGAGGAAAAAAGGCGAACTTAATAAGCTGGCAAATGAGGGATTTTAATCTCTACATGAATGTCACATTCATGTCCCAAGACGGCAGAAAGGGAGAATCCACATAGCTCATTGTGCACTCACATTTCTTGCAGGCCTCATTCCGGCAAAATCCTGCAGACACCACAACCCATTTTACTGCCGCGGCCTTCCTCTGCAATTTACCCCGCTGAAATATGGTCGCCATCATTTCTCGAGTGCTGCCTGAATTTTAAAGAAGCCAACAGCTTTCTTTCAGGAATCTTTCTTTGTGAGCTTTCTCTTGTGAAACGACTCTGATGAAGGCCTTTTCATTATCAAGTGCAACCAGTGTTTGACAGTCAGTTGTTCTTCGTTTCTCTCGGTGCATTCACGTTGCTGCTTATATTTCGAAGGTTTCCGCCCTTGAGAAAGTTCAAAGTGAACGAAAATAATCACACTGAAACAAAAATGAAAATTTTGCTCCTTGAGGTTTCAAGTAGCCTTTCAGCTTCAATTCGCTGTGAAACTGCAGAAACATCCCTGGTGAAGCATTGTGAATTGCGACCCACTGATCCAATCGAATCTTGTCAGCAGAAAAAAGTTCAGAACAAAAGGCCGCTCAACGGGCACCCACTCAATCTGTGGGTCTTTATGGACTCTGCTTTCAAGGCTCCTCTCTCCTCGGATTGTGGGGAAGATGGACACATGTTGATATCCTTCCGATGTTAACAGGTTGAGATGGGATTTGGATGTGTCTCCCTGGAATCGCATGTCACTTTGCACATTGCTTCCATGGCAATTATTCCCATCTTAAAGATCCTCGCAGGACACATGTATCAGCAGCACGAGTAGATTTCGATGACGTCACCATGTTCTCACGAAAGTGTTGGGCACTGGGAGATTACACCACAGGACCAGAGGCTCCCTGAAAGTCTATCTTGTTTTCCAATTAACCCAATTACCCTGAAGATTACAGAATTCCCAAAGGAAGGCAGATGTTTTCTGCTCTTTGCTTCGTCACAACACATTTGATCCCACTACGTGTGTGACAATGTGTTGTCATCAAACACAAACGCACAGAGAGTTGCAAAATACGCTCGTAGATCTTGGCGTCTACAAAGCAGCTCGTACGCACAGACTGTTGATCTCAAAGTGGAAAACACCGACGCGACGCTTTGTCGTGAAACATGCAGCAACCACAGAGCTTGATTCATATTTCCTGTTTGTTTCGCGTTCATAATTCCAAATAAATTGTGCTTTCAGGACTCCACGCAGACAGAGGGGTGAATCAAGAATCAGAAAACGACTATGAATCAACTCAGGTGAGTGAATTGAATTTGCCGTTCCTCGTGGGTCATGAGGTCCGCCCAACAAGCGCAGCTGTGCTGCCAGATTAGCGTTCAGTTGCTGGCGATCCGTTACATTCCTGTTGCTCAGATCGTCCGAAAGCACCACGCGACCCAACAGGGTGAGATACGCTGACGACAACTCTTGTGTGAAGACGCAGGAAAGGTCGGACTCAGCTCACAGGCCCTTGTACCGAAATAGCCAGAAATGCACAAAATGAATCAGCGCACGAGTACAAAGCAAAACACAAGGAGCAGAGCACAGTGTGCAGGTGCAAAGACATGTGAGAACGGAGTGCACAGACACAACAGAACAAGTGTCGCAGAGTGTTCGCAAAAGTCACCAACGTTGTTGACAAAGGATTCTTCCTGGAGGCTTGACCTCTCGTACGTAAAAGCCCAGGGCACGCTGCCACTGACCAGTCGGTTGTCGCGCCCACGGAACATTCACGGTTTGCAAACTTCCTGAGACTTACAGGTTCGGTTCCCCGCGAGCATTTTTCCCTTGGTGGTTTCGCTTGTGCTTGTCTCAAAGAAGTGCAAAAGAATGCAACTGGATGAGACTTCTGAATAATTTACGGTGTGACATTTTGTATTGTGTTTGTAAGACCACAAACAGACATTTAAGCTGGTTGACTGAGTAAAGCTCTTCCTAGAACTCGTGCTATTATGGACCTGTTCTCGCTGTTTTGAGAGGCATTCCGAAAGGAGGCTTTCACTGCAGCTCGTCAAGTTGAAAATTCAATAAACTGGTTGGACGCAGCATGTTATTTCCCGGGCCCAGGCCTATCATTAGCCACCAGAAATTACAGGACTTAGCACTTGTCAGCAGTTAGTACAAAGGAAATGAGAATTATTGCTTATTCCCGCTTCAAACAACTCACAAACTCAAGCAATGTATTGAATAGTGTCATTATTCCGCCAAACTGCCTCCATTTGAACCAGCAGAAATTCAATATCAATACAACCAGCGCTGCAAGTAGCCTCACTCCACGAATGAGTCACTCTGTATTCATTGGAACAAAAGAATATGAAAAGGAATGCAGGATAAAACAAAGACGTGTTTGATGCATTGTGATCAACAACTAGATTGTGATACAGACCTGAAAGCAAATAAGGATTTCCCCCATTTCCCCGAATGGATTTAAAACATGTCATGACAAAGTTGACATGGATTGTGGAATGTGAAGCCAGTGGAAGCAAAACGCGGAGACAAGGAGGATGATGAAGAGGCATGCAAAGCAAATATTGACGGATAAACCGGTGTGGGTGAAATGAACACAGGGGATATGTTTTGTCTGTCATCCCGAATTTGATTGAGCGACCACCTTTTCCCGCATCCCCCTCCCAAGTAACTCTCAGCTTTGAAAATGTTCACCCAAAAAGTAAACGGTGCCAAAAAGGAACTGCAGATAGTTTCGCTGAGTTCCTGGCAGGCACAAACCCTGATCCTGAATGTGACCAGAACTGAGCTTTGCTGGCTGGAAAGGGAGCAACAGGCCAATGTCACAAGTTTCTGTTGCAAAAAGTTGTGTGACCCATGATAAAAAAATCCTGCCCTCGCATCTCGGACTTCGGCAAGAAATAGGAATCGTTCATATTGGAGCTATCAGGTTTAGCCCGGGCCTTTAATACGGTAATCAATCTCATTCACTTCTCCAGGAGCTGCTCATGAGGTGTGGAAGCCCTTTATTTGCTGCAGGACAATGAAGTAATATATTTTCAAGGAGAGCAAATTATTCTGTGGCTTCATGGGAGGCCTCCACTCTACCTGTTTGTCATTGTAAAGGTGAACAACATCACACTGCAGGGCCCCAGGGATCATATCGGCTTGCTGTGTTTGCGCTTTTGCAGACCAGAAGCCAAACTGGATTGTATTGAATGGGATCCTTCAAGGGGAATTCGGATTTTAACCAGCACAGGAAGAAATGAAAAGTGTGAACAAATCGTGGTCCCCTTCGGGGAAATTATCGTGAGAGAGGAAAGTGGAGACTTTGAGTCAGAGTGTAACGTTGACCGTTGACAGGAATCCATTCCATCAAAGTTCACCGTCGTACATTGGGTCATTTTGTCCACAGAGAATCAAGTCGAGCATAAGGGCGTAGAGTTATGCACAACACGTTCGTTTGCATGCGCACATTACTTGTGAGGTCAGGCACATGTTTGGACACAAAAGTTGTGGTGTTCAGAACGCAGCTTGCTGATCACCATTCACACACGCTGACTGCATTTGAAAAGGCATCACGCTATCATCAGGGACATCATCATTTGGGGCTCGCTGCGAGTAAAACCTCAGAGCAGCTGTTGATAAGCTGCACACAAGGATGTACATGAATAACATTTGTCAGCTCTTGATTTAACACCGTCCACCTATCGCCCATTAGCTGTAAATGAAGTGCTTTTAAGATGTCAAAATCCCTTCTCATAAAAGCTGATTCTTTGGCCCTGAACTGTCTTCCAGGATATCGAGGCACTTGAGTTCCATTCGGAAGTACTTCAAACGAGAAGGCTAATAACACTTCGAGGCTGAACGATCCACTGTGATGGGGAAAGTCTGACGGTCTCCACTCTCCCATCTCCACAAAACAATTCTGCTCAGTTGGTTTGGTTCCGTTGTTTTACACTGAGGGATCACTTTCTGTCAAAAGCTGACAAAAGACAACAGAAGTGACTGCGGTGTGGTGAGATCACAGGCAGATCTTGGGACACAGATTGAAATGGAAAAGTATTTTTAGCTGAGATTTGTGAACCAAGCACGTGCAGATGACAAGTGGTGTTTTCAGTATACAAAGCGGACTTCTACCTCAGATTTCTATCACTGTGCGCTGTTTAACTGTTCACACAAGCAGTTACAGACCTGAACAAATGGTTTTGTTTGCACTCTGAAAACAGAGAGAGATTACCTTTGTCAAGTTCAAAAATGGGAGACCTGCATCTTTTTGAGCAATGAAAAAATTCCTTGCAAATTTGTTCCATGCTGGAATTCGCCAGAAAAGAACTGGTGTTCACAAGCAGTTGGATTTGGAAAGCTCCAGGATTGTTGCTGTCGTCCACAAACACAAACTCCATCCGCACACAGGAACAGAATTCTGGTTTCTTTGGACCGAGTGTCGGTCATGAGCCGAACGAAACAAGTGCCTCACTACTCTGTGTTGTTCCTGGTTTTGATTTGAGGAGTCAAGTGGGATCTGTGGGTTGTTCCTATGGCACACCCCCTCCTCAGAATGTGCCATGGGAGATGAATGCATTTTCGTTTCGTGAATCAACACCGCTATCAGTTAGGTCAAAAGAATTTTCTCGATGCTATACGTTCAGACGCATTTCTGATCAGTTCAAGATAAAATTATGAGTGGTGTTGGCAGGCTTTATTTTTCTTGATGTGGACTGTGTGGATTTAAGGGCAAGGAAAGACGCGTGTGATACAAAGCAAGACAATCGGTGGCAGAGGCACGTAATGCAAATATTGGCTCAACTGCGAGCAGCACATTAGTCAGCATGTCAGAGCAGCTTGATTTGTTGCATGTACACAGTATCTCGTGGTGTCAGACACTCAGTGTCCAAGGCGGAGAACATGCGGATCTGTGTGAATAAAAACTTGTTTGCACATCTGAAGGCCCAACAGGTGTGCTTTACATGAAAAGTTCCCTTTCCATTTCTGATCAATGCGTGCAGGGTCAACACTGGTTGAATCGGAGAAGGAGAACCACGCTACGTGCACGGAACCAAGGTACAAATTCGTTGTGTTGACCACAGGAAATTCAATTCCTCCAGGTTGAAAAAACATCGATTCACAACAGACACAGCGCAGGTGGACACGTTTGTGGTGGAAGTCCCTTGTGCGATCGCCTTGCGTGTACGCCAGCGCACTAAAAGCTGCGCGTAACCCAACCCCCGGGCGGTCTCTTTTTTCTGTTGCATCAAAGACAAAGCAATGTTTTGGACCGACTTTCAGAGAACGCTGCACCTGCGCGCACCAAATGCAAATTTCTCTTGTCGCGGCAAAACAATCGTGTCCACCTGATGATTCATCGTCTGGACATCTGGAACACCAATTTTCGTTACTTATGCGCGTCAGTTCGTCTCCTAATTTCCTCGTTCCTCGTCAAACAGGTTGGGTCCGTCCACGACGTTGATGTTCTTTTGAAGCATCGATTGTTGTTTTCAAACAGCATGGCGCACATGCACTTTATGAACAGTGAAATGTTCGGGCTAGTGAAGGGTCGAAGGCAAACGTTCCCCCATCTTTCCGCTCTACCATAGATGGTGTTCGAGTGTCAATCTGAACCTGACAAAACAAAAACCTCCAGGCAGGTCTCTGAAATGTGTGTTTTGCGCTTGTAAAGTTTGACCGTGGAAGAGATGGAAGTCATTGCTTCCGTGGTGGAAGCTTCGGCTGGGGAAGTGAGCGCCGCGTTGCCCAGGTGTCCCCGTCCGGTTTGACCTGCTGCGCACAGGGAGCTGGTCAGGGAGCCCCGCTGCTCGTGACTTATTGCTCCTCGTTCCTCATAGTGACAGAATAATGCCATTTCCATTAGATGATCTCAACCGTGGTAAATGAGGTTATGATGTTAACAAAGGACCATATTGTACTTTCATATGTTTCTGACCAGCTTCGTGTGGTCAGATTAATCCCTGTTCCTCAGAAGTAAATTTCCAAAATGAGACACCCATCGCTTCATCAAAATATTTTCGTCCCTCATATTGTGCTGTGATTTCCGAGAACAACTCGTAAATCTACCTGTTCAGAGACAAATGTGTTTGGCAAAATTGAAAAAGGCATCAAAACATCAAAATTTACACCCTGCTGGCTTTTCCATCAAAATGCACATGTTTGTCGCTTGGGTTTTCATTTTTTCAACAAATTTGGAAAGCATTCTCCACAGGCTTCCCCGAGCAAATCATGGTTGATTCCTGTCAAAGAAAAACACGCGTTGGAGAGGAAAACATTGCGGAGATTTAGCAAACACGTCCGCTCGTTTTCGACGTTCCCCAGAAGGGAAACACAAAAACCGTTTGCCAACTTGTCTTTGGCTCTTGATGGAAACTTTGTCCATCGATGCTACAAATCTGGCAATTGGGGCAACGCACGTACAGATTTCAAGGCCATGCTGAAGCTTCCCATTCTGTGATGGTGTTTTGTGGAGCCTGACGCAAGCGCTTCTCAGGCAACTTGCAGAAAACAGGGACACAGTGTTCATTTTTTGAAAAATTGCTGCCAGGGAATGCAGTTGTAGCTTTCAGGGAACATCGCAAGATTGACACGCAGCTGACTGAAGTTTTGGTGGTGAGATTTACTGAAGTTTTGTTGAGCTGTAGTTCCTGTACCCAGCGAAGAGGTATCCAACCAACTCTCTCGGCAGCTAACTAAAATTTAGCACTGCAATACTGTGGTACAAATTGTTTTGCACTGGCTCTGTGGATTCTCATTGTAGCTAAGTTCAATAAAGAGGCCCTTGAGACTCGCGGATCTCAGAGTCGGTGCTTTGTAAGGACTGTTGTTCTGTGAAGTGTTGAACACCAACAAGCAATGTCGAGTTGGTGCTGATCAGTGGACGGGCATCGAGACTCACGTTTTCTTCTTGTGTCAAAAGTTCTCTTGCTTCGTCCTCGTGAAGTTTCGCTTTTTGTTTTCAAGCAAAATACAAGAACTGACATCAGTTTTGAAGTTCATTTCGGGACTTGAAGAGAAATCTGCGGCTTTGAGCCAAACATGGCGAGGAATCAAGTTTGCGGAAGTTATTCTCTGTTTTGTTGGTCACGATGTCCCTTTTTGGGCGATGATATTGCACATCATGCCAGAAAGCAGAGCAAAGGCGCATCGTAGGAGCTTCTGGGAAGAACCGAGAACCAAAGTGAGACACGTTGGTCGAGACCTTCCGTGTCCCATGTGTTTCAATCGGCGGAACCACAACTTTTTTGACGGCGTGATGAATGACGAAGAGGTCGCCTCAGAAATCCTGGCACATTAGGAAAAGTGATGTGTCCCTTCACACGGGCATCACCGTCCTCATACCAACACAGTTCTGCACTTTGACATAAACCTCAGTTTACTGTCCCACGCAGCAATGGTAATCTGGCTGGTCGAAGAGAATCTAGCCACCGGTGTATGATCCATCACTCATCTGCGATGGATGCTTTCTCCAGCACACAAAACATCTCCAGTCAACTTTTGGTCAGGGCGAAGCCAAGGCTTTTAAAGATCGCATTCTGCGTATTATACACAAGGGTGCACACGATAGGCTTAGAGTAATGCCATTAGTATCTCGCGGTGCGCCGGGACCCGAGGAGAAGAATGGGATTTAAACACCTCTGCCCTTTGTCTCCAATATTTCATGTCGAGAGACTTGCTCAAATACTTTTTGTGGGGACAGTGATGGACAGGGATAGCAGGCACTGGAAGGAAGGAAAAGTGTTGTTTTGGGGGACAAGGAAACATACATTGCTTTGCGTGGTTTGGTGAAAACGTTTTTCTTTCAATGAATGTGACAGAAGCCTGGATTGGTTTGATGTCAGGTTGACTTTACAATGCACAATTGACACAGGATCCACAACATCGGACAATCTCCAGAACGGTTTCAACATTTGGTCGGTGATGACTTGTCGGGGTGACTTTCAACGTTGAATTCACCCAGATGCTCCATCACCAGGAGACCTGCAGAGTTTGGTCTGGGAGAAAATCGCCCGTTCTTTGTGGACATGGGGAGAAAGATCCCACAGATAAATTTCACTGAGACAACGATCAATCAACTGACACTGAAAATTTGGTGGCTTCACAGATTGTTTTGTCTTTCTTGTCAAAATTTTGAAGAACAGCAGTTCGAAGTGAGCAGAAGTGCGCCTTGATCCTTTTGTCTGTTCCAAGCACAACCCTGACAGCTTTAATTGACTTGATCAATCCAGTTGCACACAAGGAGTAACTTTGTCACAGTACAGTTCTCAAAACGACGTAGAGCACAAAAAAGTTTTGCTGGGTTTTTGTACTGAACAAAAAGAGACGTGGGAAGTACTCATCTCAGCATGAACTTTCCTACTGAAGTTGAAATGCATCAACGTGCGTGTATTTCTGTTGGGAGCAAGGCTGCTGCAAGGAAGCCGTTCATGTGCCTGTGCCCTACAACTGGAAAAGGCATTCAGACTTGACATGACACAAACCAAGAAGACTTAGAACTGTTCACGCATTGAATTTGCCTGGAAAATATGACAAAAAGAATACGCACAACTTTTCAGGTCTTTCACGCTTGTGGTGCTGAGTTTCCAGTTGTGCTCGCCTGGTGTCTATTACGGCACCTAACTTCGACAACGGAAGTTGGAGGTGAGTCCGTTCGAAAGCTGAACGGTTTGAAGCGACAGCAATCTCTTCACATGGTGCTCTTCAACTTGTGAAAGAAGAAAGAAAACTGCTGGAATTCGGGTTGCCTTTGTGGCTCAGCTTTTGGCGTGTGTTGGTAACCAGATCATGTTGAGTGGCATCCATTCTCGGGACCATAAACGCAACAACGGGCCTGAGGTGAGCACATCGGTTGTCATCGCTTGTGGACGTTGAGGATCCTCCGCCCAAGTGAGCCCTGTGGGACGCCACAGTGCGCGATGCCCTGATTTGCTCTGACCTTTCTCTGATGTTTTGTACGATACATGAATCTTTCTTCTCTTCGCTCGGAGACTTTCTGCAACAGCTCAGCATTTGGACTACAGGCCGAGAGCCCAAGAAACTGTACATTCTCTTTTGGACATCTGAACGGGTTTTCTTCTGCATTTGTTGTGCTTGTACTTTTGAAGATGTCCTCTGAATTGTGATCACGGACTTGATTCACTGTGGATTCTGGAGTGTCCTTTTCTGCATCTCTGCATCTATCTCAGCGCACAAAAACCACCACAGGACCAAAGACGTCCCTCTTCTATTTTTGCGGCTCTGTCAGCGATGTCCCCTGAACTGCACACAATGTGCACGAGTACTTGATATCTGTGAAAGGCCCGCGGACGGTAAAGACCGTTCTCAATATTGAATCGTACAAGTGGTTCTTTCTCCAGACTTGAGCATGCTCCATGAATAGGGGTCACGCCACGAGGAGGACAAATTCAATTTGGCTCTTGAGGAGTACTTCTATGATGGTTCCATTTGCTCTCGGGTCTTGACATTTATGACTGTTACAGCTGCAATCGCAGTCCAGCTAATTTTGTTTCAGCTTCGTCACTTAGATTGCTCGGGTCTTCCGTGTAAATACCCATCTCGGCTTCACACGTCTAATTTAGGTGTCCTGTGTTCTTGGCCTCGTGTGTGAACAAAAGACCTTGCAGCCTTCTTATTTGTGACTTTCACTTGGTTGTGTGGGTTTTGTGTTGACAATCTGACTCCAGAGAGGACACAATCTCCTTTATGGAAGGACATGTTTGTGACCCTAATATTGCCAAGAGTTGGGTGTCCAGAGTCCGACTTTTCAGTGTCAAAATTCGCGTTTGATTTCGAGCAGATCCCCGAATACAAGCACTTGCTTACGACCAGAAGACAACGTGTCAGCAAGAAAAAGACTTGAGACTTGGTGTATCTTTTACGTGTCTGATACACGATCTGTTCTTTCAAAAGGGCAAAAGAACACAGAACAGCGAGTCTGTACATGGATGCAAACAAAGCCCACAATGTCCATGCAACGAGTTGAGCTTGACGTCGAAGCAGGGAACCCAGGGACTGTTGGAGCCTTTAGCTGTGAAATTGCAACGTCGACGGTGTCCCCAGGTCTCAAAGTCTGTTCAGCTCGTTGTACGTTGGTGCTTCAACAAGAGGCATCAAGAGGGTGCGAGATTTTTCTCACCCAAGATTGTCACACTGCGACATCCGCATTTTGCTTGTGGGACAAGTGTTTCCTTTTTGTGGCAAATTAAGGACCAGCACTGAAGCTGGAAATACACGTCAGGGTACTCATTTGCAACGCCTGCAGTTCCAAATCTTCAGCAATGCAAGGAATTGCAGATTTCTGCAACAAACTTGTAACTACAAACACAAAGGTTAGTCCGAGCGGCGGATATTGGGATTTACGATCTCATGATAGGAGGTTTATTACACGGGAAGAGAAAGCAATGAAAGCGGAGCAATGGTATTCCCTGTGCATGCCAAGAAATCGATAGCCACAAATCCCGAGATTTAGCTTATCCAGTGCGCAATCATAACTTTGATCTGAAAGATCAATGAGCACTTTAACCTGTAGTATGTGCCCTGTCCGAAGTACAAATCGGGAAATGACCTCTTATGAGGAAAAAAATGTGCGCTTGCGTTCTCTCTGGTCTTTTGTCAGGCACTTGCTTGAATAAAGAACCTTGCCTGTTGCAGACCACGACTTGTTGTGCAATGTCCCTTTGGCATGGAGGTGATGGTAATGCGACATGGGATGGTAGCCCAGATGTTGCACAGTGTCCCAACCTTCCTGCCAAAACCCCCAGCCCCACCCAAGCCCCAAGCCCCAACCCCCTGCCCAAGGCCCAAGCCCAACTGCAGAGGTGGTCATCCATGGGGGAGGGACGGTTGGGGCTTGGGCAGGGACGGGGTGGGGGGTTGAACATGCGAGGGTTGGGATATTTGACAGACCATGCCTTTTTGTTTGTTTCTTTCTTGCTTGCTTGCTTTCTTTCTTTCTTTCTTTCTTTCTTTCTTTCTTTCTTTCTTTCTTTCTTTCCTTCTTTGTTCAATCACTGCCACCAGGCAGCTTGAATTCCTTCTATGTCAGAGGGACATCACACCCGCAGTTGCTGAGCACTGCTTCTCTTGTTGTGGATGTGGATGCGGGTGATGAGGATTTTTGTGTACTGTCATCAGACTGTCCGACACGACGTCTAATGTCTGCGATGATGCGCAACAGAAGGACAAGAAACACACAGCACCGGAGTGCGATGGAAAGAACTGTGCTGAAACAAATTTCTTGATGACAATTCTTTCTCAAATTGTGAATCGTGTCCTTTTAAAGTGTCAAAAAGAGATTGATGTGAACGATGAGACGATTGCAAAGCTCATTTCGGTACTTTTTACGCTCGTGCGAGTACACAGAAGGAGCGCCACAAAGTGAGGAGCAAGGAGCAACAATTTGGATCTCTTTCTCTATATTTTTGAAAGAAATGAACACAAGATCCTGGACTTGTTCCTTGTTCCTTGTTCCTTGTTCCTTTCAACGCTCCACCAACAGGACAAATCAGCGCACTCGAAGAAGAGAACAAAGGCCTCCCGCATCTGATTTCCTGAGCACAGCAGGTTACAACCTGAACTGCGCTTCTGCAACGAAATTTCCGTCCACGAGCCAAGGGCCTGTCCGGTGTCACCCACAGGATCCGGCGAACAAAGTTGCTCTCCATAACTCGAAAAAAATTGTTGGTTTTGAATTCTGACTCACAAGTGATCATTCAAATGCGTCTCACATCAGAGCGAAGGAATTTCCAGGGGTCTGAGGCATTTCTGGTCTTGTGGTCCTGAATGCCGACAGCCATCCCTCCAACAAGCTACACCAGACAGATTGAAAGAACCGACGCGTTGGTTCCTTTGACATTGACGAACAAGGTTGAGCGTTGTTCAGGGAACCGTCCTGGGGACAATTTTTCCCAGACCAAGCGCCTGACGAGTGTTCTGTTTCGAAAGAAAGATTCTGCCGCGAAAGAACCTGGAAATCACGTGGGGTCAGGCTACTGAACATCTCAAATGCAGGTGTGTGCTCAATGTTCTACCCACATTAATTTTTTATCCAAAACAACAACTGTGCAGCGTTGCATGTAGTGTTGTCCTGTTGAATAATCCATCATTTTCTGTCACCGAGAGTGGAATGATGGAGCCTTAATTAACCCCACTTGACAAAACGTAATGCAAGTTAGGAACCTCGTGAGGGGACATGGCAAGCACACACACTCTGCAGCGAACAGGGTTAACTCGGTGTCGCAGGGGAATCAGGGAGGCTCAACCTAAATCTCACTTCTTAGACAGCGCTCAGTCTTGTCTGAGGACATTCTAACCACACCAACGTCATCCTGATCATGTGCCATGTTGGCCAGCACCGTGGACAAGGCGTCAGTTTGCTTCACCCTCCTGCCACAAGGTTACGCGACACTTTTAGAGTCTGTATGTTTCTCGAGCAAGGCCTCAACTTGTGCACTCGTTTACGGAGAGAAATATGAAACATGGAACATAACACCATTGTCCTCACTTTGAACACAAGGAACAAAAAGCGGCGTCGAAACCATGTTTCGGAGCCGCACTAGCACGGCTTGTCTCGCTGTTGTCCGTGAAGCACTGCGGGCTACTGCTCTATTGTTTGCACGGGGGCCAGCTCGAGTCAGATTGCGGGCGGGACTCGATGGCAGTTGAGAGCAGCCGGGGTTTGTTGATTGATCCTCGACCCGTGATCATTTGACAGCTCATCAACTTTTTATTCCATTATCTTGTCTCATTTCCTTCTCTAAACTTGCTCCATTCAGGCGCATTCCATCCTATTTCCTTATCATTTGCAATGCAAAACTGTCAATAATCATATTTATTGTCGACTAATATGACGCGGAGGTTCGCAGCGAGTGTCTAACAATGCGGAGAGTTCGTTTGTTTTCGATGCCCGTAGCCACGCAGAGTTCGCTGAGTGCATGACCAATACAAGGTCTGTTCGACAAAACTGCCACGAGAACCTCCAAAACACCCGTCTTGTGGCAGTGCTGGACATGCAAATGACACCCTGAATCAAGGAGAATTCGCAAGAATCTCGTTAACACGCTTCAGGCGTTGCTTGTATCCTCACATGACATGCTGCTTGGACAACAGAGATCACTGAATCCGTCGGTCTTGGCATAGTCTAGCCAGCGCAAACGAGGACTCCAGCACAACGCTGCAGCAAAACAGGCTCAAGAGAAATTACTCGATGTTTCTTCAGGTCACTTATCTGGCAGTGAAAGATGCCGGTCAGCATCTCACTGCTGTGCTGACCTGTTCTCAAGAAAGTGCGTTCAGACAAAAGTGGCCTGAGATGCCTCCCATGATTCATGTCTCATCTGTCAGAAGCACTTTAAAATCTTTGATCCGCAAAGGCATGAATTCTTTATAAGCCAGTGTCCAGAAACAGAGATTGCTTGAGGTCAAAATGGCCTTGCTAGTACTTAGGTGACCTCCTTTCGTCTCAAATGAAGCTGTTGTTCCCAACATTTCCGCAGGAGTAGCATGCAAATGCAAAGTTGACAATTCGCTGGTGCAGATCAAAGCATTTGATGCCAGAGACAGACGTACAACTCGGCTGAGTTGCGTTCAAACCAGCTGAAACAAATTCATACGACGCACGGATTTAGCAAAGTTGCCTTTTAATTTTGGTGCAAACAGCTCAGGGCTAAATGGTGGAATCATGTCAAATCAAAAGTGTTGTTTAAAATGCATTGGTATCGATCAGTCCTTGCCAAGTGTGCTGCAGTGGTGTTCCGTTGCAAATCAGCAAGGTCCTTCCACTTCAAAGAGATGTCTGACTGCTGCGGATTTGTGTCAATGGCGCAGTATTGTTTTGGTCGACAGATGACTGTGTTCGTGTCGCGACGTCGTGTGTTTTACAAGAGCGTGAAGGTGTGTTTTGTGGACGAATTGCTTCCTTGCGAGTTGCTGGAGCGAGCACTTTTGCGTTCCTTCCACAACACAGATCGTACCCTGTGCCGCAGGTGTGTCGGCCCAACCCGAGTCAGTGCGATGCAGATCACGAGCGAGAGATGGTGAACGTGAAGATGAAAGAGTCCAACGACACGTTGAGTTCTGTGTTTGCACAGCTTCGCTGGAGTGAGCGTAACTCCGGTCGCAGGGATCCGGATCTGTTGCAGTGTGGATAAACTCCCATAAATCTCCCCGTGTAATTAGAAACATAAGGAAGCTGTGAGGTATGAATAATGAGACTTGTTCTACCTAATGCTACATTCAATCAGGTCGTGACAGGATTTCTGCAAGCAGCATCACGCTTCTGCCGGCTCCACTTCGCTGCGTCAAACGAAGCTCAATCTGACAAGAATTAACTTCGTCGAGTCAGATGCTCTGTCACTGAGACAGAATTTCCTAATTGGGTTGCATTCACCTGCAAAAAATGACTTTGATTGTGTGGAACATGCAAACAAAACTCAAGATCTTTTGTTTTTGTGAAACACATCAGAAATCTTGTCAATTTGAAGCACAGAAACCAATCCCGAGATTCATTGTCTGATTTGAGAGGCTCTCTGGAGAACAAGAACAAGAATGAACATTGTTCGCCGCACAGGGAACCAGGGTGGAGGCGTCATTGCAGAGTTGACGCTCACTTCATGTGCACAGCATGGAAGCACGCTGAAGATTTTTCCTGACAAATGGCAGCTTCACGTGAATCTCTGGCACAGGCAGGTCATCTTTGGACCAGACAAAACAACCCAAACAAATACGTCAGGTTTTTAAACATTTACACGTGTGTTGCACGGTGCAGTGTTGCGAGGTGCAGGTCTTGTCACTGTCCATGAAAATATTCATGAAGCGAACGAGGCGTATTGATGAGCTGTCCCGGCTGATTCCTCTTGATATCCGACGTGGGATTCCAACAATCACACAATAACTACTCACCCAGAAACTGTTGCTCTTCGCACATCGAACGTCGTTTGCATCAGAACCAAGTTCTCATTGGACCAGAGTTGGAACTGTCCTGTGGGTGGAACAACGTCTGCCACAGAACGTAGGAGCTCAAGTTCATCAAACGTGCTGGAGATTTCTCTTTTCAAACTTGTTCGGCTGTTCGCACAGCTCACGGCTTGTTTTCCCACTGTCGCTTGACAAATTTGATGCGAGTGTTTGGGTCCAGCTGGCGTGCACGTCGAGGGACGGTGAGCTCCGATGGAGTCCTCGGGCCGCGTCTGTCTCAGCTGGTGACTGCTAATCACCTGATGAGCAGACAAAGGCAACTCGCACTGCCTCGCATGATACTCACACGTGGTTCACACACGAGATCGGTGTCGCGTAAAGCTCAGCGGACCAGCGCACAGTGTTCCCTTCAGGGCAATGCCACTGGTCTTTCCACTCAAGAATCTCGTTCTTCATGCACAACATTCATGAGTTTGTTTTGATAACCAATGTGATTGTCTGAATGATGACAACAGCAAAACAAATTTGTTGTGGAATACGATGCCTTCCTGTGATATTCCAACTACTTGTACAACATCTGTTCTAAGCAAAGCTTTGAAGATTCAGGTAATTGTAAGTAAGCAATAAAAGATAAAGCGGGACCCATTTGCATCACAAATTTCTTAAGAAGCGGGACGATCGAAGCAGCATGTTGTATACATTACTTAAATAGGACTATAAGTTGTCATGGAAACATGTTTAAGTCAGATACTTAATTCCATCACATGGCGGCGATCAATCAAGATTTTCCCTTCAGTCAGATTCCGAAATGAAGGCAAGAATACGGAATCATGATGCGCAGATAGAGAAGCGGAAGCAGCTCCTGTCCTGCAGGGCCACTCAGACGTGGGTCAACCGGATGTACCTTTTGTTGAAGTCAGAATCGCGAACGGTGCTTGCGAAATATCACCGGAGCCCCAACCAGAAGCCCAGTCCACTCCTCGAATCTGGAACGAGTGCGCCGAAAACATCGCCTCCAACCAAATATACCGCGAGATCAAAACTTGTTTCTCGTACGTTCTGTTGTCCGACGGCACATCGTTTGTCTCGCCTGGTTTGGACATAGTTCACCATCTTAGTTTCATTCTGAACTTTTACAACAGACAGCAGCCTCCACAAGTTCCCAAAAAGATTGATGTACTGAAGGTCAAGCGAGAGGAGAAAGGGACCGAAGCCCAGAACAGATTTTTGGCCTAACGTTTGTTCCTCTACATCATTTATGATGTCAGTCCACTTGGAATCCCACACCTTTTCCAGGGCTTGAATTCTTCATGACCACGACCGCACCATGGCGCGGCCATTGTTGGCGAATGCTCGTTCAGCTCGTGTGTTCTGGCTTCAAAAATGATGTTTTGTCCTTTGAAAACGGAGAAATTTTTACTGTTTGTTCTTTGCGCACATCTTCGAAGAAATTGCAAGTTCTTGCGTCGTGACAGAGTGATAAATTTTTGCAATCATCTGTTGGTAATCAAGACACTCCCCGACGGCGCTGCGCACGGTTCTCCAATTTAATCCACTGGAGTGAATCATTCGATATCAACCCGCTCAGGCACTAACTCCCTGACCTTTCTGGGAATTAACCCAATGTGAACTGGACACGTATTTGCTGCGCTGCTAACGTTAAAATTGAATTGGCTCAACAAATTGCAGGTTCTGCGGAGCATATAACTAACATGGCGGGGCTAATTGGACAGAATGAGGAGGAGCGCGGTATTGAGCGGCGCGGTGCAATCAGGGCGCGTGTTGTGCTTGTACGACGATGAGCAGGGAAATGGATGAGGCCCCCGAGTATCTGATAATAAACCGCCTCCCCATCAACCCCTGAGATCAGCACCACAAAATGTCAAAGTAAAGCGCACGTTAAGCCCCGAGTGACACCCCTGACAGATTCCCCCGTGTTTGTCAGACGTAGTTGACAAGATGCGAGTCAGAGGGTTGGCTTGGACTTGCCTCCAAGGTTGGACGGATTTGAGCAAAAACTGTCATCGCTTGTGTTCCAAGATTTAAAATTGACTGCAGCAACGGAATGATGTTCAATACATCAAGCTGGATCCAAATAGGTTCATATAAGCGAACGTCAGCTGACGTCCAGTGATGACCTCAGCTTGCGTCTTCTATTGATCATTTTCAGGAGCTCTTCGATTGAAAATTTCTTCTGCTCATAAACGTGGGCAAATCTCTGCAATAGGTGTCAAAGGTTCTCGCAACTCAAGTCAGGGCACAATTGCCAGCATTTGACAGAGAGCCCGTTCTCAGCAGACCGATTTGGCAGCTTCAATGGTGAGCCCATTGTGGCACCTTGCACAGAAACTGTTTGGTAATGATGCTCCCATTCCCTTATCTCTGCGCCTGTCGTCCGCTGATACATCATGCACTTTTGACTACTTCGTGTTCACAACAATCCCACAGAACAGCAAAGCTGGAAGAGGCTGTTTGCCGACAACTCTTCTGAGTCTGACATGCTGAAGGCATGCAATCCTCTGGTCGCACCAAGACAAGTGAGGACACTTTGAACCTGACGCTTGGGATTTAGAGGCCAACACAGAGTCTGTACGAGTCTTACAATGGCTTGTCCAACGTGTGAAGATGTACGAGGCAAGAAATTTAAGTACCCGATTGGGTGGCGTTTCTGGTGGTTTGGGTATGAATTTTTTCAAATCCTAAGGGAATAACAAAGAGTAGGACACAATCTTTCTTCCA
>JAAUXT010062073.1_pt1 | contig 56385 bp, 38 predicted proteins | sample 7278171 | NCBI WGS metagenome assembly JAAUXT01 (sample SAMN14350112, study PRJNA611818) | marine sediment metagenome | isolation source: surface marine sediment (1.8m) | place: French Polynesia: Moorea | collected 2018-08
GCATTACCCTAGATGGAGCCACTATCCTTAGCTGGGCACATGACCCAGACTGCCAACACACAATAGATTGTGACACCATAGAGGAAGGTAGCCTAAACCACTGAGCTCCAACTCATACTCTACAATAAACTATACTACAACATCACTACTGGGGCTTCACTCATATATGCAACAGTGGAAAAGTCACATGAACAATCAAATGTTCTTGGGTGGGGGGGGGAGAGGGAGGCGTTTTAGCCGCGGGGTGTGACCCAAGCTCCCGGGGCCACAGAAAAGTTCTTGAGTCGGGCAGTGTCATGAGTGTACGGCTTGGTGAGGCGGCGGTAAGTGGGCGGCAGGAAGTGAAACGTCACGTGACTCACATTCAACAGACTTGTCCGAACACCTGCTTGGACTGGTGCTTCTCGCTGTGTCAGCAGACTTAATTTTAGTGAGGAACCAAACAAAAATATCAATGAGTCTATTTTAATACGTTCTATACTATAGGTAAAATATTGGTGAAATATTTGGCTCTTGAAAATGAGATTTGTTCGCGCCAGATATTTGAAATTGCAGGCTGAGAATGAAGCGCGCGACTCGGGCGAGACCAACAGAAAGGAGGCGCGGAGCCAGTCGACTGGCGCAAAGTGCACACCGAGCTGACTTCCGCGAGTGACAAATCGCATTTCTACCGGTCTGCGGTCTGCTTCCTCCAGGATTTGTACTGAGTAGGACAAACAGATAGTCGAGGAGTGTTAGTTTGAAACCAGAAGCTGAGGATTACACTACTTGTGGTGTTTCAGTGAACTGAAAAACCGGTTAAAAGTTTGACTTGAGAAACCAAAATGGCGGACGACTACGGAGGAGGGCAAGAGCTCAAGTATTTGACTGTCAACAGGGATGTGATCAATGATCCCTTGGCTCAGGCGGACTGGGCACAGAAGAGATTAGTATGGGTGCCTCACGAATCGCAGGGTTTCGTGGCTGCAGGCATCAAGGAAGAGAGAGGAGACGAAGTGAAAGTGGAGCTGGCCGAAACGGGGAAACATGTGATAGTCAACAAGGACGACATCCAAAAAATGAACCCTCCAAAATTCGACAAAGTGGAGGATATGGCAGAGCTCGCGTGCCTCAACGAAGCTTCAGTATTGCACAATCTAAAAGAGAGATACTATTCTGGTCTGATCTACGTGAGTATCCAAGAAAATTGACTTTTTCCCAAGATCCGCCCCTTCCCCTTTCGGTGTCCATTCAAATTTTCAAGTGTCATGCTTGAGTTGTCAGGGGAAATTCAGAATGCCGCTTGACTGGAATGCCACAGTAGAACGTCTGTAATTTGTCTTTTGGACCTCGAAGCGTTCTCTACAACACATGCATTGACAGAATGTGTCCGCTGTCACCCATTGTGACAGAAGTCACTCTTCTTCTCCCAACCGGCATCGATGACTCGTGGGTCTGCCCGAAAATTTGCCAACGCCATTCTCTTGCTCGTATATCACCTCACGAGGCTGCAGTCCAGTCTGCCTTCTCGTAACAATTTTGTTCAAGGCACTTGACTTTTGATCAGTTTTGAATGTCATCACGTTGACAGCTGTCAAATCGAACGGTGACCAGGAAATGTGACTCATCAGATTACCCTCCAGTTTCCCAACTGTCCCTTGCAAACGGAAATTGTTTTGAGTAATGAATTTGCATTAGTGCAACGTTCCGGGTGCCAAACTCGTGCATATCCAATGTGAAGTCGACTTGTCACTGGTGCCAAGACTCTCTTCACATTCATCGTGGTAAAATCCGCAAAAAAAAATTTCTGACGAACAGCACGATGCTTTTCTTTGCAGACGTACTCTGGTCTGTTTTGCGTGGTGGTCAACCCATACAAGCGGCTGCCTATCTACACGGAAAAGGTGATCGAGCTGTACAAGGGCAAGAAGCGCCATGAGGTTCCACCGCACGTGTTTGCCATCACCGACACAGCCTATCGGAGCATGCTGCAAGGTGCGTGTCATCCTACGAGGCAAGAACCAAACCTGAGGCGAAATGTTCTTGAAGCATGGACATCGAGTTAACTCCATTTCCTTTTTGTACTGACAATGAACAATGGGCTACATGCCATCAATGCCAACAATAACAATAACAAATCGGTACACTGTGAACATTGTGCCAACACCAAAAATGTTGCTGTTTTGGTCTTGTGGCCAGTTCTGCTAATCCATTCCTTCAAAGTACTCTCCCTGAGCGGCCTGACAGCGCGCCCATTGACGTCTCCAGCTGTGGAGCATTGCATGCTGGTACTCCCGTGATGGAATCAAGGAAATTTGTTCTGAAACTGCCTCCTTCAGTGCATTGATACTTGGAAATCTCACACCTCTGATGTTCTTCTTCAGGCGATTGTAGAGCCAGAAATCATTCGGTGCCAAGTCTGGGCTGTATGGAGGGTGGGGCAATTGGGTCCATCCCAGCTGGTTGATCAATGCCCTGGTCAGAATCGCAGTGTGGGGTGTGGCATTGTCCATGTGAATGAAATGCCTGCCCCTGATGGCACTGTTGGGCCTTCTTCTCATGTAGGCCTGATGGAATCTGTTGAAAATTGCTCTGAACACATGTTGATTGACAGTCAATGGGCGCTGCACATACTCATAATAAATGAGTCCTCGCGCATCAAAAAATGTGACAATCATAATCTTTGCAGTTGCCATCTCCTTCCGGACTTGAGGAGGCCTTGACTCCCCAGCTCTGAGCCATTCTTTGGACTGCTGCTTGAATTAAGGGTCATAGACATAAATCCAAGACTCATCAGTCGTCACAATGCGGCGCAGAACTCGTTGGTTGTGGTCAACCAACCTTGCCCAGAAATCACAAACAGTCAATCTCCTAGCTTTCTGAGCATCAGTTAGCAGGTGGGGCACCCACTTGGCACACTTTTTTTTCAGCTTGAGATCAAACTTGATAATCCTCTGGACGGTACTCGCAGGCACATGTGCTCGCAGAGCCAATTCACGCAATGTTATCTGCCTGTCTTGTGAAATGAGACTCAACTTTGTGAATTTTCACTATGGAGCGGCCAGTTTTTGGGTTTGAAGCCCTTGGTTTGTCCACAACAGAAGTCCTCCCTGACCGGAATTGAGCAATCCATTTGTACACACTAGCATCACAGAGAACATTGCCGAAGGAGGCATGAAGAGCTGTCCTGATCTGGGTGAAATTCCAGTTCTGTTTGACCAAAAATTTGATCACAATTCTTTGCTCCAAATACTCTGAAATTTCTGTGTGTCGCTTCATCGCTAAAAGATAGTCTTTCAGGATGTCTGGTTAAGAGCTGAATGGCACAAAGTCTGTACTTGGGCCGACACAACACATTGTTGTAGTCAGACAGGGTGCAGGCAGTGCAGAATCGATCGCAGTTGCCGATCATGTTGAAGAACATTTCGCCTCAGGTTTGGTTCTTGCCTCGTAACTTCCATGATGTTTTATCAAAGACTTGTGTGTCACACCGGGTGTCTGCAATCTGTTTCGCAAGGTGAACAAACTTCCTGAAACCGTGGAGTAATTTTAGAGCAGAGTGTTGTAAGCATTCACGTTCAACAAAATTACCTCCACCAAAATTTGATCCGAAAAGCCCTCCACATGCAAAAGCTTGCACGCACTTGCTAAGTCGGAACTGGGTCAAGAAAGCAGCAGCGCTGAATGGGAGGGGGTGTTGATTGATGGACAGGGTCACGAAAACAACAGTTGATCCGTTGAGTGATGCCTCAAAGCCGCGAGTAGAAAGCTTAGCGCCTCGCTCCGTGGCCGGGTGGTCTACACGTGATTTACGGTTGGAAGCAATTGAAAGTACTTTGCTGCCAACAGACTGATAGTTTCAACTTTTCGTGGCCCAGTGAATACACGGTCCAATTCAGGGCGTGCAAAAATACTCCTGAATGATTGAAGTCAAATTGGGACGCGACAGGGAGATCGTTTTTGAGGAATTCACTTTGGTTTCCTTTTATGGTAAAGAACAGAGGTAAATTCCTGCTAACTTGTGATGACTGGCAGATATTTTCCTGGTTCAGCAGGAGATACTTTGCATTCTTCGCAGTTAAAATCGGAAGCGCTCAGTGCTAAAGTTCCTGGTGTAGTGAATGCACAGACGACCCTGTGGTGTCCTGGTGTAATTGAAGCCTCTGTTCGACGGCGTCTTGACAATGAGTGCACCACGCAGGCATCATTGCGCATGGATGACTCATTTCAACCAGAATTTGTATCCCCCTTCGCTTTGCGGCAAAAGGTCACACCTGAATTTCGATTTGTTTCACCGCTTTTGTGGGAAGGGGACGAGTGAGTATTCCCGGCTGAAGGAAGGGTGTGGTCAGTTTTGACACGTGTCGCATCACGCGTCCAGTGTCTTCGAGAGCAACTCTTGTGCCAGCTCTTGGTGAGTGAATGGATTGTTCAAGAACAAACTGGAAAGGGGGTGGGGCGGTCCGTTGGCCATTCAAATAAAATGTTGGAGGTTTACGTAATTCAGATACTCAAGAAAGCGAGACCCTGTTCGACGTGGAGGGCGCAGTCTGCAAACATTCCAGTTTGTTTACGCATTGCCTTCATTAGGCCGAGATGCGGCTCACCCCGCGCCGCAGCGCCAATTACTCACCGCGTCCCCCTCGACGCACGCCGCCTGCGTCACGTAACCTGCAAACGAACACGCCTGGAGCTACCTTCTGTCCACGTTTAAATTTTCTGCTTGTTCTGTCAGGGGGACCTTGTCACTTGGCAACAGAAACCGCAAGCCTTGTGGAAGTTTCAGAAGCCAGTGGTGGTGTCGTGGCTTCTCACAAGTCCTGATGCCTCTGTGATGATAGCATTGGATTTTGACAGTGAACCCTGCACCGTCAAGAATAGCTCACGATTCCTCCCCTCTCGCAGAGTTGCGGTTTTGATTTCCAACCTGCCACTGGAAAACGTCAGGTGCTGATATTGCGTAATTGGGCTCTTGTTCAGCCTGATGCCAATTTCTTGGTTTTGCCGCTCGAATGAATCAATCGCAATCTGCTACTCATGATAAAGACGTTCGATCTCCTCCACACAAAGCCACCGCCGTGGCGGCAGGGAAATTTCTTTGCGAAGCTCTGCAGACACGCGTGTTATGACTCAAAATTTGAACTCCAGCAAATAGCTTTATTGCCCGAGAGCAGAGTTGTTCTGGCTCTGAGTAACAACATTTTCACGGCCCACTCTGGAGCTCTGCGCACCGGGTGTTGTGTTTCTACCCATGATGTCAAGAGGGTGTGGCCTCGGCCTCGCTACTCCGAACTGCTGGCTGCTCTTCCCTCCCTGGCAAACGGACACTGTTTTGTATCGTGTTTCGGCGGTTGTAGAAATGGAGCCAAAACAAGGGCCAGGTGTAAAAAATCTGTACCATTGATGAACATTACGTGGCCCAGGCCCAGAAACGACAAAAAGTGGTGGCAGTGGATGTGCTGACTCAGAGGGCAGGTGAGCAGAAGCGCAGGGCAGGCTTCTGCCATGTCTCCGCATTGGCTGCGGTTCCTTATCAGTGACACCTGAAGACCCAGCAGTCTTTTGCATTGTCAGTCAACACGTGGGGTGTTTCTGTCACAGGGGGCTGAGCGGCACGTGTTGCCGTGCGAAGAACCCACCAAATTCCGCAACTGTTACCTGGCTATTTTGTGGCATTGCTGCCAACTCAACCAGTATCATTTTATCAGTCTGATATCGTACATTGTTCTCACTGTCTGCCAGATAAGCTGAGAGGGTCTGCTGATAAAGTGCGATACGTCGCCGGTAACAATTTCGTGAGTTGTGCAAATTTATGCGGCAAGTTCCGGTTGACAGGTTGAGCGACTGGTGTTTGAATCGAACCGTTCAATTGAGTACGTTCTTGTCAGTGTGAGAGGCGCAAGCTGAAGTTGCCTGTGCAACATTCAAGCGTTTTTGCACCGAGAAGCGATTTTCCAGACCCCAAAACATGCAAGAAAATTGTTTTGTGTGTAGTGCCGTTTTGTTTTTAATCGCGCGGTCCGGCTCTGCCGACAGGACGCGCGATTGTTGTAGTCACACGGAGTCTGTTTATGTGGTCACTTTTGGTGAACCACCACAAAAATTCACCAGGATGATTTTCAGGCCATTTTTAGCAACTCATTTTTTGGCCATAGTTTAGTTACCCCTGGTTCAGTTACCCAAACTGAACCATGGAGGGGGGTAACTTTACTGTCATAAAAATTCACTCAGATGATTTTTAGGCCATTTTAAGCAACTTTTATTTTTTGGCACAGTTCAGTTGCCCGCCCCCCTTCTCTTGCAGTTCAGTTTGGGTAACTGAACCGGGCAACTGAACTGTTGTTGTCAGAGCTCAAAGCTCGTAGGAGACCGCGCGCTTTTTAGGCGATAGCCTTCTTGTTGCACATTGGCGATGACTGGAGTGTCTCCGTGCGGACTCGACCCATTTCTCGAGTGGCCACTGAAACACGCTCTCGCCACTCCCAAAACACGTACCCTTCTCTTACACATCTGCTGGTCTCAAGTCACGAGGAAAAGTTTTGCACAACTTGTGATCACCGAGTTGTTCCTGCGGCCAACATTGGATTTGTCATCAGCAGTGCTCATTTCGTGCTCAATGTCTGGTGTACGAGTATTTACTGACGGCATGTTGTTCAGCATGGCGACATTCCAGCATGATTAAAGGAAGCATTGTTCTCGGGAGCGCTGATTGACAGGTGTTACAGCCCATCCATAACAGATCCTCCTCTCGAGGGGCGTCGCGGAATTATCTGCCTGGTGTTGTTGAGATTCAGCTGATGTTCTGCTGTTTGTGAATGTCAAATCAACGAAGTGTCTGTTTTGTCTTTGCAGATCGAGAAGACCAGTCCATCCTCTGCACGTAAGTTCATTTTCCGTCCTTTACAGTCGCTGCCCTTTTGTCTTCGCTCGACAGTCGTGACAGTGAATAAAACGCATTCGTGTTGAAGCCTGATCAGTGGACAGTAAATCTGAGAGAATGAGCATGATGAAGCAATAGTTCATCAAATGGCTGCATAATTGCTGTGGTTCAAAGCGTGCCTTGGCTGGAGGGCCCCGAGCAGATGCTGGGATTGAAACAGGCTTTTCATAAAAATACACAAAAAGTACATTGATGAGTTCGTGCCCCCGGCAACCACCTCTGTTTCACTTTCACGTGGATACAAATGTCACATTACAGAGGTTGTTGGACAACATGGTTACGCTGCTGTCGTGTCGACCTGTTGATGTTGTTCAAGTGGAATTTGAAGGACTGGTTGATTTGGGGCTCATGCCTTCTGGGTCGCACAACGTGTCAAAACCAGGGTGACCAACCACCAGGTGAATGTGGCTTGTGGCGCTGGTGTGTTTGATGAAAGGTCCACGTTTGTGGCCTCACGCATTCCTGGAGTGCCATGCTTGAGAAGCCATATTTAGAGATGCATGTGTTGTCATTGTCCTGTTTGATCTATGTTACGAGGTCATTCTCCACAGAGGTTCACAGGCATCGTGCTGTTCAAGACGTGAAAAGGGCACTTTCTGGCACAATGACTTGAGTTCTTATCGACTGAAGACCGTCCCAAAGAGAGGGTTTCATTTTCCCAGTTGTCGCCATCAGGTGAACCTCGACTGAATGTGGCAGGCATTGAGAAGAGAGTTTACTCATTCATGACAATGTGGTGGTGAACTGAACAACTCGGAAATATTTTATTCAGAGAGATGGTCTGACAGATACTCACCTTGGCAAAATTCTGCTGGAGTTGCAGTCTCCTTGTTGGTAGAACGGAGGATTCTTCTGCCTCTGACAAGATTTTCCTCTCGTGCCCAAAGCGTGAGCGAGAGGCATGAATTGTGCGTTCGCTTCCACTGCTCTAATGGTGTTCTTAGAAATGTGGACAAAAAGCATCTGAACAATTCGTGTACCACCAGCAAACTCCACATGGCTTTCAGGCTTTAATCTGAGGCACACTGCCAATATTTAGAGAGAAAGTGAAGGAGAAAGAAATATGTATTGGCCAAGGAAAACATACATGTATAAAACCTATATTTGTGTAATCAAAATAAATTGCTTTCATCATGTAATTGTAAAACATCTTCGAACATGTTGGGCCAACAAGATAGTGTGTCTCTGGCATGGCAAGGTTGTATTTCTTTGCCGTATGGCAAAGAATTTTAAAGTTGCACCCGAAATAAACGTCTTTTTGCAACAGGACTTGAATGCACTGAATTCCAAAAGACTTTGAAAACAGATGTTCGGTGCAGAAAGATCAAATGCTGAACATTTGTTCCGCCCATATGCGTTAGGTTTTCAGGTAGTTTTAGCAGGCCAGGCAATATGAAATGAAGGACAAGTGTGTTTGTCTGCCCGAGGTGGAGTGAATAAAATTCCTGCAACACCTGTGCGAAGACGACCGGGGATTTCCCCCTTCGCAAAATGATTGATTGCCTCCGGCACACATTTCATGTCGGTATTGGAAAAGCTGTGTGGAAAACGCGTTCCGTGCGCGTCTTGTACACGAGCTCCAAACTGGAACAGGAAGAGGGGAAATACCTGCGACACACACCGACAGGTGCGTCCCGCAGGGTGTGTCCTCGCAGCTTTATCACTGTTGAGATTCAACAGTTCGTCAGTCACGGGCTGGGCAGGACTTCAGGTTCTGTTCGGCCAGATTCAGGTGTTTGTGTTGAATGCAACTCGCGGTTGGAAAGGCACATTTTGACAGCCGTATCAACAGGAGGGAGCAGCGGAGCGAACTGTCTACAAGCTCCAGGTGTGGGGCCCCAAGGAGGTCTCGAGTGTTTAGCTTGTGGCTTCACAGCTTCAAGTGCAGTTTCATGGTCATGTTGGGACTTGGTATTTGATTACGTAACGTCTGCTTGGTGTCAATTGTCTGCAGGACTTTTTCTCCCACCGAAGGTGTGCTAAGATTTCGATGTCTGCACAGGGGAAATTCCTGGGTGTCGATGTGGTTTCCCTGGCTGTTTGCATAAAACATGTAGCTTCCTCCGGTGTGTTTTGTTTTGCTCTTACGGGATATTTGTCATAGTTTTGTTGGCTCTGTTGGAAGCTGCATCTTGAGCCGCACTGCACGTCGGAGTGGCAGTCTCCCTTGAAATGCCTCCCAGTCTTCCCGCGAATTGTTTGATTTGTCCCTCGCAGAGAGGTTAATAACCTGCAACACTAAAACATACATTACACAGTCCTTGGTTCAGGCAGATCAGCAAACAAAGGAGCTGGTATGGCCCAGCAACAGACATTCAAAACGTGAAAGTAAAACACCTCACGTTCAAAAGAAAATGTGCAAATTTCGAGAAGGGAAGGGGGCCGCGGACACCCCCCCCCCCAACCCAGGTTTGTGGTGAGGGTCAGGACCACTGGTCATTTTCTTCTCTGTTCACCATCGATGGCATTCAGTGACCGAGTCCGAAAGGGTTCACAGGTGATTGATGACACTGATTCGCTGCCACTGCTGTGAAAGAGGCAAAATGATAATCGTTTCTGAATGAGACAATCGCTGGATCCGCACAAAGTTGCAACAGGACGGAAGTCACGAAGAGGGCGGACAGCTTCAGAGAAGAGAAATACACACCCTCTGCAAGGTTGTTGTAAATCGGGGTGATGAAAGTACAAGGTGTTCTTCGTGCGGGTGTATGTTATCTGGGAAACCAAGCTGGCGAAACGGCTTGATGCGCTAACATCGTGGGCAGCTTATTAAAGGTGCAAAGAAAACATTGCGAGCGTTTGCAGTGAGGTGCGGCCTGACAGTTGCAGTGCACAGCTTTGTTGTTGCGCTGGAGATGCTTCGTAAACCTTCCAGCTGTCTGTTAAAAATGTAGTACGAGAGGGAGTGAGGATAACGCCTCTTGCAGGCAATGGCCGCTGCAAAGTCAAGTGTTTGGTGCAAGAATTAAGCCTTCAGGTCAAGCGATCCTTGTGCCTTGTGAGCCGACGGGTTTCCTTCTGTTGTCGTGTGCTTGTCTCGTCCTGTGTCGGGTTCGAGATATCAACTTTTTGCCTTTGAATGAGTGGAGGAAGGCAAGAATTCAGCGGCGCATTGTGGTGAATTGAATGCATGCCAGTATCAGGTGCAAAGGATTTCTTGAACTGCTCGACCTGTAGAGCGCCCGGTATTCGCGGAATGTGAAACATGCGTGTATCGCGCTCGCTTTATTGTTGGCGAAAATTTCTCGCCCATCAGAACATCTTTAGGGTGAAGATAAGGAAGACCAAACTGCACTGTGCATGTAGTAGGCCTCGTAAAGCGCAGAGCCCAAGTTACTGCAAAGATGATTCCACGTTGCAGTCTTGAAGGCTGCCTTTAGAATTCACCGTTCTTCCCTCTCTTATTTCCTTGAAGATCCTCAACCCAAACGACCGAAATTTTGTTTGGCGCATGGGGTGAAAGTTGTCTCAAGTTTCAGAATGACGACGTCCGGTTGAGGAGACTCCACCTGTACGAGTATAGCAGATCGTGCAGAGGTCAACTGCGCGTTCTGCAATGTGCCGCGCATTGCTGTCACATTCCTCTCCGTGTTGACGTGTTGTCCTCAGCACTGGGGCTTCACTCAGTCTGGATCGAGGCAGGGCACCTGCCGTCGTCTTAACGCTGCGCCACACGCACGCTGAGACTAGTCCGACTGCGTTGCGTGTCGTCTCGTGGTTTGGACCAAGCACAATTCGTCTTCCGATTCTCGGTCAATGGGTACTTTACTGACAGAAGCTGCGGTTTAAATACGCGGTTGACGTGTTGAGTTTTGAGGGAAATATTGAATGGAGGGTGACACACTTCCCCAGGGCTGTAAAAATAGAAAGTGTAATGCATTGAAAGAAGTGAGTTCGGTCAGGCCTGCCATATTTGGGCATGTTATTCGGTCAGGTGAGGCGAGATCGAAGGAGGAACACTCTTGTTTATTGGACTCGCGGCAGTGATTTGCAAAGCCGTAAAGTTAGTTGTGTGGCTTTGATAACAGTGGTGGCCAAATTGGAAAAGTTTACTTCAGGACAACCCCTGAAACGCGTCCAAGATGTCTTGCCTCTGTTTTGGGAATTTCAGTTTGGCCACCCTGCAAACCTGCAGACACACCCCTGTACATTCCAAATGCCGTGTCCATTATTTGTTGAACAGTGTTGATGTACTGCGCAGTAAATTGGAGACGGAGCAGAAGAGACCACAGGAACACGGACACGCTGCAGACTTGTCAGCACAATTTCCGGAAGTGAAGAACCTGTGCAGAACACCGCGCTTTGCCTTCGAGCGCTTTTCTCGTTGTGCGAAGACGGGGCTTTAGTTGAGAGTTGTGTGTAATTGAGCGTGCAGACCCGACTGACGGCCGAGTCAGGAATGGTCATGGCCTCGCAACTCCACCGCTCCGCCTAACGACTCGACTCACGAATCGCAGCGACGCCGTCGCCGCCGTCGGCTTGTAGCGTGTTGTCGTGTGCAAACACACAAGTTTGACAGTTGCTAAAAATGTGAAATTACCCGCGAGACGCAAGCCGCAAACCCCGCCAAAACAGCGCAAAGTAAACAATAAATTTGTCACCGTTGCGGGAAGAGGTTCTTGATGCGCCAACAGTGCCAGCTGTTCAACGGGCATGATGACAAGAGAGCATTACAGATCATTCGTGGGTGTGCGTACCGATAATTTTGCGTGTCAAAATGTCCCGAACAATCCACAGTGAAGGTCTCTTGTTGCCAAAGATTGGGCTTCCTCTGCTTCTGTACGTGACAGTTTAACATTTGTGATGATGCAATGGAACAGTCGTTGACGCCTTCACCTGTTTTACGAACATGGCGACAGGCTGTTTGCTGGTGGATTTTCACCTGTTGAATTCCAGTGTAAAAAGTGACATTCATCATGCTATCATGCTTCGCACCACTTCAATGGTGCTCATGCAAATGAGGTTGTGATGCTATTCAAGCTATTTTGTGAGGTCCCAAAATCAAACCCTCACCCACCCACTCGCGCGCGCACACACGTACACACCACACACACACGTACACACCACACACACACACACACACACACACACACACACACACACACACACACACACACACACACATTCACACAAAGAGGCCAGTCCTGAATCCAGGTCGAATATTTTCCTTGTGGTTGAGGGGATAAGAGAGCTGACTGTGAGGTACGAAAAGGAAGACGGATACTATGACTTCTTCAGTTTCCCACAGATGACTGCAGCTAGACCTCGCCAGATGATGATAAGATACACGTGGATTACACCAACTTGTGGTATTTTCACCACCACCACCATTGTATGCTACTTAGCTAGTTTTTTCTGAAGGTTTTTTGCCAGATGAGATGAACGTTCAAGACGAAGGCACTGAGGCACACAGTGAGTTCCCAGGTATTTGTTTCGGCATACAGGTTGGTGTTGTGGACGGTTTACATGTACCCACAGAGTTGAAAGTTAAATATGAGTCCTTTTGTTAAAAAGCCGCTTGATCTGCTGATGGGAGTTAGACAGACATCGTCGTATACACGGACGGAATGAAGAGTTGCTTCTTGACTCGGATGTGGACGGCTGTTGTGTGAGTGGATCTTGGAACAGTTTCTTCTTCCAATACAAGCAAGAAGGATGATGTCCGAGCTGCACCGTCCGTCTCCTTGCTGATGTTTTGTGGATTTCACGACAGTTTCATTGGCCCTTCTGATTCATTTGTCCACGAAGTATCCGTCACCAAAGAGAAAACCAGCGAAGCTGCAAAACAGTCAAGAACATACTGGATGACAACTGTTGTTGATCATACCACAATGTCATGAGGAAAGCCAGACGAGACGATAAACCGACATTCCATGCTACTTGTTCCAGGGACTCTGGTAATGAAAGACAGGCTTCTGTTTCTTCAAGAGCTGTCTGAGCTGCAGTACACTCTTTGGTCGTATCATTGCCAAAACATCTGAACATCGACCAGTCGTGGCTGATTTGATATGATCCGTGTCTCCAAAGAGACGGACAACAAAAACTTATTCAGGGCAATTGGATCAGCCGCAGCACAATGAAATGCATCTGGTTTCCGTCCCAAGACGAGTGTGGAACTCTTCGGACACTCACTCGTACACACACGCACGCGCGCGTCCATTCATTGTGTGTGCGATTACGAAATGTGCGTGTGTGTGCGTGCGAGGTTGTAGGGGATATGAATGGCAAATGAGCATTGTCCGTGTGAGTGGCGTTTGCTGGTACGATCTTTGACAAATCCTTTTCTGTTCGTCTTTTCAGCGGCGAGTCTGGTGCAGGGAAGACGGAGAACACGAAGAAGGTGATCCAGTATTTGGCGTACGTGGCCGCGTCGCTGCGCTCACAGAAACAGTCCGCCTCCACAGCCTTGAACACCCTCCAGGTAACCACGCCCATTCTGGTCGGGGAAGAAGAGGTGGAGCAGTTCCCACCAGGGCATTCCACTTGCTTTGTTTGCATCTTTTTGGGGAAGGGGAGTCCTGAAGAAAAGATCAAGCAAAGGTACCGGCTCTCGGTGGAATTTTTGTCAACAAGTTGGCAAGAAAGTGAAAGCCAGGTTCACGTTTGAAAACTCTACAAAGACAGTTTCTGCCCCCACGTTGAAATACCGGTAAATAAGAGAAACTCGTTGTGCATTCAGGAACGAATAAACGGGTTATCCACATTCAAAATTACGGCCCCCGGAAAAGTAAGTTGATCTTTGCAGAAGAGGCAAAGGAAAAACCTTTTGTTCCCGTTAGACGTATCTTTGGCATGGAGTGATTGTGAGAAACTGAATCTGTCAACACCTCGTGTGGTGATCCTTTCGCGGAATTTTGTGGGTGAACGCAACACCTCAAAATATCCCACTGAGAAATCTTTACTGCAGCGATACAAACCATGTATTGAAATTCTTGTACTCACTCGCGTGGAAATTCATCGATAAGAGCCTGCAGTTTGTGGTGTAACCGCGTGTGTCCTTCCTGCCAAAGAGAACAACTACCTTCTTGATGCAAAGTGGTTCAGTGTTCCTTTGAAGCCTTTCGTGTTTTAATCACTTTGGAATCCACATTTTACGCAATACAAGAAATCTTTGGTTGAATATCGATACGTCGATGAACAGTCGAGAAGCTGAAAGAAATCTTGAACGCTTTGCTCTTTTACCGTTGAGAAATATTCGATCGCTCCCCGCAAACAGTCGCACCTGTTCGTGAGCGACGACGCTAACGAGTCAACAGAGCGAATTTTTGGTGAATTTTGTGCGCATTTGAAAACCATTTGTTTGTGGAAACTTTTCGGCAGCCGTGTAGACTTTATTGTAGTCGGCAGGTAGCACGGAAGGCGATGGTCACCGGCTTCTTTGGGTAAAGTTCAGTTCGAAATTGCACGGCGGCAGCGCCATCTTTTTGCTTGAGGCTCTCTCCGACTTTTGAGACGATTGCCATCACTGCTTTGCGCCGCGGCGGCGGCGTTGAGCTTCGCGCGCGTTTTGCACGATCACGAGTTGAGCGATTTCCGATCACCGCAGCGGGGGACGGGGTAGCTAGACGTGTCTTGTGGGTCCCACTGTCGTGTCGTGCAGTGAAGCTGATTTCATTTTGAAGCATTCCTTTTCTGCTTTGAACAAAAACAAATGTGTGGGTTAGAGTTTTTGCTTTTGCGTTTTTGGAGGCGTTGTGTTTTCACCTGAATGAGAGACATAACGGGATTATTGCATGCTCATTTTATTTCGTGATTTCATTGACTCAAATTCTATTTCTTCTATTAATTTTATCCTCATTGTCCAGTACAAGGATATAAATCTAGTAAGTATGACCGACGACGCAGCATCAGTAATTTCGTTCGTTCATTTCTCACGCAGTACATAATTCATTCTTTTGCATTGTGTAAAACGAAGCTTCGCCTAACGGGGGTGTGTGGATTTATTCACATGCTTACAGTTTGACTGCAGCTCATCTCTCTTTTCTGCTCTCTTATGACATGCGAACTGTGACGAAAAGCTTAATTGTGTGGTGTTTATTAAGACGTTTGGAAACAAACTTAACGTCCTGACTGTTGTTGTAAAAGGCTGAGCTGGATGAAGAAGTAAAGAACAGCGACTTGGTACTTGACCAGAAACAGAATTGTACTTTGACGAAAGTATCATTCCGGACGGAAATGCGCAAAAAAATACCTGTGTATCCAAATTTGGCAAATGTTCCGTCATTAGGTCATCGCACGCCACCTGAGTGGAAGCGCGTGCACCGAGTCGCTTTCATTGTGTTGAAATCTCATCGCGCTGAGATCATAAACGCTGATCAGCAAGTCCTGACAGCCAGCCAACCTGAATGAATTCAGACACCTGAACAAGCCATAACTTGCAATTACAGACTTGCGTTAAAAAAATCGCTTTGCTCGGTGAGCCATGTAGTCGAAAGAATAGATACTGGAGCTTCGTTGTTGTCCGTCTGACATTTCATGTGCTGCTGCAGTTGCTTCATTGTGACTCTGTACCCACCAACCACCCTCCCAGCCTGAAGAACTCCCTGGGCGTTGTGTCCAGTGGGCAGATGAGGAACAGGCACCCCCACCTGTTTTCAAATTTTCCCTGCATTTTTATGGCTAACTCCATAACAGCATGGACATCATGTGTTTGTGTTCAGGGAGTGTGTTTTCGTGTTTTGTCTGCAGGTCTGTTTTCTTCCAGTTTTGTCAGAGCGGAAGAACTCGCTGTTCTATTCTGTAGTTTTTCATTTTGAAATGAAAGAAACATAGACACAGTCAATCTGTTGTTTGCGTCTTCATGTCTTTTTCGTGCAGGTTTATCATCTTGACACCATTCATGACTTTCGTCGTTGTTTTTTGCAGGGTGAATTAGAGCAACAGTTACTGCAAGCCAACCCTATTTTGGAAGCATTTGGAAATGCAAAAACTGTCAAGAATGACAACTCTTCACGATTCGTGAGTACCCCTTTCGTTCCACAGCCGTACATTCTGGATTCTTGCGGTCTCGCTTCGGCTGTCGAGATGGCAACGAACCGCAAGTTCTTTGAAACGAACTCGACCTTTTTGGTGCAGTAAATGTTGCCTTTGGCGACAGAGAAGATCCAGCAGGCAGTGATAGATCGTCACAACGTGGAATGAACAAGAAGAGAAACCTCAAGTGTTTGGCATCCAAAGTCCAACAGACCCGTCGTGTCTGTGCAAATGGTCTGAACGTTTTGTCGGCGCAAGTACTCTGCTTCCATGGTGATGGATTTGATCCGGTTGGAGCTGCACTTGCTCGACTTGTTGCAGCTCGGCGAGTTTCTGTCATTTTTCCTGGGGCAGACATGGAGCACTTCATTTTCGTGATCTCCCTCTCTCCTCCCCTGATTTATGCGCCTGTCGCAAATTGCTGATGTTCCGCTTCTTTTTTCAGGGAAAGTTCATCCGAATCAATTTCGACGCGTCAGGATACATCTCAGGAGCCAACATCGAATCATGTACGTTGTCTCTATTCTGTCTGCCTGGTTTACTCATAGATTTTCATTCAATGAGGAGAGACGATGATTGAGTGGGTGGTTCCATTGCAGATCTGCTCGAGAAGTCTCGGTGTGTACGACAAGCGACCAACGAGCGATGTTTCCACATTTTCTACCAGTTCTTCACATCATGTACGCCCGAAATGAAAAGTAAGTTCCAGACACACTCGTTGAACTGGCTGTTCCAAGTCTTTTGACAAAAAAAGTTTCCAAGGAGCTGCCACGATCACAACAGGTGCTGCGACAACTCGGTGGATTTGGAAATGTACGCATTTCTTGGAGAGTTCGTAAATTGGGACCAGAATCTCCGAAATTTGAAAGGCCAGCCGAGGTGAGCGAGGAAAAAGTTTTTATGTCGGTTTTTGCCGTGCTGCGTGAGAATTGTGTGGAAATAGTTCACATTCCATGTGTGGCACATGAAAGGAGCAGCACGTCGAAAACAACTCGAGGCGCTCGAGCCATAAAAGTCCACTGACTTTGCCGTGTGTTTCTGGTGAAAAAGAAATTTCGCACGCACTGAAATGACAACATTTTGTTTGCTCACAAACTTTCACGAATTCACGACCCAACCTTTCGTCAGAATCCGTCTTTACGTGGAGATAAGTGGAGTGGTCAGGGGTGGGGAGTGTGTGCTAAATGACCATTAGAGTCTAGTGGGCGTGACAACCCCCGGCAAACAAACCTTCACTTTGCACCGGTGCGCCGTTGGATCAGGTTCAGTGCGCAGCGTTTCGCATTGTGATCAGAATAACTCGAGTGAACTGGCCACAAAAGTCAACGAACACAACACATGCCTCGGCATTGTGTGGATCAAAACAGTGATGCCCCAAACCTGTAATTGTGAGGACAGTTTTTGTCTGATGTAGCATTCTCTGGTGGTGCCGAACTCGACTGGCTGGAGTTCATTCAAATTCCCTAACGAGAGGCTATGAACTTACACCCTTTAGTTTTTGCTAAAGTGTATATCTGCACACAAAATCTGTTTAGATTTATGGAAGTCCCATCCCTCTTTCAGACGCAGGGTAATTAAATGTCAGACAAAAAACATCGTCGGTGGCATTTTTTTGGAGACTCGCACACCAGGCGCGATGCGCCGCCTCATCTGAAAGTTTGTCTCTCGAGTTTTACTTTCGTGTCCCACTGACGAAATTCCTTGGTGAAAAATGGTGGGCTCCGACGAAACCCATGATGGACGTGGTCTGCCATTTTATCCTGCACAAGAAAAAAATATTGCTGGAAGGTGTTTACGAGACTCGAGGTTTTAAATTTTCACACTGATGCGCAGAGCAGCCGTGTCCTTTTTTTCGGGGCTTTTTGATATCAAGTAACATTTGTGCGAATCAAAAGAGGGGCTTGCTGTGGGTCACGGGGGTCGGACAAAACACTGTCAGTCCCGTCGGTGCTGTCACATCGCTCGGTGCTTTGAAAGGAAAAGGCTCAATTTTGGTGGCTTTTTCTGAGGGGAGATCTTCCAACATGAACTTGTTTCTCAGGGAAGCGAGACTCGCTAATCCCCAGCTTGGGTTGTAGACTTGACTTCCAGAGACCTCCACAGAAAATCACGGTTGAAGGAGCATTTCCTTTCTTGCGTTTCGAGTGTGAGTAAGGCCGCAGAGAAAAGAAACGATGTTGATCTGTGGTTCCGTGGTGGCCATTGGCCAAATTGCGTTGTGTGTCAACTCCGTTGCAGCAAACTATCCGTGTTTTGGATTCAGACATACCACGAATGCGGTGCAGATTTTACGGCTGCACAATTGATTGGCCGGGATCGCAGATTGTCGCCAGTCCTGTGGGAATCAATGACCATTTGACCTCTTTGCCCCTGCGGAATTAAAAGCGTTTCATTGACGCAGGGCCATTGGCCCAATCTTCCTTGACCAAATCTGATAAGGGGCTTTTGGTCATTGCGAGCGATTCATCAGTGAATTGCATTCTTCGCTCGCGGCGGCTCAGTTTGTAGAAGCCGCTGTCAGGAGTAGCTGCGAACAGTTTGGCTGAAAATACTTCGGTCTTGGATTGAATGCCCCAAGAGGGACCGTAAAAGCACTCGTACACGTCCGCAAACAAAAATGCCAGTCTCGTAAAGTGCTTCTTTTGAAGAAAACAGCCCCTTGGTCTCAGGCTAAATATCTGGTTCAGGTGGAATTGTTGGGCGACAAAAACCCGCATGATTTGCGGTGAAAAGAAGACTTGCGCGGCGATTACGCACCCGAGCGCACTCAGCTCTGAGCGAGTGAAGCGCGTCCGGCGATACCGATCTCCACGGAAATTGCTCGTGACTTGTGCGCAACATCAACTGTTTGTGCTACACGGTGAAATTCAACCCCCAAACCTGGCTCGCCTCTTGTTCCTCGCAAAAAATGATGATTTCCGCGTATAAATCTGCGACTTTTTCAAGTTGAAAGGCTCGAGGAAGTTCAATCTTTCGTACAGAGTTGAATTCAGAATTCTTGTGTGTGCGTCGTCAAGAGTTCAAACAGGTCCACTGTGGCGAAAAATGCTTCCACAAGACCAAAAGATTTTTGTGCGTAACAAGTCAGTGCAACCATGTCGCGCACAGTGCAGCTCGCAGTTCTGTTGGGGCACTTTCGTGGCTGGTTTATCGCTCCTGTCAGTCATCGGAACCAAGCACATGAATTTTGTTGAGTCTTTGCAGAAACGGTTGTGTTCTTTCCTGTCCTGCACAAAGCAGTTTGTGTTGATGTTTTTTGTCCCGCTGGATTTTGGATAAAGACATTGCACGACTTGCGAAAAACAATCTTCAGAACGTATCATCCGCCTTTTGACACCCACCACGTTGCGCCTCCTGCAGTTCCTGTTGCCTGCAGACGCAGACACAATTTCTCTTGGAACTTGGAATCTTTCCTTCGTTCACGGTGTTCTCGTACCTCTCCCAGCACTTTCCACAGTCGTTGACCCTTCCTCTTGTCTCCCACAGAGGCTTTCCTGCTGGACGACATCAAAAACTACCGGTACCTGTCGAATGGCTCAATGCCCGTGCCCGGCACCGACGACAAGGAGATGTACCGCCAGCTGATCGAGGCCATGAACATCATGGGCATCTCTCAGGTGAGTCTTGGTTCACATGGAAGCTGCCTTGTACCGCCTGTGCTGCACGGTGACGGTGAAATGCGCTGTCTCTTTTCTTTCAAATTGCAAAGCTGACATTTCACATCACTTTCAATGATTCTGAACAGACACGCACGGTTTGTTTTGTTTTCTGCAACACAGGATGAGCAGGACTCGATCCACCGCACCGTGTCGGCCGTCGTGCTCTTCGGAAACATGCAGTTCAAACAGGAGCGCAACTCGGACCAGGCCACGCTCCCCGACAACACAGGTGCGTCCGCGCTGCAGCCACACTAGCTCCGCAGTCGACTTGCATGATGACAAATGACACCTCCCTTTCAACAGAGTGTTGCAGTGTCCAGGCATTTCGCAAGTGCTCGTTTAGATTTTTGACCACGAAGCATCTGGAAGCAATTGAGGAGAGCAACACAAGACAAGTCAGCGAGGGGTAAAAATGTTATTGCTCAAGATGTTGCAACACGAAGCAACAGTGTAGCAACGTGCATGTTTCAGCTCGACCCCCTCCTGAGAAAAATGCGTCGAGGCGAAGAGAAGGAGCTACATTACACCGGTGCACACTTTACAACGTGTCTTTTCGCTGGTTGTGTTTCAGTTGCGCAGAAGGCGTGTCACCTGCTCGGCCTGCCCGTCACGGAGCTGACGCGCGCCTTCCTCAAACCCAGGATCAAGGTCGGGCGCGACTACGTCACCAAGGCGCAGACCAAGGAGCAGGTGCGCAGCAGATACACGACCCGGGCACCGGGAGCGAGTCGTAAATCGAGCCGTGACCTTTCGAAACCGAAATGATCCTCCTTTGCGCGATTGTGAGAATCAATTGGTTTTCGGTGCAAAACGATTCAACAGTTGTGTCGTTCAGCTCAAAACACAAGTCCTGTTCACTTTGTTCTGGACTTGTTCATTTTTGCTCTGGACCGAATCCAAACATCCCGTTCATCGTCAGTTTGAACGTTTTCTGAAGGGTGCCCTTCACCCTGTGGCGTGCTCATTTGCAGCGTTGGTTTCCAAATGCAATGCCACTTGCGTCGGATGACAACTATAAATTTATTTGCCTTGTCCAACAATATTTACTCGGATGAGGTCGAGTGTTATCTGTCACGATACCGCACAAAGGCAGCATTTATAGCTGCTTATCGGCTCGTGGATTGACACAGCGCTTGTGTAGGGCCAATTTGGGATGTTGCTACTTTCATGTCCCGTTTCATGTCTCCGAACAGTGTCCTCATGGGGAGTCATTCGAGCACAAAATGATATCAGTGCGATCTACTCAGTCTGTATTCTACAGGAGTCAACAGTTGTCATCGTTTCTGACGGGATCAACACGATTTCACAGCCCGATCCTTGTTCACGAATAAGATGCTGTCAGCTCGCAGTCGAGTGTCAATAGATCTTCCTCTGCTCAGAGGACTCGTTTCAAGCGTCGAGTCCCAGCCCCTTCAAGAAATGCACGGTTTTGTTGTCACTGCCCAGCGTATGGTGCAGTCAAATGCCTGTAGACTGCAGTTTTCACGTGTCCAGTCATTCTCGGTTTCACGTTTCAGGTGGAGTTCGCCGTGGAGGCGATCAGCAAAGCGATCTACGAGCGCCTCTTCAAGTGGCTCGTCGCCAGAATCAACCGATCACTTGACAGGACGAAGCGGCAGGGAGCCTCCTTCATCGGCATCCTCGACATCGCTGGTTTCGAGATCTTCCAGGTGAGGGCGCTGTGGGTGGTCTGCCGTGCGAGGAGCGTCGGTCAGTGGGGTGTGGGTGCGGGGAGTCGCACGGGGAAAGGTTGCGCCATCTGGCACGAGCACAAAAAGAAAATGTTGGCAATCTTTTCAAGTGCGGTTTGCATGTTTGTCAAGATGTGTGTTTAGTTCGTTCTGACAATTGAATAATACCGCAGTAAGTTTCACAACTGAAGTCTTCACATGACTTTCTTTACATTGATAACAAATAGTTGTTGGCAAAGGTCAGTCCCCAATAGAAATAAGTGGCACGGGTTTGATTGAGGCCCCTTGGACACACACACACTTGCACATATTGATGATGGTGAAATCAAGTTGGACAGGGACCTCTACCTACAGAAAGGATTCGTTTGGCTGCAGAATTGTTCTGATACGTGTCAGCTTGAAGTCACCATTGAACGGTCAATATCAGATGCAATTAATTCCAGCTTAGATACACAGCACTAAATTTTCGATTTCTGTGCAACGCACTCAAAATCAGGGACCGGTAGGTTCTGTACATTGCACAAGAAATGTCGTCTCCCCACCTCACACTTGTTTTCCACTTTCGTGCTGTTTGCATGAATCTTAGTGATACGTAGTAATATCACCAAAAGTGTCAGTTGGCACTTCTTCTGTGTGAGAGAACCATGTGAGAGAGAACATTCACTTTCTTGGTGATGTCATGTTTTTTTTTGTTTGTTCACACAGCTTTTGATTATTTGTTTTTCTCCAGCCTGACTTGATTGGCATGTCAGCAGTTTAGTTGGGAAAATTCCAGACTGTCCATGTGACTGTTGTGACTGACTTCGGTCTTCACTGAGTCCCTGTTGAGTTGTAGTGTAGGCAGCCAGTGTCCTCCAGAACTTGGCCCAGCTGAGTTTCTCAAACATACCACATCTCCTGTGTTGCGTCAGTTCCTTTCGTGGTCGCGTCATTTTGTGCCTAAAGTTTGAATTCCGTGTTTTCTATTCACTGATTTGTAACACTTGATGTAGGCGAATGATGAAGGGGTGGTGGTAAGTAGAAATAACCGAGTTGTACAGATGTGTTCGTTCAACCAATGCATTTATTCAGTGTTCTTCCGTTTGGCATCTCGACTTGCCTGCCTCTCTTCCATCCGATTCAAACCAGATGAACGTTCAACGCGGGTTCTCCAGGTTTCCCTTTCCCCGTTGAGGTTGAAAAATCTTTGGTGTGGGCCTTTTCAAGACCAGAATACAAATTTATTGAAAACCTTTCCAACGAAACGTGAGGTAGGCACGTCATTGATGCTTGTGCTTTGCAAGAAGCGAAATCCTCTTTTCAGATTTTGTTCCTGTAGTTTTGCCGCAGTTCACTCGAGGGTGGATGACCCCCTGAATGTTGTCGTTTTTGTGTTGTGATCAAAATGTTGTCATTTGCTTCTGAGCCTCGGAGCTCGACACCTTTTGGTTTCCTGTGGCCGTTGAATCGTTTGCAACATGACCGTCCAAGTGCCTTTATTTTTTCTCTGTTGTCACGAGAATTGCGAAGGAATGCCAGAACACTTTGTTTTGGTTCTGCGATAAAATAAAGGCTGAAGCATGATGCCCAGAGTGTTTACAAAAAGCAACGAAGCCAAGTTTCCATTTCCTCTGTAGCCGTAATGATACTTCGGAAATTGGAGATGTCAGAAATTGAGGGCCTTTACACATTGTTGACAAACAGTGATTATGAAAAAGTACTGTGGATGCGAAACTCAAACTAATGATGCAATCAAGCCATTGTGCTTGTGTTTTGCGTTTGTGGATTGTGATCAGCTAAATGTTACTGACTCTCGACGAAGGTACAGGCCTTGCGCTCAAAGACAGGACTGAGGCTGTTGGGACCCTGAATCTTGTAGTCGTTGTTGTGTCCCCAACCCCAAGAATCAGTTTCACTTGAAACTACATCGTGTCCGTTTGTGTGTTTCAGATGAACTCCTTCGAACAGCTGTGCATCAACTACACGAACGAGAAGCTGCAGCAGCTCTTCAACCACACCATGTTCATCCTGGAGCAGGCCGAGTACCAGCGCGAGGGCATCGAGTGGACCTTCATCGACTTCGGCCTCGACCTCCAGCCCACCATCGACCTCCTGGAAAAGGTGAGCCTCGCTCTCATGTCGTGAGGTGGTCACGTGCCCCCGAGCCTCGATGTCGTGTCGTGAGATGATCACGTGTCCCTGGAGAATTCACCCTGTCCGCTTGGGTCGCTGTTTTACGTTGTTCCAAGAATCTGGACACGGTACCGCACGGAAAGCACCAAGAGCGCAGAATTGCCCTCAAGACTGGAAAAGCTCGGTTGTGCACGTTCAACGCGGAGAATGTTGTGTGGATGGTCAGGATTGTGCCGGAATGTTTTTTGCGCCTGGTATGTTTCCGATCGTGTTGCTTTGGTGGCGCGGACGACCAGAACACAAATATTTTGAGTTGCGAAGGGGTTGGAATTCGTAATCATTCGCAGAACTTCCTGCAGCGATTCGAAAAATTCGGGTTTTTACCGTCCGGAACTAACTGTGAGCAATCGCCATTTACAGAAGGCAAGTTGGGAGAGATGCAAGTGAAGTATGCGCACTCTTTTCGTCAGCTGTTGTTGATTTTCTAAGTTCTTGCTTCTGTGTTCACGTCGAAGTTCTCAATGTTTTCGTCCGATTTTTCCACACCTCGCCCTGTCGCCGGAGCTCTCACTCGGAACACACCACAAGCCGTTTTCAATGCAGCCGACATGTTTTGTTAAGAATTCTGAGCATGACTTTTCAGTTTTATAGCTCGATGAGGTCAAGCATAATCCACTTTAAATTAAATTAATCAACGGAAGTAATTTTAAGTTTGTTGAATAATTATCCGTAAGTTGGATTGTTATTTTGTTTCCTTTGTCGAACCCGGCACTCCGCGAACATTCTTGAGCTGCGCAGTACTTCTTTCTTTCTGTCAAGTCGACCATCACCCGTGTCAATGTCTTCGGTTGCTTCGGTTCCCTTTTCATCAATGTTAACACGAGTTGTTTTGCTAACAGTGGCAATTCGGAGTGACCTGGTATGACTGGTTTTGATTTCGCTTTCACGTAACATCTTTTTTTTCTTCCCTCGATGCTTGAATGGACGTGAGTGCGTGTGTTTTGCCTTCTTTTGCAGCGGGTTTCTTAGTTTTGGACTTTGCACTGAATAGAAACGGCAAAATGAACTTGGTTGTCGCCTTTTCAGCCGCTGGGTCTTTTCGCGCTGATAGACGAGGAGTGTTGGTTCCCGAAGGCGACCGACAAGACGCTCGTCGACAAGCTGACCGCGCAGCACTCAACGCACCCCAAGTTCCAGAAGCCCGACTTCCGCGAGAAGGCTTCCTTCAGTCTGATCCACTATGCTGGCAAGGTGAGTCCTTCACTCTGATCCACCTGGTTGGTTCGATGTCCAGCCATCTTGAAATTTCCGTTGCCAGAGCAACGTCAGACAGGAAGAAAAAGCAGAAATACCGGCATGTCAGTTGAATTCGTTGCTGTTGGTAGGTGGACTACAGCTGCGACGAGTGGCTGCTGAAGAACATGGACCCGCTGAACGAGAACGTGGTGTCGCTGCTGCAGACGTCCGGGGACGACTTCATCAAACACATCTGGAAGGACGGTGAGTTCCGTGTGGGAAGCGTCAGGTGGGAAGGAGACGGGGAATGGTGAAAACGCTGCAGATTCAGTTGGGGAACTAGCTTGAAATTGAACCACGAAAAAACTGAAGCAAGGACAGACGGAGGAACCCCGGGGAAGTTGTTTTCAGCAGAAGCGAAATTGGTTGACAATGCAGTCTCACTGCGCATTTTGTTGACAGGGATGAAAGAAGTGCAGACAAATCAAACGAACGTCGCTTTCTCGTTTCAGCCGAGATCGTCGGCATGGGTGCTCAGACGGCCAATGAGACGTCGTTCGGTGCTCGCACCCGGAAGGGCATGTTCCGCACCGTGGGGCAGCTGTACAAGGAGCAGCTCAGCAAACTCATGTCCACCCTCAACAACACCAACCCCAACTTCGTCAGATGCATCATTCCAAACCACGAAAAGAAGGTGAGTGAGGGCGGTTTCATTAAAAATACACCAAGGGGTTTCGACCCTCAAATATTCTTGGTGCCTCATTTCACGCAGTCAGATATTGTCGTGGACATCATTGAGTTGGTCGCACTTGTTTTCACTGCTGAATATTTTTCAGGCGGGCAAGATCGACGCCCCGCTGGTGCTGGACCAGCTGCGGTGTAACGGCGTGCTCGAGGGCATCCGCATCTGCCGACAGGGCTTCCCGAACCGCATCATCTTCCAGGAGTTCCGCCAGCGCTACGAGCTCCTCACTCCCAACGTCATTCCACGCGGCTTCATGGACGGCAAGAAGGCCTGCCACAAGATGGTGAGCGAACGCTGGGTCGTCGTCGCTGCAAAATGGAACTGATGGCTCATATAGAGCTGAATTTTGTCAGCTCAGGGGTAGCACAAGCAGAACGTCTGAACCAAAGAAATCCGAAGGAATGACCTGGAATGTGAGATCCAAAAACTTCTTGGACGCACGCTAAATGCACCCGTTGCACTTTTGTCTTCAGATCCAGGCGCTGGAGCTGGACTCGAACCTCTACCGCATCGGGCAGAGCAAGATCTTCTTCCGCGCAGGCGTGTTGGCGCATCTCGAGGAGGAGCGCGACCTCAAACTCACAGACATCATCGTCAACTTCCAGGCGCATGCGCGCGGCTGTCTTGCCAGAAGGTGCGTGCTTCGGGGCCATGTGTGAAACCCGTGAAGGGTCACCAATCACGCGTGTGCATGCGTGTGTGTGTCCCCTGACAGGTGATGTCAACGTGTCAAGACGAAGTTCTCCTGGGTCGTGTGGGATCCTTGAGCAGGTTTTGATTTCAGGCGCCTGGTGGCAGTGGTTGATGAGGCGACAACGTGAGGATCAGTTGTGCGTTCAAAAGTATCTGGTGAATAATTGCTCAGGGTTCCCACAAACCTGTGCCACAGAGTGGTTCCACACCACGGTTGAAAGACCTGTCAGATTCCAACCCCTGTGCCTGACTGTGAACACCGGAGGGACGTGAGCCTGAGCGGAGTGAGAAAAGTAGAACCCTGATCGTTCGGGACGGATTGCGTGGCCAAACACAATACATGTATTTGACGTTTCTTGTGCACCACCGCGTTTCTTCCAGGTGTCTGTGCCTCTGTTCACGTGTATCCACAACATACACAACACAAACAAAACACAAAGTTTGTTCTCAAGACGGGTTCAGAACTGTTTCGCCCTTCGGAGAGACCCCTTGTGCAGATCTCGGCATTGTTCCTTGCGATTTCGGTTCCCTGTACTGAGCGAATGCCTGCAGTAACGCACACCACAAACCAACACATGTTCACTGACGGTGACCCGTTTCTCTCGCTGCAGGAACTACCAGAAGCGGCTGCAGCAGCTGTCCGCCATCCGCATCATCCAGCGTAACTGCGCCGCCTACCTCAAGCTGCGCAACTGGCAGTGGTGGCGCCTCTTCACCAAGGTGAAGCCGCTGCTGCAGGTGACCAACAACGAGGAGAAGCTCAACGCCAAGGAGGTGGAGCTCAAGCAGGTGGCGGACCGGTTCGAGAAGCAGAAGAACGACTACGAGGAGCTGGTGGCGAAGCAGCGTCAGATCCTCGAGGAGAAGAACATCCTGTCGGAGCAGCTGCAGGCCGAGACGGAGCTGTGCGCAGAGGCGGAAGAGGTGCGCGTCTACTCTTCACTTTCCAGTACCATTGCGCGAATATTCTGAATAAGTGGTGCTAATTTACTGTCGAGACTGTGCGGTTTGGTGACTTGAATGCAAGTGTCTCAATCGCCTCTTGGTTTTGCTGCAGTCTCGCGCGCGGCTGGCAGCGCGGAAGCAGGAGCTGGAGGAGATCCTTGCCGACATGGAGGTGCGGCTCGAGGACGACGAGAAGGTCAACGCGTCGCTAGTCTCAGAGAAGAAGAAACTGCAGACCACCATCCAGGACCTCGAGGAGCAGTGAGTCATCCACGAACATCTTGGTCACAGTGGAAGAGTCGAGCCTCCGTTCGCTGCTGTCTCCTGTCCCAGTCTCCGAGGGGGCGAATGTCAAATCACGCGCTGTTTTGCTGTGGAGGGTCTGCTTTGTCTCTCGCTTGTCAGTCATTTGGGGAAAAATCCAAGTGCGAAAGTTTGTCTTGTGAGAACGTTTGACGATTCTCGGAATCTGCTTGGCAGACTTGAAGAGGAGGAGCAAGCGAGGCAGAAGCTGCAGCTCGAGAAGGTGGCGGCCGACTCGAAGCTCAAGAAGATGGAGGAGGACCTGGCTATCGTCGACGACACCAACATGAAGGTGAGGTTCCGACAGACACGGCAAACTTGGTTTTCTTCCCAAAGAATATTCTGGCACTTGAGTGGGGATCTAGATTTAAGCGTGACGGTTCGTTTGTGTGGTTGTAGTTGAGCAAAGAGAAGAAGCACTTCGAGGACCGGCTCAACGAGATCACGTCTTCGCTCGGGGACGAGGAGGAGAAGGTGAAGCAGCTGAGCAAACTGAAGAACAAGTACGAGGCCATCATCGCCGACCTCGAGGAGCGACTCAAGCGAGAGCAGCAGGTGCGCCACAACCTCCCGTTTTCTGAAGGGAGTGCGATTGGCGGGGGAATGGATTTGGGTCCCATTTTCGTCACCACGGCTTGTTTTCATGACGCATTGAATGTTAACCTGCCCTTCACAGCGTCTCGTTTCGCGCTTTGCAGCTACGTCAGGAGCTGGAGCGGATCCGGCGGAAGCTGGAGACGGAGCTGAACGACGTCAAGGAGCAGCTCAACGAGAAGATGCTGCAGCTCGAGGAGCTGCAGGCGCAGCTGCACAAGCGCGAGGAGGAGCTGCAGCGCGCCCTCAACAAGTACGTGTGTCACTGCCATCCGCCTCGGGGCATCGTGTGAGAAGTCCCCGACCTGTCAACATACGTTGTGCCCACGCACACTCACGGAGACTCTGAATTGACTCGTGCGTTCCTATAACAAGCGTGCATAAGATGTTTCGTCACACGTAGTTGAAAATGAAACATTTTTTATGGTGCAGGCAAGAAGAGGAGATGGCGGCGAAGACGACATTCCAGAAGAACATGCGCGAGGTGGAGGGTCAGCTCCAGGAGCTGCAGGAGGACCTCGAGACGGAGAAGGAGGCGCGCAACAAGGCTGAGAAGCAGAAGCGCGACCTGAGCGAAGAGCTGGAGGCGCTCAAGTCTGAGCTCGAGGACTCGCTCGAGACGTCGGTGGCGGTGCAGGAGCTGCGCAACAAGCGTGAGATGGAGGTGGTGTCACTCAAGAAGATGTTGGACGAGGAGGCCAAGAGCAAAGAGAACCAGATTCAGGAGATGCGCGCCAAGCACTCCGTGGCTCAGGAGCAGCTCAACGAGCAGATCGAAACCTCCAAACGGGTCAGTGTCCTGTCGATGTTTCTCCCCCCCCCCCCCAAAAGATGTCACTTCTGCCCAAAACACACGCCTGTTTGACACGAAATTGTGTCGATTCCCCTTGCCTGACATTCTGAAGGACGAAGGTGTTCGTGTGTGGCTTGTTTGGGCAGGAAGTCGTCCAGGATGATGTTTTTCCACATTGTAAGATGTGCTAGTGTGCCGAATGCAAATTCCTCCCAACACAACGCCACAATAGTGTGGCTATTATCTTGCCTCCGACTCGGGCGATAAACTGACCTTCTGTTCGGCACTTTTCAGGCAAAGAGTGCGCTGGAAAAGATCAAGTCGAACCTGGAGGCGGAGAACGTGGACATGGCGAACGAGATCAAGCAGCTGAACGTGGGCAAAGCGGAGTCTGAGCGCAAGCGCAAACAGGCGGAGTCGCAGCTGCAGGAGCTGACGCTGCGCCTCGTCGAGACGGAGCGCGCCTCTGGAGACCAGCACTCCAAGGTCTCCAAACTCCAGGTGAGGCACGCGCGCGCGGGCAACAGTTTTGTGGTTGGGTGGTCTCCTGGCTGCGTTCTTTGGTGAAAAGTGCAGACGTTGATTCTTGAGATAGCTGTCCGTGGCAACTGCAACTTTTGAGTACAAGCAATTCGCCTTTGCGGTGACGGTTTGTGTGTGTTTTCCCAGGCCGAGCTGGAGTCTGTAAACTCAGCGTTTGAAGAGGCGGACTCGAAGACGACGATCCTGACGAAGCAGTGCGGGACGCTCGAGGCACAACTGGCAGACGCGCAAGAAATCCTCCAGGTAAGGCCGCGATTCTTTGCGAACACCAGTACCTTCGCATTGTACGTGTTGGGTTTTGCCAAAAAAAATGTTGGGTGCGGATCACCCGTGATGTGATCTTGCATAGGAGAAACTCTGCAGGCGGACAGAATTAGTTGCTTGACAAGGTGGGTGTTGGAAATTGAGACAAAGGACGGCGTCTTGACATGTGAATTCACCTGGACTGGTCGTGTTTGTGCAGGAGGAGACGCGGCAAAAGCTGACGGCGCAGTCGCGGGTGCGGCAGCTCGAGGAGGCGATGGAGGCGGCGCAGGACCAGATCGAGGAGGAGGAAGAGGCGCGCAAGGCGCTCGAGAACAAGATCGCTCACCTCAACGCCTCCGTGAGTACCGACCGAGCATGAGCAAAGGCAAGGATGTGGAGGAGGGCAAAGCGGCAAGACCCGATAGGTTCATTTGCTGCACGGGCGTTTGGAGGTGGCTTGACGGGAAAAGGCGTGATGAAGGGGAAGAAAATTAGTTGTGCTGAAGATTGCAAAAGGAAGTGATGTTGATGGGTGTCTTGAATTGCCTTTCTGTCTTGAACCAGAAAAACTGAAGAGGTGTCTTGGCATTTTACTGTTGAACTGAAGAGTTGAAGATTGAAGACGGTTGGTTGAATGTGTTTCCAGGTGACGGAGTACAAGAAGCGTCTGGACGACGACAACTCCGCGATGGACTCGCTGGAGGAGGTGAAGAAGAAGCTGCTGCGGGACCTGGAAGCGGCGCAGGCGCGCGTTGAGGCGCTCGAGGCCGACTCCGACAAGATGCTCAAGTCCAAGAAGAAACTGCAGGCCGAGGTCGAGGACCTGAACGTGCAGCTCGAGAACCAGCGCTCGGCGCTGACCGCGCTCGAGAAGAAACAGAAGAAGTTCGACCAGAACCTCGCCGACGAGAAGGCCATCTCTGAACGGTGAGAAAACGTACCACGTGAAGAACTGCTGCGTCAGAATTAAACTTTAATCATGGCAATGGGCGAATGACAAGGCAGTGATTGACTGTGTCAGTTCACATGGTCCGTGTTTTGTTCACCAACGACTTGCCTATTCATTTTCTGAGGCGTGTTGAAATTGTGAGGTCTCGAAGGCTACGAGACACAAAGGTGAAAATTAGCCGTGTGAGCTATCTCCACGAAAATAATGCAGGTTGAACTGTTGTGCACAAAGAACAAAAACCTGCAGTTCAAGCGCAGCACCTCTTCAATGCTCACACGTTTGCGTGGCTCGCAGGTTGGTTCTGGAGCGGGACAGCGTGGAGCGCGAGTCACGTGAGAAGGAGACGCGCATCCTGAACCTGACGCGCGAGCTCGAGGACCTGCGCGACCGCGTTGAGGAGGCGGACCGCCTGCGCCAGCAGCAGGCGCGCGAGCTCGAGGACATCATGTCCTCCAAGGACGACGTCGGCAAAAACGTGAGTTGCTGAACCGCAGATTCACACCAGAGTTTGATAAAACTGAACATTAGACTTTTGCCCCTTGCCCGCTTTTGAGATGTAAAAAGCTGTGTTTGTTCTCAGGTGCACGAGTTGGAGAAGGCGAAGCGCGCGCTCGAGTCGCAGGTGGAGGAGCAGCGGACGCAGATCGAGGAGCTCGAGGACGAGCTGCAGGCGACGGAGGACGCCAAGCTGCGCCTCGAGGTCAACATGCAGGCGCTGCGCGCGCAGTACGACCGCGAGATCCAGAACAAGGACGAGCAGGGCGAGGAGAAGAAGCGCTCCCTCATCAGACAGGTGAGCCGCGCCGCACAACGCCACTTAAAATGTGGGGAGTTTGAAGACCAGACAAGTTTGTCCGGGAAGTTTTCGCCATCAAAGCTCTTGTGGCAGCAATGATGCATTGATTTCCATCAAGTTTTCGTCAACAGCATTCATACCCTTTGAGGCATGGTGTTGAGAAATACCGTCTGAGCAAGCCACTGAACGGGGTCCTGGTCCCTGAGGTCTCTCTGAGACCAAAAGGAAGGCCATTTGTGTTCGTGAATGCTAACATTAGCTTTGTGCCCGCTCTGCAGCTGCGAGAGTTCGAGGCTGAGCTGGAGGAGGAGCGCAAACAACGCGCAGCCGCCGCCAACGCCAAGAAGAAGCTGGAGGGCGACCTCAAGGCGATGGAGGGGCAGGTGGAAATGGCGCAGAAGATCAAGGAGGACAGCGTGCGCCAGGTGCGCAAGCTGCAGGCGCACCTCAAGGAATGCCAACGAGAGGTACGTGAGATACTTTTCTTCTGCTTCTGGTGAGCACAGTGAAGTGACTTGGAAATCGTGTCTTCACAATTCCCTCCTCTTCGCGCACCCGACATTCAGTCAGGGTTTTATTCGGTGTTACCAAATGTGACTGGCTCCACAGGTGGAGGAGGCGCAGATGTCCAAGGACGAGATGGCGAACCATATGAAGGAGAACGACAAGAAGCTGAAGAACCTGGAGGCGGACCTGATGCAGCTGCAGGAGGACCTGGCGAGCTCGGAGCGCGCGCGCAAGCAGCTCGAGGGCGAGCGCGACGAGCTGCAGGACGAGATCAACAACTCCGCCAACAGCAAGTGAGTCACCCCACCGCTCTCACACAGACAAACGTCGAAGTGTTCACACTTCACACCACTTTTCGTCCTTCCGGTACATCACTTCAAATTTGAGTTCAGTTGTGGATGACAAACCGATCTGTTGAGGTGCGCGTCTTGGCAACAGCTCTGTGATGCTTTGCACAATCACAAGTTTTCGTCAACAGTAAGCTTGCCGATTGATTTGGTATGGTGTTGAGTCTGTTGTTCTGAGCAAGCTGCCCTTCCCTTCACCGTCTCGAGACGGTGACCCGCGTGTCAGGCCCCCTGACGATCCGACTTCTCTCTCGCTCCAGGGGGTCGATGCAGGAGGAGAAGAAGCGGATGGAGTCGCGCATCTCGCAGCTCGAGGACGAGTTGGAGGAGGAGCAGAGCAACCTCGAGATCCTCGCCGACAAGGCGCGCAAGAACGGACTCCAGGTGCGACAGCGTCGCTGAGTCGAAAATCTCAAACGCTGATTCACGACACAGCTTTGGGCGTTGACTTATCAAAACTGCTGATCAAAGCCGACTTCGTTTGTGTCTTGCATACAAAAAAGGAGTCAACATTGCCTGCTCCCACCATTCGCTGGGCAGTATGGTCCCGAAAAATCTGAAGTGCTGGCAGTGCATTGAATTCTCCGCGTCTCACCAGGTGGAGCAGCTGACGACGGAGCTGGCGGCGGAGCGCAGCAACACGCAGAAGCTGGAGAACGCGCGCATGGTGATGGAACGGCAGAACAAGGAGCTCAAGGCGAAGCTGGCCGAGCTCGAGGACCAGATGAAGACGCGCTCCAAGGCGACGATCGCGTCGCTCGAGAGCAAAATCACCAACCTCGAGGAGCAGCTCGAGGTGGAGGCTAGGTGAGCGCTCACGACACCGCACTGTGGACTCAGGGTTAGCTGCCACAATGCTGCCAAGAATCGTCTTATTCTTTATCTGTGCATGTTTCGCATCCACTGAGTGTGATGTCAGCAGTGGTGTGTATTCGTGACATGACACCTGTTTTTCTCGCGCGTCCGCAGGGAGCGACAGATGTTGTCTCGCGGGAACCGGAAACTGGAGAAGCGCATGAAGGAGCTGATGATCCAGGCGGAAGACGAGCGGCGCCACGCCGACCAGTACAAGGAGCAGGTGCGTGCGCGCATGCGCGTCTGGTGGTGCAAAGGAGTTACACGTCCTTAGCGATCGTGGCTGCAGTGATGTCTTGTCATTTCACAAGTTTTCGTCTACAGTAAACATGCTGGTGTTCCAGCATGGTGTTGAGTAATTTGTCTGAGCAAGCCGCAGAATTTCTGGTTGGCACCAACATGACGCCTGCTTGGTTACTTTCACTCCATGGATACACGTTCACACTCTTGCACACACATATTCGACACTTGATGAGAGCTCTGAACAAAGGCCTCTTTCGTGGAGCCCACACGTTTGCGGCTGTTCTTTTGACGGCGGTGCTCTGTGCTGCAGGTGGACAAGGCGAACTCGCGCGTCAAGGCGCTGAAGCGACAGCTGGACGAGGCCGAGGAGGAGTGCACCCGCATCAACGCGTCCAAGCGCAAGATCCAGCGCGACCTCGACGAGCAGACCGAGCAGACGGAGGTGCAGCAGCGCGAGATCGAGCAGCTCAAGAGCAAGCTGCGCACCGGCGGAGACAAGTACAGGTGAGGAGGCGGGGGGCAGGCGGTGCGGGGACGGGACATGGGCCACCGCTCTGTGTTTTTACAGCGGGGAACAAACTGGTGAAATGTTAGACACGGACAACAGATGTCTTCGTAAGGCATCCTTCTCGTTGAATTTCAACGAAAAAGTTTTGAGCGAAGTCGGAAAATCGTCGTCATGTCTCGATTTCGCCAGTGGAAAGCACCTCCAATGTGAAAACACAGAAACGTTAGAATTTATGTGAAAAGTTACTTGCTGTAGACGGTGAATGGTACAAACTAGAAGGACAGTATCAAGTATTGGTTCTTGTATCAAGTAGTGGTCATAAGTTTCAAAGTTTAGTTCCGTTTGTATGTTTTACAAACTGGTGTAGAAACCTGCGCTGAACCCAGAGATTCACTGTTGCCTGGGTTCCGCGTGAATCTGTTCGTAGACGAGTGTAAGTTTGGTTCCAGTCGCTTCGTTATTTTCCCGTACATTCGCTGTCGTCGCTTGTTTGAATGGATGTATGTCTGTGTCGTTATTGTACTGACCAAATGGTGTGTACGAATTTTCCAGTGCGATGTGAGTATTTGGCCATTTCCGTAAGTATCAGTGAGGTTGTTTTCAGATAGTGCGGGACTCTTGAGCCAGACTGGCCTGGCCTTTGGATGCTGCTGTTAACCAGATGGCAGTGTAACATAAGAGACTCAATCGTGGTCGCGTCATGTGTGTCTTGTGCTTTGTAGGTTCGGGTAGCTGTTCTGTTTAGGATTAAGGGTGCCTCCTTCCTCCGTCACTTTCCTTGTTATGTTTGTGTTTTGATTTTGTTGTTGCACCGTTTTGATTTCCTTTCTGCGCGGGTCGTCTGTCCGTCCGTCCACTGAGACACGAGCAGTGCTCCAGATTCTGCTCCGGAAACACTTGCGGAGAATTGTTCGACCGAGTCAGAAATTTCAGACTTGACTTGCCAGCGAGTTTGGCCCAAACGGACGTATTCGCTTGACAAACGCGAAATGTCAGTTGTGAATGTTGGACGGAACATTCGTATTCTCCGTGTTTCGGAAATGTGACTTGACAACCCGCCACCGTATCCCTTTTGTGTTCCCTGATCTTGATGTTTCGCACGTGGGGGGACTCGAAACAGGCGTTTTCTTTCGCTGTGGAGCCGTGGTGCGGATTTCGTTTCTGACCGGGACTGAAGGAGATTCTGTCTTGTTTCTTGCGTCGCTCTTGTCTGTGCTGTGCGAGGCTTCACGCTTTGTGTGCTACGTTCGTCTGCTTTGTGCATTCAAGGCCTTCAAGCGCGCGCGCTGCGTACGTGCGCGCAAAGTCCATCTGCGCGCAGCAGCGAATTCCGAGCCAGGCCATAAGCAATCGCGCCAAGTCTATGTGCGCGCTGCGGCGCAAGTCGAGCAGCCCGCCTCCTCTTCCTCCTGCTTCTGACTCTGACCGCCCCGCCGCTGCTGAAAGCGCTGCTAATTCAGGTCAGACCCAGTTGCCGGAGCCGTCCGATTCAGAGCGAGGTACGTGCGTGTGATGTGAAGTTCTTTGTAAAACTTCGAAATTCGCATGATTGGAAATTGCCACCAGAGGGAAGCGCGGGTTGCAACGTCCAGCGAGGAATCGGCTGAATGTGAAGACCTGGCAGAGGATTCGCGCGCGTGCGCATGTCGTGTCCAAGGAAAAAAGCTATTTTTCAGTGATACTGCCAAAACTCTCATCATGTCTTCTCATTGCTTTCATTCATGTCTCATCTGTGCTCTTCTGTTTTCTGTCTCTAAATTCTTTGTTCGCTTCACTGTAGATGCAGCACCTGTAAGAAAAAGTTGAAGCCAGGAGAAACATCTTGATGCAAAGTCTTGCCACTATCTAGTCTGTAGTGATCATGCCTGTGGTACGTTTCTGTTGAAAAATTCAGGACCCAAGAAAGTCCGAACACCTCACTGTGTGAAGCGTCACTGTCGACACCGCTGACTGTTTGGCTCGTGTGTTTCGTGGCTTGGTCAAGTTTTGTTGAACGTCCCGTTGAGAAGTGTGTGCCTCAGCTCGGGTTAAGTTTTGATCACCAGAGGGCATGACTGACTTGTACCTGTCGGACCCTTCTGGGTTCTGTGACCCACACTGCGCCCTCAGTTTCCTGTTGCCTCCAATGAGCGTCGTCGTTCGTTGTGCAGGAAGCTCTGGGCGCGGTGTGAGTCGGATCTGCCTCGCCCTGCTCGTACTCGCCCGCTGTGAACACCATTTTCCATGGGTGACAGTCGGTCTGCGATCGCTGCTGTGAGAAACTGAGTGTTTGGTTTTCGCCTCCGATGGAAAATGGCGCAGCTTGAAGCGCATCGTGTGTTGAGCATGAAGACGAAAATGAAGTGGCTTGTTCTGCATCTGATTCTCGAGCTGCTCACACTTTTGCCTGTTTTGATTTCGTACTCACCTTGATTTTCGTTTGGTTTCTGGGGTTTTGCAGACTTTTGTAATATTTAATTTTGCAAAGTTACATTTCCATGTTCAATTCGTTCGCTTCTTATTTCGGTGAAGTTGAAACTTGGCGTCTTCAGGTTTGGTTTTGAGTTGAGCTGAACTCAAAAAGTGTGATGTGCTTTTTTCGGACGGACGTTGGTGTTACTCTAAACGGTTCTCTGCCTCGTGGGTTGTCATTGTGACACGTTTGACAGCTGACGCACTGTTCTTTTCAGGAAACCGGGCGCTAAAGACAGGTTTGTAGCGAAAACCTCTGCTCCCTGATTTTTGCATGAGTCCGAGGTTGGGTTTGATTCATCAGACGTCAGCGTTCAAAAGTTCCGTTCAAAAGTTCTGGTCTTGCATCACTCGGTCAAAGTCCATCGACCAGGAAAAAATAATGTCACGTCTGATCAAGAAAGCCAAGCCCTGTTTGTTGTGTAAGAGACATTTTCCTGTTCTGTTGTGGTAGAATCAATTGGAAGTGAGGGATTGTGGGAGGGTTGGGCTGAAGTGGAGGAGCTGAAAATACGAGTAGAAATCCGGTTTGAAAAGTTCTGCACGAGACTTCATGACTTTTAAAAACTGAATGTGTTACCGTAGTTTCTTCAAATTACTCCACACTCAATGAAACTTTGGAATAAAAATTAAGATGAGAATGCAAACTGATTGATGAGGAATGCTGAAGAGTTTCTCGATGAAGTAGAGGATCCAGCTGTTTGCACGAGAGAAAACAAACACAATCGTGTCTTGCCCGCGGTACCTAATTTGGTGCATGTTGCCTGGTCGCACAGCTTTCTGTTCGACTATTCCGACTGCTCGGATCGGTGCGTTGTTGACATTGTTCGTTGTTTGTTTTGTTGGATGATTTTTATTTTATTAACTCTGTGACCGCTCGGTGATTGCAGTTTTTCCAGGGCACCGTCGTTCAGACGAACTTTAGTCTCATTGAACAAATGAAAAGATGCTTCTGACAAGGATTTGAGAATCCTGACTGGTAATATGTCGCACGCCAACTTCACGAGCACGTTTTCGCTTTTGCTGACCTGGTGTTCGCTGTCGTTGCAGAACGTCGCGCCTCGGCCGCAGCAGCTACATGTCGAACCTGAGTCGGTCGAGCATGATGCCTCCGTCCCCCGGATCCGACGACGGCTCCATCGACGGCGACGCCGCTGCTGACGTCAACAACGACGCCGACACGTCCAAGTAGACGCCGCCAGCACCGCCGCCGCCCACACGCGCGTGCAACGCCGGCGTTTCGTGACGCCAACGCATCAAAGTGGACATCGCGTCACAACGCCAGAATTATGTGACGTCATAACGCCACTGTGCGCTGACGCCAGCGAGATGACGGTGTGACGCCACGGCGCTCGTGTAATGTTGCGTCCTTTTTGTTGCTGCTGATGTCAAAAACATTTTCGTCAAGTTCTTTGTTTGTGCGACAACAAAAAAGCAACCGTGACACGACAATTGTAACATGTGATATGAATCAAAAGGAGAGGGTTTAAAATTAAGCCCCACCACCGTCATAAACCTAAGTTCAAAATCTGGCCATGTTATTTTCATGACTGTACATTGACGCTCACACGCTAGAGTAGAAGGAACAGAGGGAACGTTCGCTTTGCACACTCGGTGCAGCTGCTTTCACTTGACGGGAGGGTCTGGAGAGGAACGGCATGTTTCTCACTCGACGCCCCGGGTACCTCAGTGTGCCGAGTGCGCGAAACGAACACACCCGCTGTGGCCGAGTTGTTCTATTTTGTATCCCGTGCTAACAGAAGGTGGACACGTGCACGCGAATCCCATGTCAGAGTATTTTTGTACAAGAACAAGGTGGCGCCGACCCAGCTGTTCCCCGTGTAGTGTAGACAGGACCAAGATTGTACATAGTGCTCCGGTGCAAGCAACCGTACATTGCTGATCGTGCAAAAACCAGTTCGTCCTGTCCGTGAAAGATGCATTTGTGTTACCAAAAAAGCCATTGGGAAGGATTTGTTGTTTCGTGATCTCTTGTTTCTTCTGAGAAACAAAATCGGTTTGGTGAGGAAGCAATACAATCGTTTGTAGCTTGTTCCGGTCATGATTTGTTTGCGTGTGTCGTCACTGAGTTTGTGTCGCTGTCGCCTCAGTTTCACAGCTGCCCCTAAACAATTGCTACAGTTGAAAACTACGATTCCATGCTGTTTCTATGTGATGTACGTTTTCCCAGTGTAGATAATACTCCGATGTACAAATGACCCACTGTAACTCGTGCATTTTGTGGAAACTGAATCAGGTGCAGGGGGTGAAAGTCCCCGACTTTCTCGCCGCACAAGTTTGCTTGCATCAGGCAAACACCAGTGGGAGCGACAGGGAATGGAAGCTGCGACATGAAAGTCACGAACCCAAGAGATTTTGCGTGGGAACCAGGAGACGTAGCTGGTGCTTGAAACTCGCGCTGTGCTGTCCAGCCGCAACCCGTGAGCGAAATTCCCGCGGTCCTCGGTGGAGACTGTCCACGCCTATTTCCCGCGCGTGGCTGTCCGCCGCGATGACTTCTGATGAGTATGCAAACGTGTACATAGGTGCTTAACCAGCAGCCTTGTATCCATGTACAGAACTAGAACGCCTAGATCTAAGCGACTCACAGACTTCGAGCATGTACATAACGAGATATCCCTCAGAACTTTACCAATCGCCAAATACGTCTTTTTTACGTGCAAATGAATGTCACAACAAAAGGGTCCACGAAGTGTCTCAGTTGTGCGTTTTGAACAGGGACACACGCGCAACGCTTTTGATAAAGAGAATTTCTACGTGCAGAATTTACACGTGCAAACAAATGTTAGTCGCGGTAGGGAGCGCTTTTGTACGAGCTCATCGCTTGTTGCTTGGAAAACCGCCTTCTTTGCAGACAATTATTTTTCCCCTCGCTACTTTCCTCCTTTGGTTTCAAAAGCTTTGATTTTAACTCTTCAAGGTTTGGTTGAATGTGATAGTTGTTTGGCTTACAGAGTTGCAGTATTGAAAGTATTAAAAGCGTCTGCTGTCCTCCGACATTCCAAATTGAGATGATGTGTCTGTATCATAGGTTGGAAGTGCCGTATGTATCGAGGCTTCTCTCTTCGCATTCAACATCTTGAAGGTTAGAATCACACACACGCACACACCTGTAGGAATCATGTCGAAAGTGCTTTGTTTTCTTCGTTGGTAAAGGATTTTTTTCACAAATATTTTTTGACGTTTATTTATTTTTTTCTACGTAAACTTCATTGCCTTGCGTACTGACAATGAATAAATCATGTCGGATCAAAATCGTGGTTCGTTTGTTTCACTTGGTCTGTTTCAACTCTGGAGTTCGGTGTGGTGACCTGCAGTGCGACAACAAACGCCTTCCGGCTGAATTCATGTAAGGGTTCACCCGCTCTGCACTGGGTTGAATCTCTAGGAAAGAAAAACAATTACGTTGTACGGACGGAAATTTGTTCGGACGTGCGACTAATTTGCTGCTTGAAGTGGAGTAGGAACCTGCTTTTGTCAAAACGATTCGTCCAAAGTTCAGTCGAACGGGTTCATTGCATAATTCGGGACAGCCACTGGAAACAAAAGTTGGGAGACTGCAAGATTGTTGTGTGGCACTGTGCTGTCACAGATATCTCAGGCACTGCGTGGTCTGTTTCTCATTTCACAAAGGGTGACGTGTTTGTGTACGCGCCAGGCATCGTCCTGCAAGTGCAATCAAGCTGAACAGGTCTGTAGTCATCAATCACACGACTGGAGGTGAAAGCAATCTGCGAGCGATCACGGTTGCAGCCACGCTCCGAAGTTCATGACATGGAGAAACCGTCGTTGAAGTCCTGGTATCAGAAAGCGAAGTTCAACAAACCAGCTTCGCGCAAAACAAAAGTGAAGAAGAAGCTCCACAGCGAAGACTCTGTCGACGTTCGTTTCCTCGATTTAGCGCGTTCGTCGCCGGCGACGCAAGACGACGATGAGACCCCAGACTCCAGCAGATCTCGATCTTCTCTGCCCATGTGGAGCGTCGTGTCGCCGTTCTCCACCAGGGGGAGCTGCTCACCGGAAGTCCAGAGTCCAGGTCGGTTTGCCTCGATATCTCGTCGCAAGTTGAGTGTTTTCCCAGAATTTTGACTGTTGATCAGTTTTCTTGGACAAAGCATTCAAGTTGAGACGGCGTTGGTCCACTACGGTACCATTTCGTTGGCACTCAACTGCAAACGGTAATGTCTCTTGGTGAACCTCACGAGGTTCGCATGCTGCACAGTGAACGACTCGTTTGGTTCAGCAGGGGCGGTGCCGTCGGTGTCGGACAGAGACGCGGAGGACTCCGAAGCGGGACCCGTCTCCTTCCCGCTCCTCCCCGGGCTGATCGACACGAGTCCCGAGCAGGAGCGGGAACAGGTGGACAGCCTGGGAAACCCGGCGCCGGGTGCCACGCCGAGAGGCACGTCAACCACACTCACGTCAACGCCAGTGGGCAGAGTCGCGACGTCCAGGAAAGCGGACCAATTTGCACCGGTGTTCTCCAGCGAATCTGTGCGGTTTGATGACGATGGAGACAGCCCACCACCGACGCCCTCCGTCTGTACAGTTGAGCCTGTTGCGGAGGAACAAGGAGCTTGGACTTCATTGGGTAATTCTCAGCAATTCACATTTCATGAGAGATGTTGTTGAACCGAGTCAACGAACACACTGACCATTGTTTGCTGTTAGCTGTGCGTCGAGTGAACAGAGGTTTGCGCTGCATTCTTTGCGCAACATCTTCACACGCGCACGTCCTCCCTTTCAGATCCGGACGCAGCTCCGTGTCTGTGCGCATGCGCGCGACTGCAGAAGCGACGCGAGGCGCTGCAGACGCAGCTCGAGACGCTGCTTCGCAGAACCCGCGAGCTGCGCGTGGCGAGCGCGACGAACGCGCCCAGGTTCCTCGCGATGCGGCGGCGCCGTCTGCTGCTCAACGCCGACGCAAAACGGACGCTGCCGGCGCTGAACGTGCTGCTGATGCCGACAACACGGACAGTCTTCGTGTGACGAACACACCTCGTGATCAAATGGAAGGGAAGCGTGAGAAGTCAACTTCATTTTTCGGAACAAAAAAAAATTGAGACCAGTAATCAATTTGTAATCAAGGGACACCAAAAACTTTGACGCGATGAATCGGGCAGGAGCAAAAACGCACAATCACATTCGAGTTTTTTTTTCTGTTTGCTTGTGAAGCACATTTACTCGAGCTCAAATGTATTTCCTTTTTTCGCAACAAATTCGTGATTTGTATCTTACTAAATTGCCAGAAATAGAATGGACCTTTTTCGAACTTCGTTTTGTTGCTTGCCGCGATTTTTCAAACTTCCTTCAATCCACACCTGCAGATTGACCTGACTTTCCACTTCAGTTTGGTGCCCTTGTCTCGCGAGGGATTGCTGCAGTGTGTGTATGATCCATGCGTGGACACGCTGGTGCACACGAACCTGAGAAATGAACTGCATGCGTGGGTCTTGTGCGGCGTTTTGTGTGTTTTCCAATGGAAAAGGTGTGCTCATTTTCTTCTAGCGCATTAAGTTTGCGAACTTGATGCGAAACTGTTGATGAAGTTTTGTGTGTGAACTCAGCGGGAGACGATGAAACACCGGCACGTGCGTGATATGTTGCGCTTGAAAATAGATTCAGGTGTCAAAATGTTGAAAATAGCCACGGTCTCTGAGAATAGCTTTGTATTCAATTGCTCTTGGAGCGACTTCGGCGGGTCCAGGATGGAATGTAGCAGACTTATGGCATGTGTCCAGGACTCATTGAATTTGGGCTGCTTGCAAGGCTCACGAAATCTCTCAGCTCCCCCTGACTCCGAAAATGTGATCGCGACTGCATGAAACAAGCCTCCTTTTGCGTTTTTGCGCCTCGAGCGCAAGTGTTGCGATATGACCCAACATTTCAGAGTGTGGGATGAGATCCTGTGCTGAGACCACATCTCCAGAGCTGCAGGTGGCAATTTTCAGAATCCACGAATGCAACCCCGAAACTTTGCCAGGGCGAAAAATCTGTTGCGCCTGATCGCCTTCTGCCTGGATCTGTTTTTAGATGCAAGGTGAGAATGAGTCTGAAAGTGGCTGCGGCGACACAAGATCGCTCTCCCATTGTCCAGGCCGTTTCTTACGTCAGCGATCGATGCTTGACAAGTTTTTGTCGTGGAGGATAAACGAATTTGTCACAATCTCTGCCTGAAGCCATGTATCAAATGCCAATTGCATGTGTGTTGTAAACTCGTCTGGCTGTGAAATGTGCTTGCACCATGGTGCAAGGCTTTTTGTATCTTCGTGTCAATCTTGAATGAGTGGAGTCCCCTGCTCGTATGTGTACGAGATCTATGATAAACAGCGATGCCTTGTATGGTTGGAAATTATGCCAATGACGCACGAACATAATGGATTTAAATATACATACGTGGTTGATGCGCACTGCCCTCTCCCGGCGTGTCACACGAATCAATGGGCTGTGAATTCAGTGCGAGAGGCATGGCTTCCGAGGGGGGAGAAACGAGTGAACCTGAGTTTCACATCCAGGCGAGAAACCACAAGTTCGCTGCGTTTGATGAAGGTGAGTTTTTGCATTCATTGGTGTTTTTGGCTGCGCCCGGCCTTGAGCCCTGGATGAATTATCAGCAGTCAAAGTATCTTGGCTCTGCCCATCGTTGTAGTATTGAGTACAACTTCACTCAGCTGTTTGGCTCGAATGTCGAGAAAATCAATGTGAGGTAACCTGACTTACTCCTCCTGTTGCCAGAAAACTCTTTGCAGGGGAGTCGTTTTTTTCGCTCAATCCACGGATTACACACTCTGAAAAAATTTCCGGTCAGCAGACGTTGCATGATGGAATTCCACAAAATGAGAGGGTACACGAAGTTTATTGTGCACAAGCGAATACTGTAATGACCGTGTATAACATGAACAGTCGTCACACACAGCGGAATGCAAGTTGCAATCGAATTCACTGTTCATGCATTCAGTCACTGACGTCAAATGACAAATTTATGGGACAGCACAACCCCATTGTCTGCAGCATGCGTGCTGCTTGTCCTCACTGAGGGAAAGTGGTGAAAAAGCATTTGATGCGGTTGTCTCTGCATGGACCTCAATCTGAATTTTTCTCATTTTTATCAACCGCTTGCGCTGATATTGTTTCACCTGCGTGTCGGGCACCTATCCAATGTCCTCTCACCAACTTTGCCTCTCCACCCTCACCTATGATCTTGTCCAAAAGTTGGACTTATCATTTTTTTTGCCATTTTAAGTCTTGTCAAAAAGTTATCCAAAAGTTGGCCTCCCCCTCCCCCATCCATGATCTTGTCCAAAAGTTGGACTTGTCATTTTTGACCTTCTTGAGTCTTGTCCAAAAAGGCTGAGTCTCCAGTTTACCCCCGAAGTTACAAAAAAATGGAACTTGTTATTTCTGTACATTTTGAGTCTTGTCTGAAAAAGTTGTCTGAAAAAGCTGAGTTGTCTGGTCACCCCCACCTTGTCAAATCTAGGTCAAGATTTATCACGGGAATTGACTTTTTCAGTGTGTTGGGTGCAGCATGCAGGCGATCTGAAAGTCTAAGTTGCCCATTGAGTCTGGTTTAAGAGGGGGCATTGAAAAGATTGCTGATAAGATGATAAGTTCCTGCAGGGAAACCCTCTTTTCACACGACTCTGCACCTCATTGGAGAAAATTCCAACAAGAGGGAAGATGCACACTCAATGGAGCACGGAGCTTTGTGGTACAGAATTGGTGCTGAGCATTTTGTTCGACATTTTGATTCAGACCAGCCACCAAGGGGTTCTGCACAGTTTTCTTTTGTGAGTGACAAAGATAGCCAGTCATTGTTGATTGGCAAATCTCAAACAAATGACCCACCCCAGGCATTCACTCTTGACATTCTTCATCAAAGACAAGATTTTCAGAACTGCAGATCATCAAAGAGGGGAGTCACTGTGACCAGAAATACAACCCACCATGGATGCACGACAGTACCTCACAACAACAGAATGTTCAGAGCACTCCTCTGCCACTGGTTGTGCTTGAAAGACCAAAGCCCAGGAAATGTTTGGATGGAATCCGCCACTCACACCTCACGGTCTTAGCGGGTACGGGGCTGATGCTTATGATTTTGTTTGACATACAATGACGATCAAATGCAGCATTACGGAATAAATAACCCTGTTTGATTCACCCAGCTTCGCACAACATTCAATTCTCAGTGATCATGACCTGACAGGTCGAATTAGCCAAATTCTGCTTTGTCATTTCTCAACTTCTGAAACATTGAACATAGTCTGGAAGGTGTCTGTGCAAGCACAATATACTTGCCTCCCAGTCGACTTGAAACACTTCGCAAGATTTCGGTCTTCATGCTGGAGGAACATCGCGAACAAAACTTTTGCGACAAACGATCGTGTACCATTGTTTGTCCCCCGTGCTTGCAGGGCCCCATCCACACCCAAGTTTCCAGGTGAAACAAACATGAGTGTACTGCCGCGGACAGCACAACACAGAGAATTTGAGGGAGGGAGGCCTCGGACCCCGTGCAGGCCCACTGAGCCACTTTCAAGTCTGAAATTGTTAGGCAGGCTTCTCTGCATGGTTCGGTTTTCAGTTCTTCGTGTCTGGTTCATTCGTCACTTGGCTGCAGGAGAGTGTACACAAGTTTGCTCAGGACGACGCGATCACGTGTGTCTGAAAACTTCACTGCAAAAGAATCTCACGATCGTCGGTGCCCCTTCTTACAATTTTTCTCTGTCATCACCATGCACATTCCAGATGCACAAAAATATGAGGATAACCTCCCAAGCTGCAGTGCCCCAGCCCTCGGCGGGTGCAGGCCGCTGTCCCCGGGACCGGGGTCCGCCCGAGGATAATGAGCGAGAGAAATCCTATTTTCTCGCCTTGCCGCGCTTCCTCAAATGAGCACGACGCTCGGAGCGGCGGCGCGAGGGAGGCGGGTTCTGCGCGCAGCTTCGTGTCTCATTTCCCACGCGACGTGGGGGGGCTCCGGGGCGGAGCCAGAACTCGGCACCCGAGGGCCTCAGAAATGCTACTCTTTGGAGAGTGAGGCATCCAAGAATTTTGCGGGATAATGATCTGTTTTGGATGCTGAGGGGGAGAAGTAGGCCTTTGCTCCGCCCCCGATCCCACTTGCATTGAGGTCAGTGCGCCTGCAGCCCCATTCAATTCACAGCTGCTCGTGGACAAAGGATGACGTCAAGCTTCCATTCATTTCATGTCCCTGCTCGATGCAATTTTCCGCTTCACACAACACGTCAGCATATCGAACGAAGGGAAGTTAAGGTGGAGATGGAAGATGGATATTTTGACTCTTCTCACGCACAACTCTGGTGTTTGTTGTTCCTATCAGTGTGTGGAACTGTTTGGAACTGAGGTCAAAAGGCGTCGAATTTGACACCTTTTATTTCGCGAGAGAAAGTGACAGCAAAATTTCCCACTGATGTCGTCACGTAAACCACGGACCAATGTTCAACTCCGTTGAAAACAGGCCAGCCTAAATGTCAGCGTTTCAATCACTGCCATCGGAATACCAAGACCCAGTTCACAGTGGACACGGAACGTTGACCACAACCAGGGACAACTGTCTGCACGAAGACTTCCCAGTTTTCGCTTCGCTGGTGTCAGCAAACTTTCAGCATTACAGAATGGTTTCTTTTGTGAGCTTCTGCCCCACAGCATGTCACTCTTTGACGTGTTCATCCGCGGTGGGAGACGAGTCCCCGGCAGCGTCGCCCGTTCACACAGGTGCAGCTGACACGGGATCGCACGACTCGCTTCCTTCCGCAGAGGCTCCAGTCGTCGCGTGGTCCATTTAGCTGTCATGTGCTGCTCGGTGCGTGGCGCACCGGACCCATGAAGAGACTAACAGGACAATTGAACATCACAACGAAGAGAGATTAGGAAGTCAAGGACAGGGGTCGTCTGTCTTACACACCCATAAACTTTTATCTTCCTGCACATGTGACTCGCTTCGACTTCGGCTCAACAATGAGCAACTGAAGTGTCTTTTGTCGTTTCTTCTTGCTGCGGGAGTTTGACATTTGTGATGCAATCTCCACTTGCATGTTCACTCACGATTCGCCTCTGCTTGGACGGAACTGCGCCCGTAGGGAATGACATCAAATCCACTGCCGCCTCCGTTATTTCCTGTTTACCGTATTTATTGGGACATGTCCCTCTGGGACAGAAAGCCTCAATTTGGAGTGTTGCCACAGTGGCTGTCTGTGTCCTTTTCATGTGTCGTCTGAAGTGGGATTGGGTCAGAGGGTCCAAGTCAAAGGAAACAAGGACAAGCGGTCTAAATGCAAGGGTCGAGGGGTCAATTGTGGCTGGAGAGTCTGCAGCACACCGGGGCCATGTCACCTCAGATGGGAACTTGACTGCTGTGCTGCGTTGTGTGCTTCTCACCATTCTCCTCGTGTCGTTTCAGAGAAGGAGCGGAAATGGACGGGTCCGTTTTGCTTCGTGCAGTCCGCCGACACGCAGTTCGGATTCATAGACCTCATAGCCGGCAAAAAAGGCAAGGACATCAGGTGAGTATGAATCAGGCACAGAAGCTTGCACGGGCGTCGTCATTGAACCTCTTGAGCTGAGAACAGACCCACGCTTTGATTCAGGAAACCCACATGCACCAGGCTGGCCAAAAGGCGCAAATGTTGTGAGCTTTTTTGTGCCTCTGGGTGGCTATGGGACGATATGTTTCTGAACATCAAGAACAAAGGGCTTGAACCAGACAGGACGCAGAGCGTCCCAGGACTGGCGTGTTACGACATGGACACACGAGTGGAACCAGACGCCGTGAACAATCCTTCATTTTAGCATCGAGTAACGCACACAGAGAATTGTCGTGACTGGCCGACATGTATCCAATGAACCAGCCATGACACGAGGAGTGTTATGATGGTTGTGTGCAGATTCAGAGTCGGACGACAGGAGCCTGGCGTTCCGAGATCGTCTTTCCAAAAGGATTCTCTCGCCTGACAGAAGAATTTGTCTTAAGAGAACATTCAGTTGATCAAACACCTCACATGCAAGTTGATACTTGGATAGATCCTCGTGGATCCACTCCTGCCGAAACCTCTATTTTGCCCCCAAATAAGGACATGGCAACTCTGACCCTGTCCGCGAATACAAGAGGAGAGGAGTTTGACCACATCCAGGGGTCACTCACACAAAGAGCAAAATCACATGCGCCTTTCTCTGAAGTCAAAAGAACACAAGCAAGGTACAGCGGTGCTGACCAGAGCTCAAGTGCTCATCTGTGACCTGAGAATATCTCGTCGGGTGCGGACTCAAAAGAAGGCATGTGACCCATACTGCGTCCCTTTTGCTGTTGATGCAAATTCAAGGTTTCCGCGTTGGTTGGCTTCTGATTGTTGCGTTGACCTGAAGTTTTGCGATTGAGTGTACTAGAGTTCTGCCCGACTCCAGAAACGGCTGCGTGCAGCTCTGCAAGCATATCGTGTGCTGCCAGATTTGCTGAGTTCGCCTGCAGATGTTCTCTGGGTGACGCGTTCCATCTCTTTGATTCAAAGGCCTTTCCAGCTGGAACTCGTGTTCAATTTTCTTTTGTTCCAAATGCACACTCACTTTGCTCCAACCGATCCAAGCAGCTTCAATCTGTAACTGTATCAAGCAATTCTGTGCTGGTGTCAAGACAAAAAGCTTTGAGGTTTTCCCTTCACAGAACAAATCACAAAGGGTACAAAGGGCGCAGCAACCGAGTTGTCACTCAGGCGCTGCGATTTATGAAGACGAATGGACAGATCAAGGTCCGTCTGGCCTCGTTTGGCCGTCTGGCCGCAAATGGAGACATTTTCACAGTGAGGCCACAGCGCCGTCCGTGCAGCTCAAGACCGCACGCACGAAGAGCTGCGACCCCACTGCAGTGACAACCTGTTGAATGCGTCTGTACGAATTCAAGGCGCATTCACAAGTTTCACGTCCAAGCAAAGCCGTCTCCTTCTTGTGCATGTCTCAGCTGATATCCATGCAAGTCCTCTGTCCTGCAGCCACAGTGGCTTGTTTTCAACTTCACATGGAGAATTCAGAAGTGAAGGCGGCTCAAGGCTCAGCCAGGGTCTTGTGGTTTCACTCAACACAGGTCAACAACTTTAGAGCAATTCTGCTTGGACACGGAAAGGTCAGAACAACGAAAAACAACTTTTTTGTTGTTTGTGCGAGCCTTGGTGTGGTCATCTAGGGGCGAGTCAGCCAAGAGGCCGGACCCTGGACCTTTCACGTGTATCGATTTCCTTTGGTCACATGGTCATGTTGTTGACCTGAAGGGACCCTTCTCAGCCGTCTGCCCTTCGGTCCAGGTATTTTGTGTGTTTTCAAGAGACTCTTTCGTGTGTTTTGAGCATATCATAATTGTTGAGAATCAAGCGCATCAGGCAAACATCAAAAACAGCCGTCCCCTCCACTTATCCCCTTGCCGGCGCGCACGCGAAAAGGCGGCCTCGGGAAAATTGAGACCTGCGCCGTCTGCAATCAGGGCCCGTGGGCATCTCACATTATCTGGCACAAATCAATAGAGTGTGGGTCTTTGACGTCATTGGCTTAAATCAACAACCAATAAACCGTGTGTAAGACGGAGCTGCGATGTGGGAACCAGCCTGGTCTCTCAGGGTCGCGTGTCCTTCTGTGTCACTCAAGCCAAAGTCCTAACGAGCCACTGATGGTTATTAGGCAGTAACGAGACGGGATGATTAACCCGATCAGATTCGCCTGCAGTTTACAAGACTTTATGGCAAGGCTAAAGAGCTGCAAATTGAATTACAACCTGATGACAGTCTTATGGGAATGGAAGCCAAAGCCGATTCTCTTTGTGCACGGATGGTCGGATGGTGCACTTTCGCATGTGAACATGCAGGTGCACGTGGAAGCTGCATGGCTGTGCGAGGCGCGTGTGCAGTATTTTTGATGTGAAGCGCAGAAACTTAAAATGAACCTGGTGTCGTGCATCAAGGGGCTCAAGCAGTTCTGTTTACAAATTCTGCACGTGAGTCCACCTGTCTCGTTCAACCTGACGAACGACACGAGTTCCGACAATTGTCTGCACACATTTCGGTTGAAGGCACCGCGCAAGGAAATTAGTTCCAAACTCGCAGTGACAACTGTGATTCAGGCATCGGAATTGTGGGTTACGTAGCTGAGCAAGAGAAGGGACAGAAAATTGGAACCCCAGGGATCCAATCGGACCTGCTGCATGTTGCGCCATTCGATCTCTGCAGCCGTTTCAGCAATTGTTTGCGGCACCGCTGTTTCGCACTGAAAAAGCCGTCGGAAAAGTCTCCCGCTTCGTCGATCACAAAAATGTGTGAACAGCGAATTTGTCCAATTCGTTTCTCCCGTCTCCTGATGTCTTCAAGCATAAACTCTCCCTGAAACATTTTTTTCGAGCGTGCGCTGTGGGATTTGGCGGACGACATGTGTTTTTTGGCGTCAGTGTCACATTTCGTGGCCACAAATTGCCTGCAATTGTGCGCAGCACTTAACGCACCGGATTTGTGGGCGTTGGCATTCCGGATCCGTTCCAAGGAGCTCGTTGTCAGTGCGCACGATGTTTCCCGCACGCACAGGTCACGATTCGTGTCGCCCCTCGTCCAATTATCATCATCACTGCCACTTTTGTGCACATGTCGGGGTGGGTGGTATGCTGACTGTCCTCACTCCTTTTACTAATTTTCCCTTCCCTTCTGTTTCTCCGCCTCCGTCTGCGTGCATCTGCGTCTGTCTGTCTGTCTGTCTGTCTGTCTGTCTGTCTGTCTGTCTGTCTGTCTGTCTGTCTGTCTTTCTATATCAACACAAGCCCGTGCTCACGGTGAAGTGTTTTTTCGTCGTTGCTCCTTAAAATTTGCCACACAGCTCTCCTTCCTGCATTCTGTCCTGACAAATCAGTCACACGGACCAGAGATGGGATTCGTCTGCTTATGAAACAGTGAAAATTAATTTGCACAAAACGTTGCCGTGTAAGCATCAGTCTGGCGATGTCACGACGGTAATCAGACGTGTCTAGGTGTCCGGTAAAGGCGAACGAAAACAACATCCCACGTCTTTTTAGCCTCCAAAAGGTCAAGGTTCGGGTTCCACGTTCAGATGTGGACCTGCTTGTTTGGGACTACACCTGCGGTCAGAGTGTTGCGGTCGGAGGGCCATACTCTGTCCCAACAAGTTTGGTCCTGACCACTGTACGGGGGGAAACAAAAAATCAACTTTGGATTCCGGGTGGTGGTTGTAGGGGCCCTGGTTTATATCTCCAAGGGGGAACAACTTGACCCGTTTGGATCCACCTCGATTTGATCACGCGCTCACATTGTGTCCACAGCTCACCAGTTGAAATCTCGTGTGCAGCATCAATGGGCGACGCGTCAGGACTACTCTCTGCACTGTTTCATACAAGAAGCCCTTGGTGGGGTGACTGCTTGCGGCTGTGGAGTAAAAGCGCCATTACCGCTTTCAGGTGGGACGCTGAGATCGAGTTGACGCAACAGGCGATCGCAGCGGCGAACCGGATGCAGCCGAGGCCCAGGTTCTTCATCGTGTGCGGGGACCTCGTCGACGGCCTCCCAGGTACGGGCGCCGACATACACGAACCCAGGGGACCGGTGGAGACAGGGAGGCTCAGGGGACGTGTTTCACCACCACAACATATTGGCTCAGAGAACCACGACGAGGCAGGTCGGACACACCTGACCAGGAGTGAGACCTGACTCAGTTTCTGATGAGATAAGGCCGCAAGACAGCTTCGTCCACATCGCAGCAAAGTCTGTCTTTTGGGACCTTTAATGGGCTGGTCACCCTGCTGCTGCAATCTCACTTTTGCCTCTTCGAACACAGGCTTATTCAAACTAATTTGAGTCCAAAAAATGTTTGAACCCTGCAGAACCGTGCACGTGCTTTTTTGAAAACATGACCCATATATGCGTGGACACCCATCTGTTAAAATTCTTGTGTCCGAAAACCAGGATCCAATATGCTACACTCGCCCCACTCAAAGACAGCTTTACAAGTGTCATCCGTTCCGACTCAGGTGCACCGTGGCTTCGACGTTTACAAATTGGATCTCATTGATGAGTTTACCAACTGCTTCATTTCACCCGCGGTCTGAACAACCTCAAGAAGAGAGACAATTTGCACGTTCGAGGAAATATTTGCGGGTTGCACCACAGACGTTCAAATTTTGATTGTGCCCAATTCAACCATCGTTTCCAGAAAAAGTTGAAACACACTGCAAATCTGAAGTATTTTCTCAGTGCAACTTTTCAAAATTGAGCCGAGTCTGTTGCCTTCAATTCGAGCGGCTGCAGAGTGTGAAGTTTAATCTTGAATCTCTTGTCCACCTCGCTCCCCAGGTGACCCGAACAAAGGTCCGCAGGAGAAGTCGTTCAAGCGCACGTTCAGCGCGCTGCGCTCCGACGTGCCGCTCGTCTGCGTCTGCGGGAACCACGACGTGGGCAACACGCCGACGCGCGAGTCCGTCCGACACTTCCGAGACACCTTCGGAGACGACTACTTCTCCTTCTGGGTCGGAGGCGTCAAGTTCATCGTCATCAACTCGCAGTACTACAAGGACGGGTCACAGGTGGGTTCACACACTCGCACACACACACGCATGCACACATATGCACATGCCCTCGCACACGCACACGCACACAACACATGCACGCAAACACGCAAGCACATGTACTGGGTTCTGTTCATTACGGGCGTATCGCACCAAACACACGTTTTTGGTGCGTGCATGCCTGAGGCCTGAGAATTCACAGTTTGTCCTCGTGGATCCGTGCATCCTTCCATTTACACTGAGCCTGCTTACAATCCAGACTGGTCCCACGCTGGTGTTTCTTCTTCCCACAGAAGAGCTGAAACCTGACCATGTGACACGCACGTGTCACGCAACATTCACACAATCAACACATTTTGGAAATAAATCTGAAAGACAGCACCCGAAACTGTCAAAGCCACAAAAAAGTTCCTTACAGAATCAAAATTGCGCAATATATTTTATCGTGTGGACCTGGGTGGACAAGAAAAGTAATTTTGTGCCCCTGTGCGTGTCACACTCAGATTCCGGAGCTGGTGACGGACCAGGACGCGTGGCTGGAGGCGGAGCTGGCGGACGCGGGTCGCTCCGAGGGGCAGCACATCGTCATCTTCCAGCACATCCCGTGGTTCCTGCGCTCTCCGGGCGAGGAGGACGACATCTACTTCAACATCCCCACCCCGACCCGCAGGAAAATGCTCGACAAGTTCAAGGCAGCAGGTATACGTGCGGGCGTCCATACTTGTGTGCTGCAGATTGATCCGTGATCCATGATGGGACACGTAAGGATCATTCATTGCGCTCATGAGGCAGCGTTGCAACAACATCGCTGCAGGTTCAGGGTGAAAATGATAACACAGTGCAGTCTCATTTCACTCCGATCAGGCTGTGTTTTTCTGTCATGAATGCTATCAGTTGTCCTGATGCAAAGATATCAGCTCGACAAAAACAAACAGAAACTTTGGACTTTTGTTGAATGAGGAAATGGTTGTCAGCACGAACTACGAAATCACGCATTTCCTGCATTCGTGTTCAACAAGCAAGCACACGCCCGCGCCAAAATTGCGCAAAGCACTTGACATTTTGCCTTTTTTGCATTGCGCACGCAGGTGTGAGAACCATATTTTGCGGTCACTACCACCGGAACGCAGGCGGGTTTGACGAGGGTCTGGAGGTGGTGGTCACATCTGCTATTGGAGCGCAGCTCGGCGAGGACAAGTCTGGACTGAGGGTGGTGCGCGTCCTCGAGAACGAGATCAAACACGACTACTACGACCTGAAGAACATTCCCACCAACGTCAAACTCAAAAGCTGATGGCTTGGAAATTGCTGAAGAATAGAATATGGTTGAGAATGCGCACACTGGTGGAACCAACGTGCGCAAGCATTCAGTCCAACTGCGGAGAAACCGAGGTACGGGAGGCCATAGACCCTCCAGAGATTATTCGCCGTCAGTTTGTTTGGCTCTGCCAAGGCTTGGCTCCATTTCTGCCTCTGGCGCGTTCGAGTTGAAACATTCCACGAGTGCTCCGTGTTTTGCGCTTTTGACTCAACCCATGCAGCCATTGGTTGGAAACAATTTTGTATCTGAAGCGAAGATAATGCACAAGTATTGCAGCACGTACATTATTGAGAGTTTTGGTTTTCAGGCGAATGGTTGAACAAGATGTTTGCTTCTTGCAGCAATAAAGAATCACATGTATTTTTCAACCTGTGCACGACGCACAACTGTGCTGTCCGGATTCTTCATCAAAACCAGTCCAACACACGGTCCAATAAATGTCCAAGGTACAAAGTGAACGTGAGCGCTATTTCAACCAGCTTGACTGTAGTTGTGTCCCTGTGTGTGAACACTGAGTTTGCTTTTCGATACTTAGTATCCAAGAGGATGTGAAGATGAAGCAGATTTTGTATCAAGACGACAAAATAAACACACAAATTGATTGTGGGAGAAACATTGTTGGTACTTTTGTATAAAGTTTTGGTGCGCCACAATCCGCACAAGCACACACGCACTCATGCACTTGTGTGAACACACACACACACACACACACACACACACACACACACACACACACACACACACACGGCACAACCTTCCATGTGCACCAACAGAGGTGCATCCAGGAGGGCCAAGGCTCACAAACAAACCTGTGACAAAACGAACAAACCAACATTCCCTTTGTGTGCCTTCCGGCTCGCTTTGTCTTCTCGCTGAGGTCGGGTCCTTTGCGGACTCGTGACCAAAGGGCTGGATTCCCATCTGGATTCAGGCACACATCACTCCAACACACAGACGATTGAATCATATCAACATTCCACCCTGAAAGAGCGTTTGTGGCGGGGATCCGTGGGAACTACAAGCACGTGCGTCGCTGCATGTTCTTCGTGCGTTTGGGGCGTACGACTCCTGTTGCCTTCATTAACGCCGTCCTTGCTGTGTTAATTGGAACGCGCGCAACGAATTGCATGACGAGCAATTTCAGCTGCAAAGCCAAGACGACGAGCAATCAAAAGTTTTGCGGCACATCCGCAAAGAAAAAGATCCCCTGCGTTCTGTCGCAAGTGCTTCAAGGGTAGCGCTGGGAAACCATGCTGCTCTCACTGAGCTGAGCAGAGCGCTCCCGCTTGACGTCATTGTCGCGTGTATGGATTCGTGAGAACCTGAAGCTCCCCTGTACTTGGTAACACGATTTACCTTTTGGAGTCTTCCGTGTCCATTGGCGCAAGCAAGAGCCTCAAGGCTCAGAAGAAAGCAGAAGAACACTCGTTGCTTGGTCAGGCCTTGGACCTTCGAGGTCCTTTCCTCAAGGCTCAAGGTTGTTCTCTCCCCACCAAGGAGTGAAGTCCCAGAGAGTTTTACGATTGTTGTAAGGCCTTCGGCCTGAAAATGCGAAGTGTCACGCACCCGTGTGTGTGCACCTCCTGGAGCTGCGCTGGTGGTTGCGGAGAGTCATGCAGAGGAAGAGGAAGCGAGGATCGTGACGCGTCTGAAGCCGCGTGAGACAACAACGAGCAGAACGCTGTGCGTGAACGTCGTTCTCGAGACATATGAGGAAAACAGAACAAATCTTGCAAAGAATGAAATTGAAACCAAGGACAACGTCTGTTTCTCAGCTGAGAAAAGGACCCGACAATCAGATGCGCACTGGAGCGTATTCTCGAGGACGATCGAGACTCAAGTTGTTCACTCTGCAGTACCGACTGCAAGTGTCCAAGGATGCCCACGTCAAAGGTGCGGACGCAGAGAGAGAGAGAGAGAGAGAGAGAGAGAGAGAGAGAGAAGGTGCGGACGCAGAGAGAGAGAGAGAGAGAGAGAGAAACTTCTCCCATTCTCTGTTTCTTCTTGAACTCGAACACGTACGCAGGCACCCGACTTTCTAAGGCTCGTGATGCCGGTGCACGCACGGTCACAGGTTAACAGTGACACGAAGCAGCTTCAAGCGACCTTGGAAGGAAATTGTCTCGTTCTCCTTTGACACAGACGAGAACTCTGGCGGATCCAAGACTGATGTCCGCGGGGAGAGGGCGACTGGGGTCTTTACAGAGGAACTATAGCCCTGTCTGATGAAAAGAAAAGACAACTTGACCAGTGATAATTCTGACGGATACAGAATTCGGGTGGAGGCCCGACCCAGCCCGAATTTTAGACTGACCCAAAGAGGGGAAGGGCAAGTCCACCACCAGAACAGTTTGTGCAGGATTGCAATACACAACTACAGCAGGCAAATTAATTTCTGGGGGTAGGGGGCTTGAGAAATTGTCCTTTTTGCCAGTGGTGTTTGAAGAAAAGGGAGAGCCGGGTCATTGGACCCAACAAAGAGGTAAGATCAATGGCGAGTTGAAGCCCGCGAGAGCAGAGAAGAATAACTTCCTCCGTGCAGTTTGGCTGGCTCTTTTCGCATTGTTTTCGAAAAAGCTCTTCAAGATATCAGGTTCCAAAGCGAGAAATTTGATCTCCACTTGAGCAGAAAATCGAATAATGAGGAAAAGAAAGGGAATGTTGAAACAGCGGCAGACGGGCATCTCTTTGAAGCCGCAGCTCGGAATCTTAATGCGATGGTGCGGTTCCCTGAGTGACGTCATTGACACAGATCCACCAAAGTCTTCCGGATCTTCATCAAAGGACGCCGAGCTATTTGAATGCAAGCACCAAGGTGCACAAGACCTTCTTTCCTTCTTTCCACTTGTCACAGTGGCACGATGATGGGAACCTTTTTTTTCACTGCAGAGAGCAAGCCGCTTCCTCGTCAGAACGTGCCTCGGCTCAAGGCTCGGATGAATCAGGAGAACAAGTGCAGTGTCTCAAGGTTTCTAGTGGACACAGCAAGAGGGTCCGCGATGCTTTGTCCAAATTGGAAAGAAATGACCCTCTCCCGCTGGCCTGGCACCGTCCAAATTCATCGCTTTCGGATGGAGGTTCCAGCTGGGTGCATTTTTTATTTGCGTTTTTGACAAGTGCCATGAAAAAAATCTTCACAGGTCTTGGTTGTTGTATATATGAGTGAAGCCCCAGTAGTGATGTTGTAGTATAGTTTATTGTAGAGTATGAGTTGGAGCTCAGTGGTTTAGGCTATCTTCCTCTATGGTGTCACAAGCTATTGTGTGTTGGCAGTCTGGGTCATGTGCCTAGCTAAGGATAGTGGCTCCATCTAGGGTAATGCTATGATTGGCTGTGGCTGTTGCTGTGGCTATGGAAGGCCATGGCAGTA
>JAAUXT010024766.1_pt1 | contig 56313 bp, 35 predicted proteins | sample 7278171 | NCBI WGS metagenome assembly JAAUXT01 (sample SAMN14350112, study PRJNA611818) | marine sediment metagenome | isolation source: surface marine sediment (1.8m) | place: French Polynesia: Moorea | collected 2018-08
ATTTTTGAGTGCACAGTGAGCAGAAACAAATTCTCAAACCAGTTGTGGTGTGAGATCCCATTTCTACAACATGATGGCAGGTCGGCTCACATGCAGTGTGAGAAGCGCCAGGTCAAACAGGTCAAACAGCGAGACGAAATGCCACAGTTGTAGAATGCTTCTTGAGTCATTTCCGACACCCATGCGCACACACGACAAAGTTATGCTTTCAAATCAGATTATCTTCGTGGAAATTTCGACAATGTCACAATTGACACAAAAGCGTCAAAGTGATAATCTCTTTGAGTGGCTGATTTGTGTGGAGGGTTTTTGCATCAGAATCCTTGGAAATAAGAATTGCGAGTGTGGAGTGAGGGAGAGTGAAGGGCTCCCGACATGTGGTGGGGGCAGGTGTTGGCATACGAAGCGTCTGGCAGAGTGAAAGTCTTTTGTAGCGGCCTCTGATGTTCCGTCGGCCCCTCTCCATTCCCCTTGCATGCCACCCCAGCAGGCCCCATACCACTCCACAAATCATCCATAGCCTTCCTTTATGGAAGAATTGTACGCGTGAAAACAGTTCCTCTCCTGTGGATACTTTAATAACAGAGGGCTAAAACACCAGAAGCACCCTTGTACGGTTTTGTTGTCGAGGGGCTATTTATCAGACATGGAACCCTGTTAGGATTTATGCTGGCAATAAGCAGACATATGCCACTTTGCCATAATTATCCCCTGCCATCTCACACAAGTTGTAGGTGTAGCATGGCGAAATTCTGCATTGTTACTTTGATATCCTAATCATGTGAAGGACTGGCCATTCACAAGCCATTTCTGCTCCTCTTCGTAAAATGATACAAACAAAATAACTGACATCAGGCCCCACTTGAGAGGCAGTTGTAATTATATTTCGTTTCACTCATTCAGCTTTTGTCAGTTTGAAAGTCTGATATTCAGACGCCGATCGTCTGAGCAGCTGCACATGGGCTGTGGAAACTGTGCGCTCCCACAAAAGACAGCAAACGCAAAAAAATCTTGAACGTGTTTCCAGCTTTCCTCCCTTTTGTTAATCCATGCACTGTCAATATTGATCAAGTGTGACCTGGGTCAAATCATATCAAGTGTTAATCCTCATTACAAGAACACAGTTATTGTTGTGTAAGCTTGAGCAAACACAGAGGTTCACCAGTTGCAGGCTGCTTCCAGGTTTACGTGCAATGTTTCCACTGCCTCGCAGCACCTATTCAATAACGTGATGTTTACCAAGTATGATTTTTCTTCTGAATTATTGTGTTGACTGCTCACTTGTGTTTTCATTGAAAACACGTAAGGTTTACTTTTTGTTCAGACCTTTCCTATTGAGAGGACACGTATTATTGGTCAACAGCTTTGAAATGAACAGCACTCCTTTCACTTGCAAAAACTGGTTTACCTTTGCATTCATCACCAGCAGAAAACAGCACCTGTATCGGGTCCTGTGCAAAGAGCATTGCTCAAATATATTTGTTTAACTGTCTGCTTGTAAAGCACACATCGATGAAAGGAATTATTTACGAAAGCTCACACCTTTGCCAACGCAACGATGCTGACAGTCTGTTTCGAAACCTGTTCAGTTGCAAAGTCTTGTGTTTTCCACTGTGAGAAATCAACCCAGGATGAAGGGTGTGAGTGTCACAGTTGTGTGTTCCAGCTGGTCTGATTGCAAAATGCCAAAATAACAACAAACACACAAAAACAAATAAACAAAACACAAGAAAAGACAACAACAAAAATACACAAACACAAGGATTGTGCCAGTCTGCTTTGGCCAAAGCGTTTTTGTCCAGGCCACACCTGACCCAATGTGTCATTTTGGTGTCGGTTTTTCAAAGCAGGTCGCGTCGTGTGCAGCTCCGAGGTGTGGTCGATCGCGCTTGTGCTTGGTGAAAGTTCTTTTGTTTTTTCTTTCCAACCCAGACGGTTTGCGATCAAGCGGTGCGCGCGCTGCCAGATCGGCATCTCGGCCAACGACCTGGTGATGCGCGCGCGCGAACTCGTCTACCACATCGGCTGCTTCACGTGCGCGTCCTGCAACAAGGCGCTCACCACCGGCGACTACTTCGGCATGAAGGAGGACATGATCTACTGCCGGAGCCACTACGAGCTGCTGCTGCAGGGCGACTTCATGCAGCCGGGCGGCGGGGACCCGGGCGTCGGGGGCGCCGCCCTGCCGGCCGGACCCCACACACAGATCCCGTTCTACAACGGCGTCGGCACCACGCAAAAGGGACGCCCGAGAAAACGGAAATCGCCCATGCCGGACCAGGACCCCTGCCTGGGTGAGTACACCTGTACGTATGTATCATTTATTCACTCTTTCTTGTGCATTTTTGTTCTGTGAATGGATGCCAAGCAGGAAAGTTGCAGTCCTCATGATCCCGTCTGTAATCATCTCATTCCCTTGTCATGAAGTTTGAAAGGTGATGTCCGAAGAATATGACCGTAGTTTGAAGGAGGTTGTTCCTTTCTGCTGGTCTCGTCTCTGATGTGAGGGACGTGTCTCCCTGTGGATAACTCGACCCGCGCTCCTCCCGCTCGAGTTCCGCGGGCCGCGGCGCGTCAGCCGCTGATTTCCGTTCCCCTCACTCGAGGAAATAACATAATTCCTGCTTGGAAAGCCATAAAGAATAGCCAGGAAAAGCCAAACGATCCTCTGGCCCTCGAGTGCATCAATTATGCATGACATTTGTTCCTGAATTTATTGAGCAGTTGCAAAATTCCCTTGATGCTGTCAGATGTGTTGAAAAGGCTTGTCCGCGGTGCGTGTTCAACGACCAACAAGTCGCCTTTGCACAGAATCTCTTCAGCCACACACATTCAACATGAACATCTTTCTGTTGTGTGAGACATGGCAAAGGACTTCACATGTTCGTCATTTGAACTTTTTCTCGTGTACACAGTGGTGTAGCTAATATTTCAGATCAGTATAATCGTATTAAAATTTGCAGAGCTGCAACTTTACTCCTCTTTGTGAGCCATTCTATCGCTTGTCTGAATTTGTTCACCTCTGCGAGGAAAGGTTACGGGAACCGTCTGCGACTTGTAAAAGTGCCACAAAAAGTTGGAGGAAGTCGGATATTCTTACTGTCATTCTTCATAAAACTGTCGCGTTTTGTTATCAGTGTATCACGATGTTTGAACGGTCTCGAGGTGCCTTCAAAATGAGACTGAATGATGCGATTGTATCGGCCGAGTGTGTCAGATGTTCTTTTCACCCTGATGGAGTCTCGATGAGTTGAAGCACTGGAGTTTTTTCTCCTTCAGAGTGTGGCAGCAAATCTTGCAGCACAAAGCTGATCAAACGGACCGGAATTGCGTTTTGTAGGTCCGGAACAAGAGAACAACAAACTGCGCGAAATTTCCTCTTTTTTTCCGAAGCTGTCAATCACAAAGAAGTTGCAACCAATTCCACGATCACTCGTCATTTAGCAGTTTCCCATTCATAATTCGCTGATCTGCTTGATGAATGGGGGCTTCAGAACGAAGCGTTTTCAATCAATTTGGTGAACGATCGTTCACACGGAACAAACGCTCCGGGGCAGAGGGGCTTCCGAGCACCATCTCAAGCTTCTCTATTGGAAACAAAAATAATCTCAGATCTTCCTTCCTTCCATGGTACATAATTGAGCCAAATTGAAACACAATGCAAACTTTTTTAATCGTGTTATTACGCATAATAGGATCAGCCACCCCACCACCCCACAAGGATGCTGAATTCGTGTCGCATGGGATGTTGCTCAATCGATGGGTCTCGACATTCCCGTGTTCCTTTTCAAGATTTCCGCAGTTCTGGTTTGAGTCCTTGTTTTTGCAGCGGCGACTTTTTACGCCACTGATCCGGGTCTTGCTGTGAAACGGCAGGAAAGACGCTTGAATCCCGGGCGACGTGGACGCTGCGGAACGCAGCTCCGTGTTGAGCGACGGCGCGGTCGCTCTCCACCGCTGCGCATTAATAATCAATGGAAAGGCGAATGTTTCCTGTGTCTTGTGTGACATTCTGCTCTCTAAGCCTTTTGATTAATCATTAATTAATTTTCTGAGCCAATACAAGGGATGAGATCTGCTGGATTGATAAATAGCAGAAGAACCCGTTAGACAAGCGACAATGTTCTTTGCTGACGACAGTTGCAGTAGAAATAGCCGAATATCCGAGGGAGGTTTGCGTGACTGGAGCGAATCAGGCGCGCTCGTGTCAAGAAGATTTTCCGCCGCGCTAGATTAATCTGATAAAGTTTTGTGGGCAATCAGCTCAGGAAAAACTTTAATGTTTCAAAATGGCACTGTGAAGGAGCAGTCCGCCGAAGACGAAAGTGCAAAAACTCTCTTTCTGCAACACACAAGACATTGAGTTTGATTTCTCGATGGCCCACAGAACAAACCTCGAGACAAGTGTGCTATGTGCGTTTGGTGCTGCTGCCACCCGTGCAACATGTTTTCCTTTAACGGTTTGATAAAAACGTCTTTCCCTCTGAGGCACCATGGCCAGCATTGCTTGTTGCAAAAGGCATTTGGTTTTTGAATAGAAATGCTCCACGCGGTAAATGAATGGTTATCTGACAGATTGACAGGTTTTGCTTCTTTGATGAGCGCCGCGCGTGGTCGGCGGCCTCTGCGCCACTGCGCAGCGATGCCGGGAATCCACACAAGAATCTTTCTGATATTATCAGACAGTGTGCTATTTACTTTGTAAAAAAAAACTTTTTGCCAAGAAAAATTTGCGAGAAGGCAGCCAGAAAACTGTTGATTTCCTTGATTGAAAATCTGGTGGAGTTGCTTGTGTTGTGAGAAGGCTGGTTTGGTGCGGTCCTGTGGACGTGATGCAGCTCGCGGTGGGGGGCACGGTTTTCATCAACTCCTCATTGTGCGACATGAAGAGAAGCTCTGGTGGACCCTGCAGCTCGAGCACTCTTGAAATCTTCCTTTGAAACCGACAATGCGTTTGGTCTTGTGAGAAAGTCACCGAAGAGATCTTGGCGCGTTGCTCCGTGGAACTGACCTCCCTGCTGCTTGACCCTCACGAGAACAATGTTTGAGGCCAATGTGACAAGTGTGGATTCCACAGGGAAAACTTCGATCGTTCAAAGTGTTTTTTTGAGGTGCGAAAAAGCTGCAATGGCAATGGTCAGGACCCACAGAGTGTCGAGAATATGGAATGGGGTGTTTAGTGGAGGCACCGGTTCATAGCGATGACACTGACGATCTTTGAAGTCTCCGTTGTACGCCAGGACTTCCGTGTTTGTACCGACCTTTCCTGTCTGCTGCGATGGTTTCACAGCAGTGCAGTTCCATTTGTACAATCAGGAAAACCAAGGAAACAACCAGATCTCACTGACTTGACACAAACAGCATGCTATCGGGTGTTAACAGACCTTTCATTTTCACTTCGTACTTGACATGTCTACGAGTAGGGCTGAGCGTCAGAAGAGGATAAGCAAATCATCGGCTTGAGATTACGTCTGGAGTTCGCGGATGTGGTGCCACCGGTTCGTTCAGGCCGAGAAGCCAGGAATGTCGGTTGGCTTCTGTTGTCGGAAAAAAAGCAGTTCGCGTGGTATTTGTTGTTTTCCAGACAAGAACAGGTGAACTTGTTGGCAGGGGAATCAACTTGCGCAAAAATATAAAATCTTTTCAGGTTCGCACTGGAAGTCTCATCTCAGTGTTTTGAAAAGTTGTCTTTTCTCGTTCAGTTTGAGGCAGGCGTCTTCTCAGACTTTACTCTCACGTTTCAGTAAAGAAACTGAGATCAATATCAAAGAAGAGAACCTTCCACCTATCAAGTTGTGTGCGTTCAGCGTGCTCAAAAAGTGTGATCAGTTTTCATCGAAAGTGACGTGGTGCTTTACTTTGTGTGGTATTTTTCGCTTGGACAAATTAATCCCTTCCGCGAGGAGGTATGGTTTCAATTGACGTCTTCATTTTGTGAAGTGAGCTGCTTTTCTCCAGCGCAAGATGGATGAAGGTTCAGACCAAGATGACATTGAGGTATTAATAAAAGCAGAAACACGTGGGATAGTGTTTCATTTGATCACTCAAACTTGGACTGCAGCATCCGACTGCTGTCAGCGTCGACATGTGCCGAGCTGTTCCCAATCGCTTTGAGCCCACCACCTCTCACTTCTGCTGCATAAATGTTTGCACAAAGGTTAACCAAACACTTGTGTTATTTATCCCAGAACATTACTTGTAGTCAGAAATATCCAATAAGAATGAAAGGCGCTGCAGCGATGATTAGAGTGAGGTGGATGTTGACTCTTGAACCGTCGCTTGTTATCTCTTGAACGCTCGAGTGTGGGACGGTTGGTTCCGCTGGTGCCCACAACTTTGTCACTGTAGAGGAACGGTTTGCTTTTGGAGAGATACTTTTCAGAGATTTCCAACTCCTTCTGTGACTCTGTGCGTCCGCCCTGCTAGGGTGTCAAACTGTTTGAGAACCGCAGACTTACACCCTGCTGTGTTGACAGAACCCATGTGAACGTATTCGAGCGCAAAAAAGTGTTTCTTTGCTGAACTGTGAGAAAACCACATCCTTGCAATGTTGGTCGTTGAGGTTTCAACACACATAGAATCTGCATTTCACACAAGTTCGGACACGTTCGCAATTGCTGTTCAAAGTGCAAATGGCAGAAGATTCTCACGCTTGGACATCTGCAGCAAAACTGCGTGAGTTGGTGTGAGTTCAAAGTTGTGTGAGCAGACAGAGCATGTGCGCTTTCGCTTGACAGACGAACATCCGTTGGGGACTCGGCGGCTGCCCCTGCCTCACTACGACTCCCACCTCAGAGCCCATTGTCTCCGAACCCCATGATACCCCCGGGGTAGAGGCATGAAGAAAAATGTCAGGGAGGGAGCACTCAATGCATAGCACAATGCGCACGTTTTGTCCAACCCATGAATAGGTCTTCCACAGGGGTGCTGACGGAAGCGTAGATGTTGGGTTGCTGTGAAAGCACAATCTGGAATAAACTGCATTGAGGATGAATCCCGCAGCGCTGGCCCCAGGAGAGCCGTTTGACAGACTCGAGAAACTGAGAACCACCACTCAGCGTTCCGCTCGTCTCCGCGCCCACTCGCCCGCGAGAATCAACCGCCATTCACGCATACCCACAATTTTCCACTGTGATGCAGATGAGTCGTAATTGCTGGCTTGCGCCACCGCAATGATATAATCGCCTCTGCACAGGATCTGTCATTTGAATTATTATCCCGCCCGAAATGTTATATTCAATTAATTTTCGGATCAGGGAAGTCACGCCACACAGCTAGAATCTGTCTGCTTCCTCTGTGCGACCCCGGGGACCCCTGATGCTCTGATCACGTACCTTATTCAATCAGATTTTGCGGGGACTTGTGCCTGGTTAGAGGCGAAGATTCCCCCGCGGTATCGCCGAGCCGTGACAGCGCGGCCGGGGGAAGTTGACATCGCGGCTGCAGCCGCCGGATTGCGCGTAATCGGGACAACATCTAATAAGTCAGGGGTCCGCATTAAGACTGGATTAGGTGCTCGCTTGATCCCGGGCTAATGAGAAGGACCAATCCGGATCGCGCAAATCCCCTTTGGGAGTCCACTTCGAACCGCCGCTTTTGGAAAAACACTGGCAAACATAAAGTTGCGTTTCTCAACTTTGTGTTTCTCTTGCGTGCACGCAGTTTTGAACACCAAAGAGCACCTTGCCAAAAAAGATAAATTAAAATAGACAAACAACAAATAAATAAATGACAAAAATATTGTGCAGTCACAATTGCTGGCTGTGACCTTTTCAACTTGCTGAATTTTCCTTATTTTGCAAGGATTTTGCCCACAAGAAAAGCTTGCCTCGCAGAAAGAAGCCCCATTGGGTTTGGTATCAATGAGCACTAATCCCGTGTTAAAAACGACTTTTTGCACCTGCGAAGTTTGTTTTTCTTGATGTCACTTGCCCCTTGCTTGAGTCTCCGTTCAACAGGTGTCCCTTGGAGGGGAGACAATGTTGAGTTTCTTTTGCATGGAGCAAGTTCAAAGCTCTCAGGACCTACTGGGTGTTATGATATACTTTTGCGCGGGGAAGTATCTCATCGAAGAGTTTGAACGCCTAAAAGGTCCTGCGGCCAAATCTGTTGCTGGACAAAGAACTGGAGAAGTTCTTTTGTGAGTAGTTTGCTTTGTTGTAGTTCAAATCCATGATACCCCAGGAACTTGAACGGATTTCATGGCTCAAAAGTGCTCCATTTCACATCACATTAACGTGTTAGGTACACCCCTTTGTGTTCAACAGTTGGAACTTGATATAGAAATTCCAACAGCCCGTGTGGCCAACATTGGACTTCTTGTTTCTTGGTTTAGATGACCAGGTCCCTAGTGTCCCAATTATTTGAAAGTTTTGGACGCAGAAAGTTTCTTCTGAAAACAAGCTTGTGATTTAGAAGGTCTTGACCCAGCAGCCTTCGCTGTGGATCCGAAGCACATTGCAGAGCGGACTGTGTGGAGCCGGCAGATAAGACGGGCGGATCCGTTACACAACGTCCACGCCAAACGCGTGTTTGATGCGAATCACACGCTGAATGATGGGAAACAAACCCGCGTCTGCAACGTGTTGGGCGCAAAGAGCGAACTTTAGACGCGAGTTTCGCACAGGCGTTTCAGTGAATCCGGCCAACGCGGTGTCGTTTGGAAAACAGCGGAGTGCACCCCAAGATCAAAGCATTTCTCGAGTGAGTTCGTTCCAAATATTGTGCGTCCGTTTTCTCCTGTAGCTTCTGCGTGCGTGATAATGCAGAAATGCAGAAGTGGAGAGACGTGGATTTCCCAGCTTGTCACATCGGTGCACGGGAGGCACGTTGATGAGCGAGCCTTCTCTGCGGCGAGTGCTGCAGGGCTGCCGGGGGAGGCGCGGCTCCGGGGGCTCTGGGGGCTCTGGGGGCGAGCCTCTCTCCTGAGCTACAAGCCACATGTGTGAAGACATCAAAGTCGGGGCAGGCAGAGCTCCGTTTTGCTACTTGGCCACGATACCTCAACGGTAAAGATCCAGATGCAGCCACCTTCTCAATGCCTGTAAGTGCTCTGGTTCACAGATTAGCACCACTCCGCGCCGTGGTCTCTCCTGCCTTTGCCTTATCATCCCTCTCTTATAAATGGGCTCGTTTGCTCGTGTGGGCGGGTGCGAAAGGTGAGTTGCTGCAGGTCGGGGTGTCTCTGCAGGGATGAGTGACCGGGGTGGTAACGAGGGCCGACTGCTCGTCCATCAGCGCCGAGTCGTCAGCGCAGATCCACCTGATTCCGCGCGTCAGGCCGCGTGATGTTGATCAAGATAGCAGGGCCGGCCCGGGGTTGGGGCAGCTCGACAGTCCGGTCGGAAGCCCGATACATGCGCGTCCATCTTGATGTGCAGACGACAATCAAGATGAAGAGAGAACGTGATGTTGGGGCTGGATTGGCGCAGTCGTGGCTTCGAGCCCATGAGCTCACCGTCCGGTGGTGACCGCAAATTGGGTTTGTGAGCCTGCTTGGCAAAAACGAGTTCATTCAGTCGCGAATACAACTGAGCTCATGTCCTGCTTGTTTCCTCCCACACCACATGCAAGGCTTGTTCAGTCTGCATCATGGACACAGATTTCTCAGCGACAAAACAGACTTGTATGAAATTCAAATTGTGCTGCGTTCTCACAGGCCTTTCTCTGGGCAGGAAACGGGGCTGGTACCGAGACTAACCCAGGCTCCCAGGGTCAAGTAACGGTGCGATTGCTTCTGTCACGATTTCACACACCTCCTTTTGTTACTATTACTTCTCACTTAAGACATCAGTAAATATTTCCCATTCAATGGACTGACATTTTTTACAAAAATTAAAATATTTGCTGGTCCACGAACATACAGAGATGTACATATAAGTGAATATGATGTTTCTCAACTTAACTCAGCTTGGTAAACGCAAGAACTGGGTGACACTGGGTCGTGGAAATGTTGTATTTGCCATGGGTGCTCACAGAAGCGTATTGCGACACCCCTTGTATCAATATATATTGACACCTTCAGGCTCACTTCCTGTATTTTATACGTGTTGCGCACTGAGTGAAATTTCTCTTGCACACACAAGAGAAAAGACCACACGTGTACAAACTTTGGCGAGGTACTGTCAAGTTTTGTTCCAGGTACATGTTGTCATTTCACACGGTCTATCTACAAAACGCCTTCCGTCCTTTGCAAAAAGAAAAAATACTGGGGAAGGGTTCAGAGAGAAAGGAAAACGAAGAAAGTTTTTTGTTCTTCTGAGGCTGCACCTGATGTGCACTTTGTTCTCCTTTTGTTGCTCGGTGCGCTGGTTCCGAGACCTCTGACAAACCCGGAGAGTTTCACCGACACAAGTTCACCTCGAGCTTATTGATCGCACAAAGAATCTGTGCGAAGATATAACTTTGAAAACAACGACCTCATATACACCGTGTGACTTTAGCAAGCCGCCAACAAGCTTTTCACTCCACAACAAGTGAATGTCTTCGGCTGGATTCATTGAGTTAAACGAAAGTCGAGGGCGTGTCAACTGTTGTGCAACTCAAGGATGAGTTTCTTTGCCCAAGGGCTTCGATAAATGATTGTTCCACTCGCCTCAAACAGGATAATCGCTGCAAATATTTGCACATGCTCCTGACTGCGAGCTGAAACATTGAAGAGTCCTCAGTGTTGGAATCCTCAGTGTTACTAAACCGTTGTTACAAAACCGTAATCTTGCTGTAGCGTCAGTCAGCCTGAATTCCGCATGTTTGTGGATACCCCAATGTTTAACAAATATGTTTGTTGGGAAGAAGTGTGCTTGTTTTCAGACGTCTCCCCTGGTTGGGAGCGCCGTCCGTGGGGTTTCTGTTCGCCTGTGTAAATGTTTACGTTCAGGTTTCAGATATCTGACTTCATCTGTCATCTGTTCCCGCCATTTTCCCGACACCTTTTCCTCGTTGTTTCTCTTTTGCTTTCCAATTCCGAGGAAGCGATAGCTCTTCTTATCTATCAAGCCAACCGCTAACTAGGTGAGAGCTGCTTGCGCAAGCTGCTCTAAAGTTTGCTGGTTTCTCTCAGCCACTCACAAACAAGGTGGCAACATGTCTGCGAAAAGCTTTGCACAATGGATTTGGCTCAAGTGGAGCCGCTGAGAGATTCGGTGGGAACTCGACAGTGGGATCACCGAGCAACTGAATCCCTCCACGTGCTTTTGAGCACGTCGGTCCCAGAAAAATGGATGAAATTTCCCCTGCCGTTTACCTCAGTTTTCCATTTTCATATTTGCCTTACATGTGAAGGAAATAATTACTGGTGATGAAAAAATTTGGTCCGGGCTCTAACTTCCTTGTGCAATCAAGTTTTCTTGAGAGGCCGCATCGATTGGTACAACATGAGGCCGTCAGCAATTTTCCGTGGCACACGCGAGGCTGTTGTTTTTTTCCCGAGACAGAATCGATCAGATCAACAGTCTGCACAATTGATACGGCGTGCTCACCACACAGCATTCCGAGCCAACAACATGCAGTGGAAAGCCTCGTGCGATGCCAGAATCCACAACTGCACATCCACAACTGCACGCCTATTGCAGACTCATTGATAAGAAAAGTCTGCACGACATCTTTCCTCGTCGTGGAAATTTAGTGACGCGAGAAGAAGTCCGCACAAGACGCCCTCCGCCCTCGGGTAGCAATTAGTATTGTGTACTTTATTCAGGATTTTGTTGCGCAAGTCCATCTCATCAGCAAAGCTCCTCACATCGAGGTGAAGTCGACTTACAGCTTTCCTATTGTCTGCCAAGCAAATGTTAACTTATGCCTGACCCTCCCCCAATACACATAAGAAATGCTCATCGAGTACACTTTCGAAAATCTGTTTGCAAGCCATTGAAAAAGGAGGGTCCCAGCTGAACTCATTATTTTGTTCTCTTTTGTGAAAGAGCTGAGCCTTTCAAATTTTGAAAAGCGGGATTGGTGCCCTGCACAGAAATGAATGTTGCAGGCCAACAGCAAAACCAAGTGCCAAGGACCTGCACATTGCTTTGTTTTTCGGGTCGCAATCGTGAAGAATTCTGGGACTCAAAGTGACCAGTTTGTCGACCGCGCGCAGAAATAAATTTCGCTCAGTACAGCGAACATGCACAGCAGCCTCAGAGTTCTTGTATTTTCGGATGGCCTGGATATTGAAGCATTTGAGAACGCCGTCGCCCCTTTCTGACAACGTTGATTCTCTCTTACACCTAGCCACACTGGAAAGCTATTTGATTAACATTCCACCACAGGAAACAAGAATAACGAACGAGGGAAATACAATATTAATATTTAAAGAGGCCCTTTTAATTTCCTCATTTGGAAAACGGTGAAAAGTAACGGCTGTGGCTTCTAATCAATGGACCGCCGCTTTGTAGCCGGGCAAAAGCGGATTATTTCAGGGGTTCAAAGGATAAAGAAACTTGATTGAATTAGTGGTTACTGTGAGAGCTTTATTCTTCACAGATAACGATCTACACCGAGAGAAAAAAGTCGACTTGTATTGTTTTGAGGATTGAGGTTCAAACCCGATTTGAAGGCCTGGAATGTTTTTGTGAGCAAACTGGTCAGGTTGGCTCAAAACAGTTTCCACAACTGGAAGTGACTGCATTGGGAAGGAACAACTTGAGAAACGCTCGGCGAGAAAGTCGTAAGCAGGCGCTTTTGTGTGTTTCTTGTCAAGAAACTCAACTTGTGCGCCTGCGCGTGACGAGAGGAGCACAGAGAGGATCGCAACGAATGGGCGCATTCCGTCAACTTGTTCCATTTTCTCTTTGCCAGGTATGGATAGCATGGGTCCGATGGTGGACGGCTTCCAGCACGGGCAGCCGCCACGGCAGAAGCGGGTGCGCACCTCCTTCAAGCACCACCAGCTCAGAACGATGAAGTCCTACTTCGCCCTCAACCACAATCCCGATGCCAAGGATCTCAAGCAACTCGCACAGAAGACGGGGCTTAGCAAAAGAGTTTTGCAGGTGAGCTTCGCAATTTGTTGACAAAAGATAATGTCAACGATTATGATATCGGTGCAGCACACGTGGAGAAACCTTTGGGATTTAGCAACCTTTACATGTTCAACGGAATCTGAAGGATAATTCGTCAAAGATTCATATCCATTGATTTCCGTGCGTGCAATCTCGCTCCGCGTCTGCAAGGCACATGTTTTATTGAAAAAATGTCATTTACAATGAGTCCAGTTGTTGTGATTGCTGCCTTTGTCCATCGCAACAGGTGTGGTTCCAGAACGCGCGCGCCAAGTACCGGCGCAACATCCTGAAGCAGCAGAGCGACGCGTCTCCGCGTGACGTCAAGAACCCGGACGGCAGCTCCAAGACGAGCGACTCCCTCGCGAGCGACATGAGCCACGGCTCGCGTTCCCCAGCGCTCTCCGACATCAGCTCCAGCCCCTCCCTCTCAGATCTCCAAAACTCCAGCATGGAGTGCGAGTCCATGGACGCCAGGCACATGGAACACTCTCATCCGCACCACATGGAGCCCAATAACAATGACAGTACCGGCACTAGTCTCACAGAACTCTTCTCAGTCAGCAATACGTTGGCGTCGATGAACTGATTGCACGCACCACACCTCACTTGTTATCTCGTTGCTGTTACACTGATGTGTAAAAAACACATTTCTGGTCAAGGTAGCTTTGGGGGCCATTGAGTTCAATGCTGTGCTCAGTCAAGAAGAAAAGGCGTTAGCTAAAGCGCGTTTGGGATGAAAGCAACAGACGGACACTGGAAGAAACCCGGAGCATGTGCCCAGAATGCTTGCGTGAATTATGACAAACTTGTGAAGATACAATTTGTTGTAAAATACGAAAGAAGCTTGTACATCTCGATATCCGTAGTGACACTACTTGTCAGTGCATTGTGAAATGTGGTAGTTTGGATCCTGAAGGCTTTTGTGTATTTTCTCACACAGAGCCTTTTCCGAGCGATTCGATAACCAGATCGGGTTGCGTCGATGTTTCTGAAGTAAATATTCCTTAACACAATCCAGAACAAGTTTGTATTTAGTTGTGAAGACTTGTGACAAGTTGTGAATGTGAGCGGGGATGGAGAGGGCGTTTCCGCCTCACATAGCTGTCGTCTCGTGACCTCCCGATCGACCTGTTCCTTCATCCTCGACCCCTCGGCTCAACACGACCCGCGCCCTGCCGTCAACTTGTTGGATTTGACGAGAAACACTCGACATCTGAAGACGGTGCGTGTCTGCCGCGCATCCAGCGAGTTCACAAGAGGCTTCGGTGTGCGGGGCAGGTGAAGGGTGCTGCAAGGAAGACGCTGCTTTTTGCTAAAGTGTCTCTGGAAATGCCTGGCAGAGATATACATAAAAGACTTGTTGACCCGGCCGTCACGCTCTGACGTGAACAATTAGCACTAAGTATTCAACACAGTTGACCCCTCGACACCCTGGTGCTATCCATGATCAGCACTGACACCCTGCCCTGTCATCTTGTTGTCGTTTACTTTGAACGCGCTCATTCGATCTGACAGTTCCCCTGTTCTGTTGTGACTGCTTCTGTCATCGGGCGATTTGAACCAGCAACCGAGTTTTTCTTGTCACCCCTCATTACCCGCGTGAGTGGTTTCGCCGATTTTCGCCCCGAAATCGCATTTGCTTCGCTCGCTGAACTCTGTGACTTCTTAGTCCCCTGTTTCTTGACATCCTGTCGAATCCAGCGGCTATCTGGGAGAGAAAGTCCAAGTTCTGCCTTGACAAACAATCAGCAGCTTGGTGGTGAGTCTCACATTGACAGAGAGTGGAAACTGAACCTGAGGAAAGCCAGACGGAAAGGAGAGCGAGCTTCTCAGGCCAGGGTAGTACTCCCGGTTGGGCGCATCTGTAGCTCACTCGCAGTGGGTGTGGTTTTCCATTGCACTGAGGCTACTACAGCCCAGTGATGTAAACAAGTCCCAGTTCTGGCTTGCCCAAACAGAATGCATACCCCAAAACCAGCTCGAACCCATCAGAAGGAGTCAGGTATGAGCTTTTATAGCAGGCTCCAGGAGCTGGTCTGGTGACAGCTTCAGCCTCTCAGAGTACCCATCACTCCTGAAGACGTCTCGTGGTACAGTACTCAAGTCTCCATAGAAAGCTGGAACGCTCGCATGGGAAGATACCGGTATCTTCCACACGACAATAGGTGCGGATTCAACAGAAATTCTTGAAAAGAGAATCGACTTGCAAGATACAACTGAAGTGCAGTTCCAAGTGGCTGAAAACTTCTTTGTGAATCAAATTGCTCAAAATGTGCAGTGAATTTGTCACGGAAGAACAAAGTTCAGGGCCTTGGAACGAAGGACTCCATTGACCTGGAAACAGCATTGAACCCACAAGGAATGATATCTGCAGACAGAGAACTATTCAAGTCTCTTCAAGTGAATACTGGCCGAACAGTGGAAGAAAGGCAGACCCGTGGATCTGTTTCCCAACAGCCATGTAAATTGCATGAATCTCCGACGTTAACAGTCTTCAAAGACACGCGAGTCGCTTTTCGGCGTCACTCATCGTTACGGCGTGGACAACGGATGCGGAACACGCGCCCCCGACCCTCGAAATCCGATCCAAATTCGGCTGGTATCCCTCAAGCAGCCCAAATGGCCGTTTTTTATGGGACAAAACAAAAGCTTTTGTCCGATTTTGAGTCAAGTACATGACCAGGGTCGCCCTATGGTGTGGAGTGGCCCCGTGCGGAGATAGCTGGGAAAATGAGCCGGTCGTTCCTCGGTTTCGGGTCGTCCGTCGCTTCAATGGGTCTCTCGGATGCCAAACTCTCAGCCAGGCGCAACCGGAGTGAGGAAATGCGATCCCTACTTCGCATTTTGGAAAGTTTTTGTTTGTGGCAGTTTCTGATTCACATTGCCCTTTTGCAAGTTTAAGTGACGATGCTTGCTCGAAAATTTTAGTTGTACACCCTTTTGTTCGACCAACATTTCATGAGAGGTGTAAGACAATTGTATCTGCTGGACGCTTGCTTTTGAACGCCCAGTGTGGGGTAGAAATTCGACACCGTCGCTGTCAACATTGGTTGCAGGGTTTCAGGTTGATTTATTTTGCAAAACCCTCAGAAGAAAACTGTAAGAGCTGAGAAAATTTTCCGAACAAGATTGTCACCTGTCCGTAGCGGCAGTTCTTTTTTGTCCCTTCACACTTCATACTGTTTGCCAATTTTCAGTGTTGGTGAAAGAGACATTGAACCGTGTGGCCGTGAGCTCTGTACAGTCCGTGGACATCTCTGTGCACCTGTATCTTCAAGCAGTGTCCTCTCCGGCTGATTGGATATGAAATATTTCAAAAATAAAATATTTCAGAAGTCATCTTTTCATGTGCGCGACTGTTGCATCGCTGACTGGCCTCGGCATTGGTGTTGTTCTGAGACTCGGAAACAGGCACCTGGCAAAGACTTGCTCCCGGTCCCAAAACAAAACGGAAACACTGATGGAGGGTGGACTCAACCGAACCCCTGAGCAGACTTGGACAACTACTGTTTTCCGACCCGATGAATTTCAGGAGCAGCTCGAGAAAAGTGAAGCTAATACATCGCAGTGAAGGTTGGAAAGGCGCGCACTCAGACCACGCTTGTGTTTGTCTTAGTGGTTACAATTGCTGGAAACTTCTTGCAACTGCAACACATGAAAGTATCTTTTTCACCTTGGAGCCCCCGCGGGTGTTATCGTATCGCACAGGATTCATGGTGGAGAAAAAGTCAACATGTTGTGGGGAAATCCAATGCCTTGCACTTCCGAGCTTTGAGAGGTGAACACAAGATTCAATCTGACGAATTTCCGTTTCATGCTGAGTGGGAATGACTTTTCTTTGAACACAAGACCACAAAATCAAAGTGGACTGAAATGGACACACAAGCAAACGGAAGCAATCAAACGTCGAGAGAAAATTCGTGCAAGGATTTTCCGGGAGAAGACTTGTTCAAAACCAGACAGAATGGTTTACTCCCAGATTTTAGTGGGTCGGTTCGGTTGCCGAAACAAAAAGCTGGTTCCAACACTTCAACACGAAGGTGACCTCTCCCGAGGTTTGTAGTGTGTTGAACCAGTGTGACATCTTCAGTCAGCAGTTACTTTCATCACGGCTTCATCCAAAGCTTCTTGTGGTGTGTTGAACCAGTGTGACATCTTCAGTCAGCAGTTTTTTTCAACACGGCTTCATCCCAGGCTTCCAAAACAACCACGCAGAAGCTGTAACAGGGGTGAAACCCGTACATGTTGCAGGAATGTCCACCAAATAATGAGTCAGTGAAGGCAACGCAACAGGCAGTTCAGTGTAGCCAAGATACGCCTCCGGTGCCCTCCTTGGCTGTGCCACGCAACTTATGTGCCTTCAACCCCAGTTGAGTACACAAAGTGTGAATCATCTGACTTTCCAAAAATCTGAAAAGAGAGTGGACTGCTGAGAATCCACAGGAGTCACCCTGTAGCCCCTTGAGCTTCTCTCATCGCGTTTTCCTGGCCTTGACCTGACTTCACAGCTGCTTGCTGAGCGTCGCTTTGGTCTGCTTCGGCACCACCAGGATCCACTCTGAGAGACAGCCTCTGGTGAAATGCCCCTCGTCTCCACACCTGTAGCAAGCTGTGGGGGACACATCTTACCGTCACTGCTGCTTCTGTGGTTGCTTCTGCCCTTTTCCTTTGTTCTTCTGTTTCCACCATTGTTCCACTCTTCAAAAAGTGCTAAGACAGGCTGCGTTTCACCATTTGAAGCCAACTCTCTCACGAAAACGGAATTCAAACATCTTAATCTAAAGCAAAGTGACAGCCATTTAGACTGGCAAATGTATCAAAACATGCTCAGAATGGCCTGAAAGTGCTGTTTTTGCATACTTTGTGCACAAAAATATAGATTTTTGCAGTATCACCAGGAAAAGTCAGAATATGAATGAAAATGTGTTTTGAGGCCTAAAATGATGGTTTCTGGGCTGTTTTTAGCCAATTTCAGAACAAAAGTCTGTTTTGTAATGTCTTGCTTGGATCATGACACAGACCATTTTGTGGTGTTCTAAAGCCTCCAGATCTTCACAAATGCTCAGATAGACTCGTTTCACCTTGGCCAACTCATTCATGGAATTCAAAAGTCTCAATCCAAAGCGAAATGACAGCCATTTGGGCTTGCAAATGTATCAAAAAGTGCTCAGAATGGCCTGAAAGTGATGTTTCTGTTGAAGCCAGTGTTTTCAAAATTGGAGTGGACTCATATTTTTTCAAAGTTGGCTGACCTCATAATTTCTGAAATCAGAGTGAGTTCTGATTTCGTCAATAATCGCTCCACCGATCGAACCATTTGTTTTGGTCTTCCACGGATGTCCATACGCCTGAGATCGGAGCAAACTCCGATTCCGCCCATTATCGCTTGACCACAGCGCATCACTTTGAATACACAGAGTGAAACAGTCGGGACTGCAGACTGAAAACCACTTTAACAGGCGCGCTGTTGCTCATTGTGCGAAGTCCCTTTAGGGCGAAGCACCATGTGGTAGTGCAGTATATGGCAGCTGGACTGAAATGTCCCCTGCCCCCTCCCCTGTGGGACCCCCTCCCCCTGTGGGACCCCCCTCTCCCATGGGAGCCCTATCCCCCTGCTGGAGGCAGAACCCCCCCCCCCTGCCAGAGGCAAGACACCCCCCCCCCCCCGTGACAGCATGACTGGTGAAAGACAAGGAGGACAAGGAAGAATTGATGAACAAGGAAGAATTGACGACATTACGGACGCTGCAAGGGAATTCGCACTGCAGTTGCCTTGAGCACTGCTTCTTGTTGTGTGTTTCGAGCAGTTTTGATCCGTGCATGGCCGTGACATCATCCCTAGATGAGCTCTCCCACCATTCTGTGTGCGGCGCAAAGCTTCATGCTTTTTGGCATCAACCCGCGGGTACTAAAGAGCGTTCGCTCTGGCGTATATCACTCAGGGAACTCTTCTCCTGTGTTGACTGAAGTCAATTCCCTGAAAAGCTGCACAGAACAACAGAAGTTTATTTTATATTGAGCGAGCACAACAAACACAGAAGTGGCGATGGGTAAATTGATTGCAACCACCTTTGTAACGGAAAGGTATTCGGAGGCAATAAGCAGCAGTGGAGCCGCTAAATAAAGAACGGAGGAGGGGCGCATTCGAACCTGTTCTGCTGCAACACACCTATACGCAAAAAAGTTGAGTGGCACAGCTTCCACTGTGCGATTCCGTGCTGCAGCACCGAAACACTCACAGCCCTTTATTGTGTGTTTGGTTGAGAATTGGCAGAGGTGAAGAATCAAACTTGACCATCCGGATTGATTCCGTTCAGCGCGGTAAGTCTTTTCCCAGTCTCTTATACAATCTCGACAAATGTCTGCGTTGTCTCATAAATTGACGCATTTCATTCTCAGAAACAAAACAATTATTTTTTGAACACAACCATCATTTTTGAAGGGTTCCCATCTATTTGAAGGTTCTCCAAACAAAGAGCGTCTCGGTTATTGATATTTCTCTTTGTGCGATGTTTGGTGCAGACAAACTCATGTGCGCAGAGGATTTGTGCCCAGATCTGATCACGAAGTCGGCGTTTGCAGCCGCGCACACAGGATGGGATTCATTTACATTTCGTTCGATGGCTCGTCAATAAGGGTGTTTTGGTTCAGGTGAATGGGGGAAACGAAAAGGATTGGAACCTTCCCTCTGTGCCTGAGGACAGGTGAGAATGAAGAACCCTCTCACTCAGGAACCACATGGGCCTTTGGTCCCTGAGATTCTCTGATAGCTCTTCGCACTCATTAGCATCTGAACTGATTCACTTGTTCACACACGAAGCGACCTGAGAGAGCGGGAGCTTGGATCCTCCTGTTGCGAACGGGTGCTTTTCGTATTAAGTGTTGCTATCAGCGGACGAAGAGCCCCGTGGTCCGACAGCTGGCCACGAACATCAGTACTCACCAACCTCCCGGCCTGAGCACATCGCCACGCTGCTTGTGCATTGATCTATGTTTTCAGCGTCGCCAAAATTGTACAAATAACAACAAACAATTGGCCTTTGTGCACACCGGTGTTCAGTGGTAAAACTCCAGATGGTCGTAGTGCGGATGGTGGTGCATCACCGTGCGATGTTCCGTAAGGGACATGTGTGCAGGGACATATGTGCCACCCAGAAAGGATGTCCTATCCTTTCCTGACCCATCCTGTCTCATCTCCCCCCTCTGTAGGCAATACTGAAATGGCCATATCTCAGCTTCAAATCAAGATAGAGCATTGATGTCTGGTTAAAAAAGGTCCTTGAAAGCACTTTCAGGAAAAAAATTTGGCTGCTATGGTAACATTTCCCAAAGCAACCTTAGTACAAAAAGTTTAAAAAATCAAGGAGTGGCTGTTTTAAGCCTGTTTGTCAGGTCAACATAAGATTTTGAGTGTCAATTGCGTTTTTTGATTGGAGGGACATTGCACCTGCAGTTGCTTTGAGCATTGCTTCTCTTGTTTTAATTTGGGTTATGTAGAAAGTGGGTCACATTCTCGATGTCTGGTTTATCGCAGGGTATTTCTCTCGTGCGAATTGCATCACAAGAAAGACATTCCCTGCCCGGGGCTCTTACCACCTTTCAGATGCCTCGAGTGCAACGAAGAATTCTTGCAAACACAAGTAGTCAGTAGTATCCGTCGTAAAGGCATCTGAGTGATTCGCCCAACATCTGCATTCAGTAAGCATATATTTTATGTTTTTCTGCCACACTTTTGTTTTTGTTGAGCTTGCAGTACATAAGCGTGGTATTCAGTCAGCAAGGGTGATGAATGCTTTGCCGGAGCCGTAGCCACCCTGGACTCAGGAGTTGGTTTCGACGAGCCTTCTCCACAACAGGCGGCTACTTCTGCGTACCATCTCAAAATATAACAAAGGTCAGAGCGTCAAAAATTTTGTGACTGCCAAAGCTTCTTTCTGGTTTTACGACACAAAGTATGGCTGACCCTGCTGAGAATCAGCCTGCTGATGGTGTTCAACAACTGGCTTGGAGATGAAGACAGATACCAAGAACTTGTACCTGGGATACTCCATTGTCGACAAAATGATCGCAGTCCTTGCATGGGAATGGATCGAACACAATCGTCGTCACTAAAAGGTGGCCAAAACGAAACAAAAAGTGGCTCCGTGGGTTCAGGTTTCTTTGTTGCGGGAACCAAGGCTCGTTATTTCCAGTCTTCGCTGGTGATGAATTTTTGCCCAGGGAGGCCAGATGTCCACCCCCGCGGTAGCACACATGTGCCGACCCGGCTCACCCAGGCTGCGTGGTCGGCTCGAGCCTGCAGGACGAGGTATTAGAGCCTCGCTAATTGTGACATTTTGAGGCTTGCATTGAATTATCTGGAGGCATGTTCGTTCCTTGAAAAGCCGCTTGTTTTTGCTGCGACGCTTCGGATAATAATGTTGACAGTGGAGCCACTCAAGTGGATTTGTATATTACCGAAGTAATGGTGAAGGGACTGATTGATTGGCATCCCAAAGGATCCCGAACACAGAACATTGAAAATGAGCGCTGAGAAATGGAAGCGTGATGCGTGCGATCGAAATTTAACCATGTTGGGAAACACAAACATATCGCCTGGAAAATCTGTTGAGCACTTCCATCAACGATGAGGCGGAATAAAAGGCAAATAAACCCCCGCTATTCCCAACGAGCTGTATATGTTTCGCGTGCTCTGTTGTTCGATTTGTACAGTAATTGCAACAGAATATCCACCGCTGTGATTGTTTCTTTCATGTAATCACGTCACACAATTTGAAGACCTTTCGGTGCAGACCCAAAAGTTTTCTGACTTATTGAATGCAGCATCAGAACACCATTCGGTTCGTTCGAAAATGTCTCTGAGATCAAATCTGAAGGATTTTCCTTCAGTTTTCTGGGACGCAATCTGAACCTGAGGCAGTTTGGTTGCTCTGAGGCACCGCGCGAGAAAATCTCACAACTTTCAGTCGAGCTACCATGCAGGGGATGAAGCCAAGTTTGGAGGCAATAAGCAAGGAATTATTACGGAGGTTCAGCACCGCTGCACCGGGTGAACATCACGTGGAAGAAGCAAAACGGGCAGCACAAACGTGCGGTGTAGGGAGGTGCAAGTGACTGTCTGTTTTGACTGCTTTCCTTTTGAGGAAACGAGCCATGTGCTCTGTGGAGGTGTGACCTGCTGATGACCAATCAGCAGATTGCAAGAACACGGTTTTGTTGACCCAACACAATCAATATGCGGTCTGTCCCTGTGCTGACGTCAGCCACGGACGTCCAAAAGCAGTACGTATTTGCTAAACCTCCGTATTCTGCAAAGAGAGGGCCTCAAGTCGTGGCGAGTTGGTTGCCGTGGCCACATTCTTCATATTCTTCACATTCTTGATCCTCACCAGAGTTGCGTGTCAGACCACAGTAAGGCACGTATCGAACTTGTTGGTTCGGCTCTGTTTTCATGCAACCAGCTGCAATATGATGGAGCATCCTTCTCATATCTCTGGAGGCCAACACTGGACTGCGCAGAATGGAGGAATGAGGAGACTCTGAAAGTCTCGGAAGGTGCAAATTGACCAGAGAGTTTCTCTTGGTTCCCTTCGAAGACTAGTTTGTCCTGCTGGAGCGATTGACATGAAAACGCAAACAAGTTCAGGTGGTTGCGACTCCTCCAGGGTAAAACTACAGGAAGGAGATGAACCTGCAGATGCGTTGTTGTGCAAGATGATAGATGTTCACAGTTTGACCTGAAACTCTGCACACCTGAAAAGCTGAGGCACTGTATTTTTGGGGTAAGCTAAGATATATATTATAGTAGCATCGATAATGGCTCTCACTCTGGCTGCGTTTATGTGTGCGATGTGCGAGGATCTACTGATGCTCAAGTTGTGAAGAAGTCTGGGTCATCAACCTGTTAACGCGAGCCGTCACGGCCGCTTCTGGCAGCCGCCAGTGGATTTCAAGTCAAACGGTGTTTTCTTTGTGGAAATAATCTGCCAAGAAGGAGACTGTTAAACGTTGCTGTTGTTGGTGTTGTGATGAAACTTTTATGAATTCTTGCAAGTTCTGGTTCTTCCTGCCAAAGTATTTCGCTAACATCAGCTGTCGGGTTTACTTCACAACAGACTGCCGGGATAACACTGGACCCACTTTCTGTGTTATTTTTCATGTTTTGCGTGCATCACATGCGTTGAAAATGACACTGAATTTCGTCCACGCCAGTCTTCATTCTGCTCTTGGACCGCACATTTGCCGTGTTCACTCAAGTCTTAGTCGCACGGGTCCAAGAAAAACACGCACACAAGTTTCATTCTTGATTTTCTGGTATCAGGTCACATTGAAGTAACAGAAATATACAAGATGACCACTACTTTTGGGGGCTCAATTTTGGGGCAAAAAGGTGCGTCTTGTACACGGGTGGAAACGGTACTCATTGGAGACTGGAACGGGAGTCAAGATGATCTCACACACAGTTCCACTCGGTGAGAAAAGGGCACGTTGTTTCAAACACAGCGAAGCAACGGTAACACTCCGGAACTTGAACCTGTCCCGAGCTTTTAGCCTTTCAACTCGTGTAATCTTGGTCAGAATCCTGGCATTGGCACCTCAAAGCAAGACGTACGAGCTTCTGGAACTGCCAGGACGATGACGTACAGATGCTCCACACTGATGAGGTTTTGATGCTTTGACTACTCAGCTTCTGCAACCAGAGTAAAGAACTGACAACTTCTGCGTGCAACCCTCAACCAAGTTAAGCGCATGAGATTGACTACAATTTGGGACACATGATCGCTGTCTTGGCTCCAGAGAGTGGTTCGGCAAGATAGACAAAGTCCGGCGGGATGTTTTATCGTGACAAGGCTTTGGAGTCAGGCTCCACACGAACAACGCACGCCACGTGTGATGTATGGTCTCGGCGCAGCTTGACTGATCGCCTTCCTTGGATGGTGACTCCAACTTCCACATTACGACTGATCATCTCGATCGTTTGTCTTCATGCAGCGCGGTGCCAATTCCCGTCCCTCGCTCTCCACAGCAACAGCACAGTCGTCACTTCTCTTGTTGGCTTCATGTGCCCAAATCCGTTGCACATGCCACACTTCAGAGAAGATGGGTAGCTCCGCAACACCCACACTTCAATAAAAGCATCGGTTCAGGGGCACGCCGAACACCAAGAAGAACAAAACAGTTTGTCCCAATTCGACAAAGAAGTTACACCAATCCCAAAAGAATCTTCCTCGAGGAAAGAATGGCAGGTTTGTGCCTGAACAAAGGCCTCCACAGGCGCAGGCACCAGCAACGAACCAATTCGGCTGCATAGAACTCGACCTCTTCCGGTTGAGCAGAGGTCGAAACTCAGTCCTGAGTACCGCAACTGGATTTTGATGCATGACAAAAACGGGGAGCGTGACAGACGCTTGCAATCAGGTGCGGCTGTGGGTGTCGTGTGGAAGATGTCGCGTCTTCCTTCCCGGGCGACCCAGCTGTCGCCGGAGAGCTGAGTGAGTACCCCGAGAAGCAGCTTCAGATGCGCTGCGCGAACCAACACGGTAACACCGCGGAACAGTGGACTGCAAAGTGTGCATGAGCCCCACCTAGCGAGGGAGAGCTTGTGCCACACAACAGTGGGAGTTGACATTGACCCCGGACTCCCACCGGGAGATGAGGAATACCTCAAGGAATACGAGATTCCTCAGAACACGCCATTGGGAAGGACTCTTCTATTTTCGTGACCTCTTGAAGGTGGGGGTCACTGAGCATTGGGGTACGAAACCATCTGGAAAAAACTTCCTCCCTTCCAAACAGTCTTGGGTGGTGGCATCCACCCACCCCCAAATGATCATTGTCACTGTTCTAATTGTTTGAGTTTCTGGTCATGACTGCGATATTTCCGTGCTGGAGGGAATTTGAACCAATGTTCAGTTCTCACCTCCAAGATGAGGTTGCTGACCCCAAATCAGGTTCCCCATTTGGGGGCTGGGGCCTCCAAGAGGATGAAAATGGCTCCAGTTGAGCTTTGTGTTTGCTTGGCTTTTGCACCAACAAACTATTTTTGTTCTTGCCTCTTGGGTGTTCCCCAAAGTCATTTGTACGTTTCAGAATACACACCTTGTCATCTCATAAATGTAGTTTTGGTTGAGAATACGTTTGAAGGTTGGACGTCTGATGTTGTTTCCCGAGCTGCAACTCGAGTATCCAGCGCGTCGCCGTTCATTGCTCGCAGCATCCACACGAGGCGAAAAGACCGTATTGGTGCAAGTGCTTTCTACAGAAACAGGGAAGTTGTTCTTTGTTCTTGGCCTGCGTTGCACACGAAATACTTGCTTACACGCTCCACTTTGTTGAAATTTTTTTGTGAAAGGAAAAACATTGGCATTGTTTGTGGGTTTTGACAGGATATCTGTTTGGATCCTATTTTTTCCCCTTTCTTGTGTTCAATGATCGCCAGACAGCTCCCCTTCAGACGCGTATTATTCTTATCCGGTTGTTTGCTTCCAGACTGATGCGTTCAATCACAGCAAACAGTATGTTCCTCCGCTGCATTCAGATGGTCTGTCGGAAGAAGCGGGATGTTATAAACCAAATCAAGTCTGACGTGAGAGCATTTCGTTTCTGAGCGTGTGTACACAAGTGTGCAAAGATAGCCTTGTCCCAAAGCTGTGCTGGCGAAAAACACAAAAACTTGGGTGTCCAGCCGGGAACTTGACAAATTGCTGCTGATAAGCAGTGAATGAAGTCCACACGGGGCTGAATACAACATCTCAACTTTAGCGCACTACGAGTCTGTTCTCTTGTGTCAACCAAACAGATCAAATTTTGTCGATGAACCCAATGTATTGAATGTGTCGATTCTTTCCCTCAAGCTGAATGCACTGAACACGCAAAACACACTTGGCTGCTGTGGCTCAATGGTGCCCTTGCTAAACACAATTCCATTTGGCCTTTTTCTCCCTTCTAATGCCTCTTGGATCAGTCAATATTTAAGTCTCGATGTTGTGTAATGGGTCGTCAAATTAGTCATTCACTCATAAGTGCATGTGTGTGTGTGTGTTACTGCTGCACGGTGAACCAAGTACGAGCGTGGAAGGTTCGATTCGTACCAGGCTGTACGAATTGGGAGTGCACGGGAGACATCAGTTCCTTCTTCTCCCTGAGCCTGGATCACGAGTCATTTGTGTTCGTTATGCGCCTGCGTATACTAGGGCTACTTTGTTGCGAAGACGCTCGGGTTGATGTCGCAGGGAGCGGTGGTGAGAGGAGCCCTGCCCCGCGTGACCCCGCCCGCTCCCGGGGTCGGAGGCTTTGGTCCCCGTCCCCCCGAGTTGCGTGACTCACCCCAGAGATTCGCACCTGGTGCAGAAAACAAAAGCAACAGACAATATTTCACTGTCAGTCTGAATGCCAGTGGTCCAACGACACACCAACCCCGAAGTTTCTACAGCTCATCGAAAGTTTTTCTGTGCTCAGGAGCTTCGAGTGTTGGGAGAAGATTGTCACAAGAACAATTTGATGGCAAAGAGCAGGAAGCGTCGAAGTCCAGATTTGTGATAGGGATACACTTGTGGCGCGTTTTGTTGCATCTGTCAGGGACAGTACGATTGAAAGTACGTGAGGCACGTCGTCAAGGACAACCTTTGTTCTCAACAGATTTGAAACAAGGAATCTCCAATTGTCAGTTTGGTTTGACACTTTGCACTTTTGGTTGCCCTGACTTGTGCGTCAAAAAATCAAATCCTCGGCTTCGCCTCAGATTCATCAATCTCCTGTTGTCCGTTGTTTACCTGTAACATATATAACATACAACTGTGTCGTGATACACAATGCGCTGCTGCTGCACGCAGCTCAAATGAGGCGGACGGTGATTCGTGAGGATGACCGGTGCGTGCTGTGATCCCACACTCGCACAAATCCGACTCAGATTAGCAGATCTGACGACAAGGCTGATGACCTCGAGCCTTTTCCGGATGTGGTGGACACTGATAACATATCCAGTCTCCGATGCCTCATTTACGACCGCGTTTGCATAATTGTGCTCAGCCATTATTGATCTGGAGTCATTTAACCGTTCATTCATTTGCTGAAAACCTTTTTTTGGCTCCGTCCGTCTCTTCTGTTCACAGCCCTGGTTGTTCTGCCAGCACAAAAATGACCTCTTCAGTTCTAAAAGCGAACTTGTTGAAGGTCAGATTCGTAACGTATTCACAATAAATGTTCTTGCCCAGACAGTCTTTCTGTTGGCACACGAGATCTTAGTGAGGAGATTGCGTGCTCTGTTGTGGGCATTTTGACTTCCATTGATATTTTTGCCGTGGATTGTGGTGCAAAGGACTTTGATTTCCCTTCGACTTCAGTCTGGAGGAAGAGACTGAGGCACACGCATGCGCCTATTTTTGTGTGATTGATCATCTGCAGAATTAGGCTAAAACAGTGTTGCCATGGGAGCCAAAACACCTTTGTTTTACAAAACGCTGACGAACGGTCTGCTTTTGGGTTGTTGCATCTTCACGCACATGCCTCTTGGATTACCACAGAAATAGCCCCATGGAGCTCGAGGTGATTTGAGAAACCAGAATGCATGGCGACACATGCAACCGAAACGCATATGAGAGGAATGCACAAAGGACCAATTTCAATCAATATTTCTGCTGCTTCTGACTTTTTGAGTGCAACCAAATGCACCCAAATTATATGTACCTTGAAACTTGTCACTCCAAAACACACAGAGCTCACCAAAATCTTTGCCAAATGTCCACTTCAAACACTTTCTTAGAATCCCAAATTTGTACCCAAACTTAAGCCCCACCTGAACACTGTGTACAAATGTTTGGTAATGAACAACACCAGTCCAATACCCTCCCTATGTACAACATTTCATCAATTCTTCATCAAAAAATATATATTTTCTGAGATATCACCCACTTTGTGCAATGAAGTCCAAAATTTAGCAACCCCAAAATTCAAACTTTTTGCCCTCAAAAGCCTCAGAAGTCAAACTTTACAAATTCCTTACTTGTACACTACTTGACTCAAACAAAAACAAAAACACCCATAAGATCCAATTTGAAATTTATTTTCAACTTGAAACTACACATGGCTTCTGCCCTCGCTGCCTGTAGGTGACTTGTCTCGGTCGCTCAAAATTGAGCGACTTCAACATGGTCCAACCTCATCACATCACCTTAAAAAATGTGACGCTGTGCAACTATACACGAGGCAGTTTCTCCTTGTTCATGTGAAACTTTGATGAACGGTCTGAACTTGAACAACCTGTACTTCCACGTGGTGCACACCCATTGAAACTTGTTGGCTGGGCGACAAGCAGGACAGGTGTCTTGAAAGATGAAGATGCTTCGCAGTTGTGCAAATCGTACATTCGTACGAATGATCTTTCTTTTCTTCTGGTTATCCGTTTAACTGCAGTACAGGCAGCCTGTGCATTGCCAAAGTAAACAGATCAATAAATTGAGCAGGAAAAAAAAGAAGCCTTCTAGGTTGCTTTCAGGACAAGAGAGAATGTATTTAGCGAAAGGATATTCGGGACAAACGAATTGGAGCTGCCGGGAGGAAAGTCACATTTCGCGCCGATTTGTCGATTCCGTTCCATCCCGAACAAATCTCGCGGACTCTCGCTCCATGTGTGAACGTTCGTAAATCGTGCACAGCTCAATGGCTGCAAGTTCCTTTTTCAATTCAAGTTTTCTTTCAGCGGGTGGATCGATTGTCGTACGAATGGTCTGAAGTCGCGTGTGCTTCTATCATTGCAGATGTGCGTGGACTGAAGGCGGCGCGGGAAGATTAGCGCGTCACGGGCTTTGCGTGTCTTCGCTACATCCACCTCGAGATGCATCCAGTCACACGCCCAGGGATTTCACTCCGCGTACGCTCACTCTCACTCACGCTGAGACCGCATCCAATTCGTTCTCACATCTCAGGATAAATACATAAATCTGCAGCATTTTTCTGACGTGAAAGTCAGTTAATTGATGGGGGAAAGTCGTTACACAGCTGGATATTTACAAAGGTGAAGAAAAGACAGGAGGACACAAAAAGCGTCATGAGCTATCTTCGCACACCGGAGAAGAATAGGTATCAGCTGTGCGGAGGGGAGGATGATTCAGACGGGGAGGCAGAGAATTCCATCTGGATCCGCCGTTCTGATGTGCCCATCACCCGCACCCCGAGCCCTCGCAGGGGCAGCCCGTCCCGCAGGAGTCCGGCGGGCAGTGGGCGCTGGATCAACCACGTGACGACGGTGGCGGCGGCTGCACCGCCCGCGGCTCCGCCCCGCGCCGAGCTCGCGCTGAGCCCCCTGGATCTGCAGCCGCCGCCGCCGCAGCGGACCTCGCCTCTCACTCACCGCAATCGCAATCACATCCACGGCGGCAGCAGTGCGGGCGAGGACTCGCTGTACAACGGGGATCACCGGTCCCTGTCCGTGGTGGATAGTCCGCGCTCGGAGTCCGGCACTCCGACGGCCATGGATCGGAGACATCAGCGGGAGAGCCTCATCATGGCGCAGATCCGCCTGAGGAAGCGCTCACAGGGGATGAAGGCCGTGGCCGAGCTCGACGACAGCAAGGACGAGATAGATCCCGGCGATGACAAGGCCTCCTTCTTTGCTAAGGTAGGAGGACGTGGTTTTCTTTTGTGTGTGTGTGTGTGTGTGTGTGTGTGTGTGTGTGTGTGTGTGTGTGACCGACAGCAAACCAACAGAACGACAGACAGACAGAGCAGCAACCGACAGACCGATTGACCGACACAGTCAAACACGCACACGCACCACACACACACACACACACACACACACACACACACACACACACACACACACACACAGAGTCCGTGGACATCCTGCATTGTTCCTTCTGTTCTGTGTGAATCAGGCACAAGACCTAAAAGACACGAGATGGTGAATAGCAAGTGATGTGAAGAAAGTTTCACTACATGTACACTGGAGGCTAAGTCGGATTCACCTTGGAAGACCAGACACAACGCACCTCACAGGTCCCTGGGAGGGTGGAGGTATGACGTCGTCCATTGTTTACAAGTCAACGATTTATCGTTGTCTGGCTTTCACGGCGCAAATAGGGTGAAATGTGTCGTTCATTTTGAATGTAAAAGCGACGATTTCCTGCTTTGTTCGCGATTGTAGTTATCAGATCAAGCAGGCTTCGATTTTGTCATTTATCTCTTTTGCTCTGGGAAGAAATGTGTGCCTCGAACCAGGTGCAAACTTGTGTTGAGTGACAGCATCAAGCGACCAAGGTTTTTCTTCAACAGCCCCTTGACAAAATGGAAATTTTTGAGTTGCCATTTTTGAAGTCTGGTTGTGTTTGTAAACTCGCGCTCTTTTCTGGCATTTCCAACTGAAAGTGGTCTCGCCATTCGACGCTTTCTGCTGCGAGTGTGTGTGAGACAGACAATGGAAACAGACCCGAATACTGCATGCAGACGAGATGTCTTTTTACCTACGCTCCCAAGTTACAAATCACACTCGCGGGAACGGTGAAGAGGCACTGATGCACACAAATCCAGCCGAACGCTTTTTCTCGGTATTTACTGACAAAGCAAACCGCACGATATATATTTGAGATTCTCGCTGCATTGTTTTCCAGCTGATGCTCTGTTTGTCGTGTTGAATCTGCACGTGATTTGCTGTCAAAATCCTGAATTACGCTGCAAGGCAAATCTGTGCCCACAATTCCACTTTGTCCCACACGATATGATTTCTTTTGTTTTCTTTCAAATCGGATTTGAAAATTCTAATTGTGGTCTATTCAGCTGAAGTTTTCTTCGCTTTTTCGAGCAAACACACAGAGAATGACAGGACGTCTCTGTTGTAAGTTACATACGGAACACCTACGAGGCACAACATTTATACAACCTATTCCAACCAATACTTGTCGTGTTGTTCAACAGACAAACTTCAGTGCACAGGTCAGACGTAACAATAGTCTAATGAATCAAAGATCAGAGGGTGTCAATTGGTGGCCATCATTTTTATTTGGATGGCTACAAACAGGGAAAAAACCAGTAAACAACAAACTTTTGTCCAATGATTCTTCCTTCCCATTTTATTCCTGAGTATCAAAAGAAGAGCCAAAAAATTAAATCTGGAGACAAACTTTCACTGAAAAGTCCTTTTGAAAGGAGAAGTAGAGTCAAAGATCTGGCTTATTTTTTATCCGTCTTGAAAACTCTTTTGACATTCTTTTCTAAAAACAACCATTGCAGGAGATAAAAACCAACATTTTATTACTTAACTTTGTCATTGTGAGTAACACATCTTGTGTATCTTGTAGTGGACATTAAGAATGCAAAAAGATCAGTGATAAAATATTTTTAGCACCGGTGAAAAATTTTGGTGGATCGGCAAAAAAGAAAAAAAAGAAGAAAAAGCCTCGTGGGTCGTTGTTAGCAGCGCCATTTCCGTTGCTTTTATCATGAGAAGAGGGGATGGAACTGATAATTTCTTCGCCAATTAATTTTCATCAGGGACTTCTGAGTTAACATTGCTGATGGACGAAGTATCTACCTTGTTACGAGGGGAAACGTACAGGCCAACGGTGCACACCCGAACTCGTTGCTGTTCTTCAGCGTGCGAGAATGATCTGTGAGGAAAAGCCCAAGCTGAAGGTTTTGCTCGCTGCTGCAAACACAAGGAGCGGTTTCATCTGTTTGCAGGTTGTTGTATTTGTGTCTCGTGTGCGTGAAGCATCTGGGCTTTCCGCTGAGCATGTGGTTCGTGCCAGACGGCGTGTGGACATTTCTGGTTGAAACAGGAAAAATACTGAGCCTTGGTTTTGCTTTCATGTCATCAATATGGTTTTGCAGCCGAAGACGCAGTGGGCAGTTCATATCGGCTCTTCAGGCCCCGAGCCGAGAAACTCGACACGAGATCACGCCGTGATCAATAGCGATCGAAGACGAGGTTAAAGACCTCGCACCGGATCCCCGATCCCCGCCCGGTGAAGTGGGGTCCCGACTCCACCAGCAGATTAACACTCAATAATCAGGTTCGGTACAATCAGTCGGAGGCGCCCCAATGAATAATTTAAGTTTTCATGCGCAAGGCCGCGAGTACACGTGCTCTCCCACAGGTGATGAAAGACGCCGTTGTGGGATATTTCTCCAGTCCCCAGGAAATAGTGGGGAGAGGGTGAATTGCAGACGTTCAGTGCCACATGAATAGGGCAGTGTGGATGTCAGGCGCATTTGGGATTTGCGAGGGTTGGACGTTTCGATCCCGACTGTTTGACCCTTGTATCTTCAGTCTGCAACGGACTGTACGAGAACACGTTCAAGTGAATGTGATGGCTAGGTGGTCAGGAGCAAAAAACAAAGCAGCATCAGGAAAATACTTGTGTTGCTTTTTCTTGCATTTACAAGGTGGGCAACCTGTCCGAGTTAGTCTCAAGTTCCTGCCAGCAAAACACTGTTTGACTTGAGTTCTCTCTATCGGGTGACGGTTCCGTCAAACAGTTCTGTATCCTCGTGTTCACAAGTTGAGGGCCACGCCCACGCTGTAGTCGGTCGTTTGGAAGGAAGGCGTGCCGTTCTGGTGGAATGAAATGGAGAGACACCCCAAATTTTTGACACGGGTGCCTCCTCATTTCAAGTCACATGTAACATCAGTTTGCCTGGGGCACTTGGAGCCTTGATGAGTGTCTGGCCATTTCAGGTGAGAACTGAAATGAGGAGGTACCAGGCAAGATGGCCAAGGAGCCCACCACCAGACCTACCTGACCTTGTTGGGCTTGGGACCCTCACCCTGTGCCTCATGATTTTGGGTGTCTGGCCATTTCATAACACCGGCACATTGTCCCTTGGGACTAAAATCTCTCCTGTTCTTCCCACGAAGTGGACAAGTGGCGACTGAGGTGGAAAACCAACACAGAAAGGAGAGAACCCAAAATCTGACAGCGAAGTCAGCTCAACTCAATTGATTTGGAGAAAGTCAAGAAAAACGCCCAACAGATGGGAAATGAACGACGCGCGGTGTCGGTTTCCTCGGAGCTCTTCCGTTTTTAGTCCAGGCTTAGCGGTTGGTTGCTCCGGGCACGTGCAGAGGGCTTTGTGAACCAGGGATTTTCTGCGTTAATTGTCTGTCTGTGCAGTTTGCCCGTCTCCACGGCGTTCGTTTCACATGACCTTCACACGCCACCATCGCTCGCGCCACCACGAGAGCGGAAATGATGAAGGGGGCGGCTGAAGTGATAATTAGCTGCTTTCGGGTCAAAATCGTTGCAAATCGTAGAGACTAAGCCGGTTCAATCCTTCTTTACGGGCATGGGACATGCCAGCGTCAAATCATGGCGCTGAAGTCAGAACGAAGTCTGCAGCAAACGTTCTGATGCAGCGACATGTAGCTTTGCCTCAAACCAAATCTAGCGTGAAAATATGCGAGTCTGACGCTTGGTCTCACTGCCACTTTCGCATTCTCATGTGAGAAGAAACAAGAAGATGCATTGGGAGCAGAAGTGAGTCACCGACAGGTTCCACTCTTACTCAAGTCACAAGGTTGATCAAGCCACGTCACTGAAAGAACAGACAAATGCACCTTTTTCGTCTGTAAAGAAAGACCTTTCAGAACTAAGACTCCTGGACCTCTATCGGACTCTCTGATCTCTATCCCACTGACGGAGCAGTTGTAGCAATTCGGGACTTATTCTGGGCTGAATGCCTGCGTGTCTTTCAGCTTGGGAGTAACCTCCAAATTTTCGATGAGAGAAAAGAGTGAATCATCCAGTGGTGAGGGTTTTCACACCCAAAACGAAGCTGAACCTGGGATGTTTTAACACCAGTTTCTTCGCAAGATAAATTTTTCAAATTTGGGTCTTTCAGATCTTTTTGGTCTTTTATGGGTTGAGGATGATGAACAAGGAATGACCATCAAGTTTGAAATATTGGGCTCAACAGGTCAAAAATTCCAAATTTGGGGGAGCCAGAAATTTGGGACTCACTTGGACAAACTGTACTCTTTTTCAAAAAGTATAAATATTTGGTGAAACAGTTTTTTGATCAAATGCGGCACATTGATTGAGTGTTTGAGTGGGTGCATATATATTTTGATTTGCAAAAATTTCTACCTGTTTGTTTGGTGTGTCAAAATTAGGGATTGAAATTTCAGATAATCTGAATAGTTTTTCGGGAAAGAGTTGGGTTCATTTGTGAAAAAAATTTGGCATAAGAATGAAAGATTGCTAAATTTTTTGTAAATTTCCATTCTTTGGGGTGCATTTGAAAATAAGTACAATGAAGAATCCCAAGAGATTCAATTTCAAAATGCACAACTCCAAACCCAACATGTTGATGTTATCGGGAACCAGGAAAGCCCCTCAAATCACCGCGACGTCCATTTTGGACTTTGTGCCTTTTGTCTCTGGCCAAAATTTGAGTAACTGCCGTGGACTGAGAATCATCTCTTGCTTCCACAGGACATATGTGTCACAACTCGCTTGTGCGAGGGCCCTGAGACACTGTGACGCCGAGCTTCACCTTCCTGCAGATGAAACTGCCTCTCTGGCCTCAGTCTCAAGCACCTTCCTTGTTGCTGTTTGCACGTTTGACGCTGCGGCCTCAACCAGCTGAAGGTGACCGCAAATAATGTTTGGATGCAGGAAAACGAGGGAACCTAAAATTTTGTGGATGTTGGCTTGTTTGCATCGTCATGTTTTCAATCGAAGAAAGTTCGACCTTGGCATGAAGCGCACTTCATCGCGTTTGAGGATCGGTCTTTCTTTCACCCCAGTCGATAATCAACCAAATTTCCCCAAGGAGGAAAAAACTGGTCTGTTTCTAGTCTTCTGTTGTTGTACTCTTGTTACGACAAAGGAAAGCGTGAGGCAACAGCACAAATGCCTGGTGAATGTTCCCACTGCGACCAGACAAATGCTTCCCTGCAAGTATCGTTTTCATTACACTCTCCAAAACGGCGCAAGTTTCTCTCACCTCTTGTGAGCAAAAATGGATGATATGAGGTGTCTTTTCCATGCAGGACGGAACTCTTGTGTTTCTTAATTTTTGCAAACCAGTCACCTTTCACCATTGCATTGCAACTGCCCTGTCTGCATCCGTGGTCAAATCTGTGGCCTTCTGACAAGCAAGTAGCGATATCTGTCGTAAAGACAGCTTCCACAACTTGCTTTCTATTCTTCGCAAAGCTGCCTCAGGTGTGCACGCGGGGAGCTGGCAGCCGGGTTCGAACAAACGTTCCACAACATCAAAACAAGTCTCATCTACACAGAAAGCAACAAAAGGCTTGACCTACGAGTGCAAAGAAAATATTTTCACACAACTGGTCGTGAGCCTTTTTGATTGAAATTCTTTGGCAGAAGGGAACATTTGGAAAATCCTGTGAGCCCTGTACGAGCACAGTGCGTTTCAAATGCAAATTCCATTGTTTGGTTCGCGTGCGAGTGTTCTGTTGGAGTCGGAAGACATTTCCGAGACAGGTCTTGTCAATTCTTCGCACAAACAACAGCGGTGTTTGAACAGAACTTTTTTGTGCATGTTGGAGGCGTTGCCGATTCGAGCGACTGCCTGTCCCCTTCACTTGATGGGCTGGGACCACTGGGCGTCTCAATGACTCTGACAGGTAATGTTTTGCCTGTGCACGCATCGCTTCACTGAAATTGAAGCCGTCTGTAGAACATGACTTGATAGAAACGATTGTATTATCATTGTTCTGACAGTTGCGACCCTTTTTCGGAGCCACTCCTGGTCCCTTGTGTGCAGAAATCATACCGAATGTACATGAATAGTCCGTTAAATCCACGTGAACGGGACATCCTTTTCCTGTGCTGTGTTCATGAACAACGGAGTGAACGCGGGGGAAATCGGAATACATGTTTGCCAAAAAGGTGGCACGTCCCTGCTTTGCCACAGCGGTGCGATCAGACCTGCGAGGAGCAGGCTGGAAAAACTGCAATTGCGCAATCATTTTGCCGAAGTACTGCTGGTCGGTACAGCTCGAACATCGCCGTTCTGCATGCATCGCAGACGAGAGCCTCACCGTCTGCTAGGTTTGCAATATGATGCCTGGAGGCAGAGACCACGACAAGCGCAGTGGTGTCCTTACTAGTGTGTGTGTGTGTGTGTGTGTGTGTGTGTGTGTGTGTGTGTGTGTGTGTGTATGTGTGTATGTGTGCCTCGGGTGCGTGGAGCCACAGGCGCTGGCGCTCCGAACGGAGTGAGATGATCGTGTGAGTGCGCGTGTGTGTGTGAGTGTGTGTGTGTGAGTGTGTGTGAGTGTGTGTGTGTGATCATGTGAGTGCGCGAGCTCCGACGACGCCATGCTGTGGACGCACTTGTAACTTACATTTCGCCCGATCAAACCAAGGAGTTCTGCCAACTCAGTCCCAATGTGGGGAGCAGGCAGACACCAGGCAGCCACGTCAATGAAATGAGCTGCGGTTCAGATGATCATCAGTGAAGAAGGTAGCATCAAACACGGAAAACGGAAACCGGTCATTCCTACCAAAACTCGTCTGTGAAAAAGTCTTGGGCACCACGCAGCCCACTCGTTGGTTACTTCGGACAACGCAACGCGTCTGCACGCCTGAGCACAGGGACATCATCATCTGACGGACTGCATGATGTGAATTGTTCTCCGACCGGGTGTCACGGAAGTTAATTAGTTGCATTGGAACCTTGTGACTGGGTAATGGTGACACCAGCTGGCTACGTCAGTGCAGGATGTGCAGCCGAGCCACCCGTGAACATCAGCCTCGCCTATCGCTCCACTGCAGCAACAGTGTCCGCTTCGGCAGGGACACAACCAGTTGCTGCTGTGTTCCAGCAAGAACTTTGCATTCACTCAACAGCCACAGGATATCCGAGGACATGGATAATTTGACAAGATTTTTCAGTCTGTGAATTGTGGGTGCACGTTGCGCGGTGGCTCCAGGGACGCGTTTCCGTGGCAACTGCGGCGTGCGCGGCGCCGCGGTTTTCGCCGTGCTCAGCACAACGTTGCTTCACACGCGTGTTTCTCAGTAAAAAGCTGCTTCTCTGCACGTGAAGGTTCATCATGTGGCCTTTCGGTGGGCTGCTGGACAGAGAACACGGCAATTTAATAACCGAAGGAGGGGCGAGGGAAGTTGCGTTTGGTCCACCGGCCTTACTTAAATGCACTTCACGGAAAGAAGCTGGCGACGAGGACACTCAGAGTGGACGGCAACCTTCGAGGAAACAACACTTGTCAGTCAGCAAAATACATGGCGGGCCACAGACGGACGGACTTGTCATATTCTGTCTGGCTCGGAGTCCAGCTCCTCAGAGACGGGGGGTTGGTCCAAGGGATTCGAGCAATTATAAATTGATGGGATCTGCCGATGTTTTGTTCCAGCGACAGCGCGACCGAATCATGCTTCACATTCATCGAAGTGCAGTTTCGCAGCAAGAGTGAATCTCAAGGAAAAAAGCTCATTAATACTTCTCGAGCCTTCATTACCTTCGAAATGACATCCTCATTGGCTTCGAGAAAGGCTGCCTGCATGCGGCATACAATCTGGTTGAAAATGTGACCAGCCTTACAGAGTGAGGCAGTACAAGGGAAGGAGCGCTTGACTCAGGTATAATGCCACTGAAATGAAGCTTCATGCAAATTTATGACAACAGCTGCTTGATTAGCGACCGCAGGAGTAGAATTCTATTTACACTTCATCTAAATCTTCATCTAGTTGGAAAACACCCGTATGTGTCAAAAAAGCAGACGTGCACGACATGTGCGCGCTGATGCAGGTCGAGCACCTTGACGCCCCTCTTCTCACTGCACAATAGTACCTGGAAAAACATCCGCGCAGTGATGCCAAGTTTCAACAGGTTCAAGAGATACTTCAAGCTCACCAAGGTAAGTTCTGATGTCTAGCGGTGGTACACAGGTGGACAAATAGTTGTCGATCAGTCTATTCAAACTTTTCAAACTTTGGACTCATCTGCGGCTTCAACTCAACTCGTTCAAACGGAATTTACGTGAGCGGATTTGTTCTGGTTTGACCTGATGATTTGATTGGACAGTTTGTAATGGTTTCCTGGAGCGGTGCCGCTGATGGACGCTCGGCGTCGCCTTGGGCCGTCTTAAGCCGTCTGAGATGTCAGGGTTCTCACACTGTTCCTGTACAAACGTGGTCACTGTGAAATCGCAAAATAACTTTTCGAGACCTTTGGTGGATAAAAGAGTTACGCGTACGTGATTGAAGGGGAACCGCAAGACAGGAGAGGCTTTGTGACCACAGAGATGTATACTATAGAGGCGGAACACTTGAACCGTTGTTCTCTCCCTGTCCCGGTTCGAAACAAGCCGAGGTACCACCGTGTCTGAGATGTTGTGTGTGATGGATTCCGTGGTTTCTTTGGTCGGTGTGCAAGTGTTTCGTCTGTTCGTAACTGTTCTCTTTGTGACTCAACTTGTGTTCGAGCTGTCAAACTTTTGTTTGTCCGCGGTCTCGTCTTGACCGTGAACCGGTGGAAACAAAATGGACACCCCTCGAACCTATCAGCAAATCCTAACAGCCTCGCTGCTGGAAAACAAGTTCACAGCACTAGCTCTTGCAATGAGGTGAGCGGAGGCCAGAATGTGTTGCCTCCGTGTTTGAACAATGATAAATCGCCATATCTGCAGGGATCTGCAAACTCTCCATTTGCAGAGGTGTGCGATGTACAGGTGACAACACGGAAGTGTATGGACTGGACGCGTCACAACATCTATTGTGCTGGGCGACAGAAGCAATTTCCTCAGAGGATCCAGGGACAATACAAACTCGATCATGCGGACACTCGATAGCGCTGCAAGCAAACGGCTCGAACAAATCTGCACACTAGATGTGATGGGTGTACATGCAGGTTTGGTGTACATCACAAACCAAAGAGCTCGGTAGCGGCGACGAAAATGTTCAGCGCACCATGGTGCAAGTCTCGTCCAAAATTATTGGCCTTGGAAATCTATGCAAGGTCATTTGGCCTTGGCTGGCCTTTATCTTGAACGAATCACGATGGGTGCAGTGCAGGTCCATGTGTGATTTCAGTTTCAGATCAAACCTGCAGTTTTGATTGAGGAAGTTGTGCTGCTTCATTGCACGTTAAACTTGGAAGGAACATCAAGCGAAGGACTCGTCACAAATTTGCAGAAACATGCGTGTGGAGTTCTGAAGCGTCATCCTGTCTCAGGAACTCAAAGGCGATTTCTTCTTCAGCGTGAGCCCGAAGTTTTGTGCTGCCTGTCAAGACACCTTCAGGCCCAAGGATGCAGTTTCTCTGAAGTGGCTTTCTGTGGCAACTCAAGTTCCTTCGCCTACATGACAGAAAATCAACGCGGTGACCTTTATCATTTTCAACTTGTCTTTGTGGTCAAGGGATGTCGTCCTGCTGAAAACGGAGTTTTCATCAGTGGAGGCGGAGCCTATTCGAGATCCACTGATGACACTCCAGATCCACGCATTCCATGCACGTTGAACACCGCTGCTTTTCGCTGAAGCACTGCAAAGCTTCTATTTTGACCAGATGTTGTGTTGTCAAACCAACTCCTCCAGAGAAGCCTCAGAGAGCGTTGGGTGACCAGCTCCTTTCTCTCGTCCTGCAAAGAGATAAATTCTCAGAGGATGAAAGTGCTTCAGATTTCATTCACCTTTTATTTTGGGGCTTTCTAAGCGTCGTGTCTTCTCCCGTCCAGTCTCAGGCAGACAGGCTGACAACGTTTTGTCTTCACCACGTTCCAAGCAGTGAAGAAGTGACCTGATCTGTTCAGAAAATAGCTCCATGGAACTCGCGGTGATTTGAAGAATTTGAAATTGTGCAATCCAGTCACGATAATTGACACTCATGTTGACCAAGAAAGTGCTGTCCACATGTTTCTGGTCCAAGATGCCTTCAGATGAATTGCTCCGCTCGGTCATTGTTCCGGTCGCTTTGTGAGACCTTGAACAATTGACGAACCTCCTCAAATCACCTAAATAACCCTCTGCCCGTTTGCGCCTGAAACCACCTCATCAAACACGTGTCCGAAATGTCTGTGAGCACGCAAAATCTGTTCTGTTGAGCCGTGGGATCAAACACTGAAAGAAACCTTTTGGTCATGACACCTGGTGTTTTTGGACTAATTGAACAAAAACACGAGACACTCACGTGCAGGTCTTGCCTGTCTCTCTCTTTTTGCCTTTCCTGTTTGAAAGAAAAACACACGCAAAAAGAAGAGTTTCACAGCTCCAGTCAGCAGGTGAAATGGGTCACTGCAACTCAAGTTTGTCTTCGCCTTTTCTCGTCATTTCCTTGTGCAGAACTATGCGCAACTTGAGGCCGGCAGAGAGAATTCACACCACGTCTTGTGAAAACCCACTTGACAGCTTCGTTTCTTCTCGTCATGTTGGACTTCTCAACTTGATCGACACACACGAACACACACACACACACACACACACACACACACACACACACACACCAGCAAACAATCTGCGAGGATATCGTGTTTCTCAGTTGGGTAAATGATTCCAATTTGGACGCAGTGCTGCACGCTGACAGCGCTGACAGCCTCCCGTGACCGAGGGCGGCGCCCCCTGCCGCTGGTCCTGACAAGCTGCGGCGAAACCTGAGTGTGAGTGAAGGATCGTGCGGACACACCTGTGAACTTGCGAGAGCGAAACTGTGAGCCTTTGCCAAGAGTTTGTAGTTTGTGCGTACGCGAGTGGAAACGCTATCATCTTTGATCTATCAGTACAACAGCTGCTGGTGTGTGCGTGTGTGTCTATTGCATGAATCTTCGTGGCTCATTCGGCACCCGTTGAGAAAGGGAGCGTTGTGGTGCTGTGTGTACCTTTGGCACGCAGCAGCTACAGGTGGAAAGACACAAGGTCAAGACCATGCAAAGAACAGAATTTACCCGGAGACGAAAGAAGCTGAAAAAGTCTTCCCTGGAACAGGGCAACCTCGATTTTACTGTTTGCGGCACTTGCACCTCAAAGCGAAGTTGATGAACACCGCACATTATTCAGGCAGCAAACCACTCAGACTTGAGCCTGATGGAACCCCACGTCGAACACGTATGCTTCCACATCCACGTGGTGAACCCCGAGCCGAGCACTCGCTCAACCAATGGCATCAACTCCCTCCACAACAATTCACAGCAGTCACGTGCAAGTGGTTGGCTTGTCGGAGCACTGAAATGATCATCTGGTCAGTGGACACACCCTGACTGCAGACACATGGGAAAGATACTCGTGGATCTGATACGGCGCGTCAAAACGTCGCATTTCACCCTGGAAAATCTGAATAAAATTTTCATTCTTCTATATGGTTCCTTTTCCTGGTTTTGAACAGTTTCATTTTACAGAGATTGCTTTGCATTGGAAAATACGAACAAAATGTCCAGGAAATTGTCAACTGAAATACTGAACACAATTTTTAAAATTTCAAAATCAGTGAAATGGATTTCCAGCCTGTAAATGCCACGTTGCACGTCGCACGTGTGCCATGCCGTGTGCTGCAACTAAACCTCCCTGTTGTGTGACTTCTGACTGTCAAACTTTTTGGATGATCTCCCAAAGTAGCTCTCAGAAAGCTCGTCTCTTAAAATCAAACGTCTGTCGCTCTCTTGCATCTGGAACGCCTCTCTGCAGCTGCTCGACGATACCTGGCTATCATCTTGAGGGGTCTTTGTACAAGCTCAATCCGTAATTATGTTTGCATCAACATCGAAGACAGACACTCAAATCCTTTCAAGATAATGACGGATTGTTCAGCCGAAGGCTTGCTCGCATCACAAGACGATCCTGGTCCACATTCTGCCAGAGATGAAAGGAACAAAATGAAAATGTAACCGCGTTGTTCTCTCATCTTTTTATCCGCCCTTCATGTTGTCAACACGTCTGGAGTGGCAGGTCACTTTGCACAGGAACAATCCCATTTTATCCGTGCTGGAAAAGGCAACATGGTGGTGTTCAGCAGAACTATGGCAAAATGACGTCATATTGGTGTCGCCAAAAACCAACAGTACCATCAGAAAACGACTCGTTGTTTGTCTCGAGCTTGGACTCGCAGCGGAAAGCCCAAAGGAAAAGCACACGCCACAGGGGAAGAGGTCGAGAATGGTGGGACCCCTTCAACTCTGTGCTGGAATCAGTATGTGTGGGATCCATTTCACAGATTACGGGGTTTTATCCAAGGACCGAGGACGCGGTCTCAAAGGATACGCTCTTGGTCAGTTGGAACTCAACCAGTTTGTTTCTGTTGCGCTTCAAACATCGTCGACTGCGTCGTTCTGTGACACCCATGGTGTTTGGTTCCACGGGGAGCGATATCTTTCCCTGTTTTGGTTTCTGTCTTCTCGTGCATTGGAGATGTTTTCTGAACCCATGGAAACGAGGCGAAAGTTTGACATCTTGATTTACCAGTGGAAAATGAACCTCTTCAAACTCCTGTGCAGGTGCCTGGGAGAATCTCCTGGGCGCGCGCGTGTGCGTCTGGGGCATTTTCTGAGATTCCAGCAGGAGGGACCAATATTCCAAAACGCTCCCCTCCTTCCTCGCGAACACGCGAGCAAGAAAATTCGGAGTGGTCTCTGTTCACACGAAATTGTGACAGCAAAGTATCAGTCGCATTCCGTTCACGCAACGCGGAACGTGAAGGGGCCTCAGCAGGAGTCCTGTGGATTGTGAGCCGCCCCTCAGTGCGGAACGCAGTGCACCGGAAGTGTCTGCAGCAAATGTGACAGGATCTGAGGGAAAGTTGGCGGCAATGTGACAGCTCTTACTTTTATAATTCTGGCCATGCTGCGTGTGAACGTTGAAGTTCAAAGCTACGAATTTTGTCATGAAGGCAGGAAAGCAGAGGAATTGGATTGGAACTCAGTTCGCGTTCCCGCTGTGACTTGAGATACAAATTGAATCTGCTTCAAGCTTGTCATGTAGTTTTCAGCTAGGGTGCGATGTATTTCTTACATTTCCATGATTCCTGGCTGGCAGCCTGTTGAATGGAATCAGATGAGCACAAGAAATTGTTCAGATGCGTCTCATAGCTCAAGAGTGGTGACCGGACAGCTCACATTGCTGTCGTCTGCAACAGCTACAAGTGACGGGGTTCTTCAGAGAGCGGACCAGCGAACAATGACCACAAGCGTGGTCTGTGACTGTGATCAATTCAAAACAACCTTGATTTTGTTCTGAGTCGGTTCTCTTCACAAGGTTGTCGAGCCGGTGCATGTCCGCGTCAAGGCTGGACACATTCGGCAGGCTGTTGGGGTGACGGGACACCAGACACTGGGTGCATCTCAATCTGCGAGTGTGAGCTCCAACAGCCTGTCTGTGAAGCCCGTTGTGTGCTGCAGCCTTACGCTCCTCACATCAACCGAGTCTCCTTTCCAACCAGATGTAATTTTTGTCATCTTTCAAAGGCATCCCCTTACTTGGTGGACTTTCATGTTCTATGGCTGTTTCTGTACTCGTATCTTTTTTTCCTCTGCTTTTTTCTTGAAATGAAATTGGCTCTGAAGTTCATCAACGCGGATGCACCTGCGGCTCTTCTCTTTGTCGTGGCGTGAACCCGGATGAAAGGGGACTTTCCTCCAAAGAACAACCGAATACTCCGTTCTCTCAATTAATCCTGGGAGAAGATTTCTTCAGGAGTTGGAAAACAAACATAGTCACGTCTGTCGAATGAATTTGTTGGGTTTGAAATTTTATCAAACGCATCGTTGCAGCTTGGGCAGCTACACAAACATTTTCTTTCTGAAAGGTTTATCAAGAAAACGGGGTGGCACGATTGTTGTTGGAATTCGATGTTGCAGTTTTAAAAGTGTCCGACCTGATGGACGGGCTTGATCGAAAACGCGCACACGCACCTCCAGCGGATCAGGCCCCGGAAGTTCTCCCTGACTCTTCAGCGGCAAAGTGCTGTCTCTTTTGTCAGCCACCATGGCTGCAGATGCAGCAAAGATATTTGACTTTTGAAACTTTTTAAGTTTACGCTTGCCTTTACGGGTGGGATCCCAGTTGCATGGACCACTCAAACCCCAGTTTTGGATCCGCTCGAATTGCTGCGGTTGGACTTACATCCAGGAAGGGGGCGAGCTCTTCCAATCACACCGTAAAGCCCGAGTTAGATTGTTCTGCAGATTCTGCTTGTCGCGGAATGTGCCAGGTTTCCAGCAGACATGGAAGCTTCAAAGTTCTATTGGCCTGCATTCTGAAAAAATACCCAGCTTGTTCCACAAGCGTCTGTGGCCCCTCAGGGCAAGGTGCTGTGGGCGGTGTTTTCCAAAACGCGCAAGAAAGAACAGATGAAGAATTTTGGGACAATGAAGCTGCACAGGCCATTACCCTAATGGAGCTTCTGAGTATCCGTCTGTTCCAGAACAACAAAGACTGAGCTTTTCCAACTCACTGGAGACATAACGCTGATGTGAAAAGGTCAAGGAAGTGCCTATTTGAAAATTGTTATAACCCTTGTCGTGAAACATGTTGGGAGAAATGGCCGATTCCATGCTGCCACATCTGCCTCAATTTAGAATCAAGAGCTGGGAGAATCTGGGCGATTCAAACACACTTCCAAGCAAGACAAATCCTTGGTGTTCAGCGTGAAAGGGTGACCGACTGTCGCGAAAAATCCACAGAAACTGAAGGAGAACGAAGGGCCACAGTTCATCGCTGGCGTTCACCATGCACCGTCTTTCCTCGTCCAACCGTTCTGTTGAATGGCCCTTGTTTGGCGTGTCATGGCTGCGGATGGGTGTGGACCCACGTGGAGAAGCTGCCATCTGCAAAGCTGCGCCTCGCGCCTGTTGTTCTTGCAGGGTCCGTGCTCAGCGACCGCCCCGCCACCTTGTGTCCACCACCTCCGCGCGCAAAAAACTTTCCGACCTGCAGAGCGGCTTTTGTTATATTCAGCTTTGGGCACAAATGATACAGCAACTTTGGTGCTCTTTGGTTTTGAGGTGAGACCTGCACGGCTGGACGCAATGGCGCATCGAACTGCTCCGCTGGACGACGAGGCCCCAGAACCTGCCTGTGTCTGGTTCTGCGGTTGAATTTTTGTCATTGATCAGCAGCAAATGTCTTGCAAAGTTCTGAGAGATGAAAGGTGTTCGTGCCTGTGCATGGGTTGTGGCTGTGGCTGCAGAGACTGAATAATGCACCGCAAATATGAGAGTTTATCTCGAGGTGAGCGACGCCGATCTTGAATATGCGATAGTCAAGGCTCTTCACACGGCCTCCAATACGCAAGGGAGCAAAAGCAACGACAAGAGTTACACCTGCACAGTGCAGTTGTGCTCGAGCGAGTGTCACTGCACCGATGTTTGGATTTATGGAAATGGCAAGTCAGCGCCCGACGGCATGGCACATGCACATCCGAACGGCCATCAGGTATTTGACATCCTTGCCGTACAACCCCGGCGCACCTGTACGTACACCCACCCGTCCCTCCGCCTGTACAGATCGCTTGAGCTTCTTGACTCCTTGTGCGATTTGTTTACCGAATTCGCACCGATTTTAGTTGCAGCCATTTACCCGACACCTCTCACTTTCAAGGTTGCTAAAAGCACCATGCATCACCTTCCAACATCGATTTCCAGGTGGAGACCCCTGCATTAGTTCAGTTGAAATGTAAATGGCATCTCGAGTGGCAAAAGCGCAGTAAATTTGTCATCTGGTCTCAAGTCGTGTGTGGCTCGGATGACGTTGTTCCACAGCGAAGGAGCCAAACCTGAGGCCCTTCCACAGAAATAGCCCTGCAAGAAGTTTTCGGGCCGCCCACACACGATTGAGATCAGACTTGGAGGTGAGCATTTCACCACACATCGGATCGGGCTCGCCTTCGGATAATGTATTCCATTTGCAGGTGTGTGATTTCCAACAAAGGTAATGGGAGCAACCGTGCGCTGAATACAAATTTTGCTGAATTGCAACCAAAAGAACGAGGTCGGTTCTTGCAACATGGAATTGCTGTTTTTCTTGGAAAGTAACCTGAGAGTTTGCTGTTTGGTGTGAACTCTACACAGATTGTGTGCCTCGGGCTTTCCTGGTTCCCTTCGCGCTGTTTCGTCAGCCACTTTTGAGGCACTTATGGATGTATGGAAAAGAGAAATTGGAAAGATTGCCTGTGTGGATTTATAAATGTTGACAACTAAATTGAGCCTTCTTGTCTCCGGCAACTCGTTGCGGCGGCTCAGCTCCTGACGAATCTTCCACAGATCAAACCAGCACAGCGTGAAGCTGTCAAACTGAATTCATTGGTTGGGGCCTGATGCCTTTTCTCTTTCAATTTGTTGGTTTGTGTTGCCGTCAGTAGGTTTTTCACAATTGCCTGAACGTTTTGCTGTCACACGTAAATTGTGTGGAAGAAGAGACAAATTGAGTGCAGAAAATTCAGAATTCGGTCTGAGTGTAATTGTTCTCCCATCGCACTGTTCACGACACATGAAACATAAACGTTCATGGAAAAAGAAAACTGACGGCCATGGATGCAGACTGATATCGAGGCGAACACGTCATGAACATCGGGAAACGTTTCATGTATCCGACTCGTGTTTTTTGGAGCGAGAGGAAAATCAGCGGAGGAAAACGTCACACAGAACATTCCACAAACACCGTGTGAAACACACGTGAACCAGAGTGAGGCAAACATGGGGAAAAGATGAAACGTCCGTAAAATGTTTGAGCGACGTTGAAAACGGAGTGCAAGGGATTCGACCTGAAGACGGTTTTCCAGTTTCTCTTACATTTGGGGATTAAATGGCGAAAGCTGCCTTCACGTACACTAATTCGCCAGTTCCCATGCACTGATGTTGTGTTGAGCCATAATTCTCACGCAACAGCTGAACCGCCCCTGACTGTGTCCACTTGGATGAACCAGGTTCGTTGGCTGATAATTCAGTTACTCTTCCCGCAATACTGACCTGATTATGTGACTGTCGGCGGAATTCATTCACTCGGCGGGAACCTGAGCCCCATCCGAATGCTTCATATCCGAGTCCAAAGATGGCTTCGCGCAGCTTACACCGGCGGTCTGTGTCGCATTTATGCTGATTTAGAGGAATCAGTTTTGACAGGTTATGAATACAGCGCTTCAGTCTTGGCCGCTACACTCTCCCGGGAATTCGAGATAACAAGTTGTCAACACATGATTTCTTTGTCGAGCGTGCAATTTGTCCTTAATTCGGGAGGAGATTGCGGCAAAACGTGACAATCGAACACGAAGTTTCGCATTCAAAAAAATTGCAGAGGAACATTACGGAGGTTCAGCAAATATGTCCACTCCTTTTCCGACATATCCCAATTGCCAAATCGGTGGCACAGACACCATGTGGTCACTTGCCGTTGGCTGTCAGGTGCAAATAAGGGGAACTGTGCTGCCGATCTGGCAATTGGGGCACCGCACGTAAGTTTTTTAAGCCCTGCTGAACCTCCCCATTATCCGTCACCACATGCAGGCTGTCGCCGCGTCTTGTCTGTCAAGGTGTCTGTAAAAGGTGGAGAGACCAAGGAGAACAATGACTGTGCCCCGCTTTTAACCGTGGCAGAACGAGAGTCCACTCAGGAGTGATCCTTTCGTTCGAGGTTGATGCACGGAGATAAAAGGGGTTCAGCAGCACAACAGCTCCCGCCACCGCTCCCGTGGATTTGAGAAACAAGTGACATCTGAAAGAAACCGAAATGACTTTGTTCTGGTGTAAGCTTCTTTTCTCGACATGCAATTCCATTCTGTATAAAAGGAGCAACATGGAAGTCTCTGCAGAAAAGACTTTCTCTTCCTAATAGCGGTGTGGGCGTCATGGCCCGTGTTCGGCGAGGTTTACCAACTTGCTTTTTCAGTGACTTCAGTCCAACCGCCCCACATGCTGCGTGCAGGTTGCGTGATAAACATGTCTCACTTCTGTCCCGACGACTTCAAATGTGTTCACGAAAGACCTGATCCTCGAGGCAAGCTGTCCTGTCAATCTTCTTTCATTTCCAATGCGGCCGCTACCTTCACGACTGCCTCACCCACATGTGGTGCACGCTGATTAGGCTTGATGGAACCGTAATCCTTTCAATTCCAATGTCGAAACAAACAAAAACGTTTCCCTGACCAGGTTCTTCTTTGAACGTTGAATATTTACAAAGCTGCAGACGCCCAAGTGGTCTGTGTGCACAGGAGAAAGGCCCTACGCTTTCTGCGGCCCTGCAAGAGGCCTGCAGAAACAAGTCAAGGGGAATCGAAGGTGAAGATGCAGAGCATTTGGGATGCTTGGCTGCGAGGGACATCAACTGTGGATCCTTCATTTGTGTAAATTTAATTATTTGCTTCTTGACTCTTTGCATCGTAACGTGGCTCTCCTGGCAGTTTCGCCCCTCGTTTGGTTGCAGAGGAATTTCGCTGTTCAAGCACGGTACAGAGCAACCTCGGGTGAAAAATGGAGTGGACCCACTGAACCTTTTGAGATTTGGAGGCAACGACTGTGTCCAGATTACAAATGCGTCAACACTGGGTTGTTGGGGAAATGGGCTCAGTTGACGTTTGGTGCAGCCGAGGTACGGTTCGAGTACCAAGTGAAGTGGGACAGCTACACGTGGTCCTGAATTGAGGGCCTGCTTTCAGGTTTCTGTTTCCAAACTGACGTCGTTTCCTGCACTGTTGCTTGGAGCTAGACGTGTACGAGTCTTCTGTTCTGGATTCTGCTGTTCTGCGTCGACCCATTCGCTTTGAGCCGTCGGGTTCTGCGCTTTCATAGGAACTGCATTTCTTCAACAGGGTCCATCTGTAGCAGGTTGAAGCTTCGTCTAAACAGATTACCAACGTCTGAGGGCAACCTCATAATTAGGTTACATGATAAACAACCATAAAAGTCACTTCCGAGCTGTAACACAACAAACTGCGGCACATCTCAGCAATGAGTTCAGGCAGTGGTGTACTCGTTTGAAAGCACACCTCACTTCAACTTGGTTATTCCTGTGTGATTGCGTGGTTTGGATAACACAAAAATCGCACGTATTTCTCCACTGGTGAAACGCAAAAAGTAGGCAGATTTAGCGATTGGTCAGCGGCCCCTCGTGCGGTGACGTACGCGAGAGCGAGGTTCAACAGACCCCCGTGGCTCCGGAGACGTGGCTGTGCTGCAGTGTTCAACCTCACGGCCTCGGTCTGCGGGCCCCGAACAGACGTTTTCCTGCAAGGTTTGCACAGCGCACGTGCAGAAGCGCAACTTTTGATGCGGCGCCTGCAAGCTCACTGTTTCCGACGTTTTTGATTCCTCAACAACCAGCACCAAAATTGGGTCAAATCTCATCTCTGGACGGAACACAGTCCGCAAAATCCGTTCAAAAAATAAACAAGCAAGTGTTCCAAAACTCAGATGGGTGATTTCTTCTTTCAAGGGTTTTTGTGACTTTTAACTTTTGAACCGATTTTACAGCATCACTTTCTTCTTGTAAATACCTTCTGTCGCCCCAAGTAACATGATGGGGAATATATCAATTGCTGGACAAAGGTGACAAAGGGACAAAGGCAATCGAGTGCACCAGTTGCACCAGTGCGTCGGATGGACGAAGTGGGGGTGATGCTGAAGGTGTGACATACCTTCAATTCAGTTCATCCGGCGACAAGGATTCGATATATATGTGTGTCCCGCTCATGCCATTGGGCACCCCAACTCCGTTGCAAATCTTTATGAAGTTGAGGATGTGAGAAGAAAACAAAACAGGAGATGCCACAAGCATCTGCCCCTGGGGCCCAGGTCTGCGGATGAACCGTGCTCAGGGTCGCAAACTCGCAGTGAGAAGAAATGCCTGGAGGTTGTGTTCACCCTTGGATTCCAGATCCCGAGTGGACCAAGCTGCATCCCTGGACAAAACTTTCATCTGCATGGAGGTTGCTTTGGACAGCACAGTTTGCGATCCACAAAAGAAAAAGGCGACGCCAGAACGTGGATAGAGGCACGCGAAGTTTGCTGAAGCTGCCATCGAGTTGACCAAAGGTGTATGTAAGAGCACCGCTGATAATCAATCCAGAAACAGCCATGTACAGCCGTGGCTATTTTTATCCAGGCTTTGTGGAGATTTGCTCCAGTCCAGATATCACACACCAGCAGACCTTCAATTTTTTTGCCTCGATGAATTTCCCAGCAACAACACATTCAAACACAGCACTCTCCTGCTTCATGTGGCCACACGTTACATTTCGTGGTACCCCTTGCTCTTTTCTAGCAATTTTGAATTGGATTCGAAGGACAACAACTTTGCTTTTCTCGTTCATTTTTGAACATATTTTTCATGCCAGTCTGGATTTTTCATTTCGTTGAACTTGTTCACAAGCGAAGAGGTGTTTTTTTCTGGTGCATCGGGTGCCAACCCATGTCGATGCCTGCCCTCGACAACTCGCATTTTGAATGTCTTGTTCTGAACTCATCGAGGCCACCGCAACCCCAGAATTTTACACCAGCTTCAGGATCACATCGGACCCAGGCCTGAACCGCGTGGTGTAGTCACTGGGATGAAGTCTGGCAGGTTGATTGCCTTCAAATTTACACCCACTCCCCTCCCAGAAATGAGTTTTGTCTCAGATTCTTTTTGCGCGAGGAAAGCTGTGATGACACGCAAGGTTTGTTACATGCACAAATTGTACGCTTCGAAAGTCTGCTTCATATTTGTGGATTTTCTACATCTTTGCTTGATTATCCAAACGTGCGCAACGTGGAGTTCAGGACGTGGTGCTCTGAGGACGTTGCTCTGTATCAGCTAAAACACGGCATGGTACGAAGTGAAGGCACCCATTCTCGGCCAAGGCTACGCAGAACACGACTGATCGTTCATTTTTTCCACGTCCCGCCTTTGCGACGTGTTGGCATCGGCGGGGAATTGAGTAACATGGGTCGATCATTTCATGTTGAAGAGAAACTGCTCGGGTGTCTTCAGACAGAGAACCACGACACAACCGAGAGAACTCAACGTCCGTCTCCGAAGAACACGGACTCTTATCAGGATTTTTCTTTTTTTAGTGTGAAAGATTAGCCAAATTTCTGTCGCAACCTTCGGGTAGACTTGCCAACTTATTCCTCGTGAATGCTGGCAAGCAATGAACTATTGAAATGTAATCTACTTGAGCCCCAAGGTGCAGATAGCAAAGGCCTGGATGAATCGGCTTGTTAAGGAGCTTCAGGCGCAGTACAGGCGCTAAATAAGCTGAAACGTGGCCACAGAAATCTCACAAGGACTCTGCCATATCAAAGAAATTTTGTTCTAGAAGGAACTGCCGCCTTTTATATTTTGTTTCTCAAGCAAATAGGCTTCTGCGGAAAAGGGCCCCGTTCTGCTCAAGTATCTGCAGAAGTAAACGGAGGCAACGATCCACATGTGGGCCTCGGTTCGTTACGAATGCTGGATACAGCAGAACAGAGATATGTCACGAAGGTTTACGGACGGACAAACAGCCAAAAGCCGTAAGGAAAGCTGGTCTCGTTGACATGCTGGTCGAGGACTACAGTTTCAGCTGCAACTGCTCTGAAAAGAAACAACGTTCAAGAGGAAGAGTTTTTGCCAACAGAGCCCGATGTTCTGTTGTTGCTTTGCAGGTTCCGTGTCACTGCAGGCCCGGAGAACTTTCGTTCTCCAACCCTCTCTGAGCAGATAAATCTTCTTCCGCAGCTGTATGTCTTCTGCATGATTCTAGACATTGTATCACGCATGTTTTTGCAACGTGCGTATACCTCTGTCCAGAGTCTCCGAATTCACCCTGCCTGATTTTGCGCCTGCTGAGTGGAGGCAAATGAAGCATTTGTGGACGCGCCGCCCTCTGGAAGCCCCTGGAAAAGGAAAACAAAGAATGTGGTGAATCGCACGACACAAAAACATGGAGCCAAAATCAAGTGCGATGCGCACAAGTTGCCCAAACAAAGTCCATTTCACGTCAACTGCTCACAAAGCATTTTGGTCTTGGACATGGCTGACAGGGTTCTCACACTGTACAAAAATGGTTCATGAGACATCACCCAGTAACTTTTGGAGACCTTTGGTTGAGAAAGGAGTTCCAAGTGTGATTGAACAGGAACATTTTTCATGTAATTTAAAAAAGTTTCACCGTTCTGAGCGACTCATACAGGGGGAACCGAGACAAGTCACCTGCAGACATCGAGGGAGTTTTGCACTTGAACACTGTTTCATGTTGAAGATATGGATTAAATTCGGATTTTTTTTTTTTTTTGGGGGTGTTTTGGTTCAATTTGGGTTGAGGATAAAAAGGTGGGAGAACAAAGAGACTGAAGGTCATCAACGTCGCTGCCATTTTTTGCACAAAAAAGTTTTTTTCTGGTGGAGCTCGCACAATTGACGCGCATTGTGGTCAACAACAGGTTTCAAACAACTCGGGAGACGAGACTGAGAGATTGTGCAAAACTGTTTCACCAGCAAGTCCCAGTTACTTTTGTCACATTCACAATCCCCAACTCCTTTGAGATGTTCTGTGCTGGTTGATGAAAGTCTCTCAACTTCGACAAAACAATGTGAAATGAAGCGTGCCAAAGAAAAAGTTCTCTAAACAGGAGGCATGAAACGTCACTGAGACACGAAACGATCAAAATTTACAAATGGTCAGAACATAAAAGAAGCAAACTGCTTCCGAAAATTAGGATGAGATAAGTGGAAACGTGCTGGCGGTTTTTTGCTGCGTGTTCCGTCAGCGTCGTGTCGGCGGTGCGCATGGGGAGTCGGGGGAAGGCCCGCGAGGGACGAGTTCTAGGGGGGGGGGAGACGTGGAGCTTTTGGTGTCAGTGCTGGGCGACTACACCCCAAGACACGAGGCGCGGGGATACAAACAACGCCGCCGCGTCTCAACGAAAGGAATTTTACACCGGTGACCTACGCCAATGGGCGGTGATCTCAAGGAGCGATCGATCGTCTTTGTGCCAAGGTGAGCCTCTTCTCCCAGCAGCTTCTGGTTCCCGGGGAGACGGACGGGTGTGTGGCTCTGCTCCTGAGAAAGAGGGAGACACAGCTTCAGTAATGCGAGCAGGATGAGCTGTAGCTTCCATCAAGGACTTGGCTACATTTCTCCGTTCTCGGCAGTGCAGCTTCGCAGCGCGATGTTCGGTCACACCACAACGAGCTCTCTTCGTAAAGAGCTACTCAACATGATTTACCGACGCCGATTCCAACGTTAAATGCCTCTCAACAACTAAACTACTTCCAAATATTAATATTTTTGCACCTAACATGGAATTATCGACTTTGCTTTGCTCGCGATATGGGATACGTGCCGGCCGTCACGGACGCAGCAAAGTTTTCTGCAACGCCGCGTAAAGTTGCGCGTTCCACTTCGCTTCGCAAACGTCTGTTTCGTCTCGCTGAAAACGGAGCTGTCGACTGCACAACGTCGAAAGAAATCCACCTGTTGGTATTTCAGCGCTTTTCTCCGAACTGGATTCTGTTGTTCCCTTTCAATCGCACTTTCGGAGCCGTACGCGTCGGATCAACGAAAAGTACACGCAGTTGGGAGACTTGGAGAGAACGCAAACGTGGCCTCGACACGTAGTCCTGCAGACTTCATTGTTGCTTTGCAAATTGAGCGTTTCACGACTGCCAAGTGATGTGTTCGAGAATGCCTTGAAGAACTGCCTGTGAAACATTTGTTGTTGATTTTTTTCTGGCCTTTGTTTGGTGACATCAAATTTTTTCATCACAAGATTGATGCCTGCATGAGGATTTACATATCAGTGCCAGGATGATATGAAAAAGGGACCAGAAACGGAAGTAATTGAATGAACCACTGAGCCTGTGGCGGATTACCTCTGTGAATATTGAACGATAGATCATGGGCAGCGCGGCACGGGACTGACACTCCGGGCCCAGGAATCACGGACTCTTGCTCATTCACCAGTTGCTTCGTTCACTCGCCACAGGTTCTGCGTCAAACCAGCCGATAGCTGAGTAGAATTTTGCGTACATAGGATGTCTGCAGGGGATCGCGCTCCAGTCGCGTGCACCACCACCAGAGCTGCTGAGGTCGTCCGGCTGCAGGATGGACAAGGCGGTTGACCAGCTGGTGCGGTACTCCATCCACAACGGCACTGGAGTCCCCGGCGTCACCCCGCAAGGCCGCCCCGTCATCGTCCGCTACTCAACCGCCTCCTCCCGCAAGGCGTCCATCACCCCGTCCCTCAGGCAAATCCAGCAGTACCTAATTCGCGAGGTGAGTACTCTGCTCACCACACTGCTCGCGAGTTTATGAGCACGGTGTCGCTGTGGCGGGGTGTCCTCCCACCCCGGACTGGTTCTCCTTCCTGCTCGCGTGCCCAGTCGCACGAAGCCTGCAGGCAGCCATGTTGCATTTGTCTGGAAGTTAATATGTTGGCTACACTTTTGCTTCATTAGCGTCGTAATCCCACTGCGCTGCATAATTCCCCGTAAAAGTTTCCCATGGAGGCTTTTTGAATATGGAACCGAGGCACAGGCTTCGTTATTAGCTTTCTGGTGCCTTGAAATGAAGCAATATGTCCCAATTGCAAACAATTGTCTCTCTTAAGTTGTCTGCTTCTCAAGGTCTTGAAGAATTCTGACAAGGAGCCATGATTATGGTTTGCCTGGAAAGGTTTCAGAATAAACACACTTTGAAACCAAATTAAAGAACTGTTCAAACAATGGGCTTCCGTCAGGCCTCCACAGTCCGTCGTGGAAAGTCCGATTTTTGCTGGTCACGTTTTTGAAATTGATGCCAGATAGCACTGGTGCAAACGTCAACAGCTGTGACAAATGAACGACAAAAAGGACGAAATGTTCTGCGAAGACATTGGTGACCATGTCCCGACAAAAAGTGCCGTCCAACACTTCCGGAGGGAAACAACTTGACTCCACTGCATCTCTGCAGTTGCTTCTTTTCCAGCTGATGACGTTGAGCCTTGAAAAAAATCTGTTGGGTACCAGATTGCGCTTCAAGAGCTTATTAATTAACAGAGTCTGAGTGGCGCCCCTATCCCTCGGATCAAGAAAACAGAAACCCCGAAAATTGCGACAGTTTCGCAAGTTAGAACATTTGCAAAAGTTGAAAACTGCCGACCTCGCCCTGTCCATTGGTGCTTTCGAACAACGAAGGATTCTGTTGAGACGAAGGATTCATTTGAGACGAAACCTTCTGCACGACATCTCCCCAGCACCAGCTGCTGTCAACGTAGAGATGTAAGAGTTCACACACGCTGGTTCCTGTGAAATCATACAACTTTTCAAGACTTTTGGTCGAGAAATAGTTGATTCATTGAACAGGAACCATTTTGTCAGTGAATGAACTCCCAATGAGGTCACATATGAGAGGCTTTGTGACCGTAAGCTTTCTCCAAAGCACGGTACATGTATATAAGCTGTAGTCCAAACCACATACCCTGTTAGTCGTGCAAAATTAGCATCAGTGCGTCACTACTGTGCAGGTACGCACGTGCGTCAAGGAAGGAGTACGTTTGGGCTTTCATACAGACGCGGTGCGTGTTCTCACCAACACTCAGACGCTCAAGGCTCAACAAAGGTTTACCCCCCTGATCAACAGTACTCCACCAAAGTTTGGCGGCTTTTGTGTAAAGCTTTCTCTCTGTGTAACCACGAGAGAAATGTGCCCAGACTTTTCCCCTTGTGCACCACACCGCGTGACTGTCATATCAAGCTTCGCAAGGTCAAATGCACCCTGATGGGGTCTGGGTCTTCCGCCAGCGTCGTCAAATCTCATGAGTCGCCCGAACATGCGGGAGTTGGCATTCACGATGCCTGTGATTGGGCAAAAGTGAACTTTCTGGCAAGAGAATGCTGCAAATTTTGTCCAAAGAGCAGACTGGAGGTGGACGGACTCAGAACCGGGTCCTGACATGTTTCCGAGCTTCTGCTGAGGCCTGTTCAAAGAAGAAGCCTGCGGTTTCCAGCCACGTCTTCTTCTGTGGAGCCGTGGCCCTGTTATTTGCCATTCTCCACAAGAATCCGGATTTCTGTGCCTAATTAGCGTGGCATTGAACGTGCTGGATAAAGTCGGCTTGATGATGCTGTGCTCAGATTTATATTGCAAGAAAAGATGGCACGTGCCGACGAGGGCCCGACACTTCCCTCCATCTTTCCTTCTCGCTGCAGCGCAAGGACATGCCTGCAGATTCTCCAATTAAGAAGACTTCTCTCATCTACTTGCCGTGCCTATTTGCACGACGGATGTAATAGATATAGAACGAACACGAGATGTTTCACAGGCAGTTATGGAACGATCTCAGTTGTTGAACAAGTCTGTGCACTTGTTCTACCACGCTGCGATCATGAGGCCTCTCGTACATGACCTCATTGTGGTAGAAGTGAGTTCACACACTGCAAAAATCATTCCTGTTCAATCATACAACTCTTTTCTCGAC
>JAAUXT010055993.1_pt1 | contig 56293 bp, 51 predicted proteins | sample 7278171 | NCBI WGS metagenome assembly JAAUXT01 (sample SAMN14350112, study PRJNA611818) | marine sediment metagenome | isolation source: surface marine sediment (1.8m) | place: French Polynesia: Moorea | collected 2018-08
ATGAGTTTTACTGTTCTTAGTTCTTAGTTGTTGACCCTATTCACATGAATTTTGCATGTATAAAAATTTATGTATTTGTACTTCAAATGAACATTTTGATGCATGAGTATTTGCATTGTACTGTTAGGCAACTGAAGAACATGTTTCCAAAAAGCCATAAATCTCAGATAATTTCTGCGTGCGGTGGATCGGTCAAATAAAAAGCAAACCTCGTACTGAGGGCCGGAAAAAACAGCGTACAACATCCTGCGTGCATGCGTGTGTGGAAAGTTGTCACGCGGATGGGAATCATATCGGAAAAGCTGGGCTCCTGAAAGTGGGAGCACACTCCCAAATAAACGCACTTTGCCTGCGCCTGAAGACGGCAGTGTAGCTTGACTAATGAAGTGCACCAGGAATTCTGCGAATAGTGTTGCCGAAGCTGTGGTGCACGACGACTCGTACCTGAACTTCCCACCCCAGGCTGAAAACGTGCAGAACCACCTCTCCACCGTGGGATTGTGAGAAACAACAAAACAATGAGGACGACGCCAGTTTGTCGTTTTGCACCGCTATTTTGTTTCCTTTGCTTGCACATCCGGTACGAGTATCACCAACATTCACTCGACGAGCCAGCACGCGCTAAACTGAAGTCTTCGTACGCCACGAACACGAGCAAATCAAAAGATTGACACTGACATATCGCTCCAAAATCCGCAAACACGCCAGACGAAAACGACAACCTGACGGTCGGGCGTACGTTACCTTCAGCAGAACGTACTGGGAAGTACTTGGTGCTGCGCCTTGTACGTTCTGCTGAACAACGAAAGACCCATATCATTTGTGTGTTATTCCTGTCACAACAGCGCTTCGTTGAGGCAAAAACTTCTGCCAAATACACACGATGCCTTTGATGCACGTCTCCGGAAAGGAAGTCTTGCCTCAGAAGCCCCTGCAGCTTTTACTTTCTGCAGAGCACAGCCACCCACACAATTGTCAATGGAAATGCTTTGTGCGTCAGGTAGCAACATTCACGCTGGTGCTGAGAGCCGTCTGCAGATGTGTCTTCGCATTGCCTGCAACACGAACTCTGTGCCAAGTGTGTCGTCACAAACTTGAATGTTCTCTGGTTCGTGAAATCACATCTCATTTTTGTGCAGATTCCTTACATTGCATGGAAATGAAGCCAACCAGATGTGACCGACATCCACAGCCGTTGTTCTGCATGTCGTGTAGGTCACTTTTCTCCATAGATTCCTGCAACCTATCTAAATGTCGGGTTCCAGTGGAAAGGACTTGACGCGGACATTTCAGCTTCATTCATGGTAATTGCAGCTGTCTTATCCCTAATCATTGCTTCTCCATTGTCCAAAAGACCCTGCAGTGAGATGGGCGTCACGTTTCTCCTTTGTGCCTCGTCCAGAAAGATGCACATCCGTTTTTTCCAAGGTCCAAAAATACTCATCACCGACACTGATCAATTCGCAGAGGATGAGGAAACAAGAAGTCGCCAGGAAGCGAAACGCATGAAAACGCCAGTGTCGAGGTCCGTGAAAAACCCTGGATTCGTCAGAAAAACAGTCGGCGATGAAGATGGTACAAGAACACAGAGCACTGGACGCGCCGAACCGGTGACATGAGCCAGCAACTCTGATGAAAGAACAACTGTGAGCCTTTCCGCCACGAAGCAAATTGTTGGTGTGAAATTCCTGCAACTTGTTGTTTGCAAGACACAAGAAGCTGCGTTCACACAAGGTAATGCGATCTCTCAGTCATCCGACTTGATTGCCTATTCAATCCGTCCCCGATCCTGATTCAATCCCACCTCAACGCACGAGCAGCTTCACCACGGCGTAACAGACCTGAACTTCACGTCCAACAGCGTGCTCAGCTGGGTCACAAACCAAGTTGACTGCATACGAACTTCAGCTTCCGGAGAATAGGTTGGGAACGCACCCCACCTACTCTTTTCTTATTTTTCTGCAGGGGAGGGGTTCCGGCACGTGAAAGGAGGCACCAGACATAACAACATTGTAGCTTTTTGTCGACTCCACACTGCTAAAGGCTCAGGTGAGTAGTCAAAGAGCCCGGTCTTGACGTGGCCAACGACACAGGACAGATCTCGTACGTACCCCATCGAGGGATCTGAACAGCAGGATGTTGACCACAGCATCGTTCAGTCGCTTTCTTTGATCGTCGGACTTCGGGTGACAAACCTGCAAACAGAAAGAAAACAATCAACGCAATGTACTCAACCAACACTTTCCCGTGTTGTTCTGACACGACTGGGAAAACAGCTGAATGGCCAGACGTGAGTGGAATTATTCCTGACCGTTTTGAACCCCCCACCCACCCACCACCACCACCACCACCACCACCACCACCACCACCACCACCACCACGAAGTCAAATTTGCGCGACAAAGACAAGCGTGATTGACAGTAGAGCAGACGGTCGAAGGGATTGATACGATCGGGACTTAGTTTGCCCTCAACGATGTCCCCGAGGATCCCCTCCAGTGGACGACACTTCCACACATATCGACAGCTGCGGCTTTTTAAATTTCAAGTCCCATGCATTACACGTGTCAAAAGTTTTGTGTGACGCGACTGCTCAGACTGCGAGATTTGTGATGCACTTGTCACAAACTGCTTCCATGCGCCTGCTGCGCGGCATAGCGATTTGTCTGTTTGAAACGGAATTGCGGTTACAAGTTACAACTGCAATTAAGAAGCAGTGATAAAGTTCTGGCTGTTCCTGCAGAAGACAGATACGCCCGCAGTTCGAAGTTCGCCTCAGACAGAGTCAGTATCGAATGTTGATCAGACGTTTCCCATCAACATCAGACAGGAGAGAACGAGTGGTTGTTGACAGGCGAGCAGAGCAACTTGCACATTCCAATATCTCGATGGACCAGTGCTCGTAAATTTAGGTTGCCAATAACACTTATTTATGACTGCAATTCAATGCCAATAAAATAACGGGACACACGCAGGATACGTCACTTTTAATGTCTCAGCCACTTCACACGAAAATCCCCAGCGGAGTTTCCTTTTCCTTGTAATGTCTGCTCAGAGTGAAAGAGCAAAATTATTTTGGATGCAGCAGAAAATTCGTGTGTGGACAAAACACGGACTGTCAGAGTAGGGTTATATTTGGGGGCGGGACCAAAACTCGCACTGATTTCCAACAAAAGAACCTCCGGTCACACGGGGCTTGAAGCTGCGTGCTTCCCAAAAGTGTCATTTGACCAAGCAAAATGTGCGTTGGAAACACGTCACATGATCAATCATTTCCGATCAGTAATGCAGGTGTGACAGACGTGAAAGCTCAATCCACAAACACGCGAGTTCCGCCCTGAGTTCCAATTCCGCATAGCTTGACAACGTTGTCCAAGAAAGGAAGAAAGGTGGGGCCGCCAACAAACTGGAGACAGTGAACATCAACCTGTCTCGCATTCGTCTACACAGACCAGACCGAAAACGAACAAGCACACCGCATGTACATAAAACGCGTCGGGAGTTCCCAACACGCAATGTTCGATCTGCGTTCCACATTGTTCTCTCGGTCCTTGAGGACAGCAGTTGTTCTCAGTTTCTTCGGAAAAGTGTTGGGTGTCAACGTGCATACGCGTGTTATTTATTCATAACACTGTCATTTCATCCAACTGATGAAAGATCAACATAAATCCATTGGCTGTGTCAGCACGCAAACACCAGTGCATGGAAGAGTCCGTGTATGGGAGCAATTTAACGGCTTCACTTGTCGGCCCGCCACAGCTGCGCACAATTCCAAATCCGAATTGTGCATGTGTCTTACTGTGACGAGCGTCTTTCACCTTCGAGGTCAACGTGTTTCAGATTTGTTGATAAGGAACAACAATATCTCGACACTCGTGTCACTCTTCAATTAGCAACGATAAGCCAAGCTTAGCAACAGTGAAATTGACCGCATTGCAATTGCAGAGCACAAACACAGCGCGTGCACCATTTTTCTTGGTGTGTGTGTGTGTGTGTGTGTGTGTGTGTGTGCATTGTTTGTGTGTGGGCAAGATGTCTGGACAAGAACACGAGCCAGTCACAGGTGCATCACCCTTGGCGAAATTGAATTCGTTCAATTTCACATTTTTCCACGCAGTTGTCTGGCCAACATTGTTCATGCCGGCAACAAGATCTACCTATGGCAACAGCGTCGGGTTCAGCTTGTTATGTCAGATTCTCGTTGCGTGTTACGAACGCAGAGGGACTGTGCACGATCACTCACAATCAGAAGAGGGGAAACGAACGCAGACTGAGGAAACCTTATCCGCATGCTGTTTTTGGAGAACGGATTCTGCGTGCAGCAGGTCGGGACCTGATCACCTGTCACAGCTGGCTCAGAAGCAAGCGCACGCGCAAGCCAATGACAGACTGATTCAGACTTCAGTCCCTTCACTCACGCAATCATTTCCAGGTCATGCACACATGACGTCATGACAGTAAATTCCAGCTTGGAGTCTTTGATGTTGAAGGCGCAGATTTGGCGGTGCTTACTTCCTCTGCAAATGTCAATGTCAACAGAGCTTCCGGCAGCACGACAAGAGGAGGAACCTGCCACCTCGTCACAGCCCTCAGTAATCTCTGCGTCGTTGCCGAAGCGACCTGGTGAACCACTTTTCCTTTGACAGTAAGTCTGAAAGCACGTCTCTCGTACACCAAGAAAGCATCCACCCCACCCACGAACAACATGGACCCTCCCTCAAGACCTACTTTGGGTCCTTCCCTGGGACAAACCTGTCTGGCAACATGTGCACAACTGCCAGACTCCCCTGCACAGGTCCAATCCTGGAACCTAATCTCAGGCCCTATTCCATGACGTGATCTTCCTACAGGTGGGGCCAGCATACGTCTGCTGTAAACCCCACCCCCACAAGCAGGAGTGTACAGACACACAGATACAGACATACCGAGGGTGATTGCACGAAGCACTCGGTGCACGAGGACAACTTCGGCGAGCTCCGCAATCAAAACTGGTTCATTTTGGCTTCAGCTTCGTTTTCTCGAGAACACTGAACCAATGACAACAACTTTCTCTTTTTGTCGGAAACAAAGAAAGGCCGCACAACAAACATCGCTTCTTTGGCAAATTTGTGCTCCGATGAACTCCCTCGGCAAAAAGACCAGCTTCGATCAGCTGCCACTTGCTGCTTGCTGCCTGCCGGTCATTGTGGGTTCGCCAGCCGAGGCAGTTTGCTATTGTTGTCCGTAAATTGACCAGTGCCAAAAACATGTCCATGAGGGAAATAAGCAGCTGTCAAACAGCAGCCCAGTCCGAGTGATTGATTCTGGCGCTTTGCATAACCAAGCAGTTCTCATTCGCAATGCCGCCAAAATTGACTGATTTTGACACAACTGAACAGGAACCACTGGAGGATCTTTTTGTTCCACTAACTTTCTTCTAAGATTGGGACAACATTCTGGGCGCAAACACATGCGGGTTGAACCGATCGCAACAAAATTCCCACTCAGAAAAAAACACTTTTGGGGACGAGGGGATCCAATCGAAACGCGAGTCAGAGAGTGCTGCCAAAATACCACCAGAAAACACAAGTTTTTCAGATCTCATGGCCAGTGCCAACAGAATATGGATCACACGTCACGGCGTTTATTGACCGTCAACAGCTCATGATTAGAAACCACACATTATCGGTGATAACGGGACAAACGAGAATGGGAAAACACAATTTCACCGGGCTGGGTCGTGCTGCTGCTGCAGCAGCAAATCCCTGGACGGAGCTGATTTTCACTTCCCCTGGTGACGCTATGCAGCAGCACTCCCAGAATATTCAGAGGAATTATTCAAGGACGCGCGTACATGTGCACAGGGCCCAGTTTCTGTCGAACACCTCCAGAAGTCTGGGGTGGTGTTCCACATAAAACTGCCCTGTACAAAATCCACAACGCTGACTTCGTCCACATTGCTTGAATTGTTCAAGAAAAAAAGGACGACGAATCGAGGACCTTGCTGGGCCAAGGAATGTCAGACAAGCCGCACGATCTCGCAGTCAAGTCGAGACCATGGAAGTGGACTTTGTACTTCAGGCATTCTCATGGAAAGCAAGAACTTTTTTGCCCCTTCATGTCGCCCGCAGATTTCGCAGTTATCTGTCCCATGCAGGCGTGAGTGAACCCTCACAAATATATCAGGGAAATGTTTGAGAGAAACCACTCACCCTCTCGCCGTCGTCGTCCGCTTCTGGGTCATAACGCTCCGCCGCCACTGCAACAACACAAAAACAACGCCATCAGAGACGTTCTGCAGCGTTGCAACAACAGCTACAGTCGTGTGTGTGTGTGTGTGTGTGTGTGTGTGTGTGTGTGTGTGTGTGTGTGTATGTATGTGTGTGTGTTTGTGTGTGCGCTTGCCAATGTTCTACTTCGGGTCTCAGCGCGCTGAGTGAATGGAGAATTTTCAACCACAGGTGAACATCAGATTGGGTCAAATGAGTCTTCCCGGCTTTGTTGTGAAGCCTGTTTACCGAGCATGACAATTTTCAGGCCCTGTGGAGTTGGTCTTTCCACAAGTTCCACAAGAGGCACAAAACGCATTTTGCCTCAAGCAAAAGGCACAAAAGATCCCCAAAAGAAAGTGGCCACTTTGGGGCACATCAGGTGGAGAAATGTTGAATGGGAAAACGCTTTTGTGCTGGAAGCTATAGTGATGGAGAAATACGTTTTGACAGGAATCAATGGAGCAGCTTTTGTGCTGAGGTTGGAAACGGTCTCCTCTTTCAACGCTGGCAAAACAAAGAGATTGAAGGTCAACGACCCCACAGCTCCTTGAAGCAGGCATTGTGCTTTCAACACGCATTGTTCCAGCAAACAGGCCATGGCTGCCTGCTCGCCAAAACTTTCCTATAGGGGGTGGGGGTGAAGCAACCGTTCATTTCACTGTTTTACCCAAAGCAATAAAACAAAACTAACGCTTCAGCCTCTTTCCCCCAATACAAAAACCAATGGTTAGTTTTGTAACAGGGGGGGGGGGCGGGGGAGTGAAGCAACTGTTTTCGTTGCTTTGGGTAAAGTAACGGAACCAACAGTTGTTTTTCCCTGGTAAACCAATGGTCCGCACACATAAACACTCATGCATGCGAGCTTGAAAAAATAGCTCCGTGGTGGCACAGAAACAATTCGCGCTGAAGTTGACAGCAGGCCTGAGGTTCACTTGAGGAGGAGGAACGTTACTCACCTGATTTCCGTCTGGCGAATCTGTTCTTCGGAGGCTCTGGAAGTACACAAAACGAACAATTATTCGTTGACTATGATCACCTTTGCGAGTCTGTCCCACCCACACAACCATGCACGCATTGAGTCTGCCGAACAAACATTTATATTTCTTTGAAGAGGCCATGATCCGCACTGAGCCCTGACCTTCGCAAACGCGTGAGCCAGAACGGTTCTCAGTGTTTTGACATTGCAAGACAAGACAACAACAGACAGTACAAGATTGAAGCTTTTCCAATTTCCAGACAATGTAAAAGATACTGACTGCAGTTTACAACGAAAGAATACTTTTGTTGCCAAACAAGTGGTTCATGTGTAAACGTGCCGGGACGAAACTGCTGCCGAATCAAAATGTTTACTGCGATCGGCGAAGATTTGGTTTCACTTGTTTTGACTCGACCGCGAGTTTATCCAGCTGCGCCTGACGTCTTCGTGTGCTCCACAGTTTGCAATCATGAGCTCTGCAAACAACACACGCGGTAGAAAATTTACAATTGCAAGTCGAATCACCGTCAACACGAGGGTTGATCGAAGGCGTGCTTCTTCGCAACACCATGAGATCAAAGAATTTTCAACTCTTTGGTACCCCTGTGCTACAGGCAGCACGAATCCCGCGAACAAGATTCGACCCCAGCTCCAGAGCACCTCGTCCGTGAGGGGTGCCCAGCAAAACATCTCAAACACACAAAACGAACATCCAGGGCAAGAACCCTCATAAATCAAGCTGCAAGCACCCAGTTCTGATTCCCTTACGGGGGAAAACAAAGCATCTTTGGTTTCGAACACACAAAAGATTATTTCGTCGAAATCGCCATTTTACCAACAGAACACAAAGTAGAACGCGGAGATGATGTCTGGCAATAACACTCAAAGCAATATAGCATCACGTCAATCTTGTATCTCAGTTGTTGTCTCCACCCTGTCCTGTCCCAGATTCCATAGAGCCAACAGCTGTATGGGCTGACTGACATCAACTTTCCATCGGTCCGTTTGCCGTGCCAAACACTTGAAAGGGTCAATGGAGCGTTTCCAACTCAGAAGCACAGCATTTATTCCCACGCACTTCCAGCAGCAGCAAACCTGACAACTTTGCAATGTGAATGCACCTCGTGCAGTTACGGTGAAGTCACGGAGCTGCGTGTACCAGGCCCATGGAATCGTGCTCAAATTGACTGCCCTCACCTGAAGGCTTCTCTCCACTCAAAACCAACCGCTTTTGTGTCTGATTTCTTTCACGGGATTCAATTCAAGCACTATTTCACAGTCCCAAGTTCGAGAGGCCAAATCACAGGTAATATTTGTAGTGGATCGATAAGAGCGATCAATCCTGAAGACCTCACGCAGAGAAAACAACGCGAGAAAACGCACATTCTTGACCTGCAGAACACGGCACGAGTACCCCCAATTAAATATCAAGTTTTACATGTACAACGTGACTTGGATGCAATTGACCAGTTCTACAGTTCAGGAACCTGCACATGAGACCCTTCATTCAACCATGAAACGAGCACCGAACATCAGGTGAGATGAAGAAAAGTCAATGCTGTTCTGTCTGTCTGCGACACAGGTTGTTACGTATGTTGTCAACTGTTATCCGATACAGCCCGATCCACTTGCACGAGCCAAAGGACGAACTGGTTCAAGGAATCTTGTTTACTCGTCTTTGTTATCAAAAGTCAGATTCTCCTTCTTGGGATAGGTCACCTGACGTCAATGAGTGTTATTCAAAAGCCCAAATCTCACCTGAAATTAGAGACATAAATTTTCCTGACAAATACCAGCAACGCTCCTTCGTACATGGTAGACACATTTCCTGCAACTGCACAGAACATTGTGGGTGTGTGGGTGGCACACGAAACAAAACTTCAAATGCAGCAAAACTCATTCCTTTCCGCTTCTGGATAATCGTGACCCCTGTCAACTCAACCCAACTCAGTCAAGGCAATCACAACCCCAACAATCAAGGCCAAACCCTGTCGAGATCAGATTGAACCCGACTCCGTCAAGGCCAACCCTGTGATCAAGACAAAACACTGTTTTGTTCAGACACGACCCAACCCCCTCATGACAACACCCAACCAAACTCAAAAAGATTTGACCAAAAGCCACAAAAAGCTGACAATGCACTCCTGGTTATTTCAGGAACTCAGTACTGAGCATCAACCCAGTTTGAGGTGAACCCAGATCCCCTGTACTGAAGCTTCTGCATCCAGTGTCGAGTGTTTCAGAAGATAAAAAAACACAACAGCAACCTTGGCACAACAGTGCTTGGAGACGAGCAAAACAGCAAATCGGATTTTCGTTCAGGCGGCTTTGTCAACAGGTTGCCAATATTTGACACCATGCAGCTTCGAGTCTCTCGAGAATGCAGTATTTTATGGACCCAATCACATCCATAAACGTCGGTAAACAAGCAAAATGTGCAGGGAGGCACGTTCTGTGTGTTCTTATGGTGAGCAATCCCAGGAAACCAAGTTCGTTGCCGCCAACATCTCGGCACACGCTCTCGAGGGAAAAGGACTCGACGTTCCTGCCCAGGGAAGGAGGGTCGGATATCACCCAACCTGAGGGGGTGGGGTGGATAAAGCGCAGTGCTGAAACCTCAGACATTACCTCATGTTATCTTCCTACCCAAGGTTTGGATGATGGTACCCAACCCAGGACCTCAGGCATGGCCTGTTGCTCTCATCCTACCCAGGAAAGGAGTCTGGATCACAGCATCTGACCCAGCACCTCAGGTATCGCTTGTTGCTGTCACCCACACAGGGGTGGTGGTGGATGAAAGCACTCAACCTTTGACCTCAGATGTGGCCTGACACTATCATCCTACCCAGGGGTGGATGATAGAATCCCAAACAGGATGCATCAGGGGACCCTCCCCTGAGCACAGACACACAGACAATCGTGACTGCACCAAGCCCGTGTGTCGCCGAAAACCGCGGGCAAAACAGCAAGTCAACATTGGACTCGGGCATCGATGTTGTAAGAGTCCAGTGCGTAGAACACACGTGCACAACCAGGCAAACAGCTCTGCATCGCAAGCGCAGGCTCTAATTGACCAATTTTTCCCCAGAGACATGCGGAGACAAACTCGCAAAATTGGGATCAACAGCAAAACAGACACAAAATTCTTTCCAAAAGGAACAACAATATCTCGCAAACACAGGACAACCCTCTTCGATAAAGGTGTGTATTCGTGAACCTTGTGGGTGAACGAACGCCTTTCAATGGAGAAGGTCGCACAGCTTCACACGGGAGCGACAGTGATTTTTCCCTCCCGAGAATCTGGAAGGCGCAGGTTGTTTTGAGCCGTGGACCCTCCCATGTTCTTTCCTCCTGCGTGACCACACAGACGCGTCCACAGTGCAATTGATCAAATTGAGGGGAAGGGGGATCGTGGGTCACATAGCCGCTCGAGGTGCATAAGTCCCCCCATGCCTTGCAGAATATCTACAAATGACAATTCGAGTATGTCAGCTCCTTGGGACCATTGCTTCTTTTGGACCACCACTGAAGCCCACCTTCCTGCACACGTGTAGAAATGGAGAATTTTTCAGCTCTCCTCTCGCCAGTGATGTCCAATTTTGGAATTTTTGGAACACCTCTTCTTTTTCTTGACAGAAAGTTGGGCTGTGAAGAAAAGGTTTCTTCCTCAGAACTCGCACACCGAAACAGCGAGTTGAAACAAACTCTCAATTCTAATTCCCGTACGAGTAAATTGCAGTTTGGAAGACAACGCAAGGCCAGGTCGCGGAGCATGGCGTTTGCCTTCATCAACTTCGCACCGATCAGCTTCACCAGCTCAGCCTCGCCTGGCTTGATTGATATTCGTGAAGCGATTCACTTCGGGGATCAATTTCTGACCTGGCCTCGGATCACACCAAGCGCAAATTAGATCAAAACAGCTGATAGCGTGCAAAATTGGTGCGTGTGATGAATGCTCGCGAATGCAAAAGTTGCTTACGGGTGATCATGGAAGATTTGTCCACCACTGAGAAATTGTGTAACAAACTCGCCCAAAGGATCTCGAGTGGTTTCAAGGACATTTTGTGCACATCCTGCGAAAAATCGACAGACTTCTAGTGAATTTGACGAAAATCTGGTGATACGACAGTTTTGAATGTTTTCCTTGTTCTTGTTTTTCCGGACTCATGATCTGATTTTCATTGTCAAACGGTGGTGTACTGGTGCTGTGCCTCGTGCAGACCTCAACTGAAGTCTCAGGCAAACTTCTCAGACTTTGCTTCAGCACAGCCAATGGCAAAAAAGGCAGACTGCAGCGAGAGTACTCGTTTCTCGAGGGCTCACGGCAACCATTCAATCATTCCGGTACCTCAGTGAGACTTTGGTGGTACAACAGACCCAGGATCAATCAGAAAGCACAGAGCTTTGTTTCTGAGCCTTTCGTCTCGCTACAAATATCGTTGCTCACTCACTCATCAGCGTACTGACGCGCTGGCATTTGGGAAACTGATTCCTATCTTACTCTCAGCTTCGCTTCCAGACACAACGAAGAACCTTGGTGGTTCTCGGGTGAGTGAGGTTCCCGCACAAACAACAGGACGAGATGAATCCAGCCGGGCTCTGCACCTCACTGTAATTTGCAGGTGATGTTTCAAGTGCACCAACTGTTTCTGGTCTTCCTGCCTCTCAGGGTGTTCCCCTCCGCCTTGCCACCCCTAATTGCCTAATTGCCCAAGTCTTGAAGTTTGTGTCCGTCTTCGACTGCAAAGAGGGCTTCTCTTCCTTGTCTTGAAGCATCACAACGCCGGCAGTTTGACGACCCAAGTTGACATGCTTCCAATGTTCCAGTGCGTACAATACCACGAACGGCATGTGCATAGTTTGCTCAATAATTCACTTCGCACAGCGTCAGTTCTACGGCATAAAACAGCCGTACTATCACCAGATGCATTTTTAATGCAACAGAGCAGACGCCATGCGCTCCGCTCTGGCTTCACGTTGTTCCGCAACCCTCGGAAGATCCTCATTGAGCGCCGCGGAATGCAATCATGCGACACCGAGATTTCACTGTTTCCCAGCAGCTTTGTGATGAGCTTGTCATTCCCCGACAACCATCTGAAAATTTCCAGCTCCTCGTCTGTTTTCTCACACCTGGCTGCAACAACGAGCACGGAACCTGAGATGCAAGACTGCTTTCAAGGGTACAACCTGCAACAATCGACATCCGACGAAAGGTCAGCCAAGCGTTTATTTTTCAGAACAGCAACTCGCAACAGCAATGCACCACAGAAACCCGAAACAACTCCCGTCCACCAGAACAACGACACCACCCTGGCCCAAACTTTCTGCCTTTATGATGAACCTCTCTCCCAACATGGAACAAAACGTGATGGTTTCCGTTCAATTTGACACGTCTGCTGTTCAGTGTGGTCCCGATGTCAATTGGCGCTGGCAGCGCCATTAGGATCTGCGGCAGAAGCGTGATGAGGAAGTCCTGCGCAGCGATGTCAGCAGCCACGGCTGTCACTTTCCGTGACAGTGTCTCTCACACAATTTGCCATGTCAAATCGAATAATTCAAACCAAGGATTATGAAGTGGCAGCCGCCTTGTCAAGGACGGCAATTCAACCCTCAGTGGGTGACCACAAACCAACGGACAGACCCTCAATGCTGAACAGGACAGTCCGACAGGGTTGGTTGCAGATCACGAAAAGTAATCCTAAGGAACGCAAAAAGGCTGGAAAATACCAATACTTGTTTCAACATTTCCTCAAACCCTTCGTGTTGTTACATTTTTCCAAGTTTGCCTGAGGAAATAAAACTTGTGCAGACGAGAAACTTTGTCATCAGTATGCAGATCAGTCTTGGAATTCACTTGTCAGGCGAACGTACGAGTACCCTGTGCCCAGTGAAACTGGGCAGCACTGAGTCACTGGGAATCTCAGGGAGGAAGTCTATCAGACAGCTACAAGCAACACAACTCTAACTGCTCACTACTGCGCTGGTGTCACCCAACATACCCACCCAAAAGGCAGTTCGCATTGTCACTGCAATTGTGCTTGGCTGCCGAAGCAGGAAATTGGAGCCAGGAAAACAGCTGCTGGTGAAGATTTTCTGCCCGCAAGGCGATCTTTCTTGAGTCTTTTCACCGTCCATTTCTACTGCGTGATACTTGACTTGGTCAAGGAGCACGGATTGTTTCCATCAATGCACAGACTTTCACGAACCTGATGAAGAAAACAAAGTGACGAGGAACCCTCGATTACTGTGTGCTGCCATGCAGACTTTTCTCAAAGCTGTTCCGTCGAGGCCGCCGCTTGAGAAAGGAATGTGCTTCACCTGCTGTCGAAAGCAATTTTCCTCCAGGCTGGCCACAAGGCAATCTGAATTCAATTTCCGACATTTGATTCTGGCCACAAATTGGACTTGAAATGAGCACGTTCACAACGTTCGTGTCATCGACTTTTTTGACGAGTCTGACGAGAATACGAGTGTACTTACGCCCTGCAAAGTGATTGTTTCAACACAAAAATAAACACGCTGGGGTGTGAGGTATCTCACTTTCAAAGGTGTTAGAAGGGAGGCAGGCATCACAATTTGACAAGCTAATGAAATGCGGCACTGCCACAAATTTGAGGTTGGAATCAATGTCAAATGGTTTGAAACAAGAAAGCAGAGTTTGAAAACAAGCCCGTCGCGTGGTCTTGCATCCTTTGAGGGGGGGGGGGGAAAGGACCAACCCACAATTTTGAGGATGTTGCCAAGGAAGAACCTGCCCTGAAATTCTACCTGCATGTGTGTGTGTGTGGGGGGGGGGGGGGGATTTGACCAACCCACCTACCCAGACAGTCAAGGAAGGTGTCAAGGTAGGGCCTGTCTCAAAAGTCATCATGTCCTTGAGGACAGGACATCAGTTCAGTAGGTCACACACACACACACACACACACACACACACACACACACAAAAGAACGTCATGTCTGCCTCTCCCTGTTGTGAGTTCATAAACAAGCTGGCCCCGAAGGACGCGCTTGTGTAAAGTGGTCTTCGGGTCACCGGAGTCAAGGGAAGAGAGCAGATTTACCTTCTCCGAGTGACCACCCGCTTTGTCTCTGCTGCTGTTCTGAGCCATTTTGTGCCTTGAGGTCAATTAGTACCAATGGACACGACCGCACATTTGGGTATGGTCTCACCACATGTCTATCCATGCAGCAGAGGTGGAGTCACGAGAGGTCCAAATTGTCCTCAAACTGACTCAATCTCGGTTCAGAAGCCCGTGAGATTTGGACGTGTGACAACCACTCGTTCTGAAGATTGGATCCACGGCCAACGCGCACCTGGGAACGAGCGTGCGACTGACTCGGACAACTACCGCCTGCACCGGTTTTGTTTCTTGGCTTCGCTGACGTTTTGAGCATTCAGCAGAAGTCGTATCTTGAACATTTTTTTTCCTGCACCTCATGCATTTGATGAGCAAACAGAATCCAACGAATATGAGTTCACCACCCCACACAGCGTGCTCAACGTTCCACTTTTGCATGTTTGTTGAGAGATCTGCCTCTCCAACTGTCGACTGCATCTTTTTTTGCATCACAGAGGACGAGCGACAAACAGGTTGAACCACCTGAGGCTTGAACTATTTGCTTCGGCCTCAAATCTTCACTTTCACATCTGTTATTTCTCCGGAGCACAAAACTTTCAGTGTGGTTTGTCAGTGTGATGCAGTTGTTTGCAGGAAGTAGTGTGGCAGTTCTTTCGTTACATGCAACACTTCATTTCTCGTGTGAATGTTCGGCAGCGCTGTTACCTGTGGTACTGGACGAGTCGACGGCGCCCCTGCGCTCCCGAGGGCGAGACGGGGGCACCGGAGAGAGCGGCGCCGTCTCGTCCACTGTCTCCAGGCTGAGCGCCGGCTTCCGCCCCGCGCCGCCCAGAGGCGTTCTGCCCCTGCCTCGCCCCGCCCTCGCGCCCGCGGCAGCACCCGGGGCGGTGCTCTCGCCATCCGGTAATTTCTTCGCACTCCCCTCCTTCACTTCATTCGTGTCGCTTGCTGTCTTATCCACGACAGAAGTTTTGGGTTTGGCTCCTGAACCCAGTTGTTCAGCTTCTTCACTCGCTGGCGCGTTAGTGCTATCACAGTCGTGCATTTTGGTCCAGTCTGCGCCACAATACTGAATTGTTCTCCTGAATACCACCTTCGTGGATGGATTGAAGTTGTTCACCTGAAATGGGTTTTCATCACGCACGCAAGCAGATGTGATTCTCTGTTTCGATTCAAGCAACCACAGCACTGGCACCGTTTCACTTCCATTTGGAGTTCGTCCTTAATACCACATTAATAAGTCTACATTCTTTTGATGTGGAGGAGCACAAAAAGTATCTCCAATCTTGCAAATGCACAGAAAGGACTTCTTAAAGCTGTGCAGGCAAATCACAGAAGAGCTTCACACGGTCGGTACGCCTCGTCGCTCCCGTTTCTCGTCCCTGAAGGCGACCGTATCCGCCGGGTTGCGTTTGATCTGTGCCTTGGAGCCAGTGATTTGGCTGTAGTTCGGTGCGTAACGATCGTGCATTGATGCTATCATATCAAATGTGACACTGCACAAAACAGCTTCCCGAACTGGAGGGCAGCCACAAGCGATTGAGTGAATCCGGGCCTTGCAGCACAGGCCGTCCGTTGAGTTCCGTGGCCAGTATCGTGGTGAGAGTTTTGGACTTGAACTGTTGTCACTGAACGTCAAAGGAAATTGATGTTGTCTCGAAATGATGTCCAAGCAGCTGGTGATGGAACCTGAGACGATGCTGATGTGTGTGTGTGTGTGTGTGTGTGTGTGTGTGTGTGTGTGTGTGTATGTGTGTGTGTTCAAACCGACAAGTTCTTTTGATAAACTTGGAGAACGAAGTTTGCACAGCGCACTTTCCGTTTGGAGCCAGATGAAGCGGTGTCGTCTGACACTTTATCCGATCGTCTGTCCAATAATCGCGTGCACTAATCCTCGCAGTCCTCAAACAAGATTCGTTGGGCGCACGTTGCGTCAGCTCAGCACGGGACCCGTTTCCGCTCACTGGGTACTCGCGTCAGATTCACAGTCAGGAGAACGAACTGAGGGCGCCAAGATTAAACTGCCCCACAGTTTCCACCGTCTTTTTCCTGTGCGTATAGCAAAAAAATGCCTTGTGTGACTGGTGGCAAGGCGAATGAATGTCATTGGTTTTCCAAAGAACGTTTTCTTTCGGTGTTCCGTTTGTTCTGTCCCGGACGATGTGGGACAACCTTCAGCCAGCAACACAGCTTCTGGACTAAAGCTTCGACATCCACTCTTCCCGACACCTGCCGAGGCAAACACTCCAATCCGTCTTGGTCTGAGCAGCCAGTGAGAAAAAGGATATCACGTCACTGATGGAATCTGTCCTCGGGGGACAACAGGTTGAAGCGTCTGAGATAGTCAACTGTCAACGCCGCCTGGTTCCCTTTCGTGGTCCACCACCCGAACCGTCCAGCACGTTCAGCTGTCGTCGTGAGAGCAGTGTTGTAATCCGCAGGGAGTGGTCATTAACGTTGAATGCTCACTGCTGCAGCCAGTCGTTCGTTATCAAAGCGTCGAAGCTGCCAACTTCAACGTCAATGACGGCGCAACGAGACGCGACCGGCGACGAGCGTCTTCGACTTCCGATGTGCGTCACATCAAAGGTGGTGCTCGAGCCGACGAGACCCGCGTGTCGGATCTCCAGGTCCAATCAGTCTCCAAATGTCACCAATTTTCATTCCTTCTGAAGCACATTTTGCCATCTTCAATCCCCATGAAGGTTCTGCCACTCTTCCCACCGTAGAAGTTTGTGAGCCGTGAGTGCAAACGTTCAGGTTACGTTTGATCATGCATGAAAGCATCCAGAATTTCAAAGAATTCCGTCGCCTTTGCTGTTACGAAGCTGACTGCAAGCAACATAAGGTCGTGATTACGGAAACATCAGCTTTGTCTTGGCAAGTCATCAGAATGTCGCCTGTACAGCTCTCCCATGGCAGCTGCACATTCTGAACGGCCTGAGGCACAGGTTTCTCGCAGAAATTTTGCAGCGAAAGCTCATGCTGCATGATATTTCAAGAAAGGGGATTGAATACGATCGAGGCTCACAGTTGAGCAGAGCAGCTGGACAACTCGGGTGTGTGCAGCAGAACCGCTGAAACAGGACGCCCATACGAGTCAGGTTTACCGATTTGTCGTGTTCAATGGGAAAACAACTCAATTCAACGCACAGTGCGTTTCGCGAACGATATGCCCCGGCAGTGTCTTCTGGCGTTTATCCCCATCATCCCCAGGCGACGCCACGAATACAGCACCCACAATCTACCCAGAGTGCTCCTGAAAGACACGCGACCGAAAGTTCTCTGCCGACATGGTCCACACGAAGAGAAAGAAGACACTGCACACGACAAGCCCTGTGAGGTACACAAATCTCTGACTCGTCCTCACCCCCCCCCCCATTCCCATGCAAGTCATCCAGAGATTCAGCTGTCATCCCAGTCTTTTCGCTGTCATGTGGCAACGAACTGTGCCTGCAGCATGGCGTGCATCTGAGAAGAGTCCCATTGAAACAATGAAATGACAACCCGTGCAAGACAACCTTCTGGCAGTGATGTGCGTTCTTCAGTGCCACGAACGTCAACACCAACACTTCTTCCGACCAACAGAAGGGGCAAGACTTTTCGCACCAAAACGTTCGTCGTTGCGAACCAACATTTTTCACAGCTCGAGTCGACGCACACAAAGAGGACACTGAATACAAAGAGAAGGCATCCGCATCCGTCGATGTATTGAGACAGCGTCTTTAGAAACGAAGCTCGCTACAACGACCTGCCTCCCCGAGTCTCCTGTCAAAATTCTGCAGTCTGCTCTGCCATGTTTTTGTAGTTTTGAGCTTCAACGAAGCAGAAGACGACAAAATGAAAAGCAAGACGGAAGCCGTCTCTCTTTTTTCGCGTGTAAGCTGTTATTTTCAGTTGATGGATGTAATGGCAGCTAATTTACACTGTGCGAACAGTTTCCCACAACGATGCATCCCCTTCGCTCTTGAACTGAATCTTCGTGGACACTTCTTCCCTCCCGTTCCTCGAGCCACAGAAACCAGCTCTGTTTTGCGCCTTTTCTGAAGACTTTCTTTGAAACTGAGACACAAACAGTTCTGCAGAGTTCGGTCAGTCCAGACAAGCAGCGCCAAATCAAGAAGACGTCGGTTTGTGACCACAGAATGCAACACGTAATTGTTGCCTGTTGCCTGTCTGGTCAGTTGCAAACAAAATCGAAATCCAAAGTTCCCACACCCTGATGAATCTGTGTTTCTCCAAAGTCTAACCTGCACAATCCTTTGGAGGAAATACTGTGCAGCTAGCTTCCCCAGTGTGAATGCCAGATGTCGTGGCACGGACGAAAGACACCCCCCCCCCCTCACTTGTTCCCTGGTACTGACGCAGGTGAAAGACACACGATTCTCAATTTGCGTGTGGACGTCACCCGATTTTGGAGTCTCACTCATCAACTCAGGGACGAAGAACAAGTTTTCCCCCAGCTGACGCATCTTTGAGCATCTTCAGTAAAAATGTCACGAATTCTGTTTGATTCAGTCAGTAACTTGTTTGAAACCGTGCAGAAGAAGTACAAAACGAAGACCAAATCAAAATTGTCACGACCAGACCTTGCGAAGTTCCTCTGCCTTACGACCTGCCCATCTCACCTGCGATGACTCCAACATTTCCCCTCTCGTTTCCGGACCAAGAGGCCCAATGATGCAATCAACCAAAGAATGTAACAATCCACTTCCTTGCAATCAGCTGAGTAGCTGGCTTTCCACTCTGAAAGCACGAGGAAGAGTTCCGCAAAGTAACACTCTTTTGGTTTGGTTGATTTTGCTAATTATTATCACAGAAATTGAGCGCTCCAAAGGACGACTCCTACAACCCACAGAATGATCAAAACAAGAAAGCAGCTTGACTTTGAATTTTTACGTCATAGGGAGGAGGTAGGACCCACCAGTTCACACTTTCGAGGTGTGTGGTGGGGTCGGACCCACCTGCCCAAAAATTCTATCTGCAGGAGGGAGGATTGGTACCGACAGCTACTACTCCACTGGGACCAACCAGAATTCTGTCTTCAGAAAGAGGACAGGACTTACCCAGCTGGGTAGATGCGACCCACCTATCCTGGGACCAGCCCCCAACACAGGCTGGCTGGTGCTCAGCCAGGACCAGTCTCAAAAGTCATGTTCTCAGCGGGGTGGTCCTGCTCCATGTGATGCCATGTCTCCAGCTGTGCCAGTGCATTCTACACAACTTGTTCCGAAGGATGAGCCTGTGCACCAGGAACACTTGCCTGAGTAGACACTCCCAGACCGGCAACCTGGCCCTCGCGAGGCCAAACTGCAAATGACGGTGACAGCACTGGTCTGGCCTGACAAAAAAATGCCACATTTCTCAGTGAGGTATTCCTGGCACACTGATCTGGCCTTTTCTCCCGAGCCCAAGCCACAAAAGCAGCAGGTAAGTGTACAGGTCCTTGCTCCCTCCGCAGTTTTACATTTGCAGGGGAGGGCGGTAAGGTTGGTAGGTACCGAGCCCGCCCCTTGAAGCACCGTACCAATGCACGTGCAGACGTCTCAGCCTCTGCCATGGAAAGAAGTACTGACCAAAAACAAACTTCAATGAAGAAACACCACCTCTGACGAGCAAGACCCACATGCAAAGAGCCTCAACTCAGTTGCCTTGATGCAGCTGATCACCGTGCAGGAGAACGCTGATGAAGGTGGAACAGACTGAAATTCTGTTCCAAATGTACTCGTATACTTGTCCACACAGCAGAGACCAGGTAACATGTGTACGAAGTGCACTGGCATTGCTCGATTCACGCATCGATCAAGCCATTTTCAGCAGTCTTCTCGCTTCCAAGCTGGCATGCTGACAAGAAGTCAGGCACATTCGCATGGTCAGGCATCTTGTCTCTTTCAAACCTCAAGTTGAATGACCGACAGGCTGTCTATCCGTTTCCATTCGTATGATACTCGTAGTCAGTCTGGATTTATGGGACTGACACTGCCGCTGATTTGCCCTTGAAGAGTCAAATCCACTGTGAATCCAGTTGCTCCCAATTATGTAAACATCCAGATCGCAAACTCAGCACGTCCGCCTTCCAGACGTATTGCCTGTGTCCTGCATGCAGCTGCAAGTCAAACGCACGTTCTAAATCCAATGGAAAACACGTGAACGCTGAGACAGCCTTCGCTGCATGCATGGTACAACCCGTTCCTGCTTTTTGCCGATATTTCGCACACAAATAGAGCAGCGTGTCTAAATTTAGCCGTTAGTAGCTGCACCAGCTTCAGCAGTGCACAGCTCGGGATTTACCATTTGCGGGAATCCGTCGGAGCTCACTCCACACGGAGGCTCGCCGTCTGTGGGTTGCATTGTCTATTGACCCAGCCAGACACAGCCAAGAGATTGCCATGCAGTGCAGACCAACCCGTGTATTCATGCCTATTTTTGTCCTGTCTGCATGTTGTACGCGAAACAGCTTGCTCCATAGATCACGCCCAAGAAAACTGAGAGACGACTCTTGAGACACTTGCAGATTGACCTGTGAAACAGAAATTCCGTTGGACCATTTTTGGTGATTGGTCAAGATTCGCACGTCCGGTGTGATGAGCCGTTTGCGAGGAGCGTCCAGTGCCGTGCATGGAATGCGTGCCTGCACAGACGCCATCAACTGTGTGAAAAGCACGACGCGCAGGAAAGCTCAAAACCAAGGTGGTGTGTTGGGGAGGCCAGAGGATCTGACTTCCAATTCAAAAATATTGACACGTGCACGTTGAAAACTTTTGCACCTGCAGAGCTCTTGAACTTTGTTGAGGGGTGGGGGTTGAGGAGGCAAATTTAGCCTGGGATGTTGGGGGCAGCCAGCGGCCCCTCTGATTTTGCAAGAGTTCAAATTTCAATTTGTACAATTGCGTGGTCGCGTTGACAAAATTTGTGGGCGGGGCGCAAATTTTGTTTCCGCGCCATCGGGAAGGGTTCATTCAGTCCATCTGGACTCGGAATCCGAGCCACCTGTACCCTTCATAAGTTACCAACTCAACCTCTCGTACGCATTTGAACCCAAAATACCCACCCACCCCTAAAGTGAGTACCTCAAACTTTGTGTAACAATGGAAATTCACCGCATCTGGATGAAAACCCAGAATTTCTTCCAACTTCCACATCACCAACCTTTCGGTCGTGGGACATCGCAATTTACAAAACAGCAGATTCCAAACAGGCGCCCCCGAAAACAAAATCTCAAGTGTCCCCAATTTTGCTGACAAGTGCCAACGTTTTTTTTTACCCGTGTCGTTTCATTTTCAACAATTTGCCCCCTCCCCCCCCAACCCTGAATCAAAACCCCTGGATTCGTTCGAGGTCCCCTTCAGGTAGACAAGGGTCGAAGATCTTTTCAACGACCTCCAGACTGGTTCTGGAAAACGCACGCTTGGTTCTGGAAGACGCACGCAGTTCATGTTTGACTCTTGCATTCCAACACGGTTGCACTGAAAATCAAAACAGACACATCTGCGTCTGCAGTTGAAGACAGTCTGGACGCAAACACAAAGGCCACACATAAGAAACAGCCCATTTGAGATTCATTTCGAGTCTTGCTCCACTAATCGCAAGGAGTCACACACACACACACACACACACACACACACACACACACACGGAGGCGGGTGACCCCACGGGGTCATGAACAGATCCTGGATCCGCCCCTGCCCCCCCCCCCCCCGACGACCACGGATGCGAAACTGATTTTCTTTTTTCCGTGTTGAAAACCCCCACCCCCACCCCCGAGATCTGGCGGGGGTCCTGCTCCACCCAACCTGGGTCCGCTTGACGCAACAAGACACTCACCTGGCATCGGTTCATCATCGGAGTCCGTCTGCATCGCCTCATCCTCCGAACCGCCGAATGACACCCCCTTCTTGATCGTCTTGGAGGCTTGTCTGCTTTTGTTTTCAGCCAGCGTGTTGAAGTATCCCGCGGCGAATTGAACCAGGTCGGAAGGTTTCTCCCGCAACACGCTCACCGTAAAATCCTGCAGCAGATCCGTCAACCCGGCAGGGATCTCAAAATCCATGTTTGACATATCAAATACTCCTGTGAAGGTCGCAACAGCGATTCAGCCCAAACTCAACGGGTTAAAGCACCGAATGCAATTGTTGGTGCCGTCAATTTCATTCAAAAATCCAAGTTTTTTTTCAGAAAATTCAAGCGCAAATCTCCACGAGCATCCGTTCGAAGCGCGGCGCACTGACATTTGATGACGTCACACCGCAGTGCAGCGACACCCGCCGCGACGAAAAGTACAGCTGCATGTTATGTGAAAAATATTCTCATAAAATGGTAGTTTGGGCCTAACTAGCTATTAATTGTAGTCACAATAGCTTTGTCTCTTGAACTGATGACTTGTGGAAGCTCCAAGCTGTCTGTGGAAGAATACTTGCAGCTTTATAAATTATCGTCTGCTCAGTTGTGGATTCTGCCGCCTCCACTTGTCCCCATCTGACGGATAATCTGTACACGGCGCCATCTTCAGTTTTACTTGTCTACGTTGTGAAAAATGTTCGGCTCAAATGTTTACATTTGGTGCATAAATAACTGTTCACACTTCCGAACAATCAAACAGACCATGAATGTTTTGTCTTCAACAGCAGTTATAGAAACCACGACACCAACTCTTTTTGTTCTCGTCACTGTCTTTAGTTGCATGATTTTGTCTTTGATATCAATCATTTTTTGGCGACAATTTTTGTTTGACAGGAAAAATTTGTCCGCTTGATTCTATCAATATACTGTTAAACTTGGGGATGAAAGCATGTTTCTATGGACAGTGTACAACACATGCGGACGCGCCGTCGTTGGATTTGTGTGATGTTCATAGTGGCGATATTTTTGAAATGCAGAAACTGAAATGTTTTCACGCGGTCAGGACGGTGTTTCCGGCTGCGCGAAGCCGATGCGCAATGGTGTTAACCGCTCCGGTAGCGAACGCGTTGTTGTAAGTATTGCAAAAACTTGGTATTTTTTGCCGTAATGGCTTTGTAAATTTGAAGTATATGTTCGATGGTAGATACCTGAACATCTGTGGAACGAAAAGATGCGTACATCTTTGCAAAATGTGTTTGATAAGCATGGAAATTTTTGAAATGAAAAGTGCTTGTGCCTTTGTTCGATTTAAAGTGTTGGGCATGGCTGCCGCTTGTAGCTGCCCAGACAGCCAGGCAAAGATTTCCGCATTTTTTATGTCAATGGTTGGTTCGTTCGTGAATCTGAGAGGCCAGAAAACTCCTCTAGAAAGGCTAGTTTCAAAAGAAGTAGAGCTATAGCTTCCGTGTTGCGGCTGATGGCTCGAGAACAATGCTTGAATGGGGAAGGTTTTTGCACTGGCGAGGGTTTCCCGCTTGACAAGCACAGCGAGCACTGCTCAGTGTTATCGATGCCCGAGCTTCGTACAGCAGGAATCTAAAGCTTGTCACGATGCGTGCACCGCTGTAGCGTCAGTCAGCCATTTGCTTTTGCATTTAATGCAAGTCGATACTGATCCCAGGCAGCAATTCGCTGAGAAACCGTGCTCTTGTGCTTGCAGGTTTGGACCGTGAGAAATGAATGAAGCCAAGCAACTGTTTGAAACGCCCGCCACAGAAACGAGGATTTTTAGCTGCACTGACGTCTGGTGACATTTTGTGGACACTTCAAGAAGACGCACAATGTTAAATTTTGACGTCAAGACATACGTGCAAAACCTGCGGGCGACGAAGCCCCCGTACAAATGTCCCATTCCGGACTGTGGCAAGCTGTACAAGAGCTACCCTGGAATTCAGCACCATTTGCTGCACTACGACCACGACAACCCAGAAAACAACGCCGCCACCCCTGGGAAACGCCCCGGACCGAAAAGAGGCCGGAAAAGTTGGCACAAAGCGGGTCGCAATCGTTCCCCTTCCCCTCCCGAATTCCTTCGCAGCCCAACCAGGGAAAAACCACTCAGTTATGCAGAAGCACAGCGCATTGTGGAAGTTGACTTGGACGGACGAATCCACCGGATAAACATCTTTGAACCGCTGGAGATTGTGTCGCCCGAGGAAGTTGACAATTGTGACAATCAGGAAAAGGAGCAGAGACCGGAGAAAGCTGGAGGATTGCAGTACGGGGGACGGGGAGGGAACAAGCACGGCAGCAAGCAGAATGATCATGGTAACAAGAAGGACAGCTCCGGCAATGCTGCAGCAGTGGGCTCGGTGCTGGGACAGCCTCCTGCAAAGCTGCCAGAAGCTTCGTTCAAGGCAAGTCACTTCGTCATGCAAAATTCAATGCGCATGCAGGCATAACATTTGCGTCTCTTCCTTTTGCTGTCAAATGAGAGCGCAGTTGTGTGAAGAAAAGAGGACAGGTTGTCCAAACCAATTCGATGTCAGACCTCTGTTGTTGCCTGGAGGGGTTTGTCAACAGTTTGCAAAAATCTGAACCACTGAGACTGTATGCGTCGACAAACAAATGGCACTGACCTTTTTGAATTTTGTCAATGCAGGTGTTGACGGAGTATGCGCGGCCGAGCCGTGTCCCCGCCCGGCCCACGTCCTACATCCGCTACATGGAGAAAACGCCCGACGAACTGGACGACGAGGTGGAATACGACATGGATGAAGAGGTTTGCTCCATTTCATTTGTTCATCTGAAGACACGGGAAGCAAACTAAGGCTTTGTTGTGGTCCAGTGTGAGCGCTTAGCGAATGTGTCGTGCGCTCGGCCCTGACAATTCTTTCCTCGAGGTCCATGGGCACGTTCGTAGTTCGGGAAGAACTTCGATTGTGGTTCATTTTGGGGCAGAAATTGATATTTCCATGAACCCCAAAATATTGCTCCACAACAAGCCTTTGTCACAATGCTGTGAAGTGGAGAGGGAACGTGTTAGGGTTTCCGTGTGCGTCAATGATGAGTTATAAACTCATTGCGGTTTGAACCACATCTTTGGAGCGAAAATATGTGGGTCACAGATGCCATTCATCAAGCACAAGCGTGCGAAACGCATGCGCATTCCTCTTGTCAGCTGTGTCCTATTTATGTAACTGGAGCACGCTGTCCTAGATTCAGAAACGAGGCTGCAATCAATAACAACCGACCGGCAAACGGTTGATGCAGCACACAATGCAGTGCAGAAACGCAAACGATCAGCAGTCCAAAGTCCCGGCTGGCTTGAATGTGCACAAGACCCCTCAAAATGGAAACTCTCACATTGCATGTGACACTTGAAAAAGTGTGAGTGTGACCGTGTCCCCTGAAAGCCTTACCAAGCACACTGCAGTGAATGCTGCAAAACCCGTTCGATCTCCAGTATCCAGGGGTGGGCCCAAGATGTGGACATTTGGTGTCTAATTTCAGCGTGAAAAGCAAAACATGCCTGCAGAACGAAATTTGAGACGCCAAATTGTGTTGGGGCCTGGCATGGCAGGCTTGGTCTGGGAAAATTGGAAATTTGAGAAGACCTCCACTCAGGAAAAATTGATATTTTGGCAAGCAAATGTTTCTTTCGGCAAAGTTTGTGCCAAATGTGAGTGGACAAATAGTCATGCGTACGAGTATCCATCTTACTTACGCGATACGAGTAGGCTCATGTGCGTGAAATATTCTCCTTCACTGGATATGAATATTTGACTCACTGCACAACATGATTTGTCCGGAGTGTTTCTTTCAAACGCGTGAGGAATCGCTTTGTGCTGCAGGACTACGCGTGGCTCGAGCTCATCAACGATGCACGCCGCAAGGAGCGCCAGGTGGAGGTGGCGCAGGACGTGTTCGAGCTCATCATGGACCGCTTCGAGAAGGAGGCGTTCTTCCAGAGCCAGACGGCAGGCGGCGACGTAGGGCCGCCCATCGACGAGGACGCCGTGTGCACTATCTGCATGGACGGCGAGTGCCAGAACTCGAACGTGATTCTCTTTTGCGACATGTGCAACCTTGCGGTACACCAAGAATGCTACGGCGTACCTTACATCCCCGAGGGGCAGTGGTTGTGCCGCCGCTGTCTTCAGTCGCCGTCGCGCGCAGTAGACTGCTGTCTTTGCCCCAACAAAGGCGGAGCGTTCAAACAAACGGATGACGGACGCTGGGCGCATGTGGTGTGTGCGCTGTGGATTCCGGAAGTAGGCTTTGCCAACACTGTGTTCTTGGAGCCGATAGACTGCATAGAGAACATCCCACCCGCGCGCTGGAAGCTCGGGTGCTACATCTGTAAGCAGCGTGGGCTCGGCGCCTGTATTCAGTGCCACAAGACCAACTGTTACACGGCTTTCCACGTGACGTGCGCGCAGCAGGCTGGGCTCTACATGAAGATCGAACCCGTCAGAGAGGTGCGGAGTTTCAATCACTTGATTGGTGTTTCGCTTTCTCCACGGCAAAATTTGCCCCACACCATTTGTGGTCAGCAACTCTCATTATCTCAGAAAGATGTCAAAACAGACATGAAGCGTGGGGATGTGCTTGACTCGAACTTACATCCGACACCCAACTTTGCGTGCTGGTTTCAGGTGGGCATCAACGGGACGTCCGTGAGCGTGCGCAAGACGGCGTACTGCGACGTGCACATGGCGCCCGACTCCGACTTCCGCCCAATGATCGACAACGGGCTGGACGAGCGCGACCGCTGCCTGTCCCCGGAGGAGGTGCGCGCCAAGAACAGGCAGAAGATGCGCAAGGCGCGCAAGATCCTGGCGGAGAAGCGCAACGCCATGCCCGTCGTGTCCATCCCAATCATTCCCAAACCCAGGTGCGGTGGCTCGCTCATTCTGACGCAGTCAACCTGAGTGTCAGAAACATTGACTAAATTGCGCAAATTTCAACAATTTTCATTTGACTGTACCAGAGGATACGATTTGTAAAGCCATTGTGTTCCGGCCAACTTTCAGGGTTGAGAAGATCGTGGCGAAGATCCCGCTGACGAAGAAGGCGCAGTTCGTGGCGAAGCTCATGAGCTACTGGACGCTCAAGCGCCAGTCTCGAAACGGCGTTCCGCTGCTGCGCCGCCTGCAGTCCAACCACATGTCCAAGCGCGACACGGTACGGGCTCTTGTCTTTCAACAAGCACTCGCATGACGGTGCATCAGGAGAAACTGGCCAGTCATCAGAGATGTGCACTCTTGGGTCTGGGGAGGAAGAGGAATTTGTGACACTGGTGATTTACCCTTGATCTGGAAGCGAGTCTTGGGACACTGAAGCGTTGGGACTTGTGTAGCGATAAAGTCGATGGCATGTGTGTCTTTCCACGGCTTCGTGTTTTGGAGCGACCCTTCGTAAAATTGATCACGTTTGTGTTGCAGCCGGGCAACGACAAAGAGAACAACGCGCTGAAGCAGCAGCTCAAGTACTGGCAGCGGCTGCGGCAGGACCTGGAGAAGGCGCGTCTCCTCGTCGAGCTCATCCGCAAACGAGAAAAACTGAAGGTGCGCTGCTCTTGTCAAAGGGAAGGTCTGCTGCTCGGTAGACCGACGCTTGAACGAATGTGTGCACCCTACAAATTATCAATTGGGCCTGACGAAAACGCCACAGTTGTCACCGAGAAGTCTCTGCAGTGCGTACGAAATCTTCAACCTTCGTACAACTGTCCACGATGTGCGAACGGTGCTGTTTTCAGAGGGAACAGATCCGGCTGCACCAGTTGGCGCTGGAGATGAAGCTGACGCCGTTCCTCATCCTGCTGCGCCACACCATGGACGCCCTCGAGGAGTTCGATCCCACCGGCATCTTCGCTGAGCCAGTGTCGCTCAAAGAGGTGAAGGCCACATCGAATTTCTCCACCATTGTGCAGGCTGTTCTATCGATGCACACAGGTGTTTCTGTTGGCACCTTGCGCGCAGCTGCAAACAACCAGTTCGTGTTCACAGGTGCCTGACTATCTGGACGTGGTGTCGCAGCCGATGGACTTCGCTTCTATGCGCAAGCGCATCGACGCGCACGGCTACCGCACGATGGACGAGTTCGAGGACGACTTCAACCTGGTCGTCAAAAATTGCCTCACGTACAACTCGAAGGACACGAGCTTCTACAGGGCCGCTGTCAAGATGCGGGACCAGGCGAGTTTTCTCGACGTCAGAAATAAATGTGTCAAAGAGGCGCTCTGAATGTGCGGACCCTGACAGGGGAGCCCGGTTGCGAGACGAAAGAATCGTTTCTCTAGTCTTCACGATGACTGTTCTGTTTCTGAGTTTGTGACGTGTTTGTGCCTGCAGGGCGGGGCGGTGATCCGATCTGCGCGACGCATGGCCGACCGCGTCGGCTACGATCCCGACACTGGGCTGCATTCCGGCACCGCGCCCAAGGTGGAGGAGACGCCCGAGGTCATCCAGGACGGTGCGTGCATTCAAGTGAATTTCAACTGATGATGATCATGAACATGAATCTTGTCTGGTCATTTCGTCGCAGCAATTCAATTTTGCGATGGCAATCACGCTTCGGGAAAAAAATGATTTCGACAAACCCCCTCCCCTTCCCCTGTGAAATAGAACTGTGTCTCTGTGTGTTTAGGGGGGGGGGGCGGCTGTGTTCAGAGTGTCTGGCAAAATCTGCAAGTTTCCTGTCAGACAAAATGTTGGGCAAGGTTTTGTCCATGTGTGGGCGCGTGCTGATTCTTGTGATTCGCCGATACGGCGTACGAGGTTTTCGAATGTTGCTGTTTGGACAGTGGAACAGGAACAATATTTGGAATGTGCCGTTCAAGCCTGTGTGAACTGCGATAAAGTCGAATCGCGCTTCGGTTGCAGTTGAAGAGTTTCTTCCACCCGAGGTTCGCAGGGACATGCCGCTCGAAGACCAACTCAAGCTGCTGCTCGACAAACTCGACATCGCGCAATCCATTCGACCCAGTACGTGTTCTGGTTCTCAGATTCTGTTAAATATTGGACGTTTGGGCTAAAAATGACCTTGACAAATGAAGTTCTTTGCTTGACAACAACTGGAAGTCTGCGGGTTGCGTTTCTGAAAATGCCCGCCCGACACTTTCAGACCGCAAGTCGAGGGTGGCCCGCTCCATCAAGAAGGAGATCATCAAGGTGCGGCGGCAGCTGGCGATGCAGCAGGGCGGAGGCGCCGGCGCCAGTCCAGACTTCGACGACGTGCGCAGTCTCGACACCACAGGTGAGGAGAGGGTGACACGCGAAAATGTTTGGTTTGTACTGTTCGCCTTGGTTGTCATTGAAGGTTGCGTCTGTCTCATTGTGAACGAATTCAACAAGGCCAGCACAGCATTTGGGCGTCAGTTGCTCAAAACTGCAATGCTTGTCGTTTGCTGTTGAAGGAAAGCCAAAGAAAAAGGACAAGAGTAAGAACGGTTTTGTTGTGTGTTTGTTGTTCTGTTTTACCTTTGTTGGTAACAAAGCGCCGTACGGTTCGGAAAATGTATGTCTTTATTTGAAATGAAGTCGATGAGAGATTTCCATGCTTCTCACACAGCCTCCTCGGAAGCGGCGTCCACGTGTTCTAGTCGCAGTCCGTCTCCCACCAAGATGGTGCCGAGTCCGGCGCCGGCGGAGACTGCTCCCGAGATGGGGCACCCGTCCAAGGACAAGGCGAGCACAGGGCCCATCACGACGCGCCTCCGCACGCCGCTGTCAGGTCAGCCTGCTCACCGAACGAAACATAGTGTCAATTCAAGTGTGGAGCGAGTGGGGTGGAGAAATAGGTCAGGGCTTTTTCCGGGACCTGTCGCCCACATCACGAGGTTCACCTTGTCACGGTGAAAAGTCGCAAAGCAAATGCTTGTTTCGCTGTTGCAGGTCGGACGGCAAGCACAGGACGGCCAGGCCGAGGTCGCGGCGGCGGACGAGGGAGAGGCCGTGGGCGGGGGCGCGGCGCAGCCAGACACGACAGTCCCGCCGCCGACGAGGCGCCGCCGCCCGGGATGCACACTCCCACTCATACCAGCGGTAAGGACGACAACAATTCGTTTTTCCAGTGGGAAAAGTTTACCTTTGCGTATCTGAACCGTTCTGCTTTCCCAGTGCAGCGCAAATGCTTGTGAACACTGAATTGAACACGATAAATTTGATGCAGACGTGGAGGAGCCCCAGACGCCACGTTCGCCGCGCTCTCCTGGCGGGAAGCACGCGGGCGACACGCCCACCACTCCTGCCTCGCCCACGACGCGGCGTTCCAGCGGCTCCACCACCCCTGCGGCCGCGCAACAGTCTCCGTCCGGCGTGAACCGCCGCACGGCCGTGCTCTTCAGCAAGAAAGGGAGAAAGGGTCAATACAGAAAGGTGAGGCTCGTTGACATGGGAGGTACGTTGCAAATACCTCGAGCTTCGCCACAAATGCATTGGCTCGTGTGAACCACTGCAGCAGCACACATAGATACTTTCATTTTGGAATGCAGGCGTGTTTGAACAACAGTGTGCACATTTCAGTTGCAGCAAGACATCCTTTTCTTGTGTGAGAGTCCTGGACATACGCAGGTCTTCAGCAATGGCTGACTGCCCCGCCCCTGTACACTGAGATTTCAAAGTGAATGTGGGTCTTATTTTCAGGTTGGGCGGCCGCCCAAGCAGAAGGGTCCGTCGCTGGACGATTCGGACGAGGACGATGGTCAGACACCCCGGAAGCCAGAGCCGCGCCGAACACGCGGGTCCGTGTCCCAGCCGCCGCCCGCAGAGTCCGAGCCCGCTGCTCGGGCGAGTCCCCGGGCAGCACCCCCACCCAGCCCGCCGCCGCCTGAGCCCCGGTCCCCGGCCAGCCCAGGGCCCGCCACCCGCAAACGCAGCGTCAGCGCTGTTGCAGACCCACCAGACGCCAGTCCGCCTCCCAGCAAACGGCGCAATGTGATGGAGTCTCCCCCCGGCTCCCCCGGCAGCCCGTACTCCCCGGCTGGCCCACGCTCCCCCGGCGGTGGCTACCGCTCCCCGCGGTCGCCCCGCTCCCCTGAAGACTTCACGGTGAAAGGCGAGAGTTTCCGAAAGTACCGAAGCTCGGGACTGTGCATGACTGACGCGGACACGACGTCAGCGGGAGAGTCGAGCGACACCAACTCGTCCGACACGTACACGAGTGACGACGAGTCGACGTCCGAAGACGACCGCGGTTCAGGTACTCACCACCACCTCCGGCACTCCAAACGAGGTGAGACAACGTCAAAACTCAACGTGTGGCTGACCTTTGCTGCTACCATGTGATCCGCCCCACACCATTCAATGTGCGCAGTCTGCTGATCCAATTCGCATGTTCACTCAAAAAATGCGATTGACGAGAAAAGGTATCGCCGCATCAAACCGGTTTGGCAGCCCACAAAGTTGTTTTGAGTTGGCCGGTGTTTGAAGCGCGGTCAGTTTCGCCATGAATTTCAAGACAAACGAACTCGAAACATACCTGGCAAGTTAGAAGTTATTGTGAAGGAATGGGAGGTGTTTGAGCGGAGCCGTCAGCAAACTGCGCACTCGTCCCCGTCCGGGTTCATGCATGCGGTATTCTCCTTGTTGCACGGGCTGTCGCAGGGCACCATTTTCTTTTTGTTCAGACCGAATCTGCCAAAAGTGGGGTTTCCAATTTGGGATGAAAAACAAAGAGAGAAGTTACACTTCGGTGCCACAACTGGTTTCAGGATTATTTTCTGTCCTTATGCACGGCTTGAGTGCTTTCAATGGCCATTTTACACCTTCCTTGGCACGTAGCCATGGTAGCAGACGCTTTTGGGGGAAAATCTTGCTTTGCTTTGTAGCTCGTGTGTTCCGTAGATGCACAGAGACCATGTGATCCCTGCACTCACAATCTCTTAGTGTTCGTGCATTGGGATCTATTTTCTTTGCCACCTGCGATTCTTGATGTGGGCTTCCCAGGTACAGTGAAACTTCTCTCTTTCACAATTTTGCAAATGGTACAAGTGCCCGTGGAAACAATCGAGCTCTTGGGTGGGTAAATTTTCGGTCTGTTCCACCGTTTTGGTTCTCACTTAGCTTGGTGCACAAACAAAAGTCAAACAGCTTTTGAAAAGTTTTTGCAACGAATACACTGAAGTAAGTTGAGTTTGTCTCTGTGAATGAAGTAAAGCAAGTGTTGAAAGAGAGAAGTCTTGCAGTGTCTCCTTTCCCCAACTTTCCAACTCATGTGCGAGGCTGTATGGTTGCAACTGTGTGCGCGGTGTGGTTGGGTACCGTGCGTGCGTGCGTGGCTGCTGCCATGGAGTCGAGCATGTTCTCAGTCGTGTTTTTGCTCAGTGTCTTTTTGCTTGGTTTCTCTTCTTCCAGCTTCCACTGTAGCATCCTCTAAGTCCGCCACAGCTGAAGCTCGTCCGTCGAAACGTCAAAGGCCCCACAGGAGAACACGATCTCAAGCGAAGGGTGATCTGGAGAAAAAGGAAAGCCACAAGTCCAGGACTAAGAACGCTTCGTTGGGCCAGACGACAGTTGAGGAGCAGCAAGCTTCGAGGTCGAGGCAAAAGGTCGAAAGTGACAGGGACAACCAACCTCGCAGTGCAAAGAGAGTCAAGTTCGACATGGAAAAAGGTCGCACAACAAGATCGTCTGACAGGGCGAAAGCTGCGGTGGATGGAGGTCTCGAGAAAACCAGCGCAACTCGCAACAAAAACAACGGGAAGAAGCAGTTGTCGCTTCTGGAGGCGTTCTCCAACGCGGGTGGAAGACGAGGTCCGCTGGTGCGGCTCACGCCGCTCAGTCCTGAGGAAATCCGCTCAGCCACAACAGCGAGGAGGGAACCGCCAGTGGTGGCAACCAGTTCGGCGAAAAGTGATGATTCAAGCCGCGTGACGCGCGCAACCCGCAGCGCTACGGAGACTCCCAAGAAGGAAGCAAAAACAAAGGTTGACAAGGAGACGAAAGAAAAGCCAGCCACGACGAACACCAAGTCAGCTGAAGCTCAAGATGATGTGGAAGCTGAAGATTCGGGCAAAAAGGGAGAGTTGAGGCTTGGGAACAAACAGACCTCAACTCCCAAGGGCAGAAAAGCGAAACAAGCGGTCAGCACACCATCGCGAAAACAAGTTCCCAAGAACCGACATTCGACGCCGAATGTCTCGACTCTGAAACAACCGACACTGGCTCAGTTCATGGGTCGCAGCGCTGCAGCTGACGAGACCAAAGCCGTGATCGTTGCCGACGGAGACGAGCCTGTAGCGAGTGATGAGAGCTGCACAAACGACAACGCAAGAGACACCGAGTCAATGGAGACACTGGACAATTCTGCGGGAAATGTGCCGGGAGACACGTCAGATGAACCAACGCGTTTTTCGTCTCCGACTCGTCACTCTCCGAGGCTAAAAGCGTTACCTCAACAACCAGGTTCAAAGGAGCCGGCTGCGCCTGTGTCGCCCCCACCTGAGACAAGCATTGAATGTTCACGTCACGAAGTCAAGCCTGGTGATACAAACAGTAGTCCTAAGACTAAGGTGTGCACTTGTCGTAAGGCTTCTGTGATAAACGGACGCCTGGTTGACGTCGGAGCAGCTTCGCGGCAGCCCGATGCGCGCAGTCCCGATTCGGCCACGAAGAAGCGACGCATCTGCGCCACCGTCACGCTATCCCCGCGCAAACTCTTCTCGGGCACCAAGTCCTCGTCACCTGGAAAATGGCGAAACGGATTTTCAGCAAAGAAGGCCAGGATCACTCCGCCGAAGTCACCGCACAGGACCTGTAGAAGTGAAGGCAACTCTCCGTTGAATGGGGCCGTTGATGTCTCAGCGCATCGCAGGACGTCGTTCGACGTGTGGAGGTCCGTGGCGTCGCCCGACAGCGACAGCGGCGTGAGCAGCTTCAGCGTGCGGGCGCGCAGACGGAACCGGACGGAGCCGAGCGCGTCAGAACTGGCGCGGATCTGCAAACAGGGCAGCGCGCTGTGGAAACACAGGATCGCCAAAGAGAATTTCACCACTGCCATGGCCAAAAACGCCGTATTCAAGATCGTGGAAGAATTACCCCGAAAATCTTCGACAAAAATTTCAGCTTCTTCCAACTTGGTAAAGAATGGCGTTCTGGCAACGAGAAATCCTTTTGAAAGTGACAGCACGTCGCCAGCAGACACCGAAAACGAAGAGAACCCCCTTACCTCCAATGCCACTACCAAGAACAGTCGTTCGGTAGAAGAAGGTGCGAACGTCGCCTGGTAGTTTGCCCGTTCCCGTTGCTTCTTGTTGTCTGTTTCTGTTAAGATTTGATAAAAAAAGAACAGAAAATGTTTTGAAAGATTCGAACTGCTAACTTCAATTCCCAAGTCTCCACAATCTGCCACTGTTTTCCGAAAAACTCAAAACCTTCTCCATTTGAGGATGCCAACAGTCAAGAGCACCTACAAACATTTTTGGCTCGTGTGAGACGGAAAACGAGGACAGGAGGAAAGTGGCGAAAAACGCTTTTTGTTCGTTTCGTTCGCGTTGACTGCTTCTCGTTGCTGCGGAAACTGGTGACGCGGGATACTCTGCGCACATATAGTGCACCCCAGTATTCTAGATACTTGACTAGTGACACGAGCCTGGAGTCAATCCTTGGTGATGATGACGTCATATTATCTCCAGCTGATGTGATTTCACGCTGTGATGACGACGCAGTGCTTCTGCTAACAGATAACATGTCCAAGTCACAAACATTGGCACCAGAAAACACCGACCAAACAATGCCGCCCCCTGGAACGAAGAAAATCGTGAAGCCACTACCGGAAAAGAAAACAAAAGAAGCGGGGTCTTTCTGTGGAAACAGCAGCATATACTCGGTCGCACTCAGGGTCAAAGGTCAGTCAGGTCATTGGCTGTCTTTGCTCCACCAAGACGAGTTTTGATTGTCTCACCTCTTCGGTGTGTTCGCGTTGATGACGTTACTGTGCAAACCAGCCGCTCTGTCCCTTTGCCTCAAAAATCATCGCAATCACAGGATTTTTTCTGCACTGAGAGCAAAAGCCAATTGCAGGGAGTCAAGACAGTAAATGTGCTTCATTGTGTGGCAGGACCTGTCCCCAAGTTTTCCTAAAGAATGTGTTCGTGTATTCCTTCAGTTGTTTTTGTGGGCTTTTTACCTGACCGACAACAGTCACCAACAGTTTTGTTGGCCCTCGTTTCATTCATTTCAGTTTTGTTTCTGTGTTGTCCAGTGTCTGGAGAGTGACTCAGAAATTTCCCAGTGAGATGATCCGTAGACAGTTGCCCCCAACCCGTAGCTTTTGAGTAGTTTCCCTTGCAACATGTCCATTTGTCTCGAGACGGATCCACTTTGTGTTGGAGGTCCACCTCCCCAACGAAACTAGCGTCTAACAGTTTTGGCATTCTGCTCAGTCGCCGACGAAAGAACACCATGCTAATCCTTTGGCTTTATTTCATGAACGCATAAAAGGACAGAGTGGCTGGCTTGTAAGTTACCCTTCACATTGTTAACGTGTTTGTGTTTGCATGTCGCACTTTTTTGTGTGCCCTTCAGTCACCAGTGCCTACGTTACACAGACATTCGAAGGTAACTGCGCTGAAATTCTCAGTATTGCGTGTGAGTGTGTGTGCGCGCGCGTGTACGTGTGTGTGTGTGTTGAGTGGGACTGCAGCGGACGTCGTGTGACTGTCGGATGAGGCACAGTACATTGAAATTATTTGTGTTGTGTCGACAGTATAAAGATGCAAGTGTAACTTTGTTTGCGTTTTTCTCATCTGTTAATTGCATTTTACCAACTAAATATGTGCACGTGGTTGGTCCATTTCTGGAGTTTTCAGGAAGTATGTGCGAAGCTGAGTGTTGACCAGGTTTTGCCTTTTCGTTTTCCGTTTCAAAATTACCAACGACTCAGTTTGGACAGAGCACGCGGAGATTCAAATTTATCAGTTGAAACTGAAATCTTGTGCAATACTGACGTGTGGTTGCCTTTGCCTTTAAACAGCATGGATTTGCTTTGAATTTTAAGGCTTTTGGTCTCGCGCTAGATCTTTAGTGTTTCACGGGGAAGAGTTGCCAAAGGGGACTCTTGTGGGGAGTTTACATATCAACGACCCCGCTTCAACAATTGACACTTGCAGTGAAGCTGCAATCGCCGTACTTTTTCGGTGTTGTCAACAACGAGCACAGCTTGGTTTGTTGGGAGACTGTCACAGTGCGGTACGTGCGTCTTGAGCTGTGTAACTCTGTTGGCGGTGCCTTGCAGCGAGGACTTCGCGGCGGAGCTACAGTAGTGACTCGGGCGATGACGACACTATTCCCCTGGAGCCGCTGGATCTGGTCTGGGCCAAATGCCGGGGCTACCCGTGGTACCCGGCGCTGGTGAGTACCCAAATTTTACGTACCGATCCTGAACATTTCGACATCGTGCGACTGATGTCTGGTTGGGTTTAGAAATCTCTGGCGGGGTGCACAATTTCTGCTGAGCCTTTCCACAGCTGTGAAAATTTTTTCTCACAGATAATCAATCCCAAGATGCCAAAGACGGGTTATTTCCACAACGGCGTGCCGATCCCGGTGCCTCCCGAGGACGTGCTGCAGCTGCAGAACAAACACAGCGACTTCGTCTACCTCGTCCTCTTCTTCGACACCAAGCGAACCTGGTACGTACCGAATGTACAGCGAACGTGTGTGGTGGGACGGTGTGTGTCACCGACGGGACGGGTGGGGCACCGACGATCTGGAGGAGATGGTTCAGCACATATGAGAGATGGGAGGAAAGGGGCGTTTCTGGTTTTCCCATGCTTCTGTCGCCATGGAAGTGCGGTCGCCAGTGTCGGGACGGTGATTACACCGGTGACTTCCACACACGGGGCTTGTGTCAAGCTTCGCGAATCACGGTATTCAAGACAATGCATGGCTCACGCACAAAGACAAATCGAAATCCGCTGGTCCTTGCTCGCACAACAGGGTGTTCCGCCTGTTTCTACCGTCAAGCCCGCGGTTTGCGTGTTCCGCGGGCTTGGTACAAACACAGCTGGGTCTCTGAACGGGTGAGGGGTCTGGCAGTTGCACAAGGTCAGGTCCCACCCAGGAGCTGATTATTTTATGTAACTGCTGGACTGACCTGCCCCTCCCCACGCCGCAGGCTGGTAGCACCAGGTCAGGTCCCACCAGGACTGTTCAGCGTAAAACCGCGGGCTTTCTGGGCGCAGCCTTCCTTGTGTTCCATCATATTCGAACAGTTTCCGAAATTCTGAACGAAACATCTGCAACTCGGGCTCGCCCAAATTATCGATTTCGTCGTGGTCGCTCGCGCAGTAGATGTGTAATTTTGGTGCTTGGGGATAACATGTGAATAGTTTTCTCTTTGTGCTCCTTTCTTCAAAATTTCACGACCAGGGTCATTGTCTTTCTCCGACTGTTGCGTAAAATTGTTGCAAAAGGAGCACAAGGCCGGAATATTCTTTGCGTAGACACTTTGTAGCAGAAGAATTCACTGTTTCTATGCATTCTTCTTTTCTCACTCATAAGGTCCACATGGTGAGTTGACTAATTTCTACCGCTGTGCTGGTGCGAGGGCAGTCAGGGAGCTCACGGGACGAGCAAAACACGCCGTTCTCTTCGTGCGGGATGTGGCCGACACGCACACGCAATGCCAGGAAACAAGAGTGCTTGAGAAAACGTGGTGTTGGTTGTTTGGCAGCGTTCAATTTTCACGGTGTGCACAGGGATCAAGCCGGAGCACTGGCATATCAACCTGTTCGAAACTCCCATTTTATTCAGCAGTGTTTCTCCAAAAAGTGCACAAAGGTGTGGGTGGTTTCAGTATGTACGAACGTGAGAATAGAACGCTGCCAGCCGGGGAGGGGAGGGCTGTGACTGCGTGTTTTGTGTGTTCGTTGAGGGAACTTGTGAGAGTTGTCATGTTTGTCCCGAAGCGTGACCAGAACCAGTGATTTCCTGACTGTTCACCTCCAGTGTGAGTGACTTTGCCTTTCCTTGTTGTATTTCAATTTCGCGAACACAATTGACAAGCTTTCCATCTCTGTGCCTCTTGAAACGAGCAAGTCGATTGGCGGGACTTGCCGTGTGTGTGTTACTGTTAAGGTGGAGCGAGTCACAGGGATGTTTTTCGGATTTCGCTTTTTCACCTGTAATTCCTGGCCACAGTGTGTCCCCTCATTTTTCGTTCGTGCGTACCCGCCGCACGGTTTGTTCGAAGAAATGTACGAAACGCCTCACTTGCAATTACACTTCGAAAAAAGTTTTCCTGGCGTAAAAGTGAACAAACCGGGCAGGGATGGATGTGTCATTGTTGTCATTTGACTCCCCAACCTGTACACGAGATATTTTTTTGGGCCGGGGGGGGGGCTATTGTTGTCAGTGACATGGAACCAAACGTGTTTGCAGCCAGAGTGCGATTTCTTTTTTCCAATCCAAATTCGTGCGACAAGCTGTAATTGACCTGAGGGTCGCACAAAAGTAACAGTCGCGCGGAACATTCGGGACGTGCTGATTCACGCGTCACTGCAGCATACAGCTGATCGTTGCTGGTCTCCTTGAATTGCAGGCAGTGGTTGCCGCGCAACAAGCTGGAGCCGCTCGGCGTCGACTCGGGGCTCGACCGCGCCAAGCTGCTCGAGAACAAGAAGCCGAACGTGCGCAAGGCGGTGCGCAAAGCGTACGAGAAGGCCATCATGCACCGCTGCCGCGTGACGGGCGAGCCGAACCCGCTGTCCGGAGAGTCGGGCACCGACGAGTGAGCGCCGCCCGCTGCTGAGGAGCCGCCGCAGGTGAACAGTGCAAGGCCGCTTTCTGCAAGGACAGGTCCGGTTGTGGTGGAAGGTGACCTTGTGAGCAGGTCGCCCACGGAAACTCCTCCAGGTGCGCGACTTGCAGGACGAGTGATGCAATTACCAAGTCGCTGTGGACATTCATTTGGCTGAAGTGTCGTCGTTCTCGGAGTGATGACCAGTTTAGGAAATTGACAAGGTGGCAGTGATGAGTTGTGGAAATAACTTGAAAGGGGTCAAGGGAAACGTGTTGTGGCAAGTCAGACGTCTCCGCCAGTTTGTTCTTGGATCATTTTGTTGCCATGATGAGTGTCCTGTCTGTGCGAGCGTGTTTCTGTTGGCTTTGTCCCGTTATGCTCGCAAGTACAGAATTGGTGTTTGGAACGAAAGACACTCGTTGATCTGATTGATTTCAAAACGTGAGAAGTCTTCTCTTTGGCTTGTTGCCAGTGAGTTCGAGTAAAAAACAGATCTTGTGAGGTGGTGTTTTCACGAGCTCTTCTTTGTTTCTGTACGTGAATGTACATACTATTTGCACGTTTTACTGACGCATGCGTGTTTTATTTATGGTCCACAAAGTCATGGACAGCATTGCAAACTGCGATGCGCATTTCAGATTTTGGGCAGAAATATGGTTCACCGTTTCCAGACCAGCGACACAAATTCAGTCAGTTGCATTTCATCTCACCCAGTTACTTCACAATCAGTTCAACCGCGCAACAGGGTTTGAGAGGAGGAATGAGCTGTTCCTCCCAAATATATATGTGCTGAGAGTGAATGTGAAGTGAGGCTGCTTACTTCTTCACGATCCGTTCCTCACTTTCACCGCTGATTGGCACCGACGACGCTGAATCGTTTGTCAACGTTGCTATTTATTTACACCGCGCAGTGTGACTTGCGAGACAGTTGGAGCTGCGAACGGCAGCACTCAGTCAGAATGCGTTGTTACGCGTGTAAATACAAAAGTGGACAGACTTTGTATTTATTGAACAGGAAGTGCGGCATTTCCACGTGTGCGTTGAGGTTGTGTAGATCGTGTGTGTGGATGTTTGTTTGCGTTGACTCGAAAGTAGAGAAAAGCTGGAGAGAGGTTCAATATGCTCCTGGCGGCTCGTTCTTTCCGAAACTTGGCGTGTGCATTCTGCGTTTGCGACGCAGTTTCTTCTGACTGGCTGCGGATTTGCGTGATTGTGAAAACCAGCGTCGGTGTGTGTGTCGCGAACGTGGAAATGCGAAGCCAGCCCGAGCTGCAGGGCGATTGTCGTGATTCATTCCTTCTTTCGTTTGGATTCGCCTGCATCGGTACTTCTCTTTTCAGTGACTACATGAAACACTGAAATTCGTTTAAAGTTGTTGTTGGATTGGAATTCGTAACAGTTCAGTGGTTCTTCAATTTTTAGGCACTTCGTGTGTTTGCAAGTTGTGCGAGTGTCAGTGTAACTGATGGAAGTGCACGCGTGAAAAGGCAGTTTTCGCAAAAGCCAAAACGGAGTCGTTTCTCAAGGAATTCACCATGAAACGCGATTCCGACCAGTGATCTGTTGATTATTGTGTTCGAAAAGTGCTTTGTTGTCTCTCTTTTCTTCAAAATGACGCACTCGTTTTCGCTTTTGCTGAAACTGCCCAATCTGTCGCTGTTCACGAGAAAAATAAATTGTTACAATAACAATGTGAGAAGTTCTTTTCGTGATCATTGTTCACAAGAGGAAGATCGACAAATCGTAAGAATCAGGGTCAGGGTGGAGCTGTGCTGCACGCAAATCTGAAGCAGTGAAATGTGATGCCTGAAATTGAACCAACATCATTTGCGGGTGTGCTGGCTTTGAAGCGAGATTGTTCAGTGGGCACCCGCACCTGGTGGACGTCCGTCTCCTCAGTTGCGTGTTTTGTTGACGTGTGCACTGACATGACACGTTTTCATTCTGAAGAGCTCGATGGTGCAGAGAATTTTGATTCAATGATCTCAAAGAGTCCACGCAGGCACTCGGTGAACTGAAGCAACTTCCAAAACTCGGGTGTCTGAACTGTCTGATCTTCCATTGGAAACACTGGTTGGTGCTGAGATAATCCTGCAGTTGCCGGACTCCTGTTCAAACCATGCAGAGCTGCAGCCTGGATCCTTCGCGGATGTCTTCAGATAAAACAGCAGAAGTTCTAACATCTTGTGTGCTCCGTAGAATGAAGCAGATTGCTCCAGAGTCCAAAAGTGGTTTTCCGAGAATGGCTTCGGCCTCGAGAAAAACATTCACGCCCACGAAGACCCAACCCCATTTCCACGCCCGACTCGCCTTTTGGTGGGCGTCCACTACATGTGTGCAAAGTGTCTCAACCTTCCGACGTTTGGGGTTTCTCCCGTGCAGATTCAAAAGTTGAGTCTGAAGGTTTTGTTGCCATCAATTCCTGGAGACATTTTGTTCAGGGATCAATGACAAGAACAACCTGTGACAAACAACAAACATTTATCGGGGGAAAATAACTTTCAGGTTGTTGCCAACAAGGCCACAATCCCCCTTTGTTTTGCCTCTGAGGGTCAGACCAAGGCTGGCCTGGCCCCCTGTTGTTTTTCCCCGGTCCTGGAACTGCTGGAGGAAATGTGTCAGCCCACTGTGTCCCAAGTTCAGTCCGACCCAACCGATACACCATGTAAAATCAAAGGTCTTAGCGATTGAGCCTCTATGTCCCATATCCTGTCCCACGCAGGGCATTCTGTCGCGCCAATCTCCGCAACTTACAGAAAGAGCTTTGATCTTTGATGCTTTGGAATCATCTGAAGCTGTTGGCTTTCACAGCGAACATTTTGTTTGCCACAGAGAATCTCTGCCACGGAATAAGACTGTTGCCATGGGAAATGTGTGAATGATATATTGGCATCCCATTTGGAGTTTGGAATAATCTTGTCACCTGAACACAAAACAACGCCACGTTCCGGAGTCATCCACCGTCATGCATGCAGTCGCCTTGCCTTGCATGCGCACTGATTCTCATTGCGATATGAAGCGGTCGTGGGCACAAGTGGCTTTACGTACCTTCAGACAGGTTGCCCTTGTGCTGGATAAACTTGATCACCCCCGGTCTGCTTGGCTGACCACCAGGACAGAGTCGTTCATGCGCTTTTCCCGTTTTCCGACGCAGCGAATTTCGGCAATACTGAATGGATTGCGTTCCTGAAGACATGAGTAACAGAGGAACCTTGAGCTTGGGTTACACATGTGGCTTCAAAAGGTAAAGTGCGTTCTTTGAAACCATCTCGTATTGGCCCTGTCCGGATTAAAGTTCGTTGCTTCTGGGGCATTGTGTCACTGAGGACACCACGCGATGAAAGAATCTATCCTGGTTGCAAGCAGCTCTCCACGGGCTATATTCTCCAAAGAATGCTTCCCTGGCCGTTGCATTCGTCTCCTGTAACAAAAGCATGGATGTGATTTCCGGATCGCAAATATCTCAAAACATGTCAAAGCAAATAAGAGCTGAAGCAAAATTTAATTCAGTTAAGCATTTGGTAATTTTGGCGTTCCATGGAGAAGAGTCCAACAGAAAATGAAGAAGAACGTCCAACCTGGCCAGTAACTGAGTTTGGCATCTCTCTTACTCACAAGGGGACAGAAGAGACAGCTTGAAGGAGCAGAATCTCTGAGATCGGGATTTATCGCAAAGGAAGCTTGCGTGTGGAAGCCAGTGTCTGGGATCAATGTCATGAACTGCATGCAGTCGGCCTGTGGAGCTGCGTTTGAACCTCGCCAACACACACACCGATGACACACCGGAGAAAAACACTGGAATCAAGGCCGTTTAAAAACGTATCCAAGCCATCGTCTGGACTTCGTTGTTCCAAGCAAACAACATGTCTGTGCAATTGAACGATTCCGTAAAGGTTGCGAATACCACAGAAAAAGAGGCGGGTGAGGAGGGTGACGGTGGAGTGAGCCGCTCGGTACGACTCGCGCTCTTCACCGTCGTCACCGTCGTCGTCATCGTCGGGTTCATTGGCAACGGCCTCGTCATATACATGGCGTTTGCCTGTAAAAAATTCAGAGTTCTCAGCACCAGCGTCTACCTGTCAGCGCTCGCTTTCAGTGATATTCTTCAAGTTTTCACGGGAACTTTTACTTTGAATGTTCTGGCTTCGGATCTGTGGATCGGATTCAACTTGAGAGCGTACAGCCTGGGGGCGTGTGTTGCTTGTGAATTTATAATTTACACCGTGTCAAAGATAAGTTCATGGTGCGTGGTGGCCATCACTTTGGAGAGGCTTTTTGTCATTTTGAAACCACACAAGTGAGTACGTTTGAGTCTTTTGTCTCATGTCGTCTTCGTTGCCTTGCACACCTGTAGTTGCATTGAATGTGAAATTCTGCACGACGAAGGAACAGAGCTTCGTGTTCACTTTTTCTTTGCAGAGCCAAAATTTTGATGACCAAACGAACAGCCTACATTGTTGTGGCTGTGATCTGCATCTTCTGCTGGGCTCTGCACAGCCACGCTCTGTTCACCTACGAGATGCGCACAGATCCCAACTCAACGGAGCAGTATTGCACCATTCAAGACAGATATGCGTTTTTGGAAAGCGACGTGTTGCCTTGGTTTGAACTCGTGTTTTACGCGTCTGTACCTTCCTTTTTAATAATCTCTGGAAACATTGTTATCATATTCAAAGTGTTTGAGAGCAGAAGATTGAGACAGCAGCAGGGCACAGAAGCTGACAAGAATGTCTACAGAATCATTCCGATGCTTCTTCTCGTTTCTACTGTCTACGTTATTTGCTCCTGGCCAGTCACAATGGTGTTTTTCTGTGAGTGTGACAGGTTCCTTCAATTATCATCTGAATGGAGCAGATGGTTTGAATTTCGACGCCTCCGAACAAGAAACGGCAGAAAATGCCTTTCACCAGATCCGCTCCATTTTGTCAATGATTATTTTGATGTTTCTGTTTCCGTCGCAGTTGTTCCCTGGTCAGCTTCAACCGCCGACCTGGGCGCCAGCGTTCCCTGGACCGCGTCCATGATTCTCGTCACGTTTAACCACTCCGCCAACTTCTTCCTCTACTTGGTCAGTGGACAACAGTTTCGCCAATGGTTTCTGGAAGCGACATGTTGCTGTGTCACCAAAGAAGAACGAGAGGACGGGAGTGTCACACTCAGTACAACACAGGTAAACACCTCCGTTTCGTATCGGTTCTCGTTCAGCTTCATTGTTGCGTGGTCTTCCAAGTTCGTTTTTGAGTGTAAATTTTACTCAAATTTGTTGGTTCGTTGGTTGGTTTCCAGGATGAAAGAGTTTAGCGGAAGTCGGGAGGTGACAAGGACTCCAAAAATGCCTTCACTTTTGCTGCACGGAGCGTGACATAGCATTGAACATTTTTATTGGACCGGCAAAGGCAGACAAGTTTCTTCGCTGTGCAGAGGACGACGGGACGTGACATTTCTTCAGCATTCGGAGCGATTCGGAAAGGATACCTGCCAACAAGAAATCTGTTTGAGATGCGGCTGTCTCTGTCAGATCGATTCGGCCTCTGAATGTTTGCCTGTTTTATGGCACATTTTTATTTTGACGTGTTGTCGATTTGTCGAAACATGTTTCGTAAAGGATCCGTGTGCTCTCGCTAATGAGGCCTTGTGACACTCATTGTGTTCTTTTGATCAAATCCTTCACCTGACGGGGCGTTGTTTGACCCAGCAACCAGCTCGAAGTGCGACGTGAACAAAACAAGTCTGTCATTTTCACCGCAAGTCAATTGATGTCACACGACAAGATCTTCTCGTATTTTCTGCCAGGTTCATGAGTTTAATATTTTTGTTTTCTGGATTTCTACGAGTTGAAATATTTCCTCAACCCTGGATCTGCCAGGCAGTCATGTTTTTGCTCACACTGGAACTGTGGCTGCGAAAATGTCTGAGCCAAACAGCTGTGTTTACGTGAGCCACAACACGGAATATTCCAATCAGACTCAAATTTACGCCAAAGCAGATTGACTCTTGTGTCTTCAGTAGCACTGAGGAAATTTGATCTTCTTTGGGGAAGGACCAGTGACAGGCAGGCGTACAGAATCCAAATGGAGGAGACACGTTTTGTGTTCGTTGACGGGCAGCTGTCTGTCTGTCTGTCTGTCTGTCTGTCTGTCTGTCTGTCTGTCTGTCAACTCCACACCAGATCCCCTCGAATGCCCCACGAGGACCGCCCTCATGGAATCCATCGGAACATTTCCCTTCTGATGTTTTAGCTCGCGTCACCCCGTGCCTATTTTTTAAGTTCAAAGAAAAAAACGTGCCGTCAGCAAGAATCGGCTAAACTTCGAAGAGCTAGTACACTCAACAGCACGAGCTGCTTTGCCTATTTGACCATCGAGTCAAAATTGAGGAGGTGGTATGGAACCGAGCAGGATGGACAACGGCATTGAGCGGACCGGATTGAAAATCTCCAAGTCGCCAGTGCGTTAAACAGGAGGGAACAAGGGTCCGTAGGGTGTATTGTTGTGAAACATTGACGTGCTGCCCACTGAGGAGATTCTCGTCAATTGTACTGTCTCGGCGGCATAACCAAAAAAGTTTGTGGCCTCTGGCCGGTACAGGGCCGAGAATTCCAGGACCTGCTGTTGCTGCTGTCTTTTGGTGTTTCTTGGTTGAGTTCAACTGGATCGCTCTGGCACAGTCTTGCAAGTGTTGCAAGTGTTGGTACCCTTGCAATGGCTCTCGTATCGTGCCTGCAGTGTTGATTTTATCCTTCTCAGAACCATTTCAGTGCAATGTTGATCTGTAGCGAGCAAAAGCTTGTCTCTTGTGTCACTGTCCGCAGTTCATTTGATCACTGTTCCTGACATGAACACACACACACACACACACTCACTCTCTCACTCTCTCTCTCTCTCTCTCTCTCTCTCTCTCTCTCTCTCTCTCTCTTTCTCTCTCTCTAACTCTCTCACTCTTTCACTCACTCACTCACTCACTCACTCATTCACTCATCCTCTCTCTCACTCACTCTCTCTGTCTCTCTCTCCTCAAAATTGTGGTGAACAGCTTTGCACCATGTCGATGAAGTTGTGTGTGAGGCAGTTAAGGACAGCTTCAGTCTGAAAAATTCAAACACATTCGTGCAGGACTGTGAGAACAAAACCGCCACAGAACACATTCTCTGTTTTGAATTCCAATTCTGATTCCTGAAAAAAGGCTCTGGGTCTCCCCAGCAATGTTTCTCCCGGCGCGTGTCGATCGTGTTCTCTTTTCTTATTGCGTGATTTTTTTTTGCAGTGTGAACAGAGTTCCACAACTTCTTTTTCGTGAAGTAATTTTGCAAAATCTTCTGCACCTGGCCAGCCTTCTGCCTTGTAGGCTGACAGCAGCAGTTTTTGGCGTTTTCTTCATTTGCCTGTGTGTGGGATGGTCCCATTATCCGATGGTCTGCATTTGCCGCATTCGTTGATTTTCACTGCAAAGTGCTCAAGGGTGTGAATCTCTGCGAAGATGGACGACGTTGTGATGTTCGACTACCCCACCGGTCAATCAATTTGGTTCTGTTGCTCTTGCATTGAACCCTGCTTTCTCGGCGCTTTGCTGTATGACATGAAAACCCACTTGCCATTGGACCAGACTTCGCGGGTGGGAGCACTTACTATTGGCTGAGTGTTTCAAGGCACAGCCACTTGATGTTGCATTCCGACGATACATACACCCTGCATACCCAATTTAACACACGCACGGGAACCCCGAAACTCAGTCCTGAGCGAACATCAGGGTTAGTAAGGTGGAAGAAATCTGCCGAACATTTGTCATGAAAAACAATTCAACGTCAACAACCAACAAACATTCTGGACACAGCGAACAGCCAAGTTTGCAGACGAAAGCACAGAAACAGTTGTGTTTCACTGGTGTGACAGTGAGAACTAGATTTCAAAGAAGCTGTCTTCAGCTGCAGGACTGACCGAAAGTGGCTCCAGAAGAGCGCGTCGGCTGCACGATGAGTCATGGGGACTTTAACTGTGAGAAGCAGCCTCATCGCCGTTGACCAAAAGGCTTCAAGGTTCTTGCCACTTTCAGGCTCGTTTCACTCGTCTTCAAATTAAAATTGGAATGACCCGCAAGGATTGGGCGTCAAGAAAGCCTTTTTCAACACAAATTAAAAACAAAACTCCGGACACTATTTTGAGCAAACACTGGATCTGCGATGCAGTGGACACCGGTGCGACTGAAGTGCGTGTTCCTGGTGTTGCTTCACCTGCACGTTGGACCGGCGGCTGTCCGTGGCTGCATCCTGCTCCTCAACGGCTGGGAGCCACTGAGCCTCGGCGAGCGCGCTGCCCTCGCTCCCGTGGTCGCGGCCGGCTACGTGCGGCAGGTGCTTCCCGCGTCCTCCTGGACCCCGCCGGCGGAGGAGAGCGAGGGAGCGCCCGGGAACACCGGGGGCCCACCCGGGGAGAACATTGCTCCCAACACTTACAGCGCAGAGATAGCGCTGATTGAGATCTATAAGGGAGAGGAGGTTGTCAAAAATCTCTCAGGTGTGTATTTCAACACGTGTTGATATTTATCTACGAGCAATCGCTCGACACAACCTGGTTAAAACGTGCAGGTTCACTTTTTGTGGATTTGGCAAAATTGTCAAGCGAAAAAATGCAATCTTTGTGTTTGTTTGGCTCATTTTATTGCACGAAGCATGCAGACGTGTTTGGCACCCAAAAAAGTGCCCGTAAGCGCCAAAATCTGCTTGTGCGTCCGAATGTGTTGGCGACACCTGCCACTCACTTGCTTCCTGACCCGGCTGCAGGAACGTACAACCCTGCACTTCGGGACTCGTACCACATCAGCAACTTCGGGGACTCGGTGATGTGCTACTCGGACGTGGCGCCGCACGAGACGTACCTGCTCTTCCTCACCGAGTTCGAAGGCGCCCTCAGCGCCAGGTACGACGACATCTTCGGCGCCGCCGCCGCCTTCAACGACAAGAACGAACTGGAGGTCCTGGCGTCCTTGGGTGAGTCTCGGTTTCATGTCCTGCAAAATCATCCATGCTACCTCTCCCTCTTGTTTTCTCTTGTGGGGAGGTGAGTTGAGAACAAGCATCTGACCAGGGAACCACCTTTAACTCTGTGACCACACCCCAAAGAGCAGCCAAAACTGGAAAGTAACCACTCTTCCCCATTTAACCACACAGAAAAATAGGACCCATGCTCCTTCAACATCAAGCGAGTTGGAACTCTTTGAAGAACACCATCTTCTCAGCAGTGAGAGTTACAAGGCACAGTCCCAGCCTCTTGGAGAGCTAAAAGGAATTGTGACTCTTGACTTCGCACTGTTCGCAAAAGCACAAACTGTCTCTCTACCAGTAGGGTTTTTTTTTCCCTTGCTCACTACCACACTGGACTCAAAATTCATAGAATGTACTCAGCTCCATCCCTGTGAATGTCCACACGGACAGTTTGTCCTTCGGGGAGGTCATTCAGGAAACGCACAAATTTTAGAATTGCAGTCGAGGAGCAAGCATCACTCTTGAGAACTTTTTGTTCCTGTGTTTCTGGTTCTTTCACTTCATCAGCATTAGAGTGGTTCATCAAAGGCAAAATGTTTCTTTCCTGCATGTCAAACTTGGGACCAGCCCTCTCGCAACCAAATCGTGGATCTGCCACCAAAGCGTTTTGTGAGAGACGACTTCACCTAATCAAGGGAACATAATTCGTGAGTGCACTCCAAAACCAACAAGCACCCGACAGGAAAGAATCTGTGTTTGTGCGTGCAAGTGGCAATGTATTGAGTGCACCGTGTATCTGTGTGTTCCATGCAGTACAAACACAAATAATCATAATACAAATATAAACAATCTCGAAGGAGTATGAAACACTGTTGTTGGTATCCCTTTGTTTGTAAGTGGATCTGCACATTGTTTCCTCGGGCAGATAGAGCTGGTGTCTTTTTACAGCACTTAGTGCAGGACATGAGCCGTGTTCGCGTGAGACATGCCACTCGCTTTTTGATACCATACCGTCTCATGCAAAAGACGCACTCATATCTAAGACGCACCCCAAGTTTTGATTGACCAAACTGGATGTTTTCAACATATTTGTGTCTAAGATGCACCCAAAGTTCAGCTTTCCTCATGTATTTTCGAAGTCCATCGACTGAGCTCAAACTCCCTAAAAATTTTGAGCTATCATCACTGTCTCCAAACGAGAAGCAGTGCTCAAGGCAACTGCAGTGCGAAGTCCCTTGCAGTGTTGCAGTGGCATTAATGTCATCAATTCTTCCTTGTTTATCAATTCTTCCTGGTCCTCCTTGTCCTCCATCAGCCATGCTGTCTTCTGCGGGTGGGGGCTGGCCGCGGGGGGGTCTAGCCATGGGGGGTCTGGCTGGGGGGAGTGGCTGCTGGGGGGGGGGTCTGGCCATGGGGGGGGGGTCTGGCCACGGGGGGGGGGGGGCAGGGGACATTTTGGTCCAGCTGCCATATAATGCATTACCACATGGTGCTTCGCCCTAAAGGGACTTCGCACAATAATTCTTCTGTCTGTGCCCAAGTTGAGGGTCTCAGACGAATCTTCAGAAGAAGAGTCTTTTTTTTCTGCACTGAATTATTTTTTCTCCCTTTGTATCTCTAAAAATCTAAACATACTCAAGTATAACTTTGATGTCTGATGATTTTGGGGCAAAACAGTGCGTCTCATACACGAGACGGTACGGTACGTACTCGTACATCGAGCGGCGACCAGGCAAAAGCAGTTCCACTTTTGTGTTCTCTGCCGAGAAAGGGCGAAATGATTTCAATTCGTCGTGTCAGAAACAGCGAACCTGCAAGGTGTAAAATCTTCACATTCTCTGAGAAACATCAAAATGCAACAACACGGAAGAAAAGACATCGAAGACAATTGCAGAAACAAAAAAAGTTGCCAGTTTCACTTGGTTTGTAATTTCCCAGATGTGAAGATTCATTAACCGCAAAGAATTTCAATCGACATCAAGTATTTCAAACAACTACTTCCTCTTCCACACAAAAATATTGCCGTCTGTTTGCCTTGTTTGTGCTGCTTTTGGATGCTGTGTGACCAAAATTGAACCAAAATGCACTCTTCTTGTTCATATTTCTGTGCAGTTCTCAATTATGTCTGCACTCAAATTGCTCTCCGTGGTCTTTCATTCAGAGCTCAGGCCATTTTTGTTCACCAATTTTCTTGTCAACTGCTATCATATTTTCCGATCTTGACAGGACATGATTTGGCAAGGCGTTCTTTGATCTAAATTTGAGGGATTTTTTCACCTTTGTGATATTTTGAGATTCTTATCTTTGGGAAATGTCCACTTCTATTTCAATTTACAAATCACTGCAGATGCTTATCTGCAAAACCCGTGGTCTGATACAATAATCGAACACTTTGTGGTGGTTTGGCGAAAGAAGTGTTCAGTGCCCTTATCAAATATGAAGACATTTTATTAGAAATCATGAAAACTTTTTTCGTCACCAGGCACGCGATCGTTGGCATCCTTCCTTCGTCTGCCTTCGGCTGAGAATCCAAAACCTCAGAGAGAAAGCTCAAAACAAAACGTTTGTGTGAAATCAGTCCGAATCTGTGGGCCTTCGGGATTTTTAGAGAGTTGCAAAACTCAATTGTGTTTTGAAGGAATGTTCTTGGACGTCTTCAAGAGGCGGAATTGTGGTTGAAACAGGTTGGAAATTGCAGGAACTTTGTGAGAGAACACCTGCTACTCTCAGGTTTCCTTTGGAATGATAGCATGGATGTTTGATTCTAAACTTTCGGGACATCTTAGCATTTCCTTTAATGCAAAAATTGTTGCCTGTCACACCCATCTGCCTGGCTTTTTGAAATGTATCCACAGTCAAAATACAGTTCTGCCTGCAAATTTGAATAAGATGTCATTCTTGCGGCATTGCTGCAGAACGGCGCACGAAACACACACCATGCATTGAACTGGCTCAAATTTGTCACTGTGGGTCCTGTCTGACCAAGGAGCTAATTTTTCAAATGACATGTTTTCATTGGAAGATTGAGAACTGAGGTCCCAGGGGTCAGGGAGTGCACCCATTTGATGTGATTGTGGAAGTTTTCAACTTGTTCAGTGGTCGTTTTGTTGTGCGTGGTCTGCGTGGAAGGAAAATCTGAGAAACACCAACGTCGTGCAGAAGGATTCAGCTGCAGATGTGTGCTTCGTTCTTGTGTTCACTGAAGAATCTGAGCAGAGTCGTGGGATTCTGAGACTGAATCTACAGGAAGCACACCCTTTTGTGAGCTCGAACCATGGAGCCAACGTCACGTTTAGGGGGCTGATGGCTGAGAAAGGCCACAATAGTCAAAATGTCCACTGGGGTTACACTCTGTCGGGGCATGAAATCATGCTCTCAGACAAACGATAAAGACCCCAGGACCTGTTGGCTGATTGGTCTCTGGGAGGATGAACCCCAGTGAGGGTCTTCAGATTCCTTTGTAACTTGCACAATGGCTGCCCGTGGAGTTAATGATCTCAGGGTCAATTTGACACCAGTGTGTCACACGAGGTGAAAGAGCAGAACGTTGTTGCGTCCAAATGCAGAGGTTTTTGGACAGCAAGGTTCCGCTTTAGGTGTACCGGTGGTGTTTCTGCAGCACTGGAGAAAAATACCAGGGACCCTTGAGCAGCCAAACCTGTAACACAGTGATGCAGACCAGGGAGGTATTTCTCCAAGTTCAGGATTGGCTTGACCATTTCTCCAAAGTAGAAAGTGGTCGAAGATTTATGAACAAAATTTCCTTCATTTTGTTCTCAAGTTCGAAGTGTGCATACCAAGAACAACATTTTCGATAAATTCTTGACTTGAGAACAAAACGTTTTGTTTGGGGGAGGGCTGTCCTAACTTGCGAGCACTATTTGTTCTCGTCTTCAATGGAGAATCGTCCTGTTGACTTCAGTCTCAGAATCCAGAAGGCATCAAGAACACAAACTCAATTTCCTCAAGTCAGTCCAGATTATGGATCAGAGGCACAAGAAGAAACACACAAAGGAAACTGGGGGAATATTTCAAGAACATTTACAGCGACCACAAGACTCAACCATCCCTCCCGAAACCCCATACACGCCAATAAAAGAGGCGAGTTCACGAACCGTGTACAATTGCAGACGGTCCACCCCGTCACATCACGCTGAGCTAATTCAACCTGATAATATAATTACATATCTTCGGGTTTGCAAAACACACAGCTATTTTCATGCATTTGAACGCACCGTGGGTCGAGCACCTCAACCTGCGAGAACGTGCGTTTGAGGAGTGGGACCTAGAAGGCGGGATATGGCTTGTGCGCGTGTGTGTGTGTGTGCTCGAGTGTGTGTGTGTGTGTGTGTGTGTGTATGCGCATACGCGCGCTCCAACGTGTGGAGCAGTTGTCGTTTCGAGAGTTTCACTGAAGGCAAATCCAGACGCAGGTTGGTTCTTTTTCTCTTGCTTGTTCCGAAGTCAGGGTTGCACAGAGCAGTTCACCAAAACAGCGCACAGTTCAGTTTTCAAGGCAACAACAGATTTGATGAACACGCTGTGGGCCAGGACTGTCGGCCTAATGACTGGTTGTGTGGCGGTCGACGAATTCCAGACTGATTAACAGAACGTTGGGAGCCAGACCCCAACTGTGAGAGGAGACACCAAAGTACTTCAGGTTGTGTGAGATTGGTCCGTTTTCCCCAAGTCTTGGTCTGAAGAAATGGTTTTCAAGACAATGTCACCACACTCCGAATGACTGAGGGGGGGGTGATGTTGGGTTTGCAAGGGTGTAGGAATACAAACTTCGAAAACGCACAAAAATCCTCAAATCTCAAACAAAGCAACGCGCGTCACAAGCTGGGTGTTGGTCACACAGAGGACAGTGTTTGTTTTCTGCTGCGTGCCCCACGCGATATTTTTCTATTTCCAAGGGGTCTTCTACCTTTTCTGTCAAGCGTCTCTTTCCTTTCACAGTTTCTCGAACAGAATACCAACTGCGATGAAATAAACACAGGGGATAAAAAAAGTCACTGACAGGGGTCTTCGCAACCGTTGATAAAATCTTATCAGGCCTTCTCAGATTGAAGTCAAAGTTATTTGCTCAAATTTGTAAAAGCACGATTACCATCTCCCAACACATCAGGCTTCATGTTCCCACACTTCCAGGGAGATGTGGGTTTGAAATGATACCCATTAGCCAACGATATCCTTTGCAATATCAAGATGACAATTGTAGTTATTTACCCAATTTCAGCAGATCGTTTATTGGACTCAAAGATGGAATGCTGCTATCTTGTGTTTTCCCACGCTGAGTCCACACCATAGGGCCAAAGAAACCAAAAGAAACTCGAAGGACTTTCGTCAAAGTCGCTTGCAGGTTGTTCCACATCAAACTTCATGGTGCGAGCTCAAATTGACTGCATTCTTCACGAGGCAACTTCTCGTTCGAGCCAAATCCGTAATGGTGGCTTTTTACACACAAGAGAAAATGTACAGCAATTCATAGTTCGCTACTGAATTCACAGGAGAAACGGACGACGAAAAACGGGAAGACGCCTTGCCGCGAAAGGTGTGCCTTCTTCTTCGTACACAATTGAGAATTTGTGCCCGTCGAAAGATCTGCAGGGTCTGTTTGATGCGCAAATCAGCATTTGTCTTGTTGCGTGTCCTGCTTTGTTGGCCTGAGGTGCTTTGTCGATCAGAATTTTGAGCGAGTTCCCACCATTAGGTGAGGATCTTATCTTGCGGCCAATGTCTCAGTAATTTGTACTTCTCGCGATTTTATCTCCGGCCTCAGGGCTGATGTGTGTGTGGTACGTGCTCATCTTTTTTGGTTCGTTCAACCAGCAAGGGAAGAAAATGAAAGAGGTGAAGAGAATTGAATTTCCTGCAGACTTGTGAAGACAAAACAATCTATCAAACGCACTCCCGTCTTTATTTCGTGTGTCACACAGTTTCGTGCGTGTATCAGTTTGTTCTGGGAATTTGAAAAATGCACGAACGAAGACTCCTGTCTCTGGTGCGGACTGACTAACAACGGATCTCATGGTGATTTTGAGGATTCGGTTTCAGCAGTGAGAGTGATGCATTGTTGCCGTGGTGTTGTTGAGGAGATGCTGAATTGTCCTCGAGAAACACAAGGTGTCATCATGAGGTGCCGAGAGGTTGTCGTGTTGTAACGGATATGTCCGACTTGAACCTGGTGCAACAAAGGCAATCACTTCGACGTGGGGAAGGGTTGCTTTCAAATAATTGAGAAAACTCTGGTACGCGTTGTGAGCGCACTTGACTTGGAGTACTTTTTAGGATGATGCAGTCAGAAGAACAAAAGAGCGAAGCAGCAGAGAACACCAAATTTGCAAGACACAATTGATGCGTTTTGTCATAGTGAAGACGTTTTCAGAGCGCTTCAGATTCCACATCATTCACACACCTTCTGTGACCTGCGGCAAACATGAAAGACACTGTCCGTTTGTGTGTGCACACCTGGGCAGGTGAGGCTCCCAAATGGAACTTCCGCTGCAGGCAATGGACAGTCGGCACCAGACGTGTCGTTTCACGCAGGACTGACGGTACACGAGGCAAACCCAGAGCAACTTGTTCACAAGTTTCTGAATTTCGACAAATGTCGGAAATTGTTCCATAGTTCCTCTTGATCACACAGGACTCGAGCTTTGTGCGGCACAGAAAATCCGCGGTGCAGGGGGAAGTACACTTCTTGCACCTGCAGATCGTTTGTAGGTACTTCTTTCGGGTCAGGAACAAGGCTGCCAGTACTCACGTGTTTATGCGCGGCAAAACGAAAACACCCAGAACGTCCGCTCGGTACTCGACTCTTTATGAGGAAAACATGAGCACTTCACACGAAAAGAGCAAAACAAAACATGCACAGCGTTTGTGTTGAAGCTTGTTGTTCTTTGGTCACTCTTTCACTCAACACTTGGCCACCGATCCAAGAGATCAAGTGTAAGTACTCGTACCTACCTACAGAAGGAGCCGAGTTTGCCAACGCCTTGGTTCCCAGTTCAGATATCACTGAGGGACGGACCAAAAAGAGAATCTCAACTGCCCTGATAACCTGACCAAAAGTACAGGACAGACAGAAGTCAGTTTCCTTCTGCTTTGGGTTGAACTTGTGAACAAAGCGCTCAGGTGTTCCTTGCTCCGGGTCCGGGCGACGTGCTTGTGAAAAGGTCATCACACACACTGGGAGTTTCTGGACTTCTCTTTCTAGCATCAAGGTCTCCAGGACACCACAAGCTCTGACCAAAGTTTCGTCGCACACCTGAGTGTGCACATGTAGAAAGACATTTTCTGTCGCTTGCTGTCAGGCAAAAGGGCAATGTCTTCACCTTTTCACTGATCTGACAGAATCTGAAATGCTTGGGCAATATTGGCGACCTCGTTGCTGGGGCTTTCGTTGCTGAACACAACTTTGGTGAAAGTTAAAAGTGCAATCTTGTCCCAGCCTGAACGGTTTACTCATTTTGTCACAACTTTTGTCATTTCTCAGCACATGAGGGGACGTTGGTGGTCCTCACACCTCACATAGCTGGGAGGAAGAGATGGGCTCCGGTTACCCAGAGGTGAGAAGGACAAATTGCTTCGGTATCCCGAGAGCGACGCAAACGACGAGACTCGAGGTTGAGTGAACGAGTGCTCACGATCAGTTGAGGCGAACGAGATTCTTTGTTGTTGGTTTTTCAGCTGAGTGTAGGCTGAGCAATCCTGCACGAGTTTCGTGAAAGAGAGATTCAGAGCCATGAAAAGCCCAAAAAAAATACAAAGGCTCTCACTCTGTTGTCCCCCAACAGAGACAACAAATGGCAGCTGTATCTTGTGCCAGCGAGCTGACTGCTGACCAAAGCAAATGACCTACATTTCACTCTGAAAACTCAAGAAAAATTGAGGGACCGCTGGAAGAGAAGCAGAGCCTGCAATGTGTATGTATGCATCCAGAGGATTTGCCATGGTGCCCACAAACAGAAAGCAGAACTGTCTTGGATGTGTGCAGGGCACACATCAAAATTCCTTTGGAATTTTCAAATGATGGCTCTTCCTCAGATGCTGTTGATCATGGCTATATTTTCAAGGCTCAGGAACAAAGAACTACCCTGTCAAACCACACTCTCAAAAAACAGAGGAGGGCGAACAAGTTTCAGACTGAGACGAACCTGCAGGTGCAAGTCTGGGGGAAATCACAACGTCTTGACAGGAGACATCGCGTGAAGTTCACCCCTCCGAAGAAGATGGACGAGGTGCCAACGTTCTGCGGTGCAGCCCGAAGCAGACGGGTGCCCGTGGTCGTGTGAAGTCGAACCCTGTGTTTAGGACAGGGATCGCACACCCGGTAGAGTGTGAGAAGCGCTATTCCCACCACGCCAGACAAAAAAATTCATGACAGTTGAGTTTATGAAACTGGAGTGAATTTTTGAGTCTGA